>Ga0326597_10008575_pt1 | contig 13776 bp, 9 predicted proteins | sample RVTome_12_FD_203789 | JGI IMG/M metagenome (GOLD analysis project Ga0326597, IMG submission 203789) | Soil microbial communities from uranium-contaminated site in the Upper Colorado River Basin, Wyoming, United States - RVT100D185 | ecosystem: Environmental > Terrestrial > Soil > Contaminated >... | reverse complement strand
AGGAGGATCGCGCCGCCGCCGGTCGTCGGCGTCGGTCCGGAGGATCCGTCGCCACCGCCCGGCGAGGGGTCCTGTCCTTCGAACCCGGCGGCGGCCGTGCACGTCTGCATGGTGCCCGCGCTGACGTCCGCGTCGAATGGCCCCGTGTGGCTCGGGATCGAGGCCATGTTCAGCCCCGCTGCAGCCGCCGACAGTGGTGGGACGGGCCCGGCCGCTGGAATGTCCGGTGGCTCCTCCACGAAGAAACGGAATCCAGAGGGCTCCGTCGCCGACCCGTAGTGGACGATCGGCAAGGGCCCGAGGAAGTTCGGTGCGGCCTGGATCAACAGCTCCGACACGACCGTCGCATCGACATCGAACGTCACGACATTGCGGACGGGGGTGGCACCGAGCGACAGGCCGGCCTGCTCGGAGACGATCAGCCTCTCGTCGTCGGTTCCGGGATCGGCCCAGATCCTGACGTTGACGGCCTGCCCGAGTGCGGCATTGCTCGAGTCGCTGCTCCACCACCATTCGAGCGTCAACGAGTCGATGATCTGCCCGGACAGCGGCCCCTTCCAGAAGGCCGAGAGGAGGTTCTCCTGCTGCTCGGCGTTGGCGAACAGCGACGCCTTCTGCTGGATCGCAACCGGGCTGGTCGGCTCCTCGGTGGTGAACGTGGCTGTCGGCGCCCCGGCGAGCTTCGCCGCCTCGTCGCCGGGGTTGCCGCCGAAGTAATACACCGCCTCCGGGGTCTCGGGGTAGAAGAAGTCCCAGCCGGCGCCGTCATTGTCCGCGGTGGTGCCTCGGCCGTTGCAGACCGCGGACCGCACGCCGAACTCGTAGTGCTCGTCGCGATCGAGGCCAAGGACCTGGACCTCATGGTCGGTCGTCAGCTCGGAGGAGCGGACCTGGATCCAGTCGGTCGTGCCTTGCTCGCGATAGATGACGGTGGAATCGGACGGCAGGTCCGTCTGCCATGCCACGATCGCGCTGCCCTCCGTCGCGCCGTCGGCAACACCTACGTCGCTGATCGTGGGCGCCGGCAGGTCGGGATCGCACGGGGTGGGCAGATGGCCCCCCGTGCCGTTGTCGAACTCGAGGAGCAGGCGGGGGCGCAGCTCCGCGCCGAATGACCGCCGGTTGAAGCCGAACTCCCACGACGGCAGTGACGTGGCAACGCCTGGATCGGCACTGGTGAGGCGGAACGCGGCCCGCCGCTCGCCGTCCTGGACGGTCTCGAGCGTCGAGATCAGCTGGTTGAGGTCGGCGCAGGTCAGCGAATACAGCGTCCGCTCGCCTGCCAGAGGATGGCCGGTTCCCTCCGGGGCCGCTCGGGCGACGGCCTCCATGGCGTTGAGCTCCGGCACGGTCTGGCCGCCCCAGTCGTCCTCGACGACCTCGGCCAGCAGATCGACCAGGATCCGGGGATCCGCGTCGTAGAGGCTGGCGAGGTCGTGCCCGCCGCGGAACTCGAGCGCGGCGCTGGTGATCCGGGACGGGTCGACGCTCTCGGGCAGGCGATACATCAGGGCGCTGACGGCCTCGGTCCCGCTGCTGTACCCGACGTAGAACTGGGTGCCGGTGCCCCAGCCCGCGGCCCCGACGAGGTCGCTCGGCAGGATGTCGGTGTCCGCGGACAGCACGTTGGCCTGGTCGGCTGCGAACGCCTGGAACGCGTCGTCCGGCGTCTCCCACGTCGCCATTGCGGATCCGTCGTTGTCCGCCAGGTCCGTGGCCACGAGTCTTGCCGTGTAGTCGGCGCCGGGACTGGTCCCGTAGACCAGAAGCTCGTGGTGCGTGGACGTGACCGGGACGTCCGCGTAGTCCGGCGAGGTCTCGACGGCCGACGGGGTTGCCTGGAAGTACGCCACGAAGTCGGAGTCCGGACTGACTGAGTAGAGGTCGTCGAACCGCCTGGTCTCGCCGTCGATCTCGACCTCGGCGTAGGCCGTGGTCGGCTCGCTGGTCCGGAACGTGATCCGTGTCGTGTCGGCGCTGTGCGGCTCGACGGCCACATCGACGATCAGCGGCGCGCCGGCGATGTCCTCCTGCAGCGGGGGACCGGGTGTGAAGTCGTCGGTCTTGGACTCGGTGTCGACCGGGTCGATGTTGCCCGCGGCCGCCACGGCGAATCCCTGCGGGCCCATCACGACCGCGCGGGCGATCACGCGCACCGTCCAGTCTCCCGCCGCGGGGTCTGCCACGGTGACCCGCTCGCTGTTGTTCCTGGCATCGAACGGACCGGGGGCTGCCAGCGTCTCGCCGACCTCGGCGCTCGGGTCGGAGCGGGTGTTCATGTTGTTGCCGACGTAGACCGTGCCGTCCGGTGCCTCGACCTCGAGATCGAGGTTGTTGATCAGTGCCGGCGTGCCGGCCGGCGTACCGGTCGGTGCGTCGGTCCATGCCAGCGAGACGTCGAGTGGTGCGCCGCCCTGGACCTCGAGCGTGTACTCGCGGGTCGTGACTCCACCGGCCGTCTCCGCGAAGGCGTTGTCATCGTCACGCCAGACGTCCTGGAACCACGCGTTGGTGCGGCTTCCCTCGAAGTACAGGGAGTCATCGAGGTTCACCAGGCCATGGCCCTGACCATGCGACGGCCACTGACCCTCGGCCTGCACGACCTGCCCGTCGTCGCCGGTGTAGGTGCCTCGCATGCGGTCCGCGCCGTTGATCAGCGTCGCCTTCACCAGTGCGGCGGACGGGTTGTGGACGCACTCGCCGGTCGAAGCGGTGGGGCTGAGCACCGAGCCCCGTGCGAACCCTGCGCCGTTGGAAGGTCCGAAGCCGTCGCAGAAGTACTGGCGGACGAGCGTCGCCAGGCCGGTCAGGACCGGCGACGACATGGAGGTTCCCTGCAGATAGTGGTCGCCACGATCACGCCCACCCTTCGGGCTGATCACGATCTGACCGGGCGTGGCCACGTCCGGCCCCCACCGCCCGTCCGCTGTCGGACCGTGCGACGAGAAGTGCGCCAGGGTCCCGATCGATGACATGAGCTGGCGACCGTTGTCCGATGCCGCGCTGCTGATGTTGTTCTTGGCGATGGAGGGCGAGCCGATCGTGCCCACGCCCGGGCCACCGTTGCCTGCCGAGAACGAGATGAGCATGTCCTCGTGGTCCCAGACGAACTCGTCGAGCGCGAACGAGCGCCCGGCGCCCGTGTCGGCCGGCAGGGCAGCTCCCCACGAGTTGTTATGGGTGCGCGCATCGGTCAGCGGGTCGTACTCGATGTAGTCCAACGGATCCCAGGTGCGGGGAACGCTGGCCGGATCGCGCGGACGGTACGCCTGCGCGAACAGATCATAGATGTCCGTCGGGGTCGCCAGCCCACCCGACGAGGTCCCGATCGCCTGGAAGACGAGCCGCGCCGCCGGAGCCATGCCGTCGTGGCCATCCCAGACCCCGTTTGCCCCGACATCACCGGTCACGGAGCCGGCGACGTGGGTGCCGTGCGCGGAATCGTCCCTTGGGCTGCGGCCGGTGACCCCGATGTCGAAGTAGCCCGCCATCTTGCGGTGGAGCGCCCGTCCGTCCAGCGCCCGCTGGGAAACCACGTCCGCCACGACCCCTGCATCACTGCCGGGTGTCGCCTGCGTGAAGTCGGCGAGCTTGCACTGCCCGGCGCGTCCTTCGGACGGGTCGATGACGTCCGGAGCGGGCAGGTTGTCGCCGTCGGGGACGCCGCGAAGAGCAACGTTGTCCACGAACACGCCATCGCCGAATGCGGGGCCCGACACGTTGTCGTCCGACTCGAGCGTGAAGCGCAGCTCGACCTGCGACCCCACATGAGCGTCGAGCTCGAACGTGTGCGAGCCCCATTCGGCCGCAGTGCCACTTCCCAGCTCGGTATAGACCACCTGCCACGCGCCGCCGTCCACGCGATAGGCGACTGCGAGCGGGTCGAACCCACCCTCGGTCGACACACGGGCGTCGAAGTCGAACTCCAGGCGGGTGCCCGACGGAACGGCGACCGGTTCGGGAGTGATCATGACCGACACCAGGCTGTCCGTGTACGGCGCGATGCCTGCCGAACCGACCGGCTGACCCTCGGACGACTGGTACTCCCAGTCGCCGACCCCTGCGACGGACAGCCCTTCCTGGCTGACCTGCCAGCCTTCGAGGTCGCTGTCGAACGTCCAGGACGCGACTGTGGACTCCGAGGGCGCGGGGGTCTCGCCGCCACCAGGGCTGGCCGGGACCGGCTCACTGCCGAAAACGGGATCGCACTCGCTGAAGGCCTCGTGCGAGCGGCCGTTGATGTCCGGCGCATAGTTGACGCCGGTGTCCGCCACGGCTGCCACCTGCCCGGCGCCATCGAGTCGGTCAGGTGCCGTCACGACGTGAAGGTCACGGACCCCGGTGTCGCTGACCCAGCGGGCGTTGGCGTTGTGGAGCTGCAGCGGACCCTCGAGCTCGATCCAGGCGACGCCGGTGACGGCCGCGATCGCCGCGATCCGATCGCTCGTGGTGCGGACGGTTGCAACCGCTTCCGAACGGCTCATCACCTGGACGCCCGGGATGGCGTCGACCGCGTCGAGGGCGGTCCCTGCTTCCGGATCGGCCCGCCAGGAAAGCACCGTCAGGGCGACATCACCCTCGATCTCGAGCGGGCTTCGATGTCCTACCGTCGTGACCGGGACCTTCCAGGCAGGCTGCAGCATCCCGGTCCAGCGCACGGCACCGGCTGCGGCGATTGCGCCACGCTGCGCGGGCGTGGCGCCGACCACGAGGACCCCGTCCGGGATCGCGCCGATGACCTGCGCCCCTGCCGTCTCGATCGCCGCGTGTGCCTGGGCGAACTGGCCGTCGGCCACCTGCACGAGCCACACCTGGCGCTGCGTTGGCGGCAGGTCGGCCTCGTCCACGGGAGACCACCCGTGCGGTGCCGGCGCGGCGTCGGCCAGGGGGTCGAAGGCTGCCGATTGGAGCCGCACCAGATCCGTGCCCCCGGCGAGGAAGCTCGGAAGGATCGCTCTGCTGGTGTCCGTTGTCGTCGGCGATGCGCTGACCACGAACGGGGCGATCAGCGCGGCAGCGAGGAAGGAGAGCGCAATGCGCATCGATCGAGGATGCACAGAAGTCCATTCACGGGCGGGCCAGTGAAGGAGGGCCGCTGGTCCCTGATCGGATATCACTACGGCGTGCGACAGCCTAGTCGGACCCCACCGTGTGAAGGGTTGGGGTTTGTCGATTCTGCACGGGTTCGCCTGCAGGCCCCTGGCGCAGGACCGGTGGATTGCGCCGTAGGATCCGGGCGAGCACATGAGGAGTCCGCGTGGGTCGCACGGTTCTGGTCGTCGGCGGCGGTGGACGCGAGCACGCGCTGGCTTGGCGGCTGGCGGGTTCGCCGTCGGTCGACGCGGTCGAGACGGCGCCCGGCAATCCCGGAACGGGCGACCTCGGACCGATCCACGACGTCGACGCAACCGACGTCGACGCCGTCGCCCACCTGGCCGGCGACCGCTCGATCGACCTCGTGGTGGTCGGGCCTGAAGCGCCGCTGGTCGACGGGCTGGTCGACACCTTGCAGGAACGTGGCATCGCGGCGTTCGGCCCCGGTGGCGGAGCCGCCGCGCTCGAGGGATCCAAGGCGTTCGCCAAGGACGTCATGAACGCTGCGGGTGCGCCGACGGCCGGGCACGTCGCCACGACCGACCGGGACGAGGCGCAGCGGGCGCTGGAGAAGTTCGCCGCCCCGTACGTCGTCAAGGCCGACGGACTGGCGGCGGGCAAGGGCGTGCGGATCTGCGAGACCCTTGACGAAGCACGCGAGGCAGTCGACGACGCGCTGGTCCGTCGCGTGTTCGGCGACGCGGGAGCCAGCGTCGTGATCGAGGAGTTCCTCGACGGTCCAGAGCGATCGGTCTTCGGCGTGTGTGACGGCGAGGACGTCGTGCTGATGAGCCCTGCCCAGGATTACAAGCGGGCGCTGGACGGTGACGAGGGCCTGAACACGGGCGGCATGGGTGCCTACACCCCGGTACCGAGGTTCGGACTGGCTGACGTGGACGGGCTGAAGGACACCGTGTTCCGCCCCGTGTTGCGCGAGATGGCATCCCGCGGCACGCCGTTCCGGGGCCTGCTGTACGCGGGGCTCGTCGACACGGCGGACGGCCCCAAACTGCTGGAGTTCAACGTCCGCTTCGGTGACCCCGAGACCCAGGTCATCCTGCCAAGGCTGGCGTCGGACCTCGGTGACCTGCTGTGGGCGTCGGCGACCGGATCGGTCGGCGACGTGGATATCGCCTGGCACGACGACGCATTCGTCACCGTGGTGCTCGCATCGGCCGGTTACCCGGGCGGCTACGACGAGGGCAAGCAGATCACGGGCGTCGAGGTGGCCGCAGCCATGGATGACGTCGAGGTCTTCCACGCTGGCACGGCCCGTGCGGGCGACGGCACGCTGGTCACGGCCGGCGGCCGGGTCCTGAACGTCGTTGGGCGGGGTCCGGACGTCGCCGCCGCACGAGAGGTCGCCTACGCGGCGGCCAAGCGGATTTCGTGGTGGGGCCGTCACATGCGCACCGACATCGCCGCTGACATCTGACGCCGTGGCGGCGTCGCCCTTTCGTCGAGTGGGCTGATCGCTATGACATTTCATACCAAACGGCACACTCGACGGGTGGGTTGGGGTCGCCGGTCGGTGGGTAGGCTCCGTCGGAGTCGTTGTCGCTGATTCGTGGAGAGTTCCGTGGCACTCGTTGGCATCGTGATGGGCAGCAAGACCGACCTGCCGGTGATGGAGAAGGCGGCCAAGCAACTCGAGGAGTTCGGCGTCCCGTACACGCTCGACGTCATGTCGGCCCACCGCAACCCGGCCAAGGTGTCGGCGTGGGCTACCGGTGCGGCCGACGCGGGCTACAAGGTCCTGATCGCGGGGGCGGGGCGCGCCGCGCACCTGCCCGGCGTGGTCGCAGCCCACACGGCGTTGCCGGTCATCGGCGTGCCGTGCCTGTCGGACCACCTCGGCGGGGCGGACGCGCTGTACTCGATCGTGCAGATGCCTCCTGGCGTGCCGGTCGCCACGGTCGGGATCGACAACGCCAAGAACGCCGCCATCCTCGCCATGCAGATCCTGGCGACTTCGGACAAGGACTACGCCGCCAAACTCGCCGACTTCCGGGCCGAGCAGTCCGAGAAGGGCATGGAGCACCGCGAGTGGTCTCCAGGCGAGGGCCCAGGCAGTTCCTTCGGGTTCCAGGCGAACTGACGGCTCGCGCCGTCCGGCCGCCGATCGCCGGCGTGATGCCCGCCTGATGCCCGCCGTTGCCGTCGCCGCCAGCAACCGGCTCGCCGCCGAGGCCGGCCGGCAACTCGCTGACCTCGGCGGCAATGCGGTCGACGCCGCCGTCGCCGCGGCACTGGTGTCGACCTGCACCGAGCCCGGGGTGTGCTCGCTGGCCGGCGGGGCGTACCTGACGGTCGTCGCGCCGCGGCAGCCTGCGGCCAGCATCGACGCCCAGGTCGAGATGCCCGGTCGTGACCTGCCGCGCGACCTGTTCGAACGGGGCCTGTGGGAGGTCACCACCGACTACGCCGGCGGCACCACCACGGTGATCGGGCACGGGTCGGTCGCGACGCCCGGCGCCCTTGCCGGGCTTGCCGAGGCGCACCGTCGGTGGGGGCAGGCGCCGTGGCGGGACATCGTCGAGCCGGCGATCGTCGCCGCCAGGGACGGGTTCCCGCTCGGCGTGTCCAACCACCACTACCTCGAGTTCGTCCACGAAGTCGTCTACGGCTGGCACCCGCCGTCCCATGCCGTCATCCACGATGCCGACGGTGAGCTCGTCCCGGCGGGTGCCACGATCCGGCTCCCGGAACTGGCGGACACGCTGGCGGCCATCGCGTCCGAGGGGCCGGACCTGCTCTACCGGGGCGAACTCGGCGCGATGATCGCCGAGGACGTCGCCGAGCACGACGGCATCCTGACCCGAGCCGACCTCGAGGCCTACGAGGTCGACCTGCGTCCCGCGCGCAACGTGCAGATGCACGGCTGGACCATCGCGGTCCCGCCACCCCCGTCGATCGGCGGGGCAACGCTCGGTGCGGCGCTGCTCTTGCTCGGCGCGCGGCCGGGCAAGGGCGGCTGGCGCCCCGACGACATCCGCCGCCAGATCGAGGTCCAGGCGGCGGTGATCACGCGGCGGGCCGGGCGACTGGACGTCGCCGAGGATCTTCGTGACCAGGCCGAGCAGTTCCTCGCAGACGCCGCCGACGGGGACCTCGCCCGGTTCCGGACGTCGCCGTCGACCATCCACGTTTCCGCTGCGGGCGCCGACGGGCTCGCCGTGGCGATCACGTCGTCCGCCGGTTACGGATCAGGGGCGATGCCGCCGGGGACCGGGCTGTGGTTGAACAACTGCCTCGGCGAACTGGAACTGAACCGCCGGGGCATCCATGCGCTCGCGCCAGGAACCCGCCTGCCGAGCAACATGTCCCCGACTGTTGTGACCGGGCACGGGCAGACACTCGCCGTGGGTTCTCCTGGGGCCGATCGGATCACGTCGGCCCTGCTGCAGACGATCGCTGGTTTCGTGCACGGCGGGATGGGTCTCGGCGCCGCGATCGCGCACCCCCGAGCCCACGTCAGCCTCGATGCGGAAGGCGCCCCGGTCGTCAGCCACGAGGAGGACCTCGATCCCGACGGCCTCGACGACCTGCCGTGGCCCACCCGGGCGTTCCCTCCCCATTCGATGTCCTTCGGCGGGGTCGGCGCCGCTCTGCGGAAGGCCGACGGCCAACTGCAGGCGGGCAGCGACCCAAGACGAGACGGCGCCACCACCCCGGATCCGATGTGAATCGGTCCAAGTGATGTGGATCCGTCCAATATGCCGGACGAAATCACATCTCTTGGACGTATTCACATCACCGTCAGGAGGTTTGGATCAGCTTCACCAGGCGGTCGAGGTCGCCTTCGAACTGCTTCTGGAAGGTCTTGGCGGCCACCTTGCCGGTCCCGAACTTGAAGAACTTGCCGGGGTCGAACTCGACGTTCGCGTCGATCCTCGTGTCGTCGCCGTCCTCGGTGAAGACGAAGTGGAACTTCGAGTAGAACGGCTTGTCGCCCTTCCACCCGTACGCCGTGGGCTCGTCCCAGGTGTCCACGACGGCCTCGACCTCGAAGTTGATGCCCATCAGGCCGGCCTTGGAGATGATCTTGCGGCCCTGCCCCTCGGGTCCCTCCGCGCGGACGTCGTTGGCCATCGACACCCACTTGTCACCGAGGTCGGGGTTGGTCACCACGTCGAAGCAGTCCTGCGGGCTCCTGCCGGGGACCGTGCGCTGGTAGTCGAACGTGTACATGGCAACTCCTGTGGGCGTGTCCGATCAGACTAATCCCGGGTCGGGCGCCGGCGGACCGCCTTCTAGACTCCGCCGCAACGACCCGAGGAGAACCCTGTGAGTCTGTCCGGCATGAACCTGCTCCGCTCCGGCAAGGTCCGCGAGATCTATGAGGCCGATGGTGACCGTCTGCTGCTCGTGGCCAGCGACCGCGTGTCCACCTACGACGTGGTCCACCCCACGCCGATCCCGGACAAGGGGCGCGTTCTGACGGGCGTGTCGAGGTTCTGGTTCGACCACCTCGGCGGCTCTGTCGCGAACCACCTGATCTCGACGGACACCGCCGACTTCGGCGAGGCCGCCCAACCGCACGCCGACGAACTGCACGGTCGCACCATGCTGGTCCACAAGGTCGACATCGTCCCTTTCGAGTGCGTCGTGCGCGGCTACCTCGTCGGGTCCGGCTGGAAGGAATACCAGCAGGACGGCTCGGTCTGCGGGATCGCCCTGCCAGATGGGCTGCAGGAGGCCTCCAAGCTCCCGGAGCCGATCTTCACGCCGGCCACCAAGGCCGAGCAGGGCGAGCACGACGAGAACGTCACCTTCGAGTACATGGACGAACGGCTCGACGACGGACTGGCCGCGCGCCTGCGCGACCTCTCGATCGAGTTGTATCGCCGGGGCGCCGACCTCGCCGCCGGCCGGGGCATCATCCTGGCCGACACCAAGTTCGAGTTCGGGATCAAGGACGGTGAGGTCGTCCTCGCCGACGAGGTCATGACGCCGGACTCGTCGCGCTACTGGCCCGCCGACGAATGGAAGCCCGGCGCGACGCCTCCCTCGTTCGACAAGCAGTTCGTACGGGACTACGCCACCTCCACGGGCTGGGACAAGACCCCGCCTGCTCCGGACCTGCCCGACGACATCGTCGCGGCCACGCGCACGAAGTACATCGAGGCCTACGAACGGATCACCCAGCAGTCCTTCGAAGATTGGCTGCGCCGCTGAGCGGCGACGATTGGCTGCGCCGCTGAGCGGCGACGATTGGCTGCGCCGCTGAGCGGCGACGATTGGCTGCGCCGCTGAGCGGCGACGATTGGCTGCGCCGCTGAGCGGCGACGATTGGCTGCGCCGCTGAGTCCTACGGCTGACCATCCGTACGGTCAGTGGATGCGTCAACTGTGCATACGCCAGGTGGCGTCGACCAAAGGACCACCGTGCCGCGCCGACGCATCGACACGCCCGTCCAGCGGGAGGTCGGACACGCCGATCCGACGGCGGTCCACTTCATCTGCGAATGCGGTCGCAGCGTCGTCGCCCCGGTCGGTTCGCCCAAGGTCGACAACCGGCTGTGCGGCCGCTGTCGTTCCCGCGACAACTACGACGATCTCGTGCGTCGCAACGTCTGACCGGGTAGAACGGGGGCGAGCCAGCCGGGCAGGAGCACCGTTGGAACCGATCGACGAACTCGGCCGCGAACTGCGGGATCGGGTCGGAGCCGAGTTTCGTGAGGAGGCCGAAGCCGGCGAAGGCATGGCCGCCATCGCGGCTGCACGCGGCCGGACGTTCGCTGAGGTGGCTGGCCACCTCGCCCAGCGCGGAGCACGGGTCCGCGTCGAGATCGCTGACAAACGCTTCTACGGCGCGGTGCTCGCTGGCGGCGTCGACGTCATCGTCGTGGGCATGGACGGCGGCACGGTCATCGTCAACCTCGCCGGCTGCGACCTCGTGACCCTCCACGGCCCTGGCGACGACACCGGTATGCCGCGCCGGGGGCCCGGGTCCCTGAAGGCGGCCCTCTACGAACTCGAGGGCGTCGAAGACATCGAGCTCGGGTTGCGCAGCGGCGTCGCGCTCCAGGGGATGATCCGGGTCGTCGGTCACGACCACGTCATGTTCCGCGACGACCACGAGCGTGTGATCCCGATCACGTCGGTCGCCTGGCTCATCCGCCGGGCCGACTGACTCAAGCCAGCGTGATCGCCCGGCCGGTGGTCAACGCCTCGACGATCGTCGCGGCCCCCACGATGCGGGCCCCTGGCACGAGTTCCTGGTCCCCCGTAATCCCGCGCTTGGTCGTACAGGCCGAGCACAGCCAGACCTCGCCGCCGGCGGACGTGAACTGATCGAGAAGGTCAGCGACGGCGGGCTGACCCTCCGATTCGACTTCCTCCGCCCGTCCGGGGAGCCCGAGCCACACGGCCTCGATCGTGCAGATCACGGCCGCGTCGATGCCGGATGCTGCCGCCGTGGCCGCCGCGATGAACGGGATCGTGGCGCGCTCCGGGTCATCCGCGCCGTGCGAGCACGGAAACAGCAGCCGTTCGGCCACGCGGACCCTCCTCGTTGGCGTGCTCGTCGCCGAGCCTACTCGGGGGCCGTTCCACCAGTGACGAGCGCCCGATCGCACGAAACGGCGCACCGAACCGCGCACCCGTGGTCGCGATCCTCCTATTGCCGTAGTAGTGTCTCCATGTGCGTCATCGAAGGACCTTCGGTAGGCGCGACCTGAACGGGGCGGATCTGCCGCCTCCGGGTAACCAAGAACCCTGGGAGGGGAGCATTTATGCAGCGATCCATGTGGCTGCGCCGATCGGCGCTTGTCGCCGTGCTCGCCATGACCGCAGCCGCTTGTGGCGGCGGCGATGGCACCACGGACCCAACCGAATCCGAACCGATGGGCACCGAGACCGCTTCGGAGCCGACGGCTACCGAGTCCGCTGAACCGGTCGAGGTCACCGGTCGAGGCGACGGCACGCTCACGCTCGCACGTGTGCTGCCCGAGTCCGGCTTCCTCGACTACCTCGGTGGGCCGATGATCGGCGGTGTTGCGCTCGCGATTCAGGACATCAACGACGCAGGCGGTGTGCTCGGTAACGACGTCGAACTGCTCGAGTTCGACTCGGGCACCGACCCGACCGTCGCGACTCCGAACTTCCGCAGCGCCCTTGCCGAGGGTGCCGACGCCATCATCGGTGCGGCTGCCTCCGGTGTCACCAAGGCCGTGCTGCCGACGCTGTACGCCAACGACATCCCGAACTGCTCGCCTTCGGCGACCTCGGGTGACTTCGACACCCTGGAGTCGGCGCAGCTCTTCTTCCGCACGGTGCCCCCGGACCAGTACGTCGCCCCGATCATCGCCAACGAGATCATCGAGGACGGCAACTCCGGCTCGATCGCCATCGTGCAGCTGCAGGACCCGTACGGCGACTTCATCGCCGGTGAGGTCACCACGGCCCTCCAGGATCAGGGTGTCGAGGTCGCACTGACCGAGAAGTACCCGCCGGAGAACCCGGACTTCGAGACGATCGCCAACAACGTCGAGGCCGCGAACCCCACGGCCATCCTCGTGGTTGGCTTCCGTGAGGCCTCCGGTCTGATCAAGCAGCTCGTCGAGACCAAGGGCTTCGACCCCAACATCATGTACGGGGCGGACGGCGTGTTCTCGTCGCAGCTGGCGGAACTGTCGGGTGTCTCGCTCGACGGCATGAAGTTGATCGGTGCCGCTGGCTCGAACGACTTCAACGAGCGGCTCGCCGAATTCGGTGTGTCGGACTTCCTCTACGGTGGTCAGTCGTACGACTGCACCATCCTGCTGGCGCTGTGGGCGGTTGCCTCCGGCACCGATGACACGTCGCAGTGGGACCCGCAGGTCCTGCTCGACCTGACCCAGGGCGGCGAGGTCTGCACGACCTTCGCTGACTGTGTCGCGCTCATCGAGGCTGACGAGGACGTCGACTACGACGGTGCGGCTGGCGGTCTCGCCCTCCGCGGCGTCGACGGCGGCACGCTGGGTCAGCCGACCCAGGCGTCGTACGCGGTCGCGCAGTTCCAGGACGGTGAGCTGGTGTCCATCAGCTCGGTCCCGGTCGACGTCAGCTGATCGGCTGAATCGAACCATCGAGGGCCCGGGCGGATTCATCGCCCGGGCCCTCGCCTTTGGTCCGGGACCGCCGCCGCCGGTCTGGGTGGGGTTTGCGACGTATGTGGCGGTAACCCCGCCCAGACGAGTTGAGGTCGCGTGTCTGGGTGGGGTTTGCGACGTATGTGGCGGTAACCCCGCCCAGACGGGTGGTCAGCCCTTGAGGAGGGTGCCGAGGTACAGGTCGATGACCTTGGGGTCGTTGAGGAGTTCGGCGCCGGTCCCCGTGTAGGCGTTGTGGCCCTGGTCGAGCACGTAGCCGCGGTGGCAGATCTGTAGGCAGCGGCGGGCGTTCTGTTCGACCATGACGATCGAGACCCCGGTCGCGTTGATCTCGCGGGTCCGCAGGAACGCCTGATCCTGCAGCGCGGGCGACAGACCGGCGGACGGCTCGTCGAGCAGCAGGACCCGCGGCCGCATCATGAGCGCACGCGCCATTGCCACCATCTGCCGCTCCCCTCCGGACAGGCCTCCGGCGCGTTGCTTGCGGCGATCGGCCAGCATGGGGAAGATCCCGGCGATGGCCTCGAACCGTTCGGGGTACTCGGACGGTCGCAGGAAGAGCCCCATCTGCAGGTTCTCTTCGATCG
>Ga0326597_10008574_pt1 | contig 13776 bp, 11 predicted proteins | sample RVTome_12_FD_203789 | JGI IMG/M metagenome (GOLD analysis project Ga0326597, IMG submission 203789) | Soil microbial communities from uranium-contaminated site in the Upper Colorado River Basin, Wyoming, United States - RVT100D185 | ecosystem: Environmental > Terrestrial > Soil > Contaminated >... | reverse complement strand
TCTTCTTGTGCGAAGTGCGGGCGCGATCGAGGACCGCCTCGGCCACATCCACCTGAAAGGCGTTGATCCCGCTCATCGCGGCGGTGAGCGCGATGCCCGATCCCATCGTCCCCGCGCCGATGACCAGGATTGACTTGACTTCCGACATGCGACGACCCCCTGTTCCTTCTCTCGTTGGAATCCGCGCGGGAAAGCACACTGTATCGGGCGGCCGCCGCCGCTGCCACACCGTCAGCCGTCGGGGCGCGACCGGAATTGCAATGCCCGCGCGAAGGGCCGTTTCTCAGTTGACATCAGCGGGCTCGGCGTTCACATCGGGGACGATCGGCTCCCATCGCACCCTTGATGCTCCGAGGAGCATGCCCGTGGCAAAGGCGATATCGACCTGCGCGATCTGGTACTCGGCGAGGGCGCGAATCTCCGCGCTGCGGGCGTTGGCGTAGCGAGCCTGGGCGTCGAGCACATCCGTGCTGGTGCGCAAGCCGAGATCGAACTGCCGCTGCTCGGCTTCGAGAACCCGCCCCTCCAGCAGAGCCGCGCGCCCGCTGGCGAGGACGCGCTGCCAGTTCGCCTCGAGTTGGTCAAGCGCGTTGTAGACTTCGTTCTCGATCTGAGCGACTCGCTGGTCTTTGGTCGCGAGGCGCTGGAGGCGGGTGTAGATAGCCTGGTTGAGCCGACTCTTTGCGGCCGAGTTGCCCAGCGGCACCTCGACACTCAGCCCCACCACGTGGTCCTCAAAACTCTTGTCGATCATCAGGTCGAGCGAATCGTTCCACGCCCGCCCAAGGCCGTTGATGTTGTAGCGATAGTCGAGCGTCACCAGCGGCAACTTCTGATTGCGGGCAAAGTCGATGCCGCTCACATCCTGCGCGATGAGCAGTTCGAGTTCGAGCATCTCCATGCGCGTCGCCAGGGCGGCGCTCGCCAGATCGATCGCGTCGAGTTCGTAGCGCATCGGGTTGGGCGTTGTCGAGAGTTCGATGATCGTCGCCGACTCCATTCCCAGTTCCGGCTTGTTGAGAATGCGCTTGAGGAGGCGCTCGGCGTCGCGGATGGCGTTCTCGGCGATGATGATGGCCTCGACGCGCTGCGCCACGCCCGCCTCGGCCCGGACGATCTCCACCTCGGCGGCGTCGCCCTTGTCCACGCGCCGCCGCGCCCGCTCCAGTTGGGCGACTGCCAGGTCGTACTCCTGCTTGCGCACCTCCAGTTCGCGCTGCGCGGCGTACAAGCGCCAGTACACCCGGTCCACGTCGGCGATCACGCGGATCACTTCGAGTTTGGTGCGCGCCTCACTGATCTGCGACTGGTACTGCGCCACGCGAATGGCGTGGGTGTTCGTCCGCACACCCGCGTTGCGCAGCAGCGGCTGGCTGAGCGAGACGGAGAGATCGGTCGTGTAGGAAGGATTGAGCGTGGCAAACTGGTTGTCGGTCTCGGTGCGATTGAACGGAAGATCGATGGTGATGCTGCCGCCGGTGCGCAGCGGGAGGCGAATGCCGGCATCGCCGCTGAGTGATTCAACGTTGGAGCCGCTCAGGCTGGTGTCGGTGGGCTGGTCGAAGCGGGCCTGGCGTGCATTGCCGAAGAAGGTCGCCTCGAAGCGGGCCTCTTCCTGCGTGACATTCTCGCGAGCGATGGTCGGTTCAAGGAGTTGGACGGCGAGATCGAGATTGTTGACGAGGGCATCGGCTCGGCACTGCTCGATCGATAACTGAACGCGCTCGGGTGCCTCGGTTGAACGCCTCAATCCGGGAGAAGATTTCAGGAACTCCTCGCTCGCGGCTTCCGGAGTCTGCACAGACTTGGCGCGGTCGGCCAGGCCAAGCGGCTGAATGTCGCGCAGGCGCTGGGGATCGATCGTCACGCGCGACCCTTCGCTCAGAACGCCTTCGCAGCCGCACAGGAGGAAGAAAACGCAAGCGCCCAGCACCGCCGTTGCCGCCTGCGCGCTGCACCATCCACGAACCGGTTTACTCATGACGAAGCGCCTCGATGGGATCAAGCCTTGCAGCCTTGATGGCCGGGAACATGCCGAAGACCACGCCGACGAGTGCCGCAAAGCCGAATGACATCGCCATCGCCCAGATCGGGATGTACGCCTTGCCTAGGCCTGAGTCGGGAATCTGCGTGAGCAGCAGCGTCACGCCTTGTCCGAAAGCCAGCCCGACGAGTCCGCCGAAGAAGCAGAGGGTGATCGCCTCGACGAGGAACTGGAACAGAATGGCGGATCGTCTTGCCCCCACGGCTTTGCGCAACCCGATCTCTCGCGTTCGTTCGGAAACGGAAACGAGCATGATGTTCATGATGCCGATGCCGCCGACGACGAGCGAGATGGCGACGATGCCGAAGGCGACGATCGAGATCGCGGCGGACATCTTCTTGAACTGATCGACGGCGCGCTGGACCGCTTCCACCTCGAACGTGTCCGGATCCTCCGGCAGAAGCCGGCGGTTCTTTCGCAGAAGCGCCCGGAGTTCGGCGATCGCGTCCTCCGAGACCTCCGGGGATCGGCTCGCGCCGACGGCCTGCATCCAGCCTTCGTTCATTCGCCAGGCGGTGCTGAAGGGGATGTAGACTTCCGCCCGCGAACTCGAATCGCCGAAGCCGAACGCCGACTCGGGGTTGGGCTCGACAAGGCCGACCACCGTAAAGCGGCGATTGTTGATGAGAATCGACTGGCCGGTACAGTCCCGATCCATCTGGAGGTCATCGCGCATTTCGGTGGAGATGATGCAGACCTGCTCGAAGCGGGATTGATCGCTGGAGGAAAACGGCCGGCCGAGCGTCACGAATCGATTCTCGATCTGGTGCCAGTGCGGCTCGATGCCGGTGATCTGCGCGCTGGCAAGCACGCGGTCGCCGAACCGCACCGATCCGCGCAATTCCTGCATGCGGGTGAGCGCGGCGACGCTCGAGCACTCCGTCTCCCAGCCGTCGAAGTGTTCGGGGCGGAAGCGAATGACGCGCCACGACGCCGTGGCGAATCGCCCGGTGTCGGGGCGATCGGGCCACATGAAGATCTTGTTTGTTCCGAGCGTCTGAAACTCGTCAAGAACGAAGGTCTTGAGCCCCGTGAGCGCCGCGATGACCGCCGTCACCGCCGCCACGCCGATGATGATGCCCAGCGTGGTGAGGATGGAGCGGAGTTTGTTCGTCCAGATCTGCCCCATCGCCAGGGCCATGCTCTGAAGGAGCAGGCGGCACATCGTGATGGGCCACAGCAGCGCGCTCATGACCGCGCCTCGACCGAGACGCCGCGCGTCACCTCAGCCATGACCTCGCAGTTATCCTCGCGCTTCGCCGCATCCGTGGCCGAAGGCTGGCGCTGAATCGAGCGATGCAGGAGCACCGCCGCGCGATTCGTTTCATCCTCGGTCGCCGGCAGGTCGGAGTGAATCAACCCATCGCGCATCCGCACGATGCGGGTCGCGTGCTGGGCGACCTCCTCCTCGTGGGTGACGATGATGATCGTCTGCCCCTCGCGGTGCAATTGCTCGAAGAGTTCGAGAATCTCGCGAGTCGTGCGGCTGTCCAGATTGCCCGTCGGTTCATCGGCGAGGAGAATCGAAGGCTCGGCGACGAGGGCGCGGGCAATGGCCACGCGCTGTTTCTGGCCGCCCGAGAGTTGGTTGGGTTTGTGCGTCATGCGGTCGCCCAGGCCGACGCGATCCAGCGCCGCCCTGGCGCGCCGGCGCCGCTTGAACCACCCCGATTTCGAATAGACCAGCGGAAGTTCGACGTTCTTGAGCGCCGTCTGCCGCGCCATGAGTTCGAAGGACTGAAAGACGAAACCGATGCGCTCGTTGCGAACCTGCGCGAGCGAGGAGCCGCTCATGCGGCTGACGAGTTTTCCGTCGAGTTCGTAGGTGCCGCTTGTGGGGCGATCGAGGCATCCGATGATGTTCATCATGGTGCTCTTGCCCGAGCCGGAAGGCCCCATGATGGCGACCCACTCATTGGCGGCCACGTCAAGATCGACGCCGGCCATCGCATTGATGCGCTCGGCGCCCATCTTGTAGATCTTCGTCACGTTGCGCAGTCGAATGATCATCGGGTGTGAACTCAAGGCTCGGACTCCGCCGCCGTGTTGTCGGCGTCGCTCTTGGCCGCTTCGTCCTTGCGCTGCTTTTCGAGTTTCTCCGCCTCGACGACCTTCTCGTCTTTGACCCCCTGATCGTGCTTGAGATTCTCGAAGACACGGTACGGCCCGACGATGACCTGGTCCTCTTCGCTCAGGCCCGAGAGGATGACGGTGTGGGCGGCGTCGCTGGGGCCGATCGTCACGGGCGTGATCACCGTCTTGCCGTTGATGAAGCGAAAGACGACCGTCGCGACGCTCTTGGTCATGTCCACATCGGGGTTGTTCTCCCGGATGCTCAGCGGCAGGTCATCGACCGGCCGCGCTAGAACCGCCTGGGTGGGCACCTTGAGGATGTCCTCGTGGCGGCGGGTTTCGATCTCGACGTCGGCGGTCAGACCCGAGTAGATGCGCATGCCCTGCATGTCGAGGAGGATCTCCGTCTTGTAGTATTTCGACCCATCGGTGGCGCGATCGTTGGAGAGGGCGACGGCCTGGACTGTTCCCTCAAAGACGCGACCGGGATAAGCGTTGATCCGCACCGCGGCGCGCTGCCCGACCTCGACGCCACCAACCGCCGCTTCGTCCACCTGCGCGTTGAGGAGCATGACGGACAGATCGGCGACTTCGATGATGACGGTGCCGGCGTTGTTCATCGTGCCCGTCACGACGAGTTCGCCGACCTCGGCATTAAGGCGGGTGATCGTGCCGTCGATGGGCGAGTGAATGGTCGTGTAACTCAGTTCATCGCGCGCCTGCTCGATGGCGGCATCGGAGGCGAGGAGATTGAACTCCATGACCTTGAGGTTCAGTTCATCGGCCTTGAGGGACTGCTCCTGAGAGGCGACGCTGGCGCGGAGTTCGTCAACTCGCGCCAGGGACTGATCGACGACGGACTGCGCCACGTCGCGCGTGGAGAGCAGATCGAGATGGCGCTGATGCTCGAGTTCGGCCTGGCGCAGTGAGGCCCGGGTTCCGTCGATGGAAGAGCGTGTCCCTTCGAGTCGCGCGCGATGGACCTCGATCCCCGCGGCGTCGGCGGCGCGGCGGGCCTCGGCCGCCCGCAGGCTCGCCTGCCGGTCCGTCGAGTCGAGTTGGACCAGCACCGAGGGCGGGACGGGCGGATTGGCGTCCGGATCGCCTTTGGTCACCGCTTCGCCTTCCTCGAAGGGCAGGGCCGTGATTCGCGCCGACAGACGCGCACTGATTTCGACTTTGGTCTTCGGCTCGATCTCGCCCGGAGCCTTGATCGTCTCGATCAGCGTCCCCCGCTCGGGCATGAGCAGACGGACCACCGTGCCCTCCGGTTTGGGCATGGCGGCACGAATGCGGGTGACCGCCGCCGGGCCCAGCAGCGCGCCCAGCCCCACCAGAACCAGAAGCGAAACGACAATGATGATGAAGATTCTCACGCAGGCGCTCTCCGTCGTAGCCCGGCGACTCCCGGTCCGACCGCGCGTCGGCCGGCCCTCAGCCACCCCATCCACCTATTGGGATTGCTCGACCACCGATTCCCCAAGGCGGCGTCGAACCAATGGCAGCGAAAATGATGATACCCGTTCGACGGGCTGATCGTAGAAGTGTACCGTTGAGGGCATGAGTGCGTTTCACATCCTGATGTCGGAACTGATCGATTACGCCGGGCTCTTTCCCCCCGCGGCGCTGTCCATGAAGGACGCCGCGGTCGAATACCGACGGTGGATCACCTCTCCGGGGGGGTGGATGGTCGGGCGCTTCGTCTGCCCGGTCGCCCGGCTGGGCGAATTGGCGCGCGAGTCGCAGTCCATCGCCGATCAACGCTGGAACCTCTCCGTCCTCGCCGGTGATCCTCTCGAACGCGACCTCGATTCCATCACCGCCTTCCTCGATGAAACCGCAGGACGTTTCGACGTTCCCTCGCTTGAGATCAGAGTGGCTTCCGCCGCCAACCTCGAATCGTGTCTTGACGCGCTGGAGACGGTCGAGGACGGCGTGACCGCGTACTTTGAGATGCCCCTCGCGGGGGACTATCGCGGCCTGATCACCGCGATTGCCGGCACCCGTCACGGCGCCAAGATTCGCACCGGCGGCGTATCTGCCGACCTGATCCCCTCGGTCAATGAGGTGGTCAAGTTCGTCCTGGCGTGCCGCGAGGCGCAGGTTCCCTTCAAGGCCACAGCGGGGCTGCACCATCCGGTCCGCCACTTCGACGCGCCGCTCAACGGCCGCATGCACGGGTTTCTCAACGTGTTCCTCGCCGCGGCGCTGGCGCTGAAGCGCGATGTGCCGCAAGAGGCCGTCGCCGCCGCAGTCCGCACCGAGAAAATCGACTCATTCACTTTTTCCGAAGATCACTGCCGCGCGCTTGACTGGACACTCACACAGGATGATCTCTCGCGGGCGCGGGGCCTGGCTGTGTCGTTCGGCTCCTGCTCCATCGCTGAGCCGGTCGAGGACTTGCGCTCGCTTGGACTGCTCCCCCTTGCCGCGGAGGCTCGCGCTGCGAAGTGACTTGTCGCCCATGGCGCTTGAAGGCACACGATGATTGAGACCAACGACCCGACGCTGCGCTCCTGGCTGGAAGACGCCAACGACCCGGAATGCGACTTTCCGATTCAGAACCTGCCGCTGGGGGTTTTCACCCGGCGCGGCGAGGCGGCGGAGACGCGGCGCATCGGCGTCGCCATCGGGCAACACGTCCTCGACCTGTCGCTCGCCTGGCCGGCGCTCTGCCTCGATCTGGCTGACCTTGGCCCGGCCCTCTTCGCCCAGCCCGCGCTCAATCCCTTTCTCGCACGCGGCCGCAAGACGTGGACGCTTGTGCGCAACCGCATGAGCCGCTGGCTGCGCGAGAGCAGCCCCGAATTGCGCGACAACGCCGACCTGCGAACGCGCTGCCTCATTCCAATGGATGAAGCGGTCATGCACCTGCCCGTCGAAGTCGGCGACTACACCGACTTCTACTCCTCAAAAGAGCACGCGACCAACGTCGGCATGATGTTCCGCGACCCCGCCAACGCCTTGCTGCCCAACTGGAAACATCTGCCCGTCGGCTACCACGGCCGATCGAGTTCCATCATCGTCTCCGGCACGGACGTGCATCGCCCCTGCGGGCAGACGAATCCCGAAGACGGCCCGATGCCGACCTTCGGCCCCTGCCGGTTGCTCGACTTCGAACTCGAAGTCGGCTTCATCACCGGGCCGGGCAACGTGCTTGGACAGCCGATCGATGTGAACAGGGCGCATGAGCACATCTTCGGCCTCGTGCTCGTCAACGACTGGTCCGCCCGCGACATTCAGAAGTGGGAGTACATCCCGCTCGGCCCCTTCACCGCCAAGAACTTCGCCACCTCGATCAGCCCCTGGGTCGTGCCGATTGATGCACTTGAGCCCTACCGCGTGCGCACGCCGCGCGGCGAAGGCGATCCGCCGATGCAGAAGTACCTCGATGGCGCGTGGGAGTGGAACTTCGACCTCAATCTCGAAGTGCGCCTGCAATCGGCGAAGATGCGCGAGCAGGCCATCGCGCCCATCGCGATCACGCGAAACAACTTCAACCTGATGTACTGGAACATGTGCCAGCAACTGGCGCATCAGACGATCACCGGCTGCAACGTGCGCCCCGGCGACCTCTATGCCTCGGGAACGGTGAGCGGCCCGACGCCCGACTCGCGCGGTTCTATGCTGGAAATCTGCTGGAAGGGCACGCAGCCGCTGACGCTCCCAACCGGCGAGCAGCGCAAGTTCCTCGCCGACGGCGACACGGTCATCATGTCCGGCGCGTGCAGCCGCCCCGGCGTGCCACGCATCGGCCTGGGCGAAGTGCGCGGCACCGTGCTGCCGACGATCAGGCACTGAATCGCATCGCGCAGAAAGAGCCGAAACCCACGCTCGATGAACGTGGGCTTCGGCGATGAGTCATTCGATGATGCGATTCAGTTCGAATCGATCAGACCATGTCCTTGAGGGCCTTGAGGGGGCGGACCTTGACGACGTTGCGCGCCGGCTTGGCCTTGAAGATGGTCGGCTGGCCGGTGAAGGGGTTGATCCCCTGGCGGGCCTTGGTCGCGGGCTTGCGCTGCACGAGAATCTTCGCCATGCCCGGCAGGGTGAAGATCTGCGGCCCGTTCTTCTTGAGGTCGTTGCCGACCATCGCCGCGAGCGCATCAAAGACGCCGGCGACCTGCTTTCGGCTCAGACCGGTGTTGGTGGCGAGGTTGGTGTAGATGTCACCTTTGCTGCGCGGCTTGTCGGCCCGGGTGAACTTGAACGACGGGGTCTTCTTGCTGGTCTTGGCCACTGGTTCTTCTCCATTTCAGAAAGGGAGTCACGGAGCCGGGCTGGCGGTTCACACTGAACCAACCACCCGTGGCTTTCATGTCGGTTTTTATAGGGTCTCCGCTGCAGGAAACAAGTCCGATCGACAGTTTGACCCCAGAAAAAAGGGGAAATGTGGAAAAACACAGGCTCGAACCCGCGAATCCGGGCCGGCCGACATCCGGACGCACCGCATCTGGTCCCGGCGTGCGGGGCCCGCCACACCTCCCGATGGCCTGCTCCTCGCATGGGGCTGCAGGCCGATAGCATCCTCGGCCATGACTTCCGGCGAGATCCATCCTGTGGACGGAATCGGGCCGGACGAACGCGGGCCGGGATCGGAAACACTCGATTCGCTCATGCAGGCGTATGACGAAGCGGAGCGGCTGGATCTCCGACGCGCGCGCGCCGTGCTCGTTTCCTACGGGGCGCTGATCGCCCCCATCGCCATCGCGCCGATGCTTTTTCTCCCAATGGTCACTGGAGCATTTGGTTCGAACTACCACCCGAGCATCTTCATCGGCACGGTGAACTTCCTGATCATGGCGTCGATGCTGCTGGCTTCGGCGCTGGTCGTGCCACTCTTCGTCATCGGCACCTTCGTTCGCCTCATCGCGGCCTGGAAACTGCGCCGTCACCTGCGCCGCACACCAGCGCGATTCGTGGCGCCCCTTGTCGAGGGAGAGCGGTTCGGCGATTGGCGAATCACGCAGGGCGCGCCTGATGGTCTGGCCGCCCGACGGATCGTCTCCGTCATCCTGATCTTCATACTCGTCGCGGTCAGCGCTTCCCTGTTCATGAGCGCGGTCATCAGTGTGCTCACGGCACCCAGCGCATGGATGGCCGGGGCTCTCATGGCCGGTGCTCTCGCTCCTCTTGCAGGATTGATTCTCGGCCTCGTGCGCCAACCCGTGGCCTGGCGCTTGACGGGCGACAAGCCTGGCCGCATCGTCCTGGAGATCACCACGCTCTCTGGCACGCTTCGCACCCATCGCCTCTCCATACGGCAGATCACCTCCTGGCACATCCACAACGATCGCCTGCTCGTCAACACCGATTCCGGTCAGTTCGCACTCGCGACCATCGGATCAGGCGAAATGGCACAGTGGCGCGCAGCGAGAGTTCTCACACACCTGCAATACCATGGGCTGCCGATTGGCTGCACCTACACCGCGAGCCATGACTCGTAAACACCGGCGGCGGCGAAATCGCTTCCCATCCGCGTTGGCCCTCACAGCGTCTCCGCCACCAGGCGCGCCAAGTCGCTGCGCTCGCTCTTGGCGAGCGTCACGTGGCCGATGATCCCCTCGTACTTGAGCCGCTCGACGAGGTAACTCAGGCCGTTGCTCTCTGCGTCGAGATACGGATTGTCGATCTGCCCCACGTCGCCGGTGAGGACGATCTTCGTCCCTTCGCCCACGCGCGAGGCGATCGTCTTGACCTCGTGCGGCGTGAGGTTCTGCGCTTCATCGACGATCATGAACTGGTGCGGGATCGACCGGCCGCGGATGTAAGTCAGCGGCTCCATGACGAGTTTGCCCTCGGCCATGAGTTTCTGCACGCGCTGCTCGGTCGAGTGGCTCTCGGCGGCGTCGAATCGCGTGCCGCGGTTGCTCAGCAGGAAGGACAGGTTGTCGAAGATGGGCTGCATCCACGCCGTCAGTTTTTCCTCCTTGTCGCCGGGGAGGTAGCCGATGTCGCGGCCCAGGGGCATGATCGGCCGGGCCACGAGGAGTTTGTCGTAGCGCTCCTCGTTGAAGACCTTGGTCATGCCGGCGGCAAGGGCGAGGAGCGTCTTGCCCGTGCCCGCGGTGCCCAGCAGCGTGACGAGTTGCACGTCTTCATCGAGCAGGAGATCCAGCGCCATGGTCTGCTGGAGGTTGCGCGCCATGACGCCGAAGGTCGGCCGGCGCGGCCCGGTGATGGGGATGAGGTGGTTCGTGTCCGCGAGCCGCCGCGCCAGGCCCGTGTGCGACTCATCAGCAACGTCGCGCAGCAGGACGAACTGGTTGGCGTGAATGTGGATCGCGCCGCTCTGTCCCTCCACATTGACGGTGAGGTACGGCTCGAGGCGATCCAGAACGACCTGCCGCTCGGTGTACAACTCGTCGATGATCTCGCCGGGCACGTCGAGGGTCGTGTAGCCCGTGTAGAGGCTGTCGGCATCGACCTTCTCGCTCTCGAAATCTTCGGCGACGAGGCCGATCGCGTCCGCCTTGAGGCGGGCGTTGATGTCCTTGGAGACGAAGACGGTGCGCTTGCCCGCCTGCGCCAGCGCCCAGGCGATGGAGATGATGCGGTTGTCCGCTGTGTCGGCTCGCAGGTGCGGCGCGAGTTCATTGGCGTCCAGCGCCACGCGGATGACCCCGCCGCGTTCATTCCACGGCACGCCGTCCATGAGCCGGCCGCGCCCGCGGAGAATGTCGAGTTGGCGGATGACCTCGCGGGCATTGCGGCCGATGTCGTCATTGCCGCGCTTGAGCAAGTCGAGTTCTTCGAGGACCGCGAAGGGGATGACGACTTCGTTGTCGTCGAACATGAAAAGGCTCTTGGGATTGTGCAGCACGACGTTGGTGTCGATGACGAAGTGCTTGGTCTTGCTCCGCGCGGCGGCGGGGGACGCGGTCGCAGTCTGGGCGATGACGCCGGAGGACTTCTTCAAGGCAAGCGCTCCTTCTCCTGCTCCTGCACACATCGGCCGAAGTTTCGTCTGCGGCCAGTCGATTGTATGAGGGGCCGATAGAAAGCGGCGCGGCGGCGCGCCCGCTCATCGAAGATGAACCAAGCGGCCTGCCCAGGCGACGGTTGGATCGCCGGGCGCGTACGATTGCCCCATTGTCGCAGGAAGCGCCTGCCGCTCTATCGGACGGAGTAGCCGTGTCGGACTGGTCGGTTGAATCCTGGAAGTCGCGCCGCGCGCTGCATCAGCCGCAGTATGACGATCCGCGAGCCGTCGAGACGGCCGTGGCCAAACTGCGCTCGCTGCCCCCCCTCGTCACCAGTTGGGAGATCGAGCGCCTCAAGGGCGAACTGGCCGAGGCGCAGCAGGGCCGGCGCTTCATCCTCCAGGGCGGCGACTGCGCCGAGTCCCTCGCCGACTGCACGCCCGATGTCATCACCAACAAACTCAAGATACTGCTCCAGATGAGCCTCGTGCTCGTGCAGGGCGCCCGCAAGCCGATCACGCGCATCGGCCGCTTCGCCGGGCAGTACGCCAAGCCGCGATCAAGTGCGACGGAGACTCGCACCGGTCCCGACGGGCGCGACTTCACGTTGCCGAATTACTGCGGCGACCTCATCAATTCCGTCGAGTTCACCCCCGAAGCGCGAAGGCCCAACGCCCATCTCATGGTCCGCTGCTACCAGCACGCGGCGCTGACGCTCAATTTCATCCGCTCGCTCATCGACGCCGGCTTCGCCGACCTCCACCACCCTGAGTACTGGGAACTGGCCTTCTGCGACAACGCCGCGCTCTACGACGAGTATCGCGCGATGGTGCGGCGACTCTCCGATTCCATTCGCTTCATGGAGACGATCGCCGGCCAGCCGATCGACGACCTGACGCGCGTCGAGTTTTTCACGAGTCACGAGGGGCTGCACCTGCTCTACGAGGCGGCCGGCACGCGGACCGTGCCGCGGCGGCAAGGTTACTACAACCTCACCGCCCACCTGCCGTGGATCGGCGACCGCTGCCGGGCCATCGACGGGGCGCACGTCGAGTTCTTCCGCGGCATCCGCAACCCCATCGGCGTCAAACTCGGCACCGGCGCGACGGCGGATGAGGTGCTGGCGCTGATTGATCGGCTCAACCCCGGCAATGAACCGGGCCGGCTCGTGCTCATTCACCGGCTGGGGCTGGCCAATGTGCAGCGCTGCCTGCCGCCGCTGCTCGAGGCGGTGAGCCGAACCGATCGGCGCGTGTTGTGGATCTGCGATCCGATGCACGGCAACACGAAGCCCGCCAACGGCAGCGGATCGCATCCCGGCCGCAAGACGCGCGACTTCGCCGACATCCTCGGCGAACTCGACACTTCGTTTGACCTCCACGCGAAAGCGGGAACGTATCTCGGCGGCGTCCACTTCGAGTTGACCGGCGACCACGTGACCGAGTGCACCGGCGGCGCCCGCGGCCTGCGCGAGGCCGATCTCGACGCCAACTACCGCACCATGTGCGACCCGAGACTCAACTACGAGCAGTCGCTGGAGATGTCGTTCCTGATCGCGCGAAGGCTGACGAGTGCTTAGTAAGCCTCCTGTGGTTTGGCACGCGTCATGCAATGGGCACTTGCTACGTCGCCGGATCTCAGTCCGATAGATCCTTGCTGGCCGCTTGCATGCATGATTCCAGGTCAATGCGGGCAAAGGAGTCTCGCAGCCACTCGTACTTTTTGAGCAGCGACTGATTCTGACTATCGCGGGCAGTCCGGACTTCCTGATGAACAAAGACAAATGCATTGTAGATGATTCGAGCGCGTGTGTTGCGATCTAATGCCTTCAGGAAGCGCGTATTTAGCGGATTGATGCATACAGCCCCGTCGAGATCGGTCATCAGGCACTCTTTGCTCGAGCATGCAAAGAACTTGCACAACACTTCAGGCGGCTCACTCGTATCTTGCCTTGCATAGTGTTCCACCATTCCGAGAAGCTCGCCTCCGATGCATATGCGAGGATAGCGCGCCACTTGCTCGACCCGATATGCCTTGGCCAGGGAGGATCCGATCACTTCGCCTTGCGTGATCTCGACTCCGTATCCAACTTCCACCCCGCCCCGTATTGCCTGATGCATGGCAAGCATCTGCAGATACACTACTGAGAGCGAACTGAACATCGAGAAGATTCCTCGCATCGTCGTGAGATCGGAGTTCTCGCTGATGGGAACAGACACGCTCACACAATCCGAGAACCAGTGGACGACCGATTCGTACGTGTGAGTCTCGTTCCAGAGTTGTTGCAGCGGTAGAGGAAGGTTGTGAACCTGCTCCTCCATAACGGGATCCCGATGAGACTCGAAACTCCGATAGAAATCCTCAAAAGCCCTTCGCATCGTTCTCACAGGAGCGAGCGACCGACCAATGATCTGCTTTGCGTTCGCATGATTCTGCGGATCGCAAAGCGCATCCAACTGGAGCAGCTTGTTGCTCAGCCCCAGCAGATCGACAAATGCGGTGACATAACCGCGTACCTCGACTTCAGGAAGGAACTGCTGTCCGAATCTGCTCATCAGCGCCTCCGTACAGGCCAGATGACCATGCCGACGTAGAGCGATGCTCCGGGCAGTCGCAATGGCCTGTCTGCACACTCTAGCACCTGCGTCAGCGCTCCTGCATCGAGACTCGGTACCTTCCACCACCCGTCTGGGTCAGAACCAATTGATCTAGGATTCGTGCCACGCGCCATGG
>Ga0326597_10008573_pt1 | contig 13778 bp, 14 predicted proteins | sample RVTome_12_FD_203789 | JGI IMG/M metagenome (GOLD analysis project Ga0326597, IMG submission 203789) | Soil microbial communities from uranium-contaminated site in the Upper Colorado River Basin, Wyoming, United States - RVT100D185 | ecosystem: Environmental > Terrestrial > Soil > Contaminated >... | reverse complement strand
TGGAACCAAGTACGGAATCCCGACTGAACTTTCGTCGTATCTCGTGCTTGAACCTGGTATGCAGCCGGCAAACATCGGCAGCCGGCCGGTTCCGCTGGTCGAGCAAGGCGTGGTTGGCGCCGGCGTTGGCGGAGGGCGCGGAGCGGGCACGGCACGGGATTTCGCAGCGGCCCGCGTGGCGGCTGAGCAGCGGGCGGCGACGTCGCTTGCGGCAGCGCCGAGTATGAGTGGCAAGATGGCGGACGCCGCGGGCCGGGCCGAGGCAGATGGTGTATTACGTCAGGTTGGTGACCGCACGTTCGTGCATCGCGACGGACGCTGGACCGACACGCGCGCGAAGGAGACACTGCGCCGGCTGACGGTCAAGCCTTTCTCACCGGCTTACTTCGCCCTGATCGAGCGCGTGCCCGAGCTGAAGGTGATCTTTGCCCTGGGCGACAAGGTGACGACCGCAGGCCGCGCGATCGTGATTGTTCTCGACGAGCAGGGCACCGAGCGGCTCGCCGAAAGCGAACTCTCGACGATCGTGCGAGACTGGTGAGGGAATGGACGACACTGAGCGACTCTTTCGGACGTACCACGCGCCACTCGTGCGATACCTGACGAGACGTTTGGGCGACCGCGACTGGGCCGACGAGGTCGCGCAGGAGACCTTCCTGCGCGCCCTCCGCCAGTTGAAACAAGGGCCGCTGGCGAGCGAACGCTCGTGGGTGTTCGCCGTCGCGACGAACCTGGTACGCGACGACGCTCGCAAAGCAGCGCGGCAGCGCAGACATCTCGAGCTGCTGCGTTCGGAAACGCGCGATGAGGTAGTGCCGGCGCCGGACACGGCGCTGGAGCAGCAGCAGGAACGCGCGAAGCAACAAGCGATCGCGCGGCGCGCACTCGAGGCGCTGACCGATCGTGACCGCAGCGCGTTGCTGATGCGCGAAGAAGGGCTGGATTATCACGAGATTGCCGCTGCACTTGATGTTGCATTTGGATCGGTCGGAACAACGCTGGCGCGGGCGCGCCGTCGTTTGATAGAGGTGTACGAGGCCCTGCAGCGTGAAACACCGAGCGATGGAGCGCATGATGCCGCAAGTTGACGAAGGACTCATTCATGCCTGGCTCGACCGGCAGCTGTCGGGCGAGGAAGCCGCGCGCGTGGCCCGGCTGGTCGCGACGGATCCCGCCTGGGAAGCAGCGGCAGTCGAGGCACGTGGTCTCATTGCGGGTTCGTCGAGAGCGCTGAGTGCGCTTGACGATGTTCCGCGTGTTGGGGGTGCGGCGCGTGCCGCACATGCCGCGCCGATGCGCCGCTCGCTGTGGCGCGCGCCGTGGCTGAGAGTGGCGGCGGGCGTCGTGTTCGTCGCCGGAGTCACCGGGCTGCTGCTGCGTGACTTCGGAGGCGGTGTCCTCACGGACCAGGAACGCCGGCCAGTTGAGTCGGTGGACGCTGCGGCGCCCAAACCGGCGACGAGCGAATCAAAGACCAGCATTGTCCCGCCGCCGGCGGTCGCGCGGGCTGAAGCGCGCGCAAGCACTCGGGTGGCTTCCGCTCGCGACACAGTAGCGAATGTCCTCACGGGCAAGATCGCGGATGCCGGGCGCGTGCGCGTCGACACGCCTCCGATAGCGGCGCAGCGCGTCACGGTTGCCGCGCCTCCCGTGCCGCTCGTCGAGCAAGGCGTGGTTGGCGCGGTTGCGCCGGCGGGTGCGCGGCTCGATGCCCGCCTCGCCGGGTGCTGGGTTCAAGTCGATTCGGCCGGTACGCCGGTTTCGTTCGTTTATTCGGCCGCTGAAGCCGACGCCGCGGCGCGCGACATCGTGGCGCTGCGTTTTGTCGCTCCAGTCGCGACCGACCTTGCGGGTGTCCTCGCAGGCGCCCCTGCGATGGCGGCGGGTGTCGGCGGCGGTCGCGGCGGTCGCGGTGCGCGTGAAGCGGCGCGCGCACTTGCGCCACAACCAAGGCTGACGGCGGTCCCCACCAAAGCCTTTACCAGAATGCTGCCCGATTCGAGTTACGCCGCGGAGTTCGTCGACGCGCGCGGCCACTCGGAAATGACGTTCACGGTGGCGGGAGACACGCTACGCGGAACGATGCGTCGTTCCGCCGGGGATGTTCGCTTTCCGGTTGTTCCTTTTCGCGCGGAGCGCGCGGACTGCCCGCGGTGAGTGCGTGTCGCCGGGCTATGCCCGCGCGACGCGCATCACTTCGTCGAGTGTCGTCACACCGGCGCGCACGAGACGGAAGCCGTCTTCCTGCAGGGTGCGCATGCCGTTCCGGATCGCGATCGCGCGCAATTCTTCGGACCCGCGCCGCTGCTGCGTCTCGAGGCGAAGCTCGCTGTTCATTACGAGCAGCTCATAGATGCCCGTGCGCCCGCGATAACCGGTGAAGCGGCAATTGTCGCACCCCGGTCCCTTCCACGTGGTGGTGAGACCGAGTGCTGCGAGGTCGATTCCGTACGTTCCGCGCGCGTCCGGGTGGATCGCCTCCTTGCATTTCGGACACACCACGCGCACAAGCCGCTGTGCGAGCACCGCATCGACCGTGCTGGCCACGAGGTAGGCCGGGATGTCGAGGTCGAGCAGTCGCGTAAGTGCGGTCGGCGCATCGTTCGTGTGCAGCGTCGACAACACCAGGTGGCCGGTGAGGGCCGCCTGCGTCGCGATCTGCGCGGTCTCTGAGTCGCGGATTTCTCCGACGAGAATCACGTCAGGATCCTGCCGGAGCATTGCCCGGAGTGTGGTCGCGAACGTCACGCCGACTTTTTCATTCACCGGCACCTGCGGGACGCCGGCAAGTTCGTACTCAACCGGATCCTCAACCGTGAGGATCTTTTCGCGGCCCGTGCGGATCATCTCGATCGCGCCGTACAGCGTCGTGGTCTTGCCGGAGCCCGTTGGCCCTGTGACCAGTACGATGCCGTGCGGGCGCGAGATGACTTCGCGGAACAGCTCCAGCGTATCGTCCGCCATTCCGAGTTCGGTCAGCGAAATGACGCCGCGTTCCTTGTCGAGGAGGCGCAGTACCACGCTCTCGCCACGCAAGGTCGGCACGGTTGACACGCGGACGTCGACCTGGCGGTTCTGCAGCCGAAGCCGGATGCGTCCGTCCTGCGGCACGCGGCGCTCGGCGATGTCCAGTTCGGCCATGATCTTGAGCCGGCTGATGATCGCCGCAGTCAGATGTGCCGGCGGCGACGGCGCTGCCTGCAGTACGCCGTCAATCCGGTACCGCACGCGCAATCCGTCCTGATAGCCCTCGAGATGCACGTCAGACGCGCGCGCGTCGAGTGCCTCGATGAGGAGCAGATTGACGAGACGCACGACCGGCGCCTCGTTGGCCAGATGGAGCAGGTCGTCGAGCGGGATATCGTCGGCGCTGAGCGCGCGCGCATCGCCGGTCCCGAGCCCCGCGATCATTCCCTCCGCGGTTTGTGGCTCGTCAGCGTACACGCGGCGAATCGCGCCGCGCAGGTCGTGCTCGCCGAACTTCTCCAGCGTGACGTCGGCGCCGAAGGTCAGCCGCAGGTCGTCGAGGGCGAGCGGGTCCACGCGATCGGTCCACGTGCCGACATGCAACCGCCCGTTGTCCAAACGGATCGGCAGCAGGGCGTGGTGCTCGAGCCAGTCCGCCGACAACGCAGTCGTGAGCCGCTCGACTTCGAGCAGCTCCGTGGCGGAATGCTGGCCGTCGCCGTTGCCGTTTGCCATCAGCGTTGCGGGCTCCGGAGGCCGGTGTCGGGCGGTACGCGGCGAATGACCGTGTCGCGCACGGTGATCGTGTCGGCGCGCGGCATGATGCGGCCGGTCACGGGCACGCCCTGCAGCATGTCGGTACCAAGCCGGATGGACTCGCGCATGCGATCGATATCGGCGTCGTCCGATACGATGTGCGGAGTGAGGAACAGGTAGAGCTCGCTCGTCACCGTGTTGTTCCGCGTGTTGCCGAAGAGCCAGCTTCCGATCAGCGGAATGCGGCTGAAGAAGGGGATGCCTGATCGTGTCTTGTTGGTTGTCAGATCGGAGAGTCCACCGATGACCGTCGTCTGTCCGTCGCGAACGAAGACGTTCGTCGTGGCCTGGCGCTGACTGATGATCGGCGCGTTAAATTGCAGGTTTTCGGTGACGTTGTCGTTCGTTTGCGAAACGGCCATGTTGACGTAGCCATCGGAATTAATGATCGGCGTGATGGTGAGCGTCGTGCCGACGGGCAGGTAGGACAGAGTTTCAACACGACCAGTCGGATCGTTCGGTACCGTCTGCGAAATCTGCACGAACGGAACGCTTGATCCGACGTTGAGCACAGCCTGCCGGTTGTTTTGCGCAATGATGACCGGCATCGAACGCACGCGCACGTCGCCGCGCGACTGGAGCGCATTCAGCGCCACGTTGTAGCTCACAGCACCGTTGCCGCCGCGGAGCAAGGCAACGAAGTCACGCGCGGCGGACACACCGGGCAGCGTGATCGATGTCGTGTCACGGCTGCGTCGTTCGGTTCGGGATCCCGACACACCGACATTCAGGTCATCGCTCCGCTCCACCTGCGCAATCGTGACTTCGATCAGCACTTGTAACGGGCGCAGGTCGAGTGACTGCACGAGCTGCTGCAGCGCCGCGAAGTCTTCAGCGGTGGCTCGAATGAGCAACGTGTTTGTCAGCTCTTCGGCTTGGATATTCGTGTCGGTAAACGCCAGACCCGCGCCACCGGCCTGCTGGGCCGTCGAGATGCCGAACGCCTGCGCGAGCTGTTGGGCGATGACGCCCTGCAGTTGCTGCGCTGCCCCGCCACGGCCCTGGGCCGCTCCGCCGATCACCGGAATCTGAATGTTCTGCGGCTGAAACACGATATCTTGCGCCCCGCCTCGGCCGCCGCCACCACCACGGCCCTGCTGTTGTTGGTTTCCGCGTCCCTGTTGCTGCTGGAGCACCTGCGTGCCGCGACCAGTCGGGAAGCCTGCTCCCCGAACGAGGTTGAGGAGGACCGGAGCCAGTGTCACGGCGTTCGCGTGCTTGAGACGGACTGGATAGATGTTCAACTGCCGCTGCTGTGCCGCCTGCGCAAGCAACTGCGCCGCCGATTGCCGCGCTGCTGCGGTTTGCGGCGGCGGCGGGCCCACGAGACGGAGCATCGTGCTCGTTTCGGTCACGGCGATGTTGTTGCCTTCCGCGATCGAGATGAGCATCTCGCGCGCCTCCTCACGTGTCATCTGCGCATTCACGCGGAGCGTTACGCTGACGTTCGACGGCATGCTGTTCAGCGAGATGTTCAGGTTTCCCGCTTCAGCGATTGCCTGAAGCACCACACTGATGTCCTGGCTTTGAAAATCCAGGACCATGCCCTGCGGTGTCTGTCGCGGGGGCGGGGTGCCGCGGCCGCCGCCGCCCTGTGCCATCAGTGGCCCAGCGGCGACCACGGCGAGAACGACGATGCGAGTCAGTTTGGTCATGATGCCCTCAGTCCTATCGGTTCGAGCGTATCTCGAGGCGTTCTCCAGTCGGCGTCGTGAAAACGACGTGACCACGCTCGATTGATCTCACGGTGTATCCGTCAAGTATGTCGCCGATACGTACCACCGTCGGCCGTCCACCACCGACTTTGCAGATCGCAAAGCTGTTTTCCGGTGTCGAAACGGCGGTGCCGAGCACCAGCGGCTGCGGAAGGCTCGCTTCAGGTGCAGCCTCTTCGTCCCATCCGGTAAGCCGGTACCGGCGCGGTGGTGCAGAACGATCGGGAGAAAACGCGTTGAGCTCGACGATTCCCCGAACGTCGATTGGCCGAGTCTCGCGCGACGCGGCGACAGCTTCCGCTGTGGCGAATCGCGGCGGTGCGGCGGCGAGCACCGGCTCCACGCGCACGGCGCGTGCAATCGCAAACGTGACCAGACCAAGCGCAATTGCCAGACCGGCGATTGCGGCAATCAGCGGCGGATTCCGGAACAGATCGCGGTTCATCGTCCCGTTCCGGCCCCAGCCGTGTCTGCGGCGCGAGCCGCATTGCCCGACGGCTGGTCGGGCAACGCGAAGCCGACGATGGTCGCGGCGACCGTCACCGGCTCGACGCCGTCATCCGTATCGAGTGCAAGAACCCGCGCGATATCGACACGTTCGACCCTGACGAGCTTGTCGCCGCGTTCGAGCGCGGTGAGGAACGACAGCACGCCCTGCAAATCCGACTCGGCGCGAATTTCGACGCGAAGCCGGCGAACACCGCCCTCGTCCACGGTGCTCGGCCGCGTGACGGCGTTCTGGAGCCACACGTCGTGGTCAGCGGCGACCATGCTGAGGTGCGACACGAGTTCGGCCGTAGCCATCACGCTGTCGCGGCCCTGAAAAAGCCGCGGTGCCACGGCGCGCATGGCCGAATCGGCCACCCGGTGGAGATCAGGGTTGGCGCGCGCGGCGTCGAGCGCGGCCATTTCGCGGGCGAGCGTGCCCTGCTCTGAAACGAGCAGGTCGCGATTGTTGCGAAGCGTCGCGAGCAGCGGCCGGACCCCCCACACGAACAGAAGCGCGGGAAGGAGGATGGCGGCGCCAAGCAAAAGGGCGCGGCGATCGCGGGCCGCCATTGAACCCGCGGTCATTGTCTTGCTCCGCTGCCGCGGGCTGCGCCCGCGAGCTTCGGGTCGCCCTCGCGCACAACGCGCGCGGAAATCGTGAACCGTTCCATCGGCGGGCCGTCGCTTGGTGTCTCGAGGCGCACCGGAGCGGTCGCGCGCACCTCGGCCAGTTCCTGCACGCGTTCCAGCGCGTCGAAGACGCGCGTCGCGCGGGATGCTAGCCCATCAACCACGACGGAGTCGCCGTTTCCCCTGAACCCCGTCAGGTACGACTCGAGCGGCAGTCGTTCAGTGATCCCCGCGATGACCGCCGACCACTCCGGCGCCGTGCGTTGTGCGCGCGACAGAACTGTGAGCTGCTGATACGCGGTTTCCACGGTTGTTCGCCCGACCAGTGTGGCCGTGAGCTGAGGGCGCAGCGTTGCGCGCTCGGCCTGTACCGCACGCAGTTCCCGCTTCACGCCCCAGAACTCGAGCACGCCCGCAACCAACGCCAGAACTACCGCCGCCGCCGCGAGCCGAACGTTGAGCTGCCGCATCGACACACCACGCGCAGCGCGCTCGCTCTCAGTCACGAGCTGAGGTGCAGCGTCGGCTGTGGCGAAGGTCGCGGCGAGGAAGTCGGGCTCGTCGGCGAGCTCGGTCGCCGCGACCGGAGGCGCCTCAAAGGTGACGCCGCGGGCAGCCAGCGCTTGCCCCAGTTCGCGCCGCGCGCTCGCGCTGCCGACTGCCGTGACCGTTCCTGACGCACTCGCGGCAGCGTCGGCGATGAGGCCGGCTTCGGCCGCGCCTGCGCGGAACCGGCGAACGTCGGTCAGCGACGCGCCGACGACACGCAGCAAGTCAGTCCGGTCGCCGTGAGCCACCAGCACTTGTGTCGTTGCTCCTTTTCGTCCCCACGCGGCGCCGGCGGCGGCCCACGCCGCTTCTGCCGGCACGATCGAGTCGATCTCCCAGCCGGCGCCCCGCGCGGCTTCGTGAATCGCGCTCAGCAGGCGCGCGGACGCGGCTGCGGCAACGACAGTTCCGCCCCCCGCGTTTCCGCGATTGCGGACCGTTCCGACGACCTGGGGTCCTCGTGCGGCGGTGAAGTACCGCGATGCTCCGCGCGACAACAGCTGTTGGGCCTCGCGTTCGCCAACGGGCGGCAATTCGACGCCGCGCGCCTCGGCAAGCGGCGGCATCAGCGCGACGCACAGACGCCCGGTGCCGCCGGTCTCGCGCGCGAGCGCGCGGAGCGCATCGGTCAGCGCAACCCACCCGGTGCCCTCTCCATTGAGCGGGGCAATGGACGCGCGCCACGCGCGAGCGCGTGAATCGCCCCGACGCGCGACAGCCGCGCACAGCGTCGTTGGAGTGAGTGCAACGCCGACGCGCGGGCCTCGAGAGGCAGGCCGGATGGCTACCATTGCTGCCACGCGAGCGTTGCCGCGTTGTTGCCGCGCGTCATGAGCGCGGTGAGCCGCGTCGGCTGCGCCTTCGGCGTCAGGCCGGCATAGATCGTAAGCAGCACGTCGCTCGTGTTGACGGTCGTGATGTTGTTCAAGGCGTTCTGGACGCGGCCGGCCTGTGCCTGTCCAGCGGTCGATGCGCCGCGCGTCGCCGCACTCATCACCTGCTGCAGTGACTCTATGCGGCGGCCCTGCGACCGCATGCTCAGTATCTGCATGATGATGACGTCGGTCATTCCGGGCAGTGCGCGCAGCACGAGTTCGGGCGCGGTGTTGAGGTTCACGCGCGTCCGCGCTGTCCCGAACGTGTGGAAGTAGGGGCGAATCAGCTCCATCACATCGGGCGTCATTCCGCGCACGTAAATGAGGTCGTCGACCTCGCGAAACGCCCCATTGGTTGGCAACACAAGCAGTCCCTCGCGCAGATACTGTTCGCGTTCGGCACCTGCGGGCCGTGGGCTGTCGTCCAGATCGCGCCAGTCCATGATTGACTGCGTGAGCTGGTCAGCCAGCGTGAAATCGCGCAGCGTGAAGTTGAAGAACGCGCGAAGTTCAGTTTCGCTCACGTAGTTCAGCGGCAACATCGAGCCGAGATCGGCCGCCACAACTTCGACTGGAACGCTGTCGACTTCGACAAAGCCTGAATACACGGAGTCGACGTCAAGCCACGGGTCCGACGAGCGAAGCGCGGCCGCGCCGCGGCCCACTGCGCGGTTGCGCAGGTCAAAGTCCATCCGCGCGTGCATCGTTGCCAGCGCGCCGGCGGCGATGGCACGCTCGCGCGCGCGGTCTGCGCCGGCGAGTCCGAGCAGCCGTCGCTCGCGAGCGACGAGGCTGAACTGCACAGCGACCGCCGCTATGGCGACGACAAGCCAGAGTGCGGCGAGCATCGCAATCCCGCGCCGCGCCCTCACGGATTCCCCCCGCGTCCACCACCACCGCCCCCGCCAGCCCCGCCGCGGCCTCCTCTGCCGCCACCACCACCGCGTGCGCCACCGTCGTCGCCACGGCCTCCACCACCGCGACCACCGCGACCGCCGCGACCGCCCGCTCCGCCACGTCCGCCGTCACCGCCGCCGCCCCCGCGTCCGCCCACTGCGCCCTGCTCGGTCTGCAGCTGTGTCATGACGAACATCATTGGGTACTGAAGCAGGCGCGGCACGTACACACCGTCGACAGGCGGGAAAGACACGCGCGCAGCAACCGGGCGAATGCTCGCCGCCTGGGCGAACGGATACCACTGCTGTGTGCGCTGGTCGAGATACTCGACGGTCATCATCACGATGCTTGAATCCAGCTGGCGGCGCTGCAGCGGTGACTGTGTGGTCTGCTGGTATTCGATGGTGAGTCCGGTTTCGAGTGTATTGGGATCGCCATCGACGTATAGCCGTATCCGCGCGTTGGGCGTCATCGCGGGTGTCAGTGCGCTCGTGATGAAGCGCAGTTCGTCACCCGTCGAGACCGCCGACGTCAGAGTCGTAACCTGCGTGCTGGTACCGGTGCGCGAATCAATCTCGGTGAACATCACCTGCCGCTGCGCGTTCACCGTGAGTGTCGCCCGTCGCTGTGGCCCCGCGATCTGGGTCTGAATCGTCCCAGACGCGATCCACGTGCGCAGCATGTCGCGCAGCGCCGCGGCGCGCTCGGTCTCCACGGTCGCTTCAGAAATCACCCGGCGATGGTCAATGATGGAGGTGAACGCGACTGTGCCCGCCACCGCCATCGCGCCGGTGATGACCAACCCGATCACCAGTTCCATCAGCGTCATGCCCGCGCGCGCACGCGTCATCATCGGCCTCGCGTGGCAATTGGTGGCCGCCGATACTGCGCCGAACTTGTGGCGAACTCGCCATCGCTCCACGAGATCGTGACACGCACATCGTACAGACCGGCGTACGCGCTGCTGGGCGTGACCGTCGTGGTCCATTTGTACTCGTCCAGCGGCGGCTCGAACTGTCCCTGCGCCACAGAATCGGGAAGCGCCTGGAAGTCGCGGTCGGCGAGCAGCCAGAGGAACACGAGACGCTCGGTCGCGAGCGACTCCACCTCGAGCATGCGCCGCGCACGCTCCGCGGTGCGAAGCTCGGTTGCCACCGCCGACAAGGCGCTGACCGCGGTGACGCCAACAATCGCGAGCGCCGCGACCGCTTCGAAAAGCGAGATCCCGCGTCTAGCGCGCATCGGCCACCGCCACACCGCTCCAGGAGTCCACGGAGATCAGCACGGCGCCGTCACTGCCGCGCACCAGCACCGTGTCGCCAAACGCGGCGCCGCTCGGACGAAAGGCATAGACCAGGCGGGCGAGCTGCGTTTCGAGCGTCTGCCACGTGCCGAGATCCAGCGTGCCTTCGGCCAGCAGTCCGGTGCCGGCAATCCCTGTTGAATCGGCGCGATAGGCGCCCGTTACAGGGTCCACCCGGACCGTGACGGTTTGACTGCGTTCGATCGCGGCACGGCGTGCGTCGCGGAGTATCGTGACGATCGCGTCCCCGGTCTGTTCGGGTGGATCGTCGCCGAAACTGGTGAGCCGCGGAATCACGATGAGCGCGCTCACCGCCATCACAGCGAGCACGATTGACATCTCCCAGAGCGTAAACCCGCGTCGCGCTCTCATCGGAACGAGCCCGCGTTGATGCCGTAGATCGCCTGGAGCAGCGACAGCGCGATGAAGGCGACCACCGCGCCGAACATCACGATCATCGCCGGTTCGGCGAGTGTCGCCAGTCGCTGCGTCGCGCGTTCCGTTCGCTCCTCGAAGATGTCCGCGGCTTTCAGCAAGAACTCCTTCAGGCGCCCCGCCTCCTCGCCGACGCCAACGAGCTGGCCCAGGAGCGGCGGAAACACCCGGCTCTCGGCGACCGCCGCGCGAAGCGAGCCACCTTCGCGAATGCGCGTCCGGATGCGCTCGGCGTCATCGCGCGCGACCGGGTCGCTCAGCGATTCGACGGTGTCATCGAGTGCCGTCAGCAAAGGCGCGCCTCCGCCGAGCAACACACCGACGAGACGGGAAAACCGCGCGGCGAGCGCGTATTTGCGGAGCGTGCTCAGCAGAGGAAGCGCGAGCATGAGACTCGAGGCGACGCGGCGGCCTTCGACGGTCTGGCGCAGCCAGGCGCCGAGGATGACCAGCGCCGCGGGAATGGCGAACAGCATCCACCAGTACGTATGCAGGGCGGTCGAAAACCAGAGCAGGAACCGGGTCGTCGCCGGAAGCTGCGCTCCAGTGCCGGCCAGCAGCTCGACGAATCGCGGTAGCACGAAGAACAGCAGGACGGTAATCGCGACGGTGCCGGCCGTCGCGAGCAGCAACGGATAGATCGCGGCCGACAGGATGCGCCCCCGCAGCTGTTCGTCGCGCTCGAGCTGCGTCGCGAGGCGGGCAAACGCGTTGTCCAGGTCACCGCTCTTCTCACCCGCGCGCACGACTCCGATATACAACGGCGCGAACAATCGGGGGAATGCGCCGAGCGCCGTTGACAGCGTCTCACCTCGCTCGACCCGTGACCGGACCTCATTCAGCGCGAGACGCACCTCGCCGGAGGTGACCCCGGCGGCTGCGTTCAGTGACTGCGCGAGCGGCATTCCGGCCGGCAGCAGCGCCGCCATCGCACGTGTCACTTCGAGCACCTCGCGCCGCCGCCCGAACTTGAACGCCGCACCGCCCGCCGCAGCGTCAGACGCGGCTTCGCCGACGTCGAGTACCAGCAGGCCACGTTCTTCGAGCGCACGCGACAACGCGCCAGGGCTCGCCGCGTGCTCGACTCCGCGAGTGCGACGGCCGGCGGTGTTGACCGCGCTGTAGGCGTAGGTAGGCACGGAGCGGTGGGAGTCGTCGGGCCTACATCCAGCTCAGGATGTCGGCGTTCTCACCTTCGCCACCGACGAGGCCGTCGTTGCCGAGCGAGAGCAAGTCGAACCCGTTCGGATTCTGCTCACCGGGGAACGCATAGAGATACGGGTTGTTCCACGGATCCACCGGCACTGCTTTGCGCAGGTACGGCCCACGCCAATTGACGGGCGGATTGATCGATGGCCGCTCGTTGAGCGCGGCGAGGCCCTGTTCGGTCGTGGGATACGTGCCCGTGTCGAGCCGATAGGCGTCGAGCGCCGACTCCAGCATCTGCATTTGCGAAACCGCCGTGGCCGATTTCGCCGCACCGACGTGCTGAAAGACGTTTGGCGCGACCAGCGTGGCGAGGATCGCGATCACGACGATCACGACCAGGATCTCGATGAGCGTGAACGCGGAGCGGGGTCGCGAGCGGCGGCTGGGCCACCGGGCGGGGTTGGTCATGAGGGCGGTCATACCTGGCCCCGGAGGGGGCAGCGAAGGGATGGTGAGTTGGACACGAGCGGAAACCCGCAGGGTTGGCTCAGGAGCGAAGGAAGCTCAATCGCGGGCGGCGGCGATGGTCCAGCCGTACTGGACAGACGGCCGCCGAACGCCGCGCGTTAGCACACTCTGTACGCGGCCCGGGTGGTTGGCGTTCCGCCAACGTTCCACAGCGCCCGGGCGTACTGGGCGCCCCGGGGGCCAGCAGGCGGCCGAGGGGTGTCAGGGCGGCGGCGAGGTTCCGGCGATGCTGTCGCGCACGATCAGCCACCGGCCGTCCTCCGTGTAGCGCCAGCGGGTCCAATAGCGTCCCTGGGCGTGCAGTGTCGTGTCGGGGAGCGGGCGCTCAGTCACGATGACGTAGCGGCCCGAATCCACCACCTCGCGGCCATCGACGTATCGCCCGTCGGACACCCGCTGGATTTCCCTGATTCCCAGGCGGCGGCCCTCGCCGCCGAAATCGCGCGCAATGATTGCCGGGCCGACCATTTCGCCATATCCGGGCACGTACATGCGCGCGCTGTCCGTGAAGTTGCTGGCGAATCCGGTCACATCGCCAACGACGAGCGCGTTTTGAACAAAGCCAAAACTCAACGCTACCGCAGACCCCGCATCATCGGCCGTTGGCATGAGCAACGCGGGAGTCGCAGCGGCGTCCTCCGCCCTATCACCGCACCCCACAGCCGCGACGACGATCAGGACTACCGCCGCGGCGCCGCGCCACCATTTCGCTGCGGTCATTGGGGCCCTCCGACAGCCATACCCATCGCGTGATATCCCTTGTCTACGTAGAGTGTTGTGCCGGTAACTGCGCTCGCGAGCGGCGAACACAGAAACGCCGCCGCAGTGCCCACTTCGCGAGCGGCGAGGGCTTCGGGCAGCGGTGAGTTGATCTGACAGTATTCGACCATTCGTTCGATAATCCCGATGGCGCTCGCCGCGCGTGACGCGAGCGGTCCGGCCGAAATCGTGTTGACGCGTATGCCGTATGCGCGCCCGGCTTCGTACGCGAGCACGCGCGTGTCGCTTTCGAGCGCCGCCTTCGCGGTGGACATCCCGCCGCCGTACCCGGGAATGACGCGTTCGCCCGCGAGGTACGTGAGCGATGCGACGGCACCGCCCGGCTTCATGAGCGGGCCCAGGCGCTGCACCATCGACACCAGCGAGTATGCGCTGGCGCTCACCGCCGCAAGGTATCCCGCGCGTGACGTTTCGATGAGCGGCTTGCGCACCTCGGGCCCGTTCGCAAGCGAGTGGATGAGAATGTCGAGAGGACGCTCGCCAAAATCCGCGACAATTCGCGCGGCGAGACCGGAAACCGAAAAGTCGCCGACATCCCGATAGCGCTTGTTTTCGCGAATGTCCGCGGGTGCGTCGTCGAGCGCGTCGAACACGGCGTCGAGCGGATAGATCCGTTCGAACGCGAGGAGCGAGCCGTTGGGCATC
>Ga0326597_10008572_pt1 | contig 13778 bp, 11 predicted proteins | sample RVTome_12_FD_203789 | JGI IMG/M metagenome (GOLD analysis project Ga0326597, IMG submission 203789) | Soil microbial communities from uranium-contaminated site in the Upper Colorado River Basin, Wyoming, United States - RVT100D185 | ecosystem: Environmental > Terrestrial > Soil > Contaminated >... | reverse complement strand
ACCGGTCGGACCGGCCCTGGAACAAGGCCGATAACACGGCTGGCCCTCAGAGGCCGCTGATCAACGATTGGCCCCCGGTGCGCGGCTCACCATGATGGCCCGGAGCCACGATGCTCCAACGACGAGGCCGGATATACGACTGCATCCGATCTCAGTCATCGTCGCGATCGCTGTGTTCTCGTTGATCGCCGGGAGGAGTCCATATATCCGTGTTAGCGGCTCACCCGATCTGACCGCGATTCGTCACGCGAGAAGCTGTTCCAGGACGGTACAGTTTCTTAGGAGGCCACTCCGTAGGTTGTCTTGAACACCCTCGGGGATGGTTCGCGCGTCATTACCGGAATGACATCGGCACGTCGCCGGCGCTGCCACGGCCGTTGCGCAGAAAAAAGCGAATGAGCAGGCCGCCGTTAGCCAGATCTCTGCGATCGGCGGCCGAAAGCGCCACCGTTCCAGCGACCGGCTGGCCTGGGGCGAAGACCTACCTGCGCATCTCGACGACGGTGACTTCGATCAACGCCTTGCCGCGATTCATCGCACCGGCCGACAAGACCATCGCTAGTACGCCACATATCATTCACTTGACGTCCCTATTGATGTGCTCCCACGGAGCCAGCATAGCCCAGTCCGGACGGCGCGGACGCCGGACTGGCCTTGAACGAGGGACAGGGAAATGAGCGGTGCCACAAATGAGGTGGGCGCTCCTGAAACAGGATTACGGTTCTGAGAACCAGTCCTGACGCCCCAGGCCGATGACCTCCACCTGGTACCTGGACCCGTGGTCACCGCTCGACCGTACCCTATCATCTCGTCCGCGAAAGTAACAAATCCTCGTAGCTGATTGGTTGTCGCCTCCAGGAACGGCGGGTAGAGTCGAGAACGAGCGCGGTGACGGTAGGGATGGGGAGTCGCGCGGCTACAGCCGCGATCACCTCGGTTGCCTGCACGTCGTGCTCGCGTTGATCGTCAACGTCGACGGGCTTCCGCTCAGCGATGAGAAGCTTGATGGCGACCACACCGATGTGACAACCCTGGAGACCCTCATGCGCTTGGTCGAGCGCAAGTACGGCCAAGCGCGCCGTGTCTGGTCTGTGACCGGGGCGTCGTGAGTGACGCCAATCTGGCCGCGATCCGGTGGCGGGCCGCCAACGTCGCCGACTTGTACGAGATGGCCGTCCGCGAGGAGGACGGCCGGCTGCGGCTCCACTGCGCTGATCGATGGTGGCCGGCTCGCGCCGGGTGCACGTCTCGCTTACGGAGTCAGTATGAGCGGAGGGCTGTGAAATCCTCGGGGGTCGGGATCGGGGCGGATCGGGAAAAGCGCGTCCTCCGTGAAATCACGCAATCGCCTGCCGGCTCTCCCACCAGGCTTCGAACTCCTTGAACGCACGGCTGAGGCGCACCGGCTCGGCGAGCCGATCGGCGACGACCTCGGCCGTTTTGTACCCGTTCCCCGTGACGCAGACGACCACCGACTCGTCGGGGGCGATCGCCCCGCGTTGAATGAGGTCGATCGTGCCGGCGAGCGTGGTGCCGCCCGCCGGCTCGGTGAATATCCCCTCGGTCTCGGCCAGCAGGCGGATGGCGTCGACGATCTGCTCGTCGGAAACGGCCGTTCCGGAACCGCCGGTCCCGCGGACGGTTTGGAGCACCTGATACCCGTCGGCCGGGTTGCCGATCGCGATCGATTTCGCGATCGTGTCCGGCCGAACCGGCTCTGGATGCTCGGCGCCGGTCTCGAGCGCGCGCACGACCGGCGCGCAGCCGGCCGCCTGGGCGGCGTGAATGCGCGGCAGTTCGCCCTCGACCAGACCGATCTGTCGCAGTTCGCGGAACCCGCGCGCGATTCGTGGCAACAGCGTTCCGCCCGCCACCGGCGACACCACGTGCTGCGGGAACCGCCAGCCAAGCTGCTCGACGATCTCGAAGCCGTACGTCTTCGCGCCTTCGGCGTAGTAGGAGCGCAGGTTGATGTTCACGAACCCCCAGCCGTAGCGGTCCGCCACCTGCGTACACAACCGGTTCACGTCGTCGTAGTTGCCGGCAATCGCGAGAATCGTGGGTCCGAAGATTGCGGACCCCAGGACCTTGCCCGCTTCGAGGTTGTCGGGGATGAACACGCAGCACTCGAGTCCCAGACGCGCGGCATGCGCGGCGACGCTGTTGGCGAGATTACCGGTCGATGCGCAGGCGAGCACATCCAGCCCCAGCTCCACGGCGCGCGTGGCCGCGACCGCCACGACGCGATCTTTGTACGACAGCGTGGGATGATTGACGGAGTCGTCTTTGATGTACAGCTCGCCGATGCCGAGGCGCTCCGCTAGGCGATGGCAGCGGACCAGCGGGGTGAAGCCGGAATGGAAGCCCGTCCGCGGCTCGCCCATGATCGGCAGCAGCTCGCGGTAGCGCCAGATGTTCTTCGGCCGCCGTTCGATCTCCTCGCGCGTCAGCGTGATGGCGCCGTAGTCGTAGACCGGCTCGAGCGGTCCGAGGCACCGATCGCACACGTAGGTGGCTTCGGCGGGAAACGAAGCCTTGCACAGGTGGCACTGCAGTCCGATGAACGCGCTCACACAGCCTCCGCGAGTTTGTGGTCCGACAGTCCGCGAATCTCCGCGGGTTCGACGAGCACCGGCGCGGGCACGATCGCCGCGCGGTCGCGCGCGATGACGACCAGGTCGCCCACGGCCGCCACCGCCGTCGCCTCGCCGCCGGCGCCGGACCCCGTCAGGGTGATGTCTCCGCCATAGACGCCGCTGATGATGGCGGCGTTCTGCGGCCCGGTCGCCCGCGCGAAGAGCGACGTCAGCGGCACGAACGCGGGCGCCACCCAGGCGACGAGCGTGGAGCGGTCGCGCAGGTACTCGGCGTGCGCGATCTGCCGAATCGTGCCGCCGCGCAGGCGCGCTCCTTCGAACGCGCCGGGATCGAGGCGCGCCGCCGTGCGGAGCTCGATCTGCCCCGGCAGGACGCGCAGGCTGAAGCCGAGCGCGCACAGGATCGCCAGCTTCGCCCCGGCATCGACGCCGTCGAGGTCGGCCGACGGGTCGGCTTCCGCATAGCCGCGGGCGCAGGCGTCGGCAATCGCCTCGTCGATCGTGCACCCGCTCGCGTCCATCCGCGACAGCACGGCATTGGCCGTGCCGTTCAAGATGGCGACGATGCGCGTGATGCGGTCGCCGGCCAGGCCGTCGCCGAGCGCCCGGACGATCGGCATCGCGCCGCCCACCGCCGCCTCGTACCGCAGTTGCCGCCCCTGCCGCTCGGCGAGCGCCAGGAGCGCCGGTCCGTGGTGCGCGATGACCTGCCGGTTCGAGGTGACGACCGACTTGCCGGCGAGGAGCGCCGCCCGCACGTAGTCGACCGCCGGCTCCGCGCCGCCGATCGCCTCGACGACCACGTCGACGTCGCTCGCGAGGAGATCGTCGAACCGGTCGGTCCAGGCCGGGGGGGCCGAGCCGTGGGGGGCTTCAGGCTGCCGGGCCTGCTTCTCGCGCGCGCGGCGGTCGCAGATGTGGGAGAGCTGGAGGCTGGGGATCGAATCGGGGCCGGTGAGCCGCCGGGCGATGGCGGACCCGACGGTGCCGAAGCCGAGAATGCCGACGCGACAGCGGTCCGGCCCCGGACTGTTCCCCGATGTGTGAAACGAATTGAGCGTCACAAATCGTCTTTGAGCCTACCGGGACTATACCAGAGGGCCGAATTGTGGCGCAACATCTTTTATCTACACATCTACATTGATGGATATCAGGCTGAGCACTCGCCTTCCATCACCTCGGGGGCAAACTCGCCGGTCTCGGCCAGGTCGACGAAATCGAGGGGCACCGCATCCGCCTCGGTGAACCGCTGGAGGTCCTCCAGCTCGCTCGACACGCGCGCCAGGTCGATCCGCGCGAAGAACGCGGGCGCCGACTCCCGCTCCTCCCGCTCGCGCTGGTAGAACGCGATGAGGCGCTCGAGCGCGTCGGGGATGCGGCGCGCCGGGATCTTCGCCGCCGTGCGGCCGAAGGTGGCGCCCTCCGTCGTCGTGCGGCCGCCCACCATCACGAAGTACTGCGGAACCGCGCGCGACCCCACCCGCCGCACGCTGCCCTGGAACCCGATGGTCGCGACGTGGTGCTGGCCGCAGCCGTTCGGGCACCCGCTGATCTTGATGCGCGCGCCGTCGGCCGCGGCGATGAGCTCGGGCCGGGCCCGCAGATGCTCCTCGAGCAGGCGCCCCAGCCCGCGCGACTGCGTTACCGCCAGCTTGCACGACTCGGCGCCCGGGCAGCTCGCGACGTCCGCGATCGTCGCCGCCCCCGCCAGCCCGAGGCCGGCCGCCGACAGGCGACGATACAGCTCCCGGACGTCGCCGACGCTCACCCACCGGAACACGAGATCCTGATCGATCGTGACCCGCGCGGTCCCGTCGCTGTAGGCGCGCGCGAGCTCGCCCAGCACGCGCATCTGCGCGGTCGTCAGATCGCCGAGCGGCACCGTGACCATCGCCACCACGAACCCGAACTGCTTCTGGGGGCGGACGTTGGTGGCGCGCCAGCGGACGTATGCCTCATCGCCCGGCTGGTAGATGGGCACGAGCGTCGGCGTGATGCCGGGCCCGATCGGCTGGACGGCCGACACCCGAGCCGCAATCACGCTGGGCGAGGGGGGCGCCACGTGGGACCAGTCGGGCTGCGGCTCCACGGCCGGCGGATCGATCGCGAGCGGGGGCACGGCGCCCTCGCGCCGGCACGCCGCGAGCTCCCGGTCGTACTCCTCGCGCCAGCGATCCCAGCCGAGCGTCTTGATCATGAACTTCATGCGGTTGCGCTGCTTGTGCTGGTAGTCGCCCAGGCGGTGGAAGACCCGCAGCACCGCCTCGGCCACGCGCAAGATCTCGGACGCCGGCAGGAACTCGTGGATGACGCCGGCGGACTTGCACATGATCGCGGTGCCGCCGCCGGCCACGATCCGAAATCCCCGGGCGCCGTCGGGGCCCAGCTCGGCGAAGAAGCCGAGATCGTGGATCGCCGTCGCCACGTGGTCTTCCGCGCACCCCTCGAAGGCAATCTTGAACTTGCGCGGCAGCGTCGAGCTCAGCGGATGCCGCAGCAGGTACCGCGTCGTCGCTTCCGCATACGGCGTGACGTCGAACCGCTCGTCGGCCGCGATGCCGGCATACGGGCAGGCGGTGATGTTCCGCACGGAATTGCCGCACGCCTCGCGGGTGGTCAGCCCAGACTCGGCGAGTCGCCGCATGGCCGCTTCGACGTCGTGCAGCTTGACGAAGTGAAACTGGATGTTCTGCCGCGTCGTGATATGGCCGAATCGGCGGGAGTACCGCTCGCCCACGTCGGCCAGCGCGCTCAGCTGGTCGCTCGTGAGCAGGCCCTGCGGCACCTTGATGCGCAGCATCTGCGCATCGGCGGTCTGCCGCTGCCCGTAGGTGCCGCGTACCAGACGGAAGGCGCGCCATTGATCGGGTGCGATCTCGCCGCGTTCGTACCGCTCGAGCGTGGAGACGAACTCATCGATGTCGGCGACGCTGGCAAACGGAAGCCGCGCACGCCCGGACGTGGTCAGGTTCTCGGGAACAGACATAAGTGCCTCATCACCGCGGGGCCGTTCCCCGCGCTAGTAGTGTCACTAGAGCCCCGCGCGGCGCGTGCGTGCAGATGCCGAAGCCTGCTCGCCATTGCAGGTCAACGCCAGCGCCGCCACCTCGCCGACGACGATCAGAGCGGGACCGTCCCCCTCTACATGCGCGCGGCCGGCCGCCAGATCGTCCAGCGTGCCGCGCCAGACCTGCTGCTGCGGCAGCGACGCCTCGGACACGATGGCCGCGGGCGTTCCACGCGACCAGCCTCGATCGATCAGCCGGCCCGCGAGGCTGACGCGGCGGCCGAACCCCATGAGAACGATCAGGGTGACGCCCGGGGGTCGCAGCTCCCCGATCGACGACTCGAAGGCCTCCTCGTCGTGGCCGCTGACCACGAGAAACGCCGAGGCGAGCCCGCGGTGCGTCAGCGGAATGCCGGCGAGCGACGGGGCCGACAAGGCGCTCGTGACGCCGGGAACCACGTCGAACGGCACGCCCGCCGCGCCGAGCGCCAGCGCTTCTTCGCCGCCGCGGCCGAACACGAACGGGTCGCCGCCCTTCAACCGGACCACGCGCCGCCCCCGGCGGGCCGCGCGAATCATCAGCGCCTGAATCTCCGTCTGGGAGATCGCGTGCCGGCCCGCGCGCTTGCCGACGAAAAACCGCTGCGCGCGCCGTGCGATCCGCAGCACGCGCTCGTCCACCAGCGCGTCGTACAGGACGAGGTCCGCCGAGCGAAGCCGCGCGACAGCCCTGCGGGTCAGCAGCGCCGGATCGCCCGGCCCCGCGCCGACCAGCGACACGTGCCCCATCACCGCCACGACTCCTCCGAACCGGCGCGCGCGGCGGCACGCGCCTCCTCCGGTTCCGCCACCGATCCATCGCGGGGCGCGGCGCGCCCGGCCTTCCCCGCGTACAGCCGGTTCAGCGCCTCGAGCAGCAGCGGGCGCCGCTCCGCCATCGGCACGCCGTCGCGACGCCAGGCCGCCCGCTGGCGGCGGGCCTCCAGCACCCAGGCGTCCAGGTCGTCCGGCAGCACCACCTCGAGCGCCTCGCGCATCAGCGCCGTCAGACCCGGCGCATCGCCGTGGGTCGAGATCGCGAGCGTCACCCCGCCGCGGCGCACCACGCCGCTCAGAAACGCGCTGGCGTTCGCCGGATCGTCGACCGCGTTCACGAACAGCCGGCGGCCGGCCGCCGCGTCGGCGACCGCCCGGTTGACCGCCGGGGTGGCGGCCGCAACGGCCAGCCACGCGCCGTCCAGATCCGCGGGGACGAACTCGCGGCGCTCGACCGCAACGCCCGCGCGTTCGATGTCGGGGTGCACGTCCGGGGCGATCACGCGCACGTCCGCGCCGGCGGCGAGCAGCGCGGACAGCTTGGACGCCGCCACGGGCCCGCCCCCGATCAGGACGACGCGGCGCCCCTCCAGGCGCACGAAAATGGGCAACAGATCGGTCACATTCGGAAGCCGCTAAACGAGAAAAGCCCGGAAAGCGTGAGCTCCCGGGCCTTTTGATCGTTCAGGAACGCGAATCGAATCAGCGAATGCCGCTCGACCGCGATGAACCTGGACGGCGGGCGCGGAGGCTCTCCCCAGCCACGCTACAACAGCGACAGGCGCACATGCAGGTCCACACGACATCCTAACTAGTACTCCCTTCGGCGGCTGAGGTCAAGCGCCGGGCCGCTGAAACCGCCGGGTGACCGGCGATGGAGGCCCGCCACGGATGCCGCGTCCCCACCGCGATGCCGATGCGGGGCCCCCAGACGATCGGACCGACCGGGAGGCGGCGATCCTCCAGAAACAGCCGGTCGCCCAGCAAATCGAGCCGATTCTCGCCGAGGCCGATCCCCATCGCGATGGTCAGGTTGCCTGGCCCGCGGCAGAGGGCGTGGGGGGGCAGGAGGGCCAGCGCGCCGCGGCGGCGTTCCGCCCGCGCCCGCGCCCGCCTCCGGCGCATGGCCGCGACGCCTTCCAGCGGATCGAGGGCGCGAATGAGGACGGCGGCCGGCGAGTCCTCCGCCTCGGTGACCACGTTCACCAGGCAATGCAGGCCGTAGTTGAGATACACGTAGGCGAAGCCGGGCGGACCGTACAGCGGCTCGTTTCGCCGGGTGCGACCCGGCGCCGCGTGACAGGCGGGATCGGACTCGCCGATGTACGCCTCGACCTCGACGATCATGCCGCTCGCCACCACGCCCTGCCGGCGATGCACGAGCACCTTGCCGAGCAGACCGCGGGCGACCACGAGCGTCGGTCGATCGTAGAACTCGCGCGGCAGCTTCAGGGGCCGCGGGACGGGGCCGCTATCGACCCGCCGCATAGGCATGCGAGCGCCCTTCGGCGAGCACGGGCCGAAGGTAGCGGCCCGTGTGCGAGGCCTCGACCTGGGTGAGCTGCTCGGGCGTTCCGGTCGCGACGACGGTGCCGCCGCGCTCGCCTCCCTCGGGGCCGAGGTCGATGACGTAATCGGCCGTCTTGACGACGTCGAGGTTGTGCTCGATCACGACCAGCGTATTGCCTGCCTCGAGCAGCTTCTTGAACGCCGTCAGCAGTTTCGCGATGTCGTCGAAGTGCAGGCCCGTCGTCGGCTCGTCGAGGATGTAGAGCAGCCGCTCCCCCCCGTGCGACGAGAGGTGCGCCGCAATCTTGATCCGCTGCGCCTCGCCGCCCGACAGCGTGGTGGCCGGCTGCCCGAGGCGCAGGTAGCCGAGGCCGATCTCGTCGAGCACCAGCAGGCGGCGGAGGACCTTGGGCGAGCTGCTGAAAAACGTGAGCGCTTCCCGGACGGTCAGGTCGAGCACCTGATGGATGGTGCGGCCGCGATATCGCACCTCGAGCACCTGCGGCTTGAAGCGCTTGCCGTCGCACTGATCGCAGGGCACGAAGACATCGGCGAGAAACTGCATCTCGACGCGCACCTCGCCCTCGCCCTGGCACGCCTCGCAGCGGCCGCCCGGGACGTTGAAGGAGAAGTGGCTCGCCGTCAGGCCACGCGACCGCGCGTCCTTGGTGGCGGCGAACAGCTCCCGGATGGGATCGAACGCCTTCAGGTAGGTCACCGGGTTGGACCGCGGCGTCCTGCCGATCGGCGCCTGATCCACCAGCACGGCATCGGTGACCAGCTCCGCGCCCTCGAGCTTCCGGAACCCGCCGACGCGCTTGTCCCAGCCGCCCTTGGCGCGCTTGATCGCCGCGTACAACACGTCGTGCACGAGGGTCGACTTCCCCGATCCGCTCACGCCCGTCACGCACGTCAGCGTATTGAGCGGAATGCTGACGTCCACATCCTTGAGGTTGTGCTCGGTCGCGCCGATGAGGCGGATCTTCTGGCCGCTGCCCCGCCGCCGCGCGGTCGGCACGGGGATCGCGAGCTCCTGGCGCAGGTACTTCGACGTCAGCGAGCGCGGCTCGCGCAGCAGGCCGTCGAGCGTGCCCGAAAACACGACGCGGCCGCCCTGCTCGCCGGCGCCCAGGCCCAGGTCCACGACGTGATCGGCGACCCTGATCATGTCCGCGTCGTGCTCGACCACGATCACGGTATTGCCCTGGTCGCGGAGCTGGCGCAGGATGTCGATGAGCCGCAGGTTATCGCGCGAGTGCAGGCCAATCGACGGCTCATCGAGCACATAGAGCGTGCCGACGAGCGCCGAGCCGAGCGACGTCGCCAGGTTGATGCGCTGCGCCTCGCCGCCCGACAGGCTCGACGACAGCCGGTCGAGCGTCAGGTAGTCGAGGCCGACGTCGCTCAGGAACGACAGCCGCCGCCGGATCTCCTTGAGCACCTTCTCCGCGATCGCCGTTTCCTTCTCGGTGAGCTCGAGGGTCGAAAAGAAGCGCTGGGCTTCCTGGACGGTGAGCGACGACACTCGATCGATCGTCCGTCCGGACACCAGCACGTCGCGCGCTTCCCGGCGCAGCCGCGCGCCGCCGCAGTCCGGACAGGTCAGGTAGCCCCGGTACCGGCTCAGAAAGACCCGGACGTGCACCTTGTACTTCTTCCGCTCGAGCCAGCGAAAGAACCCGCGGATGCCGTCGAAGTCCTCGGTCCCGTCGACGACAATCACCTTCTCCTCCGCGGTGAGGTCGGCCCACGGGACGTCGAGCCGGAGCTTGTGCTTGCGCGCCACTCGCTTCAGGTCGGCGAGCTGCTTCCGGTAGTGCGGCTTGCTCCACGGCTCGATCGCGTTCATCGCGATCGATTTCGACGGATCGGGCACGACCAGCTTCATGTCGAGCTCGATGATGTTGCCGAACCCGTGGCAGGTCGGACAGGCGCCGAACGGATTGTTGAACGAGAAGAGCCTCGGCTGCGGATCCTCGTACGCGATCCCGCACCGCCGGCATTCGAACAGCTCCGAGAACCGGTGCACGACGGCGTCGGCCGCCTCCCCGCTCCCCGGCCACGCCACCGCCCAGGCCGCCCCCCCGCCCTCGCGATAGGCGGTCTCGATCGAATCGGTGACCCGCTGACGGAGATCCTCGCCGCCCGTCTGCAGCCGGTCGACCACCACCTGCAGCTCGGCCCGGCCCGCCAGCGAAGCCGGATTGATCTCGTCGAAGGCAGCCGCACGGCCGTCGATCAGCAAGCGCCCGAACCCCTTGCGCCGCAGGAGCTCAATCGTCGAGGCGACCGCCGCGACAGGCGCGGCGGCAGGACCTCTCGGGTCGGGCGCGGGCGCCGCGATCGTCTCGAGCAGCGGCCCCTCCTCGATTGCCGCCTCGCTCAGCTCATCGACTTCCTGCGCCGCCTCCGCGCCGGTCATCGGGATCGTTTCGACCACGGGCAGATCGAAGCCCAGCAGGAGCCGCGTCCCGACGGGCAGCTCGCCGAGCTGGCGCGCGACGACCTCGGCGGTCTCGCGCACCACGACGCGCCCGCAGCTCCGGCAGACCGTGCGTCCCACGCGCGCGAACAGCAGGCGCATGTAGTCGTGAATCTCGGTCGTGGTGCCGACCGTGGAGCGCGGATTGCGGACCGTGTTCTTCTGGCGAATCGCGATCGCGGGCGCGATGCCGTCGATGCGGTCGACGTCGGGCTTCTCCATCCGCTCGAGGAACTGCCGCGCGTACGCCGACAGCGACTCGACATACCGCCGCTGCCCCTCCGCGTAGATCGTGTCGAAGGCGAGCGACGACTTGCCCGAGCCGCTGACGCCGGTGACGATGATCAGCTTCCCCGTCGGCAGCGTCAGGTCGATGTTCTTGAGGTTGTGCGTACGCGCGCCCCGGACAACGAGGTCGGCGGCGTCCCCACCCCCGGCGTGTGCGGCGGTTTCGGGCATGCTCTGCGGACACGAGGCGGCCGCGGCCGGCATCGCCGCTCCACGGTCGCGGAATCTGGAGTTGTCTAAACCACCTATCGTAGCGCAGGGGGAACAGGACAGGCAAACAAACGTGAACGCCCGAGTCTACGCTCTCGCTCGTTCGAGCTTCTCGACGATCTCGGCGAGGCGGATCGCCTCCTCGTCCGACAGGACGCCGAACACGCGCCGCTCGGCCTCATGCTGGACGCGCACGCCTTCCTCGCACGCCTTCCGGCCGGCCTCGGTAATCACCGCGAGGCACGACCGCCGATCGCCCGGGTCGGGGGTGCGCGCGACGAGCCCGTCGGCCTCGAGCCGGTCGACCAGCTGCGTCACGTTGGACTTCACGCACGCGAGCCGTTCGGCCAGCCGGCCGAGCGGCAGCGAATCGCCCGCCTCGACCAGCCGGCTGAGCGCCGTGAGCTTCGGAATCGACAGGCCGATCGCGGCAAGCCTCGAGTCCACGAAGCTCTCGACGGAGCCGACCGCGTGGAGCAGGGCAAAGAGCGGGCCCTTGGTCGACACATCCATATGATTCAGATATGTATTATAGGCTGGCGGACGGCGCCCCGCGGCGCTCCCCCGCTCCGCCGCGTTCCTCGCCGGCGGATTGTCGCTGGTCACCGGTAGTATAGTGCGCCCATGCGGGGGGACCGGCCGCGATCGGATTCCTGCACCAGCCGATGACGATCTTCCGCAACTCCGACACGCCCGCCCGGCCGGTCGACGCCAGCTCGTTTGTCGGCATCGCTCGCACGAAGCTGCTGGGGTCGGCCGATGATGGCGCGACGGTGCGCGTCTATCGCGTGGAGTTCGAGGACGGCGCCCGGACGAACTGGCACATCCACTCCGGCCCTCAGTGGCTCTTCATCGTCGAGGGCCGCATCCGCGCCCAGGGGTGGGGCAAAGCGGCGCACGACATCGAGGCCGGCGACGCCGTGGTGTTCGCGCCGGGCGAGAAGCACTGGCACGGCGCGATGCCGGGCGCGCGCGGCGCTCACCTGGCGGTCAACGTCAACGTCAGCACCAACTGGCTCGAGCCGGTCAGCGACGACGAGTACCACGCGCGTCGCCCGTAGGGCGGCGCGGCCCTCTCTTGGAAGGAAACGCCCGAACGCCCAGGGGGTGCACGACATGCGCGACACCGACACGAAGCCGAGCCGACGCGACGTCATATCCGTCGCCGGATCGCTGGCGGCGCTCGGTCTCTTCGACCGGGCCGGCGCGGCGCGCGCCATCCTGACGGCCCCTCCGTCGCGGCCGGCAACCCTCGCCTGCGTCGCGAGCCCGCAGCAGATCGAGGGACCATTTTTCGTCGATGAGAAGCTGAACCGCTCCGATATTCGGACCGATCCGGCCGACGGCAGCGAACGGGACGGCGTGCCGCTGCAACTGACGTTCACGGTCCTGCGGGTGACCGGGCCGGCCTGCGCGCCGCTCGTCGGCGCGCTGGTGGACGTCTGGCAGTGCGACGCGCTTGGCGCGTATTCGGACGTGAAGGACGCGGACGCGGGATTCAACACCGTCGGGAAGCGATTCCTGCGTGGCTGCCAGGTGACCGATGCGGCGGGAGCGGTACAGTTCACCACGATCTATCCCGGTTGGTATCCGGGCCGGGCGGTGCACATTCATTTCAAGGTCCGCACGAATCCAGCCGGCGCGAGGGGACTGGAGTTCACCTCGCAGCTCTATTTCGACGAGTCGGTGACCGATGACGTCCATGCGCAGCCGCCGTACAGCGCAAGGGGGCACCGCACGACGAGCAACCGGTCCGACAGGTATTACCGGTCCGGCGGCGATCGCCTCACGCTGCGGCTCGCGCCCGGGAAGGCGGGGTTCGCCGGGACGTTCGAGATCGGCCTGCTTCCCGGTGCGTGAGCTCGACGATTGACGACCGACCACCCGGTGCGGGCGCTGGCGGCGCGGCTGCGTGGCGCCCGGCGCGTCACCGTGTTGACCGGCGCCGGCGTCTCCGCCGCGAGCGGGGTGCCGACGTTCCGCGGCCCCAACGGCCTCTGGCGCCGGTATCGGGTCGAGGAGCTTGCGACGCCTCAGGCATTCGCGCGCGAACCGCGGCTCGTGTGGGATTGGTACGCCTGGCGGCGCGAGCAGATTGCCGCCTGCCGTCCGAACCGGGCGCACGAGGTCCTGGCGGCCTGGAGCGTGAGGCACGCGGCGTGGCGCGTCATCACGCAGAACGTCGACGATCTTCACCTGCGCGCCGGCACGCGCGAGCTGATCCGGCTGCATGGCTCGATCTGGGAGATGTCCTGCTGGGCGCCGTGCGATAGGGCGCCGCGCCGATGGCGGGACGAGCGCGTCCCCTTCCCCGAGCCGCTGCCCCGGTGCCCTCATTGCGCCGCGCTGGCGCGGCCGGCCGTCGTCTGGTTCGGCGAACCGCTGAACGCGCGCGACCTCCGGGCGGCGCACGAGGCCGCCGCCTGCGACGTCTTCATCGCCGCCGGCACCTCCGCGCTGGTGTATCCGGCCGCCGGACTGATCGACGCCGCGCGGGCACGAGGCGCGTTCACCGTCGAGATCAACCTGGAGACGACCTCCGCCTCCGCCGCCGTGGACGTGGCCATCCAGGGGGCCGCCGAGGAGGTGCTGCCCGAGATCGAGGCGCTGCTGTGAACCGGCGCGACGGGCGCCGCCCGCCTCCGCCGGGCAGGGCGTGGCCAGGACCTCAGTTGGTGGATTTCCAGGGAGCCCTATCGGATAATCTTGGGATCTTCGAGCCCGCAACACGGCAACCACCGAACGGCGTCACCGTTCGAGCGGAGGACAGATATGCAGGCACAAAGCGCCTCGCAGTCCGATTGGACCGTCCTGAAAGAATGGTCAAGCGAGCAGCCCACGACGGCCATGGAGACCGAACGCTTTACGA
>Ga0326597_10008571_pt1 | contig 13779 bp, 11 predicted proteins | sample RVTome_12_FD_203789 | JGI IMG/M metagenome (GOLD analysis project Ga0326597, IMG submission 203789) | Soil microbial communities from uranium-contaminated site in the Upper Colorado River Basin, Wyoming, United States - RVT100D185 | ecosystem: Environmental > Terrestrial > Soil > Contaminated >... | reverse complement strand
GAAGGTACACAAGATATCACAGAATCCGCCGCGTTACTCACAGCCGAGCCTCGCTTCGCACCGCAGGGCGGCTCCGCTCGGCTATGACTAACGCGGGAGGTGGTATCAGGGTAAGCGCAGCGGCGGAGCCGCGAAGCGCCACCCTGGGTTAGGAACGCCATCCAAAAACCCAACCCTGAAAGGGTTGCACCGTCCGCCATGCGATGTGGAACCCCTTCAGGGTTCATGTGTTCAGGTGCAATCCGTTACCCAGGGTTGCGTCCCGGCGCGCCGGGACTGACCCTGGGCTACATTCTGAAACGCCTTTGGCGTAAAAGGACGCCGCCGAGCCGGGCAAGGGTTACGCCGAAAAGGCCGCCGAGTGGCGCGAAAAGCTGAAGATCAACGAATAACATGGGTGTCACTTTGTACGATCCGCGAGCGCAAAGCGAGCGGATTACGAACCGCGACGACCCGAGCCGTGACCGTGATGAGGCGGAGTACGAGCCGCGAGCGCAAAGGGAGCGAACGATAAACTAAGGCACTACTACCCAGAGTCGGAACGCGGCGGCGGCATGAGTTGTCGAAGGACAGGATGGGAGATTGTAGCCGCATCATTGAGTAGTCCCGCTCGCTTGGCGCTCGCGGCTCGTACACGTCGTGACCGACCGACGGTTCGAGTCCACTTGGGCCCAAAGAGGTCGAAACGGCATGACGGGCGCATCGACAAACAGGAATTGGTGGGGCGGGGTACGACCGTTTGGGACGTAACATCCGCATGCCGTTACGAACACGTAGTACCGGCGTGCCGGGGCGACCTCGCGCCCATTTCCTACGGTCTACGGCCTAACGCCTACGGTGTACACCGTCCGCAACGGTCGCGGCAGAAAGCGCTCCCACACGTTCCATCCGGGCAATGTAGGTCGCTGACGCAGGGGTCGCCGTCATTGGCGCCGCCCGTACAAGTCTTGACGCACAAAGCCCCCGCGCCGAGACCGGGATTGGCGGATTGAGTGCACACCGCCGGTCCCTCCGGACATGCGAGACCGCCGCAGGCCGTCGGCGAGGGGCACGGACACGGACCCTCGAACGAATACGCAAGCTGCTTGACTGCGTCCACACAGACCACAATATCCAAAGCATTGACGTCCGCGTTCAGCTCCGGCACGTTCGGCTGAAGCTGCGCCTCGACCTTCGACGGGGCACCGGCAACGTTCTTAAGCTTGTTCACAAGTTGGGTGAGGTCGATCGCATCCGGCTGAGCCGTTGCGGACGGCGGGTTGAAGGACGCGGTGATGTCTCCCCAGCGGGAAGTATTGACACGCAGAGGGACCGACACGGCCGCGCAGTTGTCCTCATTGCCCATGCAAGCTGCTGCGAAGTACGCCACGTCATACGTCGAGCTCGGTAAGATCTCCGCCCCGAAGACATGGATCAATCCCTCGCTGCTCCAGTCATGGTAATAAGGCGTGCATTCCAGTCGCGCGCCGCGGAAGCTGTCCAGGAGCGGAAGGTCTTGCGATTCAAGGAACGTGCCGGGTTTCCCGACCCAGCGCGAGCATCCGTTTGTTTCACCAGCGGCCGAACACGTCGCCGACTCGTAGGCGCTGAAGTCCTGCGGCGGGCAGCAGGGAACATTGGATGGGTTCGGGTTTTGCAAATCCACGAGCGCCACTCGCAAAGCCGCCAGCGAACCCGACTCCCCGCTCGGCGGCGGAACGGAAAACGAAATGCTGCGGTTCTTGGCGACGCCACTCGGATCAATGATGGGCGGCAGCGGGCCGCAGGGTTCGAGTGCCGGCGGAGAGCCAGCGGCCGTCCACGCGGTCCTAAAACCGATCCAATCGGTGCAGTCGATATCCCCATCGCCGTCCAAATCGCCGATCACGCAACCCGGCGGCGTCTGTACGCCGGACCCGGCGAAACAGTCTTCAAAGAGGACGAAATCCGCCTCATCCACATCGTTGTCGCCGTCCATGTCGCCAGCGACCAGTGTCGCGCCGGTCAAAGTGGTCCGAAGAATCCACTGCTGTGGATCAAACTGCACCGAGCTGGGGGCCGCCGATACCGGCAGTACGAAGCGCTGCGACCGGGCGTCGTTCCAGATCGTCAGGGTCTGCGGTGCACCCCCGATCGTGGCCGCGATATCGACCGGCATCGTGAACACGTTCGGATAGGAAGCCGTCTGCGTCTGATCGATCTTGACGTGCAGGTATTCCTGCCCCTCGATGTTCACCGAGTCCCATCCGAAGCGATAGGCTGGCGCCCCGATCTGATAAACCCATTGGTCAAAAAACCACGTCAGGTCCTTTCCGAATGTAGCCGACGCGACGGCGGCGAAATCATCGGTTGTCGCCGCCGACCCCTCATAGAGCGCTCGATAATCGGCTAGAATCTGAAAGAATGTCGATTCACCCACGACGTGCCGCAATTGGTGCAATACCCAGGCGCCTTTGCGATAACTGTAAGTCGAGTTGAAGATGCGGCCCACGTCTGCGGTCTGGGCGGTGGGGACGTACACGGAGTCGCCCACACTGCCCGGCTTTCGAGAAACAATGGCTGCCAAATACGCCGACACGTCCTGCACGCCCGTCTTGAACTCCAGCCAAAGACACTCCCCGTAGGTCGCAAACCCCTCGTTCAACCAGATGTCGCTCCAGGTCTTGCAGGTGATCGCGTCGCCCCACCACTGGTGGGCGAGTTCATGGGAAGTAAGGCTTTCCCCAAACCCGCTTTGTCCAGTCATGGTCTGGTGTTCCATTCCCCCGCCGAACGGAAAATTGTAAAGCCCGTATTTCTCATTGACGAACGGGTATTCCCCGAACAGCGGGCGGAAGGCAGCCATCATATCCGTCACTCGCTCCCATCCCAGGCGGTTCGTGGGGTTGTCGTTTTCCGGATAAATGAAGAACTGCACCGGCATGGTCCCGCCGGGATGCACGTAATTTTTCGTCCAAGTGTTGTAGTTGGTGGCCGCGAAGCTCACCAGATAAGTTGCGATCGGATACTGGCTCGACCACGAGGATTGCTTCCGGTTTCCGGACAGGGATTGCACGCTCTGCAATAGCCCATTGGACGCGACGCCGAAGTTGTTCGGCGCTGTGACCGTCAATTCCAAGGTTGCCTTATCCGAATTGTCTCCAGGGACGCCGACATCACCATCCTTCGCGGGCCACCAGGCATACGCGTAGTACGGTTCGCTCAGCGTGGACACGACCGCGATGCCGGAGTGGAGGCGCACCTCGATGGCGCCGAATCCCGCCGAGAACGTGGCGCCGGTGTAGGCGATCGTCAACGTGAACACTTCGTCCATTGCATAGGCGCGGTCCAGCGTGACCGACCGCGTGGTGGTCGAAATCGGCGTGACCGTCACCGGCGTCGTGTCATTGACCAACGCGCTGGTGATCGTGTACTGATTTCGAAGCCGGAATGTAAACGCCGTTAAGGCCGGCGATTTGCTCTGGATGGTCATCCGGTTCTGACCGGTCAGCGTGCAGGTGTCGGAGGCCGTATTCAGGTCGCTGACTTCAAGGTCCAGGTCGTAGTGGAGAACGTCGGTCTCGTCCATCGCCTCGGCAACGCCGCCTTGAGCCGGCTCCATTTGCTCGGCGACGAATCGCGCCCGCAGGGCCTCGGCTTTGCCGCAGCCCACGATCGACGGCTCCTCGGATGGATTGCCTTGTTCCGAAGGGGGCTGCGCGCTCACGGGCGCCCAAACGTCAAACAGTATTCCCATCGAGAGGAAAACCACGGGAAGCAGGCGACGACATAGCGGTGCTGACGCTGACATGATCTTCGAGACGTCCGACTTTAATGTCCCCCCAACGCGGCAGACCGTGCGATAAGAAACCGCTTCCCTCACGCCCAGCGGGTCCCCGGCCGCTGCAGCGATCTCTCGCACGCGCTCATCATAGCGATGATCGCGACTCTATTCAATCCCCTTTGAGCAGGCTGCATTCGCTGTTTGGAGGCGCCCGGGGACGGGTGGCCCACCTCCTCTGGAGGTGGGGGAGGCGATGATCGTGGGCGTGACGCTGAGCGCAAATCATCGACTCCCCCAGGTCCAAAAGACCTGGGGCACCCAGCTTCCGCTCCCGGCTCGGATCACTGCCGTCCTTTCGTCCCTCGGTTTCGTTGAATCGACTACGGGTAGACTACTTTCCCGCCGACGATCGTCTGGGCGACCTTCACTTCGGCGAGGCCCTTTCGCGGCATCGTTAAGGGATCGTCCAGGAGGATCACCATGTCCGCGAGCTTTCCGACTTCCAGGGTTCCGAGGCGCGACTCCTGATGGATCGCCTTGGGTGGTGACACGGTGTAGGCACGCAGGGCCTCTTCAACCGTGAGCGAATGCGACGGCAGCCAGACCTCGCCGGAGAGCGTTTTGGCGTTGACCGCGGAGTCGATCCCGGCGAAGGGGTTGAGGGTCACGACCGGCCAATCGCTGCCGAAAACGACGAGCGCCTTGGCGTCCAGCAACTGTCGGAAGGCGTACGATCCCTTCAGCCGCTCCGCGCCGACGGCCTTTTCGGCGTAGCGTCCGTCGTCGGCCTTGTGGAAGGGCTGCATCGAAGCGACCACCCCTAACTTCGCGAAGCGGGGGATGTCCGAAACCAGCAGATGCTGCGCGTGCTCGACGCGGTGCCGCCGATCGGTGGATCCGTTTTGCTTCGCGGCGGCCTCGTAGGCGTCGAGCAGTAGGTGAATTCCCTCGTCACCGATGGCATGGACGGCCATCTGCAACTCGTTCTCGTCGGCTTGGGTGACCAGTTGCCGAAAGTTCTGCGACGAGGCGAATGCGGTAAGCTGACCGCGGGGATGAAGCGTGGTTGCAGTCGCATCGTTGTACGGCTCGCGCATGTAGGCCGTGCGACTGCCCAGCGATCCGTCCATGAAGCCCTTGAAGCCGGCCAGCCGGAACATGGGCGTGGTCCATAGCTCCTTGGCCTGTACGGCCTCCGCAAAACGGGCGGACCAGTCCTCGACATTTAGGTACGCGGTGATTCGGACGGTGAGCATGTTCTGCTCGCTCGCCTGACGAAAGATTTCCAAGTCCGCCAGTTGGGACATGTCGTGCGCCGATGTGATCCCGAAGGAGTTGGCGTGTTTCATCGTTCGAAGTAGGGCCTCCCGTCGCTCCGCGCGCTTAGGTTCGGGGATAAAGCGATCGAGCAAGTCCATGTTCGACTCTTTCAGAATCCCCGTCGGTTCCCGCGTAACGGGATCCCGCTCGATTTCTCCCCCCACCGAATCGGGCGGTCCATGGGCATCGATGCCCGCCAGTTTCAGGGCCGCGGAATTGACCAACGCCTGATGCCCGTCCATTCGGGACAAGAAGACGGGATTGTCGCGGCTGATCCCATCGAGCCAGGCCTTATTCGGCGGCTCAGGCTTTTCCCAACTCTCGACGCTCCAGCGACCCCCGATCACCCATTCTCCCTTGTTTTTTTTCTTCACTTCCGCCTGCACCGCCTGTATGAACTCCTCGCGGTTGCGAACGTCGCGGAGCGCGAGGCGGGCGAGTTGGAAGCCCCCGCTGACCAGGTGCGCATGGCTGTCGGTGATTCCCGGGATGACGCGACGCCCTTGGGCATCGATGATTTTCGTCTTATCACCCACACGCGATCGGATTTGGGCGTCGGTCCCCACGGCGACAATCGTGTCTTCCGTGACGGCAATCGCGGTCGGTTCCGGGCTGGATGGCTTCGCGGCCGTCCAAACCTTGGCGTTGACGACAATCAAGTCCGCCGGTTGAGGCGGTGCGTTTTGGGCCTGGCCGCTGCCCGTGAAAAGGAACAAGGAACCGAGGGTGAACCCTGCGATACACGGCTTTGAACGAATGGTTCGCGCGTAAGATAGTTGCATGAGCGATATCTCCCAACATTGATCAAATTACCCGGCGAGCGGGTCTGTTCCGACGCCGATGGACGTCCGGCGTTCGGCGGAGATATAGTAGCGTCCCGCGTAAGGGATGGAAGTCCGGGATTCCATAGGCGATCTTCATGTTGAACACGGCGCACCAAGAGGCGATGGTCATCAGCGGCGGACGGGTCGTCGACGCCGCGGCAGGTCGGGACGAGATCGCGGATGTTTTCGTCGTTGACGGTGTGATCGTTGCCGATCCTCGTAGCGGCGCCTACGTCCTCGACGCGACCGGCCTCATCGTGTGTCCTGGTCTGATGGACCTTCACGTCCACCTCCGCGAGCCGGGACAGTCTCACAAGGAGACGATCGAGACGGGTACCGCGGCCGCGGCGGCGGGAGGGTTCACCTTCGTCGCCTGTATGCCCAACACCCACCCCCCCCTCGACACCCCGGACACCGTTCGATGGGTCATCGAACGCGCCCGCGAGGCGGATCACTGTGCGGTTGCGCCCGTGGCCGCGATCACCAAGGGGCGGCGTGGGCTTGAATTGACCGACTTCGCCGCGTTGCTTAGCGCCGGCGCTGCGGCGTTCAGTGATGACGGTACGGGCGTGGAAGACGACGCGGTGATGCGCTCGGCCTTCGAGCGGGCGGCCGAACTGGACGCCCTGTTGATCCAACATTGCGAGTACAAGGCGATCTCGGCGGGCGGGGTGATGCACCTCGGCCACGTGTCGCAGCGACTGGGGCTGGCGGGGCTGGACCCTCGTTCGGAAGAGGCCATGATCGAGCGGGACATTGATCTGTGCCGTCGGACGGACGGTCGGTATCACGTCGCTCACATCTCGACGGCCAAGGCCATCGAGCTCGTCCGCCGCGCGAAAGGCGAAGGTCTACCCGTGACTGCCGAAGTATGCACCCACCACCTCATCCTCACGGATGAAGCCTGCGCGAATGGTGATCCGAATACGAAGATGCACCCGCCGCTGCGCCCGCTGTCGGACGTGGAGGCTTGCCGCTATGGACTACTCGATGGAACGATCGACTGCATCGTGACCGATCATGCGCCGCACACGGCGGAGGAGAAAGCGGCGGGATTTCTAAAAGCGCCGGCGGGAATTGTCGGTCTGGAAACCGCCATCGGAATCGCAGCCAAGGCCATGATCGACCCCCCTGCCTCCCCCCTTACAAAGGGGGGACCCAGGGGGGTTCTCGACTGGTCGCGACTACTCTCGTGGTTCACGACGGGCCCGGCCCGCGTGATCAAGCGTCGTCCCGCGTCGATCGACATCGGCGCGCCGGCGGATCTGACTTTGATCGATCCCCATACGGCTTGGACCGTAAATTCACGCCAGTTCCAATCGAAAGGACGCAACACTCCGTTCGACGGCTGGAAACTAACCGGCAGAGCGGTCGGGACCGTACGTGGCCGACAGGTCAACCGACTGCTTCCCGATTCACCCTCAAGCTCGACGATCTAAACCATTGGTGTTTCGGCGATTTGTCGTTATCCTTCCGGCTGGTTGTAGGCAGCGTCCGAAGATGCTTCAGCAAATGCAACCGGGAAGATGACCGGTAATAGGGAGAGGTGAAAAAGACATGAGCGCAACGGAAACGATCGCACCGCCGAAAGTGAAAGACCGGAAAATGCTGATCGACGGGAAGTGGGTCGATAGCGTTTCGGGCAAGACGTTCGAGACGATCAACCCGTCCACGGGTGACACGATCTGCCGCGTGGCCGAGGGGGACAAGGCCGACGTCGATCTGGCGGTCAAGGCCGCACGAAAAGCGTTGGAGTCCAAGGGCTGGCGGAACATGGCCCCGGCGCAGCGGGGGCGGCTGCTCAACAATCTGGCCGACTTGATCGAGGCCAATGCAAAGGAGCTGGCCGCACTCGAAACGTTGGATAATGGCAAGCCCGTCCGCGACGCGCTCACCGGCGACGTGCCGGGGACGGCGGCGCTCTACCGTTACTACGCCGGATGGGCGGACAAGATTCACGGAAAGACGCTGCCGGTCGCCGGGCCGTTTCACACCTACACGCGGCACGAGCCGGTCGGGGTGTGCGGGCAGATCATCCCCTGGAACTTCCCCATGCTCATGCAGGCCTTCAAGTGGGCCCCGGCCCTGGCTTGTGGCTGCACAAGCGTTCTCAAGCCTGCGGAGCAAACACCGTTGACCGCCCTGCGCATCGCCGAACTGGCGATGGAGGCCGGGTTCCCCGAGGGCGTCGTCAACGTCGTTCCCGGTTTCGGTCCCACCGCGGGAGCGGCGATCGCCCATCACGGCGACGTCGACAAGGTCGCGTTCACCGGAAGCACCGCGGTGGGCAAGGCCATCCTCAAGGCCTCGGCGGAGACCAATCTCAAGCGCGTAACGCTCGAACTCGGCGGCAAAAGCCCCAACATCATCTTCGCCGACGCCGACGTGGAGGCGGCGGCGAAGTTCGCTTATTTCGCTCTGTTCTTCAACATGGGTCAGTGTTGCTGCGCCGGATCGCGGCTCTTCGTCGAGGACAAAGTGTACGATCATGTGCTCGACTTGATCTCCGAACGGGCGAAGAAGCAGAAGATCGGCGACCCGTTCGACCACGCCACTACTCAGGGGCCTCAGGTCTCGCAAGAGCAGTGCGAGACGGTCATGCGCTATATTTCCGCGGGCCAGAAAGAGGGGGCGCGTTGCGTGACCGGCGGAAAACGCATCGACCGGGCGGGTTACTTCATCGAGCCGACGGTGTTCGACGGCGTGCGCGACGAAATGACCATTGCCAAGGAAGAGATCTTCGGGCCGGTGCTCACGATGCTGCGCTTCAAGGACGTGGATGAGGTCATTCAGCGAGGCAACAACACGGTGTACGGCTTGGCGGCCGCGGTCTGGACCAAAGATATCGGCAAGGCCCACGCCATAGCCGCCGGGCTAAAGGCGGGGACGGTGTGGATCAATTGTTACAATGTCATGGACAACGCCGCCCCGTTCGGCGGGTATAAGATGAGCGGCATCGGACGCGAGTTGGGCGAATACGCTTTGAGCAGCTACACCGAGGTTAAGACCGTTGTGACCGCCTTGGGATAGCCTCGGAGGCCTTGGAATGGCCATACTGAACGGCTAACGTTCGCCCGTGTACAGTGTCGAAACTAATGGCAGGCTGACGGGATTCCATCCGGACGGTCGGAGGCTTTCGTATGTTCAAGCGACTATGTTCTTCTGTATCGGCTGCGGGTTTGGCCCTTTGGGGAATGGGCTGCACGGAGGGCAGCTTTTCATTCAACTACGTTGAGCAAGAGCCGCCCGTCCGGGTCGTGCACGTCGAACCCGCCCATGTTTGCACGCCCGCCTGTGCGCACTACTATCACGACGGGCGGTACATCGTCGTCAAACGCGGCCACCATCATAGTCCGGGCTGCGGACATGTCTTCGACGGTTCGCGCTGGGTGGTCGTGGTGACGGCGGGGCGCGGGCCGGATGTGGTCGAAGTTCACAACGCCCCGACAACGCGAGTCCACCCAGCACCGACCAAAGTGGTTTATATTCCACCGCCCCCCGGAGCGGTAAACGCCTACGTCTACGACCGCCGCGGGAGCAAATGGTTGAAGGTCTCCGGCAAGCACGTCCATGGTCCCCATTGCGGCCACATCCACATTGAAGGCCACTGGTGCGTGCCGTAGCTCGTGCAGGCATCGTGGTCATCGGCGGCGGGGTGATCGGTCTGACGATCGCTCGACGGCTGGCCAAGGATGGTCTGGCGGTCACTCTTCTGGAACGTGCTCAAGTCGGGGGCGAGGCTTCCTGGGCCGGGGCGGGCGTGCTTGCCCCGCCCAATCCCCATCGCCAGGACGCCGTGGCCGAGCTCCAACTTCGCAGCCTATCCATGTATCCCGATTTCTGCGGCGAGCTGCTACAGGAGTCGGGGATCGACCCGGAGTACGAACCGTGCGGGGAGTTGGAGGTCGCCTTCGACGAGGCCCGATTGCAGGTACTGCGCGCCGACGAACGGGCGGCTGGCGGTCGACGAATGCCGGACGGCCGGCTTGCCTTTGAACTCCATTCGGGCGTGGAGACTCAGCGACTTGAAGCGGTCGTCTCAACACATGTAGTTGGCTCGCTCGAATGTCGCCAGTCGGCTCAGGTGCGCAATCCGCGCCTGCTCCGCGCCCTCCAAACGGCTTGTGTCCGGGCGGGCGTCGAAATCCGCGAGAATAGGCCGGTCCACGACTTCATCATCGACGGCAACCTAGTCACCGGCGTGCGAACAGTGGCGGGAACCGTTGCAGCGCAGAATGTGGTTTTATGCGCCGGGGTATGGTCGTCACAGATCGGCGAGCGGCTACAGAGTGTGATGCCGGTCCACCCGGTTCGCGGGCAGATGGTGCTTCTGAAGTTCGACCGACGCCCGTTCGATCGAGTCATTGCACGGGGAAAGTCCTACCTCGTTCCGCGCCGTGATGGGCACGTCCTTCTCGGGGCGACGGAGGAGCCGAAGGCGGGATTCATCAAGCGCAACACGGCCAAGGGCATTGCGGGGTTACTCGAACTCGCAGTGCGGATGGCGCCGATGCTCGCCGATGCACCGGTGGCTGCCACATGGTCGGGTCTGAGACCGGGGACACCTGACGACATGCCCTACATCGGTCCGGTGCCAGGCTTGGATGGCTTAATCGCCGCCACGGGTCACTATCGCACCGGACTCACTTTGGCCCCGGTCACAGCGGAAGTCATCGCGGCGATCATTCAGGGCAGACCGTATGACATCGACGTAACCTGTTGTCGACCGGGACGACCCGGGCTCCCGCCGACTTGACAGTGGCGACGTTTCGTTCGACGCTGTGGGCCTTGTCCACGAATGCAGGGAGGCGGTTTCGCATGGATGCGCTGTTGTGTGGGATTGATCCAGGACTGGGAACGAGCGGTTATGCCGTGATCTGCACGGGCGGCGAGGGGGCGGCCGTCGTGGACGCCGGCGTGTGCCGGTTTGATCCCAAGCTACCACTGGCCGAACGGCTTGCGGCGATCGACCACGACATTTCCGCCATCCTCAACGAACACCGTCCCGAGGTCGTGGCCGTCGAACAGCTTTACTCGCATTACAACCACCCGCGGACGGCGATTTTGATGGGCCACGCGCGAGGGGTGATCCTGCTCGCCGCGGCGAGGCTGGGCATTGAGGTTCGCAGCTACTCCGCGACGCGGATCAAGCGATATATCACCGGCAACGGCCGGGCGACCAAGGCTCAAATGCAGCGGGCGATTCAACTAACCCTGGGTTTGCTCACGATTCCTGAACCGGCGGACGTGGCCGATGCTTTGGCGATTGCGCTCTGCGCAGCGGGAGACCTGGCTCACTCAGTACCGCGACAGTATGGAGCGAACGCGGATTGTTGTCACCCTGAGCGAAGCGAAGGGTCTATTTCCAAGGCAAAGATGCCTCGCTCCGCTCAGCATGACACACCGACCCGCCATTCGACATTCGCCATTCGACATTCTGCATTTCGGGAGCGCCGATGATCGTCCGTCTGACCGGCACGTTGATCGAAGTGAACGACGAGTCGATCGTCGTGGACCGCGACGGCGTGGCCCGCGAGGTATTGGTCCCGCATTTTGCGATTTCGGAACTGGCCGCCTATCGCGGGCAGCTTGTGACGCTCCACACCATCCAGTTCTACGAGGGCAACCACGCCTCGGGGCACCTGACGCCGCGGATCTTGGGGTTCCTGCATCCCGAAGACCGCGAGTTTTTCACCCGCTTCGTGAGCGTCAAGGGCATCGGCCCGCGAAAGGCGATGAAGGCGCTCGCCGAACCGGTGCGGCGGATTGCGTCTTGGATTGAATCAGGTGATGCCAAGGCCTTGGCACGCCTGCCGGGCATCGGCAACCGCGCAGCGGAATTGATCGTCGCGTCGCTGAAAGGCAAAGTGGCCGACCTGGCGCTGGCGGGCGCATCGTCAGCGCCGACCAAGGCCGCCCAGCTTTCATCGGCGCAGCGCGACGCACTGGAAGTGCTCGTCGCCTGGGGCGACCCGCGCGGCGACGCCGAGCGTTGGTTGGAACGGGCCGGACAACTGCACCCCGATTTGCACTCTCCGGACGAGTGGGTCCGAAGCGCGTACCGGATCAAGACGGGAGTGGATGGATGAAGAGTCAATCCGAGCCGCGGGCTTTAGCCCGCGCGGAGTCACGGCGCCTCGGTTGCCCGCGCGGGCTAAAGCCCGCGGCTCATAGGTGGAGCGACCATGTCTCGTGACCGCGTCATCACCGCGCAGCCCCGTCCCGGCGACGAGCCGATCGACGCCGCCCTGCGCCCCAAGCGGATCGCCGAGATGGTCGGCCAGCGGGCCGTCCTCGAAAAGCTGGAAATCGCCATGTCGGCTGCCAAGCGTCGCGGCGAACCGTTGGAACACATCCTGCTCGACGGTCCTCCCGGTCTGGGCAAGACGACGCTCGCCAACGTAATCGCGCGGGAGATGACCGATAAGCCGCCGCGGATCACCTCCGGGCCGTCGCTTGCCAAGCAGGCCGACCTCATGGCGTTGCTCACCAATCTCGAAACCGGCGACGTGCTGTTCATCGACGAAATCCATCGCCTGCCGACGATCGTGGAGGAGTTCCTCTATCCGGCGATGGAGGATTTTCGCGTCGATTTCACGATCGAGGGCGGCCTCAGCGGCAGGGTGGTGAACTTCGCCCTGCGGCGCTTCACACTGATCGGTGCCACCACGCGGGCGGGGATGCTGAGCGGTGCCCTTCGTGATCGCTTCGGCCACCGCTACCACCTGGACTTTTACACGACGGACGATTTAACGACGATCCTGCATCGTTCCACCGCGAAGCTCGAACTGACCGCCAAGCCCGGTACGTTGGAGGTGATCTCCGCCCGTAGCCGGGGGACGCCGCGAGTGGCCAATCGTTTGCTGAAGCGCGTCCGCGACTACGCCCAGGTCCGCGGCGACGGCATGCTCACCAAAAAGGTCGTCGATGAGGCCTTGGATATTCAACAGGTGGACTCCTTGGGTCTCGATGAACTCGACCGTGCGTTCTTGACCGCGCTCATCAAGGTCTACAACGGCGGCCCCGCGGGCATCGAAGCCCTCGCCGCCACGATGGGCCAGGAGCGCGACACCCTCGAAGACATGGTCGAACCCTACCTCCTCCAAATCGGCTTCGTCATCCGCACACGCCAAGGCCGCCAGGCGACCCAACCCGCCCACGAACACCTCGGACTCCCCTACCAACCCTCAAACGATGGTAGGCCCGCCAGCCAACCAACGTTGTTTTAGGAGCCAATCTCATGAAAACTCTCGTCCGCATAATTCTCTTCATTGGACTTGTGCTCGTGGCCTACGGGCACTTGGCGTGGGGCACCTCAAGGATTAACCCCGACTGGAAGGTGTCCTTGCTGCAGTTCCCTCTCATTCCTGGTTACGCCGTCCTGGTGATGGGCTGGTCCGGCTTGCTGGCGGAACGTGTTTGCGCCCGCATTGCCGGACCATAGAATCGGGTCCGGCTCGGCATTAGTGTCACATTCGGGCGCAGCCCGTAGGCGTTGGCGAAGCGCCGACTCCCCGGAGACCATTGGGAACATGTTCGCCCGGGTCGATCAGGCCGCGTGGGCATCGAAGCCATCCCGGCCGCGATGGGTCAGGAGCGCGACACCCTCGAAGACATGGTCGAGCCGAATCTCCTCCAGATCGGCTTTGTCATCCGTGCGCTATTCACTTTCGATTACGCTCAATTTCAGAAGGACTTCTTCGACCTCCTCGCCAGGTGAGTTGGAAGACCCCTTGTCCTCGGTCGAAATCATAAACCCACATTTTTCGTATCCGTCCGGCGATCACCGTTCCGCATGAATAATCGATGCGGCTGGAATCGAGGCGATGGAGGGTACGCGAAGTTCAGGCCGACGCCGCGGCAGTTTCGACGGCGGAGATTTCTCGGTTGGTC
>Ga0326597_10008570_pt1 | contig 13779 bp, 10 predicted proteins | sample RVTome_12_FD_203789 | JGI IMG/M metagenome (GOLD analysis project Ga0326597, IMG submission 203789) | Soil microbial communities from uranium-contaminated site in the Upper Colorado River Basin, Wyoming, United States - RVT100D185 | ecosystem: Environmental > Terrestrial > Soil > Contaminated >... | reverse complement strand
ATGTCATTCCGAAGCCCGGCGCTTTTTGGCGGGCTGAGGAATCTGCTTTGTTTTCAGCAGCGGGGGACAAAAGCAGATTCCTCGCGCCGCTCGGAATGACAGCCAATAGTAGTTTTTCAGCAACCTGTTCAGCCATGCCGTAACCGCAGTAGAATCATGCGGCTTTAGCCGCTGAGGTTTGTCTTGCAAAGCGCCGGACGGACTACACCATTTGTGAAAATGCTCTAGCTCAACCGCGGTCTGCGGGCGTCCCACGTTTTTGCGGCAAGAGCGCGGCTGCCTTTTGAGCGGCTTCGAATACGAGTTGGCCCATCTTGGCATGAATCGGTTCGAAGTCCGCTTTGATTCCGTGGGCCAACAACGCTTCGCTTGAGATCGGACCGATGGATGCGATCACGGCCCGTTGCAGCCCCCCTCGGACATTTTCTTCCAACCCTTCTTCGGCAGCCACACGGATCAGATGATCGATCTGCGTAGCGCTGGTAACCAGCACTACGTCGATCCGCCCGTCTGCGATCTCTCTCGCCGCCTGGCGCAGTGGCCCGGTGTCTTCCGGAATGGCCCACTGATAAACCCGGACGGGCCAGACCTCCGCACCGCGAGTTTCCAGGCATTCGAGGAACTCCCGGTTGGAAGCTCCGTATTCCTGCACTGCAACCACTTTTCCTTTCAGGCCGGCCAAGGGCTGGTGAACATCGAGAGCATGCAAGATATCCCGCCAGGTGTTCGGTTCCGGAACTGCGATGGCGATGGGAACTCCGAACTCCCGCAGCACTGCGATCGGCTTCGGTCCGCGCGCGACAACGATGGTGCGGGAGAGTGCTTCGACGAACCTGTCGCGGGGATACTTCGTTTCCATTGCTCCGAACAGAATTCGCGTACCCACTCCGGTCAGGAAGATGACCGCATCGAAGCGGTCAGCGAAGAGTTGATCGGCAAACGTCAGCGCCTCGGTATTTTTCTCGACCGGGACCTCGCGCATGGACGGTGCGCTGACCGCGGCGCCTCCGTAGTTTTCGATCAGCTTGGCCATCTCGGCGTGCCGCCGGCTTTCGAGCGCCAGCACGCGCAGACCCGCCAGCCCTTGATTCCCTTTATTCACGTCCGTCCTTTCCCCGTCCTGCTCCATTCTACCCGCTTCTATTCGATGGCGCGATCACCAGGGTGATTTCCAGCCTTTCCGTCAGCCTTTGACCCCATGTTAGGATGATTACGAGGAGAGAAAAGCTCGACTTCCATGCAAAGTTCGCAAGAGTCCGAACTGTTTCTGCGCGCCTGCCGCCGCCAGCCGGTCGAGCGCACTCCGGTCTGGTTTATGCGCCAGGCAGGACGGTACCTGCCGGAATATCGCGCGCTCCGAGCCCGCCATTCGCTGCTGGCGTTGTGCCGCACGCCGGACCTTGCTGCAGAGATTACCCTGTTCACAGTGAAGAAGCTGGGCGTAGATGCGGCGATCATATTCGCCGACCTCCTGCTCCCGGCGCAGTCTATGGGCATGGAGCTTCAATTTGTAGAAGGCGAAGGACCCGTACTCGCTGACCCCATTCGCACTGGCGAGGATCTTCGCAGGCTGCATCTTCCCGCGGACGGGGAGCTGGAGTGCGTTTCCGATGCCATCCGCGCCGTCTGCGCTGAGCTTGGAGGGAAGCTTCCGGTCATCGGTTTTTCTGGCGCTCCGTTTACGCTCGCGAGTTACATGATCGAAGGCGGCGCCAGCCGCGACTTCCTTCAAACCAAGCGTTTGATGTTTCACCAGCCGGTGCTGTGGAACGAGCTGTTGGATCAGCTCGTTCGGGTGCTGAGCGATTTTCTGCGCAGCCAGGTGGCTGCCGGCGCCAAAGCCCTGCAAATTTTTGACAGCTGGGTGGGCTGCCTCGGCCCGGAGGATTACCGCCGCTATGTCCTCCCGGCAACCCGCACGCTGCTGGGAAACGCCCAGGCGCTCGGAGTGCCCGTCATTCATTTTGGAACCGGCGTTACATCTCTCCTGGAGCTGATGAAGGAAGCGGGCGGCGACGTGATCGGCGTTGATTGGCGCGTGGAACTCGACGACGCCTGGCGGCGCATCGGCTACGACGTGGCGATTCAAGGCAACCTCGATCCGGCTCTGCTGTTCGGTCCGGCGGATCCGCTTCGCGAGCAGGTCGAGCGTATTCTGCGCCAGGCCGGTGGCCGGCCAGGCCATATCTTTAACTTAGGGCATGGCGTTCTGCCGGGAACGCCAGTGGAAAACGTCTTGGATGTCGTCGAGATGGTTCATCGTTTCTCATCTGGAACTCGCTAGATCGAGCGCGCAGGAGAAGCTGGATTAAATATGTCAGGAGCCTCCTCGGAATCGCTTCGCGGGGTATTATTACTGGCGCACGGCGGGCCGGATTCGCTCGACGATATTGAGCCATTTCTTTCGAACATCCGCGGAGGACGCCCGACTCCGCCCAAGTTGGTCGAGGCGGTTCGCGAGAGATACAAACTCATTGGAGGCAAGTCCCCGCTGCTCGAGATCTCTCGTAGCCAGGCGCAGGCTCTCGAACGGCATCTGAATTCGAGCGGGAGATGTTACCGCGTCTATATCGGGATGCGCAACTGGCGGCCGTTTATCCGCGATACGATGGAGGAGATTCAGCGCGATCGCATCGGGCATCTGTTCGCCTTCTGCCTGGCCCCGCAGAATTCGATCAAAAGTGTCGGCAGCTACTTCCAGCATGTCCGCGACGCAGAGCAGAAAATCGGCTGGGAGATTCCCACGGGGTTCATCGAAAGCTGGCACACCGAGCCGCTGCTGATCGAAGCCTTCGCCGAGAAGCTGGAAGAAAGCATGGCTACGTATCCCGATTCCTCCGCCGATCCGCCCCAGGTGCTTTTCACGGCGCACAGTTTGCCGGAAAGAATTTTGGCTGAAGGTGATCCCTACGACCGGGAAGTGCACGAAACTGCCGCCGCCGTCGCCGCCCGCTGCGGGATCTCCGATTGGCGATTCGCCTACCAGAGTCAGGGCGCGAATTCGCAGACCGGGGAGACTTGGCTGGGGCCAACCGTGGAGTCGGTGCTGGAGGAGCTGGCGCGATCCGGATGCCGACGAGTCTTGCTCGCACCGATCGGTTTTGTGGCTGACCACGTCGAGATCCTTTACGACATCGACATCCTCTTTCAACAATTCGCCGCGCAAAGAGGAATCCTGCTGCAACGAACCAGTTCGCTCAATGACAGTCCGACATTCATTCGCGCCTTAGCCGCCCTGGTAGAAAGACATTACGCGGACTCCCATCGCTGAAGGGGGAATCAGGCTACCTGTGAATGCAGCGAACGCTAGTGCAGCAGACATGAGTGCAGCAAATAGGGGCGCGCCAAGGGTTATCGTTGTCGGCGGCGGTATTTCCGGCCTTGCAGCGGCATACTTCCTTGAAAAACAGGCGCAGCGGGCGGGGATGGACGTGTCCATCCGCTTGCTCGAAAGCGACGACCGGCTTGGCGGAGTAATCCGTACCGAGCATTGCGGCGAGTATCTTCTGGAGGCGGGCCCGGATTCGTTCCTGGCGATGAAGCCCGCGGCCATTGAGCTATGCAAGGAGCTGAATCTTGCGGGCGGGCTCATCGGCAGCAACGATGCGCAGCGAAAGACCTATGTCTTGCAGGGCGGCAAGCTGCGCGGACTTCCCGATGGGTTGATGTTCGTGGTGCCAACGCGTGTCTGGCCGGTATTTCGCGGAGATCTGCTCTCGCTTTCCGGCAAAATGCGTCTCGCGCTGGCGCCGTTTATTCCTCCCCTGGAGAAGAAATCTTCAGACTGGGGCGTTGCCGATTTCATCGCGCGCCGATTCGGCAGCGAAGTGCTGGAGCGGCTGGCCGAGCCGCTGCTGGCCGCCGTCTATGGAGCAGAAGTGGACACCCTCAGCGCCCGCGCGGTGTTGCCGCAACTGGTTGCGATCGAGGAAAAATATGGCGGCCTTTGGCGCGGCATGTCCCATGCCCGCGCCCAGATGAAGTCGCGCGCCTCCGCAGCGCGTCCGCAGCCGCTATTTATGACTTTGCAAAACGGGCTCGGCGAAATGGTTGAGGGCCTGCGAAAGAATTTGAGGAGCACCGAGGTGCGCTTCGGCTGCGAGGCCCGTGCCATCGTCAGGGATGAGCGGGGATATCGCATCGAATATAAGGACGGTTCTCAGTCGAGCGCTTCCGAGGCGGCTTCGGCGGTAATCATCGCTACGCCAGCTCACGCCGCCGCGAAGCTTCTCCAGCCTCTCGACGCAGACTTGGCCAGCCAACTCGGCGGCATCCGGTATCACTCTTCGGTGATCGTCGCGCTGGGATACGAGCGGCGAACCTTCGGCCGGGAGCTCGAAGGGTTTGGCTTCATAGTCCCGCGGAAAGAGGCCAAGTGTCTTACGGCTTGCACGTGGGTCTCCACCAAGTTTCCGTTTCGCAGCCCGTCCGACGGGGTCCTGTTGCGTTGCTTCCTGGGAGGCAGCCGGAACCCGCGGTTGCTCGAAAGGAGCGATGAGCAGATCGTCTCGGATGCACTTCGCGAACTCGAAGAGATTATGCAACTGCGGGCGACTCCGTCTTTTGTCCGCGTCTATCGCTGGGAGAACCGGATGCCTCAGTATGACGTGGGTCACCCGGCCCGGCTGGAGTCCATCGACGCCAGGCTGAAGACGCATCCTGGGTTGTGTCTCGCTGGCAATGGCTACCTTGGGATTGGGATTCCGGATTGCATCCAGTCCGGGGCCGCGGCGGCCGCAGGTGTATTGGTTCACCTGAAGAATCGGAATTGAGCAGAACAGCGATGCGTCGCTGGACTGGCATCGAGGCGCAGATGGGCGATCCCGCCGAGGTCGTTTCCAGCCGCAACCACTTCCCAGATGCAAGCGCTGATCGGATATAGTAATATTGAGGTGGACCGCAATGTAGATATTGCGTGCAACTTTTGAGGCTGGGAAAACATCTTTCTAATTGACCGGGTATGCTGATCCTTCTGACAGGCGGTCTTTCCCAACCGGATCAGCGAATAGAAGCTAGGGTGTTTTGAGCGAAGGTATGCAAGAAACCAGTTCTCGACCGGCAGTGCCTGATAATTCTTCTCCGCGCCCAGCGCCACGGGCTACCCGTGAGACCGCTCCCGCAACGGCCCCTTCTATAGCTCTGCTGCTGGAGTGGGAACCCTGGCACAAGGAGTTTTTCCGCCGCGTCCAGGAGTTATTCAATCCGCCCAAGCTTCCGCCACTCCAATTGACATCGAAGCCCGTTCCCGTCAAAGACATGTGGGGCGAGTACCAGAAGAGCCGCATGGCTACGCCGTCTTCGGTGCTGGTTCATCTGCTGGTGATCGCAGCGCTAATCATTCCTTTTGGCAACCAGGTGATCGAGGTCGTCAAGAAAGAGATTGTCTATCAGCCTGTAGATATTTCGCCCTACCAGATCATGCTGCCCCCATCGGCAAAGAAGGCCGGCGGCGGAGGCGGAGGCGGCGATCGCTCGAAGGACCCGGCATCCAAAGGCAAGCTGCCGAAATTGGCCATGGAGCAAAAGGCGCCGCCCACGGTAATTATTCGCAATCCGCAACCGAAGCTTCCCGTGGCGCCGACGGTCATCGTTCCGCCAAACATCCCACTGCCTACAACCGTCGACATCGCCATGCTGGGCGACCCGATGGGTAAAGTGACGTTTCCATCCAATGGCCCCGGATTTGGCAGCGGGATTGGTGAAGGTTCAGGCGGCGGCGTGGGGTCGGGCCGAGGCGGGGGCGTGGGACCTGGGGAGGGCGGGGGAGTTGGCGGAGGAGTTTTCCGCGTTGGCGGCGGCGTCTCCTCTCCCGAGCTCGTCTACAAGGTTGACCCTGAGTACTCCGAGCAGGCTCGCAAATCGAAGTATCAGGGTACGGTGGTGCTCAACCTGGTTGTTCAGAGGGACGGCTCGGTCCGGGATATTCGGGTGATGACCTCACTCGGTATGGGCCTGGATGAAAAAGCCATCGAAGCCGTCAAGCAGTGGCGCTTCCGTCCTGGCCAAAAGGGCGGCCAAGCCGTGGATGTTTCCGCCGTCATCGAAGTTACCTTCCGCCTGTTGTAACTCTGCCGCTCGTGCGGCTTCCCGCTAACTCCTGTCTTCTATCTTCTAACTTCACACTCCTCACTGGATCGCCATCTGAACCGTGTTCGACGCAGCCCCGCCGACGCTCATCGCTACCGGAACCGCGCCGCCGACCGGGGCGTTGGAAGGAACCTGGACGTTCACTTGGTACAGCCCTACGAAGCCTGGCGACAATCCCGCAAAGACCACATCTGCCTGTATCCCCCCGATCGTGACGATCGGGGTTGTGATCGATTTCGCCAGGTTAGGCGGACCAGGGCTAACCGCTCCGGTTGTTGGCTGATTAGTCACCGGGCCGAGGCCGGTGCAATAGATGACCACAAAGTCGCCACGGTTGGCGGGTCGCGTGCCCACTCCGGAGATGCTGCCGATGGGGGCGGCGATATCCAAAGTGACGGCGTTCTGAATCGCGCCCTGTCCGCTCGAGTGAATCACGAAGATTCCTGGAGCGGCATTGGCCACATTCACTGTGATTGGCGCTATGATCGCGCTTCCGGAATTTACCTGGACGGTAGCCTCAGATTGGCCGGCGATCTGCCAAGGAACTTGCAGATTGATCTGTCCGCCGGAGACAAAATAGAGCGGAGCCAAAATGCCATTGATGCGCACAGAGAGATTCGCCAGAATGGTCGGCAGCGGCACGTTGCTGGCTGTTGCAATCAAGGAGGTCAGATCGGCGCCGAACGCCGATACGATTTCGCCCGCTGCAATCGCCGAGTTGGGCGCAAAACTGGCGCCATTGACGACCCCTGCGGGGAATAAGGCAGGTTGCACGGAAAGCTTGGCGACGAAGCCTTCTGGGCAGGTGACAACCAGATTTCCGGAAATACAATTGGTAAACGTAAATGTGTTCTGGATGGGGTTCACGCGGGGGAAGTCAGTGGAGGCGGTACCTCCGCCAACGTAAGCGCTCCCGGAGGAATCCGTGGCGATGGCGTAGCCTTCATCGCCGCCCGTCCCGCCTATGAATGTGGAGTACTGCAGGCCGTTGCCCGCGGCAGTCATTCGCAATACGAAGACGTTAAATCCGTTCAGCGGCTGAGTGCTATTCAGAATCGGGAAGTCGTTCGAGCCGGTGCCTCCCGCGACGGTGGCTTCCCCCAGACTATTCACGGTGATGGCGTCGCCAAAGTCTTCCACCAGGCCTCCCAAATATGTGGAGTAGATCAATGAGGCCCCATTGACACTCAGTTTGGTTACGAAGGCGTCCTCGAGCCCACCCGGGGTTGCGCGAAAGGCATTGGCGATTGGAAAATCGGTGGAGATGGTCCGGCCGGTAATATATGCGCTGCCGGCGGAATCAACCGCGATAGCGGTTGCGATGTCATCGCCGTTTCCGCCGAGGTAGGTGGAAAAATTTAGTTGCGACCCGCTCGCCGCAAATTTAGTGATAAAGGCATCGTAGCACGGCACAAGGAAACCCTGATCCACGCACGTCCCCGCGGCGCGAGATCCCTGGAACGCGCCGACAACGGGAAAAGTGGTGGAGAGCGTGTAGCCGGTAACATAGGCGCTGCCGCTCCCGTCCACGGCAATCCCCAACGCTATGTCGTCGCCGTTCCCGCCTAGCAAAGTGGAGTAGACCGGCGCGTTGCCTGCTGGAGATAGCTTAGTTACAAAGGCGTCCAGCGTGCTGCCTTTGACTCGCAGGAAGCTGCCCACAGTCGTCGGGAAATCGCTGGATGTGGTTTGCCCCGTGACATAGGCATTCCCGTCGCTATCCATCCCCAACCCGTTGATGGCATCGTCGCCGTTTCCACCCAGATAGGTGGAGAAGACCAGCCCCGAGCCGCTCTCGTTCAATCGCGCCACGAAGCCGTCCGCAGTATTGGATCCGCTCCGCGCCGCCTGAAAAGCTGAGGCCACGGGGAAATTCGTTGAGTAGGTGTATCCGGCAACCGTCACTACGCCAGTGGAATTCACGCTCAGTCCTTTGGCAACGTCGCTGTCGTTCCCACCCAGGAACGTGGAGTAAATCAACTGCGTGCCGTCGGCGGAGAGTTTGCTGATGAAGACGTCTTCAGACGTTGACTTTGTTCCGTACAGCGGGGAGGCCAGCGGAAAATCCGGCGACGTCGTGGATCCGGTAACAAAAACATTTCCGGATGCGTCCACGCCGATCGCGTATACTTCGTCCCATCCGGAGCCCCCCAAAAATGTTGAGTAGGAAAGCACCGGATCGATCACCAACGGAAGCTCTGCATCGTATGCCGCAATTTCAAAGCCCACGCTGCGGTCGCCGCGCAAAGTGTAGCTGCCCGCAATCTCGCGGCGCACGCCGTTGGCCTCCTGGTAGACCACCGGCTTATGCATCCGAATCACGGGCGCGGTGCCCGCCTGGTCTTCGATCGATAGAACCAGGTCTCCCGCGGGGTCAAGCTCGATGCGCTCCGCCCCGGTTATCTCCAGCGCGATCTCTCGCGGAGAGGCTCCCGGCGCGACGACAAAGTCGTATTCCAGTTTCTGAGGATTGCCGTAGTAAACCAGGTCAACGCCCGCGTAGACGTTGCGGTACTTCACTTTCGAGTAAGTCTCGACGCCGGTGCGCCACGCGGCCGGATCATTTCCCAGCAGGTAATTCGTCTTGCCGGGAAGCGGGTCAATTCCCTCCGGCTTCGCTGCTTGATTTGCGCCCGCCAGTTTCATTCGCAGTACCGCGCTGTTTTCCATCGGGATGATGTCATTCCGAGTCCCGAGCGACCTGTCCCGGCCTGCCGTGGAAACCGAGGGGCGAGGAATCCGCCTTACTTCTGACTCCTGGCTCCTAACTTCTGACTTCTGATTTCCCCTCAGTGACAGCACCGCTTCGTTCGAAGTCAGGAAGAGCGCATAACCCGGCCCGCGCGAGAAGAACTTTACATGCGAATCCGCCTGTCTCCGGTTCTCTTCAAATTGCAGCGGCAGCCGCGCGAAGCTCGCGACAAGTTGCTGGCGCGAAGCATCTCGCAAAGCGTTTGCGGACAATCGCGGCGATACAGCAGTCCATCGCAAGAGTGCAAATCCGGCGGCGACAAGAACAAGTAAGCAGAAGACAGCAGGGAATCGCAATTGATGATTTGGCAAGAGCCCTCCCCGGTGCGCTCAAACACCTAAATTAGCTATAACACACATCGTTCGCGGGATGTTGCGCCTTGCAAGCGTGTGCGGTGAACCTACTACTAACACTACTCCAGTGCTCCGGCATACACAGGTTAGTGTCCCAGTTTGGTTTCGATGTCATTCCGAGGAGCCCATTCAGCTTCCACGGCAAGCCGGGACAGGTTGCTCAGGGTCCCCAGAGGGAAAGCCCCGATATTCCGCGACGAGGAATCTGCTTCCCTTTTTGCGGCACGAAAAAAGAAGATTCCTCCCCTTTCGGATCACGCTCAGGGTCGGAATGACTTACTGAGCCGAACGAGAGCCAAGAGCCAGCCCACGGCATCCCGGCGCGTCGGGGCCGGGGCTACCACTACCTAAGTCCCATCCGGGCAGTTCATGAGATAATCGAGTTGTGTTCCAATTCGAATTCGAATGGGACGCGGCCAAAGCGCGTCAGAATGCTAGAAAACATCGGGTTAGCTTTGGACGAGCGGCGACCGTATTCCTGGATCGCCGGGCGATTTCGAAATACGATCAGGAACACAGCGATGGCGAGGAGCGCTGGATTACGCTCGGCGCGGACCTGGCCGGGGCCGTGCTTGTCGTTTGCCACACTTACCGCGAAGAAAACGCCGATACGGCTAGAATCCGGATCATCTCGGCAAGAAAGGCTGACAGGAAAGAGACAAGGCAATATTGGAGCAGCGAACTATGAAGAGACACTATGACTTTGCCGAGGGGGTGCGGGGGAAGTTCTACCGAAAAGGCGCCAAATTGCGGCTCCCCATCTATCTCGACGCCAAGCTGCAAACCAAGCTGGAACGCATCGCGCGCCAAAGAGGTGCGGATGTTAGCGAGCTGGTCAATCAACTGCTAAAGAAAGAAACACACCTCCTGTAGCGGGCATCTCTGAATTACACATACCCACGGCCAACTAAAATTCAAATTGACCGTGGCTACCCTTTTTTCTCAGCGGCGCGGCGGCGGAGGGCGCGAATCTCCTCCAACCGCTTGCGGAACTTCTCTTCCAAACCCTGAGTGGTGGGATGGTAATAGGTCCGGCCTGCGAGCGCCGGGGGCAGGCACTCCATCGCGGAGACTTTCTCGGCGAGATCGTGCGCGTATTCGTATCCCGCGCCGTACCCTTCGTCTTTCATCAATCGAGTCGGCGCGTTGCGCAGGTGCAGCGGAACCGGCTCGGCAACGGTCGCTTCGATGTCAGCGCGGGCGGCATCGTAACCGGTATAGAGGCTATTCGACTTGGGCGAAAGCGCCATGTAGACGGCGGCCTCGGCAAGTGCCAGCGCGCCCTCCGGCATGCCGATGAAATGCATCGCCTGCATCGCCGCAACGGTGAGCGGCAAAGCTTGCGGGTTGGCCAAGCCCACGTCCTCGCTGGCAAAGCGCACCAGCCGGCGGGCCACGTACATGGGGTCTTCGCCCGACTCCAGCATCCGTGCCAGCCAGTAAAGTGCCGCATCCGCGTCGCTGTTTCGCAGCGACTTGTGCAGCGCCGAGATGATGTTGAAATGTTCTTCGCCGGACTTGTCGTAGAGCAGCGTCTTGCGTGCCAGTGTCGCAGCCACCAGTTCCGGGGATACCAGAATCTTGCCGTCAACTGGCACGGCGCCCTGCGCCAGCGTTTCCAGCGCATTGAATCCGACGCGCGCGTCTCCATTCGCGAAGACGGCAATTTGATTCAAAAGCGGTTCAGCGATCTCGACGTTTAATTTTCCGAGCCCGCGCTCTTTGTCCTCCAGCGCGCGGCGCAGCAAGATAAGAATGTCCTCTGTTTCCAGCGGCAGAAGATGGTAGACGCGCGACCGCGAAAGCAGCGCAGCGATCACTTCAAACGAAGGATTCTCCGTGGTGGCTCCGATCAGGATGATGTCGCCCTTTTCGACGTGCGGCAGGAATGCGTCCTGCTGGGCCTTATTGAAGCGGTGAATTTCGTCGACGAACAGGATCGTGCGCGCCCCGCCGCGGCGCGCCAGCGCGGCTTCTTCCATGACGGCTTTGACTTCCTTGATTCCGCTGAGCACCGCGCTGAATCGGACGAAGTAGCCTTTGCACCGTTGCGCAATGATGTGTGCGAGCGTAGTCTTGCCGACGCCGGGCGGTCCCCAGAGGATGATGGAGGAGATCTCATCGCGCTCGATCTGCGTGCGCAAGGGCTTTCCTGGCGCCAACAGATGCTGCTGGCCGACGTATTCTTCGAGCGCGCGCGGGCGCATGCGGTCCGCCAGCGGCCCGGCAGGGCTTGCTCCCTGGTTCGGTTCGAGACTGGCGAACAAGCCCAATCAATCTCCCTTCCCCGTGCCGCCCAGGCTGCCCCGGCCGCCCAAATCGCCCAGGCTACGCTGACGCGCCACTTCATAGAGCAGGATGCAGGCCGCCGTGGCAACATTCAGTGATTCAACTTGAGAAGCCATCGGAATGCTTACACGGATTCCCGCATTCTCGAATTCGCGCGGGAGCCCCGCGCCCTCCGATCCCACCGCCAGCGCCAGCGGTTTCGCAAGATCCATCGCAGCGAGGGGAGTACCTCCGTGCGCCGTACTTGCAAGGAGCGAAATATTTTTTCGGGCGAGGAGCAATACGATCTGTTGCACGGTCAAATTCCGCAGCAGCGGCAGGCGGAAGAGCGTACCCGATGCCGCGCGAATCGCCTTGGAGTTGTAGGGACTAACCGTTCCTTTCGCGGCAAGCACGCCGGTTGCGCCAAAGGCCTCCGCCGCGCGCAGGATCGTTCCCAGGTTGCCGGGATCCTGAACCCCTGCAAGTACCACTATAAGCGGCTCCGCGCCGGCAAACAGATCCTCCTGTTTCCAGAGAGGAGCTTTTGCAAGAGCGATCAGGCCGGGATTGTTTTCCGTACTGGTCAGTTCCGGAAACAGTTTTGACTCGACCTCGTAGGTCTTCGTGTCGGAAGGAATGCTCCTCAAAAGTGCGCGGATGCCGGGGGAAGCATCGGCTCGTACCAGCGCGGCCGCAATCGGCACGCCGCTGCGGATAGCGTCGTCAATCAGGTTGGGAGTTTCGAGCAGGACTTCAGCACCGTCGGGGCCACTGTCGAGAAGCTCACCCGAGCGCACCATGGCGCGAATCCGCTGGATGAGTGCGTGATGGCGGCCTTCAATTCGTCTGGCTGGGTTTGCAGTGCGCATGATTCTAATCTCTGCCCATCCTAATCTTTGCCCATCCTATTGCCATCCTAACAGCTTGTTGAAAAACGCGGGGCGATGTCATTCCGAGGTCCCCGGCCTGCCGGGGGTCGGGGAATCTGCTTTTGTTCTCAATATCGGAAGATGAAAAGCAGATTCCCCCTTCGGCTCATGCTCAGGGCCGTGAGCGACAGTCGAACGGTCGCTCTCGCTCGGAATGACAGCAAGGTTATTTTTCAACAAGCACCTAAGCCATTCTAGGGCACACCGCGCCAACTCGAAGCGCAGATTTCTGTCGAAATCATGTATTCTCGATAAATTGAATTCTAAATTGCTTTCGAAGGGATAAGCGTCGTGAAACACATTTGGGGGACATTCAGATTCCCGATTGCCACGGTATTGCTGATTGGAATCGGCGGAGTCAGTGCGGGTATGGCGCAGGAACTCATTGCACAGAGATCGGTGAGTGATGCGCAGCGCATCGCTTCATTGGAAGAGAAACTCAGGGTGATGGAGGAGCGGCTGGTATTACTTGAGAGCAGGCTCGGCGAGAGCGCCGCGCCGCTGGTCGCCTCGAATGGCGCCATTCCCGCCCCAGCCTTGAAGATGCCTGCTGAGCCGGCAGTGCTCAGCGCAGCGGCAGGGAATCTGCCTTCCCCCGCCATCCAAAGCCCAGTCCAGCAAGTATCCGCAGCGCCTTTTGTGAGCGCAGGCCCGGAAGGGTTCTCTATCCAATCTTCCGCAGGGGATTTCCGCTTGGGGATTCGCTACCAGGTCAATGTGGACGGGCGTTTTGCCGTCAACCGGAACGAGGAAGCTGATCCCAATACGTTCTTTCTGCGCCGCTCGCAGCCCATCCTGACCGGGACTCTTTACCGACGATTTAATTTCCAATTGCTGACTGATTTCGGCCAGGGCAGGCCGCGGGTTAACGACGCTTACATTGAGACGATGATTTCCCCTGCGCTGGTCGTGCGGGTTGGCAAATTCAAGGGGCCGGTGGGAATCGAAAGGCTGAGGTCCGGGATGGGACTGCCGTTAATCGAGCGCGCGCTGCCGACGCAACTGGTCCCGAATCGCGACCTTGGCGTTCAATTGTCAGGCGAGCTGGCGGATGCGCGGCTGTCGTACATGGTGGGAGCGTTCAATGGTGTACCGGATGGCAGCTCCACGGACGGCAACACCGACGATCATAAGGAATTCAATGGGCGTGTGATGATGCAGCCGTTTGTGAAGACCTCCTTCACCAGCCTGGCTGGCCTCTCCGTCGGAGTCGGAGGCTCTTTCGGAGACGTCCAAGGCAGCCCGTCATCCGCCAATCTGCCGGCTTACTCGAGCACCGGACAGCGAGAGTTCTTCATTTATCGGAGCGACGGGACTGTTGCCGGAACGGTGGTCGCCGAGGGGACTCATTACCGGCTGTCGCCGCAGGGCTACTACTACGTCGGTC
>Ga0326597_10008569_pt1 | contig 13780 bp, 13 predicted proteins | sample RVTome_12_FD_203789 | JGI IMG/M metagenome (GOLD analysis project Ga0326597, IMG submission 203789) | Soil microbial communities from uranium-contaminated site in the Upper Colorado River Basin, Wyoming, United States - RVT100D185 | ecosystem: Environmental > Terrestrial > Soil > Contaminated >... | reverse complement strand
GCCCGACGGCCAGCGGCCATGCGGCCCGCATCAACGCGCGCACGCGCTCGGGGGCGCCCCCGAACAGCCGCGCGGCGACGTCCGACGCACCGGCCCGGGTGAGCGCCACCCGCCTAATGTAAGGCAGGTCGACCGGCCGGGCTATACTCTCTCCCGCTGGCGCCCCGGCCGGATTCGGCGGGGAGAGCCTGAGGGTCCCTCTGATGAAGTGTCCGCGCTGCCAGACGGGGATCGAGTCAAACCCCGACCCCGCGGGGTTCATGGTATGCCCGGGCTGCGGGGCGCGGCTGCGCCGGACGGCCGCCCAGGCGGCCCAGATGGTGCCGGCCTCGGTGCAGGCCGGCTCGATGACCCTCCCCCCGTCGGATGGCCCTCTCGGCCCGCGGCGCGTGTCCTCGAAATCGGCGGCGCCGGCGGCGGCCAAGTCGACCGCCGCGGCTCCGCGCCGCGTCGGCGACGACACCGCGCGGGTGGCAAAAACCACCGCCGCCGCGGCCGCCGCGGCGGCGCCGTTCACGGCTCCCGCCGCGAACACGCCCGCCACCTCGTCCGCCGTGGACGCGGTCCTGGGCGAGGTGCGCGCGGTGCGCCGGATGCAGGAAGAGATCCTCGAGCTGCTGCGCGGGCGGGCCGAGTCGGGCTACGCGCGCTCGTCCCCGAGCCACGACGACTTCGAGGGCATGCGCGAGCCCTCTGTCCGATCGAGTCGCCGCAAGCGGGTGCTCCTGGTGGACGACGACGAAGCCACCCGAGGTGCCGTCGAGTCGGCCCTGAAGGGCGGCGAGGTCCCCGTCACCACCGTGGGAGACGGCAACAGCGCGCTGGCCTCCATCGCCAGGGACAAGCCGGACGTCATCGTGCTCGAGCTCGGGATCGGCGGCGCCATGGGGGGCAAGGATGTGGTCAACATGATCAAGGCGACCATGGAATGGGTGGACATCCCGATCATCCTGTACACCCGCGTCCCGATGGAGGGGCAGAAGGAAGCGCGCCAGATCCACGGGGCGGACGACTACGTGGCCAAGGGCCCGGGCGGACCCGAGGCCGTGCTGGCCAAGGCCATCTCCTTCTTCCGCAAGCCCTGAAACCCTGATCCCCTGATCGTCCTCGCGTCGGCTTCTCCACGTCGTGCGTTCATCCTGCGGAGCCTGGGCGTCCGTTTCGAGGTCAAGGTCGCGCACGTGGACGAGACGCTCGCGCCCGGCGAGGACGCGGATCGGGCCGCCACGCGCCTCGCCCACGCCAAGGCCGCGGCCGTCGCGCGGAACGACCCGCGCCCCGTGCTGGCCGCCGACACCCTCGTCGTGTGCGAGGGCCGCATCCTCGGCAAGCCCGCGTCCGCCGCCGACGCCGCGGACATGCTGCGGCTCTTGTCCGGCCGCGCCCACGAGGTGGTCACGGGGGTGTGCCTGGTGTCGGTCGGCGTGCCGCGCACCGCGGTGGCGAGGACGACCGTCCAGTTCGCGGCTTTGGGCGACGCCGAGATCGCGTGGTACGTGGCCACCGAGGAGCCGCTCGACAAAGCGGGCGCGTACCACGTGGACGGGCGCGGCGCGCTGTTCGTCACCGCGATCTCCGGGTCGCCGAGCAATGTCGCCGGGCTGCCGGTGCGGACGGTGCTCGCGCTGGCGCGCGACGCCGGGCTGGATCTGGGGCTACTCTAGCGGCCGATCGCCAGCCGGTCGGCCAACGGACGCGGCAGCCCCGCCTTCAGGATCTTCTTCTGCGTGTCCTTCACCTGATACGGAATGCGGTGGATGGTCACCACGCGCGAGTCGCCGTCGTAGAAGGCGAACGAGCAGAGCGGATTGCCGTCCCGCGGCTGGCCCACCGACCCCGGATTGATCAGGTAGCGCACGCCTTTCCGCAGCCGGAACCGGAAAGACGGAGCCACGGTCAGGATGGTCGTGATCGCGTCCGGAGACAGGGCGAAGATCACCGGGAAGTGCGAATGGCCGAAGAAGGTGATGGGGAAGGTGGTATGGCGGAAGACGTTCAGGGCTTCGATCTCGCCGAAGATGTAGGCGTCTTCGTCCACCGGCGTGCCATGACAGATCGCGAAGGTGTCGTCGACCAGCATGGGGCCCTTCGGCAGCTTCTTCAGCCATTCCGCGTTGGGCCGGGTGAGCTTCTTCCGCGTCCATATCGCCGCTTCCAGGGCCATGCGGTTGAACAGTTCGCCCTGCTCGAGGCCCGTCGCCACCTTGTCGTGGTTCCCGCGCACGGCGACCACCGGCCGCATCCGGCGCACCATGTCGACGGCCTGGTTCGGGTTCGCGCAGTAGCCGACGATGTCGCCGAGCAGCACCGTCTTGTCCCACGGCTTGCGCCGCACGAACGAGAGGACGGCGGTCATCGCCTCCTGGTTGGCGTGGATGTCGGAGAGGATCAGGTACTTCATCTCTCGATCGTCCCCGGCCCCCTGTGCAGGGCGGCGCGCGCGATCTCCCGCGCCGCGTCCGGTGGGGCGACGCTGGTCGTGTCCACCACCACGTTCGCGAGGCGGTAGGTGGGCTCGCGCTCGGTCAAAAGTGCGCTGATTGTCTCACGACTTCCGGCCAGGGGTCGACTTCCGTCGTTCGCGATCCGCGCCAAAAGCGCGGGCAGCGCGCAGCGCAGCCACACCGTCAGCGCGTCCGCGGACAGGGCGGCACGCGTGTCGGGCGCCATGAACGCGCCTCCTCCGGCGGCGATCACCACGAAGCGGCAGCGCTTCAGCTCGACCGCGGCCTCGTGCTCGGCCGCGCGGAAGGCCGCCTCCCCCTGCTCGCGGAAGATCGCCGCCACCGACTTGCCGGCCCGCTCGACGACGTGATCGTCGAGGTCGACGAACTCCCAGCCCAGGATAGAGGCGAGGTGGCGGCCGACGGTCGTCTTCCCGGCGCCCATGAAGCCGACGAGCACGATCCGGGTGCGCCCGGAGGGCAGGGCCGCCGGCATCAGACGGCCTCGACCGCCTGGTCGAGCACGGCGAAGAACTCGGGGAACGAGACCGACGCGCAGTCCGCCCCTTCGATGAGCGTCTCGCCTTCGGCGGCGGCGAGGGCGGCCACGGCGAGCGACATGGCGATTCGATGGTCGCCCCAGGACCGCACTGCCGCCCCATGCGACCGCCGGCCGCCTTCGATCACCAGCCCGTCGGCGTGCTCCTCGACCAGGGCCCCCATCTTCCGGAGCCCCTCGGCGATGGCCGCGATCCGATCGCTCTCCTTCACGCGCAGTTCCTCGGCCCCGGCGACGCGGAACGTGCCCTCCGCGGCCGCGCCGGCCACCGCGAGGATGGGCAACTCGTCGATGAGCGACGCCACGGCAGAGGCGGTGATGTCGACCCCGCGCATTTGCGACGTCTCGGCCTCGATCCATCCCACGGGCTCCGGCTCGTCGCGCTCGATGCCGACGCGGATCGCGCCGCCCATCCGCCGCAGGACGTCGAGGAACGCGATGCGGCTGGGGTTCAGAAGGACGCCGTCGATGCGCACCCGTGCGTCGGGGACGATGAGGGCGGCCACCACGAGGAACGCCGCGCTGGACGGATCGCCCGGGACGATCATGTCGTACGGCGTCGGCTGCGCGCCGCCGTCGAGGGCGACGGTCAACCCCCTCCTCCGCACCGGCACGCCGAAACACGGCAGCAGGCGCTCGGTGTGGTCGCGGCTGGCCGCGGGCTCCGTGACCGACGTCGGGCCGTCCGCCTGCAGGCCGGCGAGCAGCATCGCCGTCTTCACCTGGGCGCTGGGGATCGGCAGCCGGTAATCGATGCCGACGAGGGGGCCGCCCTCGATGGTGACGGGGGGCCGGCCGCCCGTAGTCGCGATGCGCGCGCCCATCGCGCGCAACGGCGCGGCCACACGCTCGACGGGCCGGGCGCGCAGCGACGCATCGCCATCGAGAACGGACCGGAACGGGCGCGCGGCCAGCACGCCGGCCAGCATGCGCAGCGTCGACCCTGAGTTGCCGGCATCGAGGGGATGGGCCGCCGCGTGGAGCGCGCCGGGGCCGCCTCCGGTGACGGAGACGGTGCCATTGGTCTCCACGACGACGCGCGCACCGAGTGCCTCCAGGCAAGCGAGAGTCGAGCGGCAATCGCCGGCAGTGGAGAAATTGCCGAACCGGCTCGTTCCCTTGGCCAGGGCTGCGAAAATGGCCAGGCGATGGGATAGCGACTTGTCGCCGGGAAGACGATGGCTCCCGCGCAGGCGGCGGGCGGGAACGATGCGCCTCCCGGCGCCGGATGCTACCATTCCGCGCCTTTCCGGCCCTGATGAAGACCACCAGCCTCCGGACCATCCAACTCGACATCGCCAGCCGTTTCGAGATGCTCGAGATGGTGCAGACGGTCCTCGCCCGGGCCGCGGAGATGGTCGGCTTCGACGACGACGCTTTGCATTACCTGAGCGTCGCGGTCCGCGAGTCGGTCGTCAACGCCATCAAGCACGGCAACAAGGGGGACGAGAACAAGCGCGTGATGCTCGTCCTGACCTCGCACCCGGGCGCCCTGGAGGTCCGCGTCCAGGACCAGGGGCAGGGGTTCGATCCCGCCGCGGTCCCCGATCCGCTGGCGGAGGAAAACCTCCTGAAGGCCGACGGCCGCGGGATCTTCTTCATGCGGCAGTTCATGGACGAGGTGTCCTACTCGTTCCCGCCGCGGGGCGGCACCGTGGTCAAGATGGTGAAGCGGGTTCGTCACTAGCGGCGCCGCCTCGACCCGGACCAGCGCGTTGCCGCGCGGGCCTTCGGCGAGGACGCGGGTGCGGAGGCCGGGCGACTCGACGAGGATCCGGCGCTCCGCCGGGCCGCACACGACCAGCACCGGTCCCGCGGTCAGCCGTTCCTGGATGGCGGCGATGCCTTCCACCGGAAACACGCGCCCGTCGTTGTAGAAGTAGCCGGCCATCCACGCCGTGCGCCAGGCCCCCCAGGCCAGCACCTCTCGCCCGCGGGCGGGGAGGAACAGGTCGCGGCCGGATTCGCGAGCGCGCAGGACCTTTGGCGCGGCCCCGGTGAGCAGGACGAGGAGGCCGGCGGCTCCGACGCGGAGGACGCTCAGCGCGTAGCCCGGTGCTTTGCGGATGCGCGACGAGAAGAGGAGCGCCAACAGCACGCACCAGGCGGCGATGGGCGCCAAAAGCGGCCAGGCCGGTTCGCCCGCGCGCGCGGCCACGATCGAGGCGGCCCCGACGAGGGCAGCCAGGATCACCGTGAGCAGCCCCGCGCCACGGGCGCCGGTCACGGCGCCGCCGTTCACCATTCGGTCGGCCGCGCGCCCGATCCAAAGCGCCAGCGGCGGCAGGCAGGGGAGGACGTAGCCGGGCAGCTTCGATCCCGCGAGCGAGAAGAACAGCAGCGGCCCCACGAGCCACGAGAGGACGAAGAGGTCCGCCCGATCCGTCTTTGGGCGGACCATGGCCAACGCGGGGACGAGCAGCCCGGACCAGGGGAAGAGGCCCGCCAGGAGCACGGGCACGTAGTAGACGAAGGGCCCGGGGTGGCGATGGATGTCGGAGGTAAAGCGCTGCAGGTTGTGATCGAGGAAGAAAGTATCCACGAAGGCGCGGCCCTCCGCGCGGATCACGAGGACGTACCAGGGCGCGGCGACGAGCACGAACAGGGCCCATGCGGTGGGCGATGCGAGGCGGCGCAGGAACCGCCAGTCCCGCGCGGCGACGACGTAGCCGCCGGCGGCCAGCGCGGGCAGGAGCGCACCGAGTGGCCCCTTGGCGAGAGTGGCGAGCGCGGCAAACACGAACGCCGCCGGGATGGCGAAGCGTCCAGCGATGCCGAGGGCCGCGAGGGCGAGCAGCCCGACCGATGCCGTGACGTTGGCCGCCAGCAGCATGTCCATCGATGCCGCACGCCCATAAATGAAGGTAAGCAGGCACGTGCCCAGCACGAAGCCGGCATGGAGGCCGGCCGCGCCGCCGTAGAGCCGTGCCCCCACCAGCGCGGTGGCGCCGGTCAGCACGAGGGCCGCGGCCAGCGACGGAAGCCGGGCGGCAGTTTCGGTCTCCCCGAAGGCCCGGAATGCCGCCGCCGCCATCCAGTAATACAGGGCCGGCTTCTCCAGCCACGGTTCGCCTTGCAGGGTCGGGGTCACGAGGTCGCCGCTGCGGCTCATCTCGACCGCGACCCGCGCGTAGCGGGGCTCGTCGGGGCCGACGAGGGGGACCTGGTCCTGCCGGAGGAGCAGCAGCGCGGCGGTCAGGGCCAGGAGCAGCGCGGCGCCGCGGACGGGCAGGGCCGCGTCGGGTCGCATCGTGGACCGCATTATGCCCGCATAATGCAGGGATCTTGAGCTGGAGGTTCGTGGCGGTTGCGATAGAGGCGGTCCTACGCGCCGGCGCGCTGCAGAAGGAGCGTTACGGCGACCCATCGCTGATCGTCGAGCACAAGGGCGCGATCGACCTCGTGACCGAGGTCGACCGGAGCTGCGAGACGGCGATCCTCGAGGTCCTGCGCGGGCGTTTCCCCGGCCACGACGTCGTCACCGAGGAGTCGGACATCGCCCGCACCGGCTCCCGCTACGTCTGGTTCGTCGACCCGCTCGACGGCACCACCAACTTCGCGCACGCGTACCCGTTTTTCTGCTCCTCGGTCGCCCTGACCGTCGACGGCGAGGTGGTGGCGGGTGCGATCTACGACTGCGTGAAGAACGAGCTGTTCAGCGCCGAGCGCGGCGGGGGCGCGCACCTGAACGGCCGGCGGCTGAAGGTCACGCAGCGCGGCGAGCTGCTGACCAGCCTGCTCGTCACCGGCTTCCCCTACGACCTGCGGGACGACCTCGTGGGCAAGCTGCGCGTCTTCAATCGGTTCATGGGCGAGGCCCGCGCGATCCGCCGGGACGGCGCGGCCGCGCTCGATCTCTCGTACGTCGCCGCGGGGCGCGTGGACGGCTTCTGGGAAGAGCTGCTGCAGCCGTGGGACCTGATGGCGGGCCGCCTGATGGTGGAGGAGGCGGGCGGCGTCGTCACGCGGTTCGACGGGGGAGCGCTGGGGTTGCGCGCCGACGAGATCGTGGCCGCCAACCCGACCCTGCACGCGCGCATGCTGGCCGTGCTGCGGCAAGCGCGGGAGGCCGCCCCCGCGTTATCCTGAGCCTACGCTCGGCCGCCCATGCCGATTCCGCCGTGACACGGAGGAGGCGACGTGTGGGACCCATTGGGTTCAGCACCGACGCCACGATGAGGCGTGGGAAGACGAACATGGACCAACGATCAGCTCGAGAAGAAGCGGTTCGCCGCTGAACTGAAGTCGCCGCACTGCGAGGAGTGCGGCTGGGCCCGGATCACCGACGATGGGCGGCTTCCCCTCGAGCTCGATCACATCAACGGCGATCCGAGGGATAATCGACCTCGAAAACCTGCGGGTTGCTTTGCCCCAACTGCCACAGCTTGAAGCCGACTCATAGGGGTTGCAACCGTAGACGACGCCCGGGTGGTGAAACTGGCAGCCACGCGACACTTAAAATGTCGTGAGCGAAAGCTCGTGTCGGTTCGAATCCGACCCTGGGCACATTCCTTACTCAGTTACCTTACCTGGGGCGACCGCTTCGTGCCGGCCGACCAGCCTACCGCCGCTGCCGTCGGACGCGGAGGAGGTGGACGCCGCCTCGTGCGATGGCCGTTCTCGCCAGTCCTGACCGGGAAGCTTGGGTGATGCCCTGCTGGGCGCAAAAAAAGAGACGGTGGCGTCCGAAGCCGCCACCGTCCAGCCATCTCTGCTTGTTATGGCGCTACGGGTTTACGTCGAAGGTCTGGTGCGCAGCGGGGGGGAGGATTCCACCGCCCGTCTGTACTCCAAAGCCCGTAGCGGTATTCTGCCTACCCGCGGCCGCCGGTGGGATCGGTCCAACGTCGTAGGAGATGCAGAACGTGTGCAGGTACCAGCCTGGATAGGTCCGAACGCGATCGGTTCGTTGTTGAACAACACGATCACGGGCCGTCCCTGCGGCTTGAGGCCGGCGCTGAATTGCACGACCCAGTTGGGCGAGTCGGGGACCGTTTCCTCCCAGTAGCTGTCGATGGTCAGAGTGCCGCCCACGCTGAAGTCGGGGTCAGGCGGCGGGGTACACCCGGTAAACCGGGCAGCAGGAGGTGACGCCGTCAGACAGGGTGACATCTTCGAACCCTCCCGAGGGCACCTCAGTTCTGGACCACTCCTGGTTTCGCGCCGGCCCGACCTTGGTGCTGACGCGGTCGGCGGCCATGCTGGCAGTGGCCGCCACGAAACAGACGACTAGCGAGGCTGCTACAGGAGAAACGAATTTCCTCAAGCCCTCCTCCTTACTTTCTTGCTATTGGCCTATAGCCGTGTGCCTGGAGGGTTCACCGTTGCGGAGGGAGACTACTCCCCCGACGGGGGAGGTGGTCAAGCGAAATCCGGCGACCTTCCCTCCAACGCAAACCCTTGACAACTTCGCCGTCCGCAGACAGGATTTGCCCACCAACCCAGGCGGCCTCCCACCACCATAAGGAGGATGAAATGCCGGAAACCCGGCCACTCACCCTTTTGCTGACGACAGGTCTGGCGGTCGCTCTCGCATCGTCCACGCCTGCCGTGGCCCAGGACAGTTGCCAGGGCGGGACCTGCCCGATCGAGGACAACGCCGTGATCACGCTCGACGCCGGCAGCATCGCCAGCATGGACGTCTCCGGCGACAGCATTTCCAAGGCCTTCAACGGCCGGGGTCGCTTCCCGTGCCCGAACCGGGACCAGGAGCACTTCAACTGGGCGACGAGCGACACGAACGGTCTGAGCTTCTGCACGGCCGGGTCGGAGGGCGTCTACAGCCAGGCCGAGCGCATCGAGTGCGCTCGCGGCAGCGAGATCGCCCGCGCGACGCCCAACCATGCCGAATCCGGCGCGCAGATGCTGGCGGACTTCGCCGCGCAGGCCGTGGCCATCAAGGAATACCTCTCGTCGCAGGCGGCCCCCCGGTACGCGCCGGTGCTGCTCGGACACAACGACGTGTGCGGCGGTAGTGTGCAGAAGTTCCGGGCGAGTTGTCCCCGCGGCAGCGATCAGGATCCCAACAACCACTGCCGGACGACGACGGCGGCCTTCGAGCGCGAGCTGCGCAAGGGACTCGACATCCTCATCACGATTCCCGACACGCGCATCGGGCTTGCCGCCATGGTCCGCGTATCCCAGTTGTGCAACCTGGGCGCCAAGCAGAGCTGCCAGAGCTTCACGAGCTGCAGCGACCTCTGGAGGGCCGCCGCCTACACCGGGTGGATCTTCGGCAGTGCCAACGGCATCTGCGGCTCGCTGACCCTCAATTGCTCGCCGCAGCGGGTGACCGATGCCTATCGCACGTCCGCCGCGTATCGGGACGTCACGGAGAGCGTGTCCGCCGAGTATGCCGCCGTGCCTGCCGGCGGCACGTCGCCGATCGTGACCATCGCGGGCCAGACGGTCGGCGGCGCCGTGAAGGCCGGCGGCGTGGCCGTCGTCTACAGCGACGCGGCCTGGCGCGTCCGCTTCAGCGAGGCGCACCTCAACTGCTGCGACTGCTTCCATCCCTCGCCGCTCGGTCAGAACCTGGGTTCGGCCGTGCTCTTCCACGGCTTGACCTGCACGCCCATGACTCCCTGCTGCCGGGATACCGGTGACCCGCTAGCCGACGCTCGTTGCACCGCGGTCGACACGGACGGCACCTTCTATCCCGGCTTCTTCAACTGAGGTAGAGTCTCGGCACCGAAGGGCGTGTGGGTTCGACCCCGCCTCCCTGCACCAACAATTCAAGCGAGTTGCCCCTTTTCTGTCCCTACCGCTTCGTTCGCGCGCTCGCGGTGTTGGAATAGAGCGAATCACCGAGCGCGCCGTGCGCGCGCGCCCGATACCTGTACGTCGTCCAGGCCTTGAGCCCCGTGTTGGTGAAGGTCGTCGCGGTACCCGCCACCGCTGCCACCTGGGAGAAGTTCGTGCACGCGAATCCCGTGCAGCGCTCGATTGTGACCTCGGTCTGGCCGGTCGATCCATTCGTCCAGCTCAAGCGAATTGAGTGCCTCGTGAGCGCTGTGGCCGTCAGGCCGGATGGCGCCGGCGGACGAACGGCGTTCACGACGATGGAACCCGTGGTCGTGCTCGACGCATCGTCGTTGTCGGTGACCGTCAGGGACGCCGTGCAGGTCACCCCGGGCGTCGTGTAGGTATGGGTGGTCACTGCTCCGGTGCCGAAGTATCCGTCACCGAACGACCATGCCCACGACGTCACCGTCCCGTCGGGGTCGGTCGACCCGGTACCGTTGAAGGTCACAGTCAGGGGCGCGGCGCCGGCGGAGGGAGTGGCGGACATCGCCGCCGTCGGAGGCTGGTTGCTCACCACATCCGAGACCCGCCAGCAGGTGATCAGCGCATCGTAGCCGCCGGTGGCGCACACGTCCTCACCGTTGGGGAGGGCCGTGGCCCAGACCGTCGCCAACCCGGAGAAGCCCTCCCACAGCAGCGTCCCGTTCGGGCTGTAACCGGCCGTGACACCCTGGATGAACCCGCCCGGAAGGTTGGGACCGCCTGGCCCAGTCACCACGGTGGTGCCATCCGCCATCACGAGCACAGCGCGCGGGATCTCGTCTGTGTTCAATCCGCCATCGCGAACGGCCTCCCACCGAACCACCCCGGTGGTCTCGAAGGCCACCGTGTACCAGTCGAGGAACCCACGAGCCGCCTGGCCGGTCACGACCAGGCTTCCGTCGGGGGCCATGTCCATCCGAAGACCGGCGGCGCTGGCGGCGTCGGCCGGCTTCTTGTCCCTGCGCCACAACCGCGCTCCGGTCGCCCGGTCATAGGCGACCACGGTGAGAAAACCGGTGATTCCGACATTGCCCTGGCCCGTCACGTACACACCCTCAGCATCCACCACCACGTCCCGGGCGGCGATGCCCTCGGGGGCCGTTACCAGCCACTTGCGGGTACCCGTGCTCGTGTCGTAGGCGGCCGTGATCCAGGACGCGCCGCCGGCGATATCCCCGGTGAGCACCACATCCGCATCGTCCGGGCTCAACGCCAGCGAGGTGGCGATGTCGTTGGCGAAGGTGCCCGTGGAGATCCCCTTCGCCCAGAGCAGCACGCCGGAGGAATCGTACTTGTGCAACTGGATGTCCTGGCCGTCTCCCACCGAGTTGAACGCCAGATAAGCGTCGCCCGCCGTATCGATGAGCAGCCGCGCCACGGACGGAGAGGTGCGAGCCAGGTCCACCCGCCAGAGGAGCGTCCCGTCGGAAGCATAGCGCACCAGAGTGATCGCGATCGGATTCCCGCTGGAGGTGGTGTTGCGGCCGACCGCGACGAAATCGCCGTTTGGTGCCGCCGCTACCCAGTCTCCCGTGAACGTTCCCACATTGGGGCTGACCGTGCGTTGCCAGCGCAGCCCTCCATCCGACGTGTACGAGGTAACCGCGAGTTGGAGCCCTTCGGCAGGTCCAGACACGACGGCGACGTTGCCCCCGGCATCGGCGGCCATCCGGGCTGCCTGGCCGGCGCTGTCGGTGCCCGCAGAGAGGCCCCCGGCGGTCCACAGCGTGGGAACGGTGGTTGCCCCGGCGGCGGGGCTGGCGGTGAAGCCGAGCATCAGCGTCCCAACGACAGCACCCACACAGCGTCGCCTGAGCATCCCTTCCGAACCGCGATGTAACTCGGCGAGTAAGCGTGCCAGCCTTCTCATGATCCGACTCCTCTCTACCCGTTCGAGGCTGGTGGATGCCGCCAGATTGGCGTGATAGCCCACGAAGGGCCTTGCACGTGACCTGCCAGGAATGGTCAGTCGCCCGACAATCAACTCGTAATGGCGATGCGGCCAGGTGTATCGGAGCTTGGGCCCGGTGGCCGGATGGTCGAATCCTCTCGCCCTGACCAGCACTTACACCGCGGAGTCCTCTGCCCGGGCGGGGATCAAAGCGCGTGCCCAGGTGAAGTCCTGTCTAGAGGCTGGTTAGGTCCGGACGGGTCGTCCGTATGTCCGGCGCCGCGGCGGCACGAATTGCTTGCGCCGCAGCACAGGCCCTGGCGAAAGCGCTGCGTCGGGCTCCGGCCGGGCCCGGTGAGCGGCCGACTGAGCCCCGGCTTCGAGGGGGACGACGGCCCTCGATGGGGCGGCTCAGGGCCACGAGCTCCGCATCAACACCGGCCTTAAACTCTTCCGATGGAAGACGCCCGGGACCGCACACGACTCGACGTCTGGCTCGACATCGCGTGCTTGTACAAGACCCGCTCGGAGGCCCAGACGGCCTGCCGGGGAGGTAAGGTCGAGGTCAATGGGCAGAGCGTGAAGCCCCATCGCCTTCTGAAGCCGGGGGACGAGGTGGTGATCACCCGCGCCCGCGACAAGCTTCAGACGGTCGTCGTGGTGGGATTCGCCGCCCGCCACGTGGCCAGGGCCGAAGCCCGCGCGCTGTACGAGGACCGCACGCCGCCCCCGATGCCGGCGGAGATCGAGGCGCGGCACCTGGAGCGGCTCTTCCGCCAGAGCAACCCGCGGCCGACGCGCGCCCCCGGACGCCGCGACCAGCGCACGCTGCGGCGGTTGAAGGGCATGACGTGACCGGCGGCACGCGCGCTTCGCCCGCTGATAGAGTCGGGGGTATGCAGTGTCCCAAGTGCGGACGGGAGCTTCCGTCCGCGCCTCGCGACTTCGGCTCCGACCAGGGCGGCGTCTCCGTCGTCATCACCGGCGTTCCGGCCAGCCGCTGCGACGACTGCCGGGAGACGTTCACCACCGACGGGACGCGGCGCCGCATGGATGCCATCGCCGAAAGCGCGCGCAAGCAGGCCATCGAGCAGGGCGCGTCGGAGGTGACACGGCCGTGGGCGGCGGCGATCGCCCTCGAGGCCGCCCAGCTCGGGGACGAGCTCAAGCACCTGGCCGAGCAGCTCGCGGAGGCGACGCGCGCCGAGGACCCCGCGAAGCTGACCGAGACCCTCGCCCAGGTGTCGGCCGCGCTCAAGGCGCTCGTCGCGCGGGCCCGCGAGGCCGGGATCGCCCTGCCCGACTCCGTCCTCAAGTTCGTCAAGGACCAGCCGGAGTCGTAGGCGCGCGTTTCCTCCCGTCGGGCGGCGGAGCGGTGTACCTTGAGTATGGAGGTACAACGATGAACACGATCCACACGCGACGACCGCTGGCGCTGGTCCTGGCGGGCGCCTTTTCCCTGCTGGCCGCCGGCTGCGCCACGACGAACGTTGCCCGCCTGCTGGCCGAGCCGGAGCGTTTCGCAAACCGCAACGTCGGCCTCAAGGGCGACGTGGTGGAGAGCGTGTCGCTGCTCGGCCACGGCGTGTACAAGCTCGACGACGGCACGGGAACGATCTGGATCGTCTCCAAGCACGGCGTGCCACGCCGTGGCGCCCGCGTCAGCGTGAAGGGGAAGGTCCGGGACGTGGTGGACGTCAGCACGATCTTCAAGCTGCCGGAGGAGATCGGGTCGGGCCTGGTCATGATCGAGGACGAGCACCGGGCACGCTGACGTCCGCCGTCCGGGAGCCGTCAGCGCGGGCGCTTGGGCGGCGCGGCTTTGGGGACGGCGGTCTTTGGCGCCACGCTCTTTCGTGCCGCGGCGGGCCGCGCCGTCGTCCGGCCCTTGACCACGCTGCGGGCCCTGCGGACCGGGGCGCTTCGGGCCTGGGCCAGGCGCACCGGCCTCACGTCGTCCAGGGCCTCGGCGATGAGGCGCTCGTCGGGACGCCGGCCCTGCGCAAAGGCGAACAGGTGGAAGTGATCGCGGTTCTCGCGCAGCGCTTCGAGCCGTCCTTCGGCCTCCAGGCGCGCGATCAGGCCCATGATCGCGTGCTG
>Ga0326597_10008568_pt1 | contig 13783 bp, 8 predicted proteins | sample RVTome_12_FD_203789 | JGI IMG/M metagenome (GOLD analysis project Ga0326597, IMG submission 203789) | Soil microbial communities from uranium-contaminated site in the Upper Colorado River Basin, Wyoming, United States - RVT100D185 | ecosystem: Environmental > Terrestrial > Soil > Contaminated >... | reverse complement strand
CATAGTCGCGCCACGCACCCGCCGCGCACCAGTCGCATCCCGAACTTACGAACGACGCAATTGGCGCCGCGGGTGCCAGCGACACGCGCACAGACACGCCGCCCCGCCGCAGTTCGGCGGCTGCCCCGGCGTCCGCGTGTGGCATTGCCGCCAGCGTCACGCGCGGCTACTCGACGGTCGCGGGGTCGACGCCGCGCGTGGCGAGTACGCGCGCCACGGCCTCGCCAATCTTGTTGTTGGGCGTGCTCGCGCCGGCCGTGAGCCCGACGATAACGGGGCCATCACCGCGCAGCCAGCCTGACTCCTCCGACTCGGACTTCGCCCCGATCCGCTGGTGACGGATCGTCTGACGCGCCGGATCGATGCACGCCGCATCCTCGATGTGATAGGTCGGCACGCGGCCCCCGCAAATGGCCGCCAGCGAGATCGTGTTGCTCGAGTTATAGCCGCCGATCACGAGCATCACGTCGAGCGGCTCGTCGAGCAGCGCGAGCACCGCATCCTGCCGGTCCTGAGTGGCGCTGCAAATCGTGTCAAACGTGCGAAAGCTCGCCTGCCGGTATTCCTCGCCGTATCGCCGCGCCATCGACGCGCCGACCAGCTCGCCGACCGCGAGCGATTCGCGCGCGAGCATCGTCGTCTGGTTCGCTACTCCAACCCGCGCGAGATCGCGATCCGGGTCAAAGCCCGGATTCGCGGTGTGCGCGAACTGCGCCAGGAACGCCTCGCGCGACATCCGGTCTTCGATGTAGTCGCACACCAGCCGCGCCTCGGCCAGATCGCGCACGACGAGATAGCGCCCGCCGGGGTACTTCGTGACCTGCGACGCCGTCGCGCGCGTTTCCTCGTGATAGTGCTTGCCGTGGATGAGCGCCGTGAAGCCGTCGCGCGCGTACGACTCGACACGCTTCCAGACATTCAGCACTGAGCCGCACGTCGTGTCGACCATCACGCAGCCGATCGCGCGGAGCCGCTCGAAATCGGCGATCGTCACCCCGAACGCGGGGAGGATGACGACATCCTCGGGCCGCACGCCCGAATAGTCAAAGCCCGCGGGCCCGGACGGGAGAAACACGATTCCCATCTCGCCGAGCTTCGCGTTGACGTGCGGATTGTGGATGATCTCGCCGGAGAGGAAGATCCGGCGGTCCGGGAACTTCCGGCGCGTCTGGTACGCATACTCGACCGCGCGCTCGACGCCATAGCAGAACCCGAACTCCTTGGCCAGCCGGATGGTGACCTCGCCGGCTTCGAGCCGGTAGTCGCGCGTGCGGAGGAGATCGACAAGCCGGCCGGTGTAGTCGGCAGCCAGGTCGAGCTCGACCTCGGTGCGCAAGCCAAAGCCCTTGCGGAAGTAGGTGGTCTCGGGCATGGGGGAAAGGTAGCTTTCAGCCGCGATGCCGCACACTGGCCTGGAACTCGTGGCACTGCAGAATGCCCTCGCCGGTGAGTACGTCATCGAGCGCGAGCTGGGCCGTGGCGGCATGGGCATCGTGTACCTCGCGCGCGACGTGGAGCTCGACAGACCGGTCGCCATCAAGGTGCTGCCGCCGGAGTACGCCGCGCGACCGGAATTGCGCGAGCGGTTTCTGCGCGAGGCGCGCACCGCCGCCAAGCTCTCGCACCCGAACATCATCCCCGTGCACCGCGCTGACGACGTGGGCGGGTTCGTGTTCTTCGTGATGGCGTACGTCGATGGCGAGACCGTGGGCCAGCGTGTGCGAGCGCGAGGACCTCTGCCGCCGGCACAGGCCGCGAGAGTGCTCCGGGAAGTCGCGTGGGCGCTCGCGTACGCGCACGCGCGTGGGGTCGTGCACCGTGACATCAAGCCCGACAACATCATGGTCGAGCGCGAGTCGGGGCGCGCGCTGGTCGGCGACTTCGGCATCGCGCTCCGGTCCGATGCCGCCGGCCTCACCGAGCAGGGACACGTGATGGGCACCGCGCAGTTCATGAGCCCGGAGCAGGCGGCGGGCGAGTCCGTGGACGGCCGCAGCGATCTGTACGCGCTCGGTGTCGTCGGCTTTTATGCGCTTACGTCCGGCCTGCCGTTCGACGGCCCGACGATGCAGTCGATTCTCGCCAAGCATCTCACGCAGGCGCCACCACCACTGATCGGGCGCGCCGGCGTTCCCGACGGACTGGCGCGTGCGCTCGACCGCTGTCTCGCCAAGCAGCCCGGAGACCGCTGGCTCACCGGCGAAGCGCTCGCGGACGCCATCGGCGACGCCACCCCGACGGCACAGACGATTCCCGCGCCGATTCGCGTCTGGCTCAGCAAGGGCGGCTGGATCGGCGCGTTTGCCCTCATCTGGTATTTCATCTTCGTACTGGATCTCTTCGACGGCGACCCCATGTCGTGGGGCACGCTGGTCGCCGGCGTACTGCCGGCCGCTCTCTACGTGGTGATCAACGGCGCGCTCATCCGGCGTGCCTTTGACGCCGGGTTCGGATACGAGGATCTCGTCGCCGGTCTGCGCCAGGAACTCGAAGACCGCCGCGAGGAACGGCGCTTCGACGTCGGCCGCGAACCGCCGCTTGCATTCAAGATCATCCGGTGGGTCACATACGGTGCCTGGGGTCTCATCGTGGGCACGCTCCTGTTGCTGCCGTTGGTCCCGGCGACCATCGCCACAGCTGTCTCTGCAGAGCAGTTCGCCGCGAGCATCGCGTGGATCGTGCTGACCGCATTTGCGGGGTCGGCGTTCGGCATGATGTACCCCGGGCGAAAACTCGGCGATCGCGACTGGCTCAGCGAGTTGCGCTGGAAATTCTGGCACGGCCGCGCCGGCCGCCTGCTGGCGAAGCTCGCCGGCTTCGGCGGAACGGCGCGCACGATCGCCACAAGCGCGCATCGTCCGACGGAAATCGCGATTGGCCTCGCCGCGGAGGACCTGTACGGGTCGCTGCCCAGGGAACTCCAGCAGCGGTACCGCGACTTGCCCAAGGTGGTGCGACGGCTCGAAGACGAGGCGCAATCGGTCAGGACGCGGCTGTCGCAGCTCTCGACCTCGGTCGCGGCCGAGAGCGCCCCCGGACAGCACGCGTCAGAGGGCCGCGAGCGGGTCCTCGCCGATCTTCAGCGGGCACGCGAACGCGAGCAAGCCCGCCTCGGCACGGTGTTGGCGGCGCTCGAGGCAATCCGGCTCGACTTGCTGAGAATGTCAGCGGGCGTTGGCGACCCCGAATCGCTGACCAGAGCAATTTCAGCCGCGGTGCGGGTTGGAGACGAAGTGAACACCATCGCACAGTTGCGCGCCCCGGCCCCCGGTGACTGAGCGCACCCCGAGCGCCATTGCGCCCCAACGCTCCCGCTTGAATAGTTGGCCGATGCCCCGGCCAGATTCCCTTTCCTTTCAGCACCGATGAGCGACTCCGAACGCTTCGATCTGGTGGTCATCGGCGCTGGACCGGCCGGGGAAAAGGGCGCAGCCCAGGCGGCGTATTTCGGCAAGAAGGTCTGCGTGGTCGAGCGCGCCCCGAAACCCGGTGGCGCGGCGGTGAACACCGGCACGATCCCGTCCAAGACACTCCGCGAAACAGCGCTCTACTTCTCGGGACTCAAGCAGCGCGGGCTGTACGGCGTGGACTACCACGTGCAGACCGACATCACGGTGTCGGATTTCATGTTCCGCGAGCGGCTCGTCGTCGAGGCACAGTGGGACCTGATCGCCAAGAACTTCGAACGCCACCACGTCACGGTGGTGCAGGGCGCCGCCCGCTTCGCCGATCCCAACACGCTCGAAGTCACGCGCTTCCGTGAGGAGCCGCGCCGGATTCACGGCGACGTGGTGCTCATCGCCACGGGTTCGCGCCCGCTGCGCCCGGCCGACGTGCCGTTCGACGACACGGTCATCGTGGACTCCGACTCACTGCTGCGCCTGCAGAAGATTCCCTCGCGGATGGTCGTGATCGGCGGCGGCGTCATCGGCTGCGAATACGCGAGCATCTTCGCGGCGCTCGGCGTGAAGGTCACGATCGTGAACCAGCGCGAGCGCATCCTGATGCAGCTCGACGGCGAAGTCAGCGAAGTGCTCCGCGCGGAGCTGACGCGGCGCCTGGGCATCAACATCATGCTCAATACCGACGTGGCGAATATCGAGACCAGCGGTGAGGTCGGCCGTGTCACGCTCACCGACGGCTCGGTCGTGCACGGCGAATGCATCCTCTACTGCGCCGGACGCGAGGGGAACACCAGTGACCTGAACCTCGCCGTCGCCGGCGTGCGGTCCAACGCGCGCGGGTTCATTCTCACCGACGAGAACTTCCGCGCGGCGAAAGAGGCTGTCTACGCCGCGGGCGACGTGGTGGGGTTCCCAGCGCTCGCCTCAACGGCGATGGAACAGGCGCGCGTGGCGATGTGTCACGCGTTCGACCTCAAGTACAAGCAGCGCGTCTCGCCGGTGCTGCCGTACGGCGTATGGACGATTCCCGAAGTCGCCATGGTCGGCGAGACCGAGGAATCGGCGCGGGCCGCCGGAATCCTGTACGAAATCGGCAAGTCGAGCTTCACGCAGAACCCGCGCGGCCTCATCGTCGGTGACGAAGGATTCGTGAAACTGATATTCGGCGTCGCCGGCCAGCGGCTTCTGGGAGCAGCAATTGTCGGCGAGTCGGCGTGCGAACTCATCCACATCGCGGCAGGGGTGCTTGCGGTGGACGGCACCATCGACTTCTTCATCCAGAGCGTGTTCAACTACCCCGCCTTGTCCGACGCCTACAAGTACGCGGCGTACGATGGCCTGCAGCGGCTTAGCAAGCGCGCCAGCCGCCGCGAGGGCCTGCGCTCCATTACGCCCAGCAGCGAAAGCAACATTCAGAGCGCCTGACGCCCGCCAGGTATGCGCACGCGCTCGAGCGCGGTGCGCAACCAGTCGGGAATCGGCCGCTTGGTCATCGTTGGCTTGTCCACCGCCACCACGGTCAGGCGCGCGGTGGCCCGCTGTTCGCCGCTTGCGGCCGCGGTAACCTCGAAGCGAAACGTCACCGACGTGGTGCCGATGTGTTCCACGCCTGCGGCGATGTCGATCTCCTCGTCCATCGCAGCCGGTCTATGGAACTCCATGGTCAGCGCCTTGCGCGGAATCCAGACATCGCGCTCCACGCGCAATACGTCGAACGGCAAGCCGAGCGATCGCAGCATCTCGTGCTCCGCGATCTCGAAGAACCGGATGTACGCGCCGTAGTAGATGATGCCGAACGGATCGCAGTCGATCCAGCGCACGCGCTCGCGAACCGAGAACGGCAGCGGGGGTATCACCATTGCATCATGATCGGAACTTTGCCGGACGGATCGTGAGGGACGGCCCGACGCAACGCAGCGCGCGGAACCGGTAGTCTGAAGCGGGACCGTGAACGGGCGTGAATCTACACACGCGAATCCAGGGTCCCAAACTCGCCAGGAGGCGACGGTGCCCGAACGAATCCTCGTCGCACTCGACGGCTCGGTACTTGCCGAAGGCGCGCTGCCGCTTGCCTTCGATCTTGCGCGCCGCACCGCCGGAGCCGTGCGAGTCGTCCGCGCCCACGTTCCCGTGCTGCCGCTCGCGCCGCCGAGCGATCTGGGCAGTCTGTACTACGATCCGGCCTGGGATTCGGCAGCGCGCACCGCCGAGCAGCAGTACATCGAGGCAGCGGTGCGCTCGCTGCAGCGCGACGCCCGCGTGCCTGTCGACGCGGTGCTGCTCGATGGCACCGATGTCGCCCGCGCAATCGAGCGCGCAGCGGACGAGTGGAAAGCAACGATGATCGTCACGACCACACACGGCCACGGTGGAGCCGCCCTCGCCTGGATCGGCAGCGTGGCGAGCGGCATCGTGCGCCGGGCGAACCGGCCCGTGTTGGTGCTCCCCGAGCGCGTGGCGGGTAAGGTGCCCGATGTAAGGCGGATCGTGATCGCACACGACGGCACCGACACAGCCGACGCCGTCGTCGAGCCGGCCGCGGCGCTCGCTCGAACGTACGGCGCGGCGGTTACCCTCATTCGCGTTGTTGCGCCACCAGTCGTCGGCGACGTGTGGAACGCGCTGAGCAGCGACGGCCTCGATCGCTTCGGCGTCGATCGCAGCGCCGAGCGGGCCAAGGATGAACTCGACGCAATCGCCCGCCGGTTGCGTGGTACCGGCCTCTCCGTCGAGGCCACCGTCATCGTGCACGCCAACCCGGCGCGCGCGCTGATCGACGAAATCGCCAAGGCGGGAACCGATCTGGTGGCCTTGTCGACCGCCGGCCGGGGACTCTCCCGGCTGTTCATGGGCAGCGTCGCCGACAAGGTGCTGCGCGGTGGCGAGCGGCCAACCCTCATCCGGCGCCCCGCACAGGTGAGCGCGATCGAGTAGATGTTGCCGGCGACAGCATTGAGCGGTATGCTCCGCGCCGATGTCACGTGCCACCGGTTCGCCGCGTTTGTGGCTCGAGTTCATTAACACCGAACCTCCAGCCGCGGGCAACGACGCACTCGCGTCGTTCGACGCATACGTCGCGTGGCTCGAACGCGTGTCAATTCTTGACGCCGAGCGCGGCGATTCACTCCGGCGCCGCGCGCAGTTGCAGCCGGCCGGCGCCACGGCCGCCCTGCTCGAAGCCCGTCGCATGCGAGCGGGCCTGCGCACGTTCGCCGACCGCGGACCCGACGCCGAACGCGCGCGTGCCGTTGCGCTCGGCGAGCTGAACCGCGTGCTCGGACGCAGCGCCGGAATGCGCCGCATCGAACGCCTGGCCGACGGACGCTTCGCGCGCACCTTCGTCGCCACCGGTGACGCGTTCGCCGGGCTTCTGCTTCCGCTCGTCGAGTCCGCGACCGAGTCACTCGTGCGCGGCGAACTCGGGCGCGTGCGGCGGTGCGCAAACGCCCGATGTGCCCACGTGTTCTACGACACGTCGAAGAACTCGAGCCGCCGGTGGTGCGACATGGATACGTGCGGCAATCGCGCCAAGGCGGCGCGGTTCCGGAAACGCCGGGCCAGGCAAAACGCCGGCGAGACTGACGCCGCAGAACGCGCAGCGCGCGAGGCCGGCGCCGGCTAACCTCGCCGCGGACGCCGCTTGCCGCGCCACACGTTGTGGCCCTTCGGCGGCTTGCCGCGCCGTTCCCGCGGCTCGGCCGGCTTGCGCCGCGCGCGCTCATCGCCGGTGAACGGATGATCGAGCGCGTCCTGCAACGCATCCAGATTCTCCGCACGCACCGCGCCGCGCGGCCCGCGGTGCACCACGAACCGATACGGGCGGTCAAACGGCGGAAGCTCTTCGACGACGAGCGTGCGCGCGAGCTTCTCAGGCAGCCGGAGACGCGCAACGGGCACGGGACGCCCGCCGGCATCCGTCTCCACGTCGTATTCGACCGGTACGGTGCGGTCTCGAATCTCGACCGCACCCGGGAGCTGCAGCCACCGCGCGCGTTCGTCCCGCGGCAGCAGCGAGCCAAAGTCAACGTCGAGACGCGCCGCCCGCCACTGATGCACGTCTTCGACGTTCTCGATCGCGCGCTCGTACAGTGATACCAGGTCCGTGTGGCTCAGCGCAGGTGTGACGCCGCCCGACCGGCGCCATACCTCGCGAATCTCGTCGATCTGCGGGCGGTGACGCCGCAGCACCGGGTGAATCGCTTCGCCGTTGGCCAGCGCGAGCGCAAGCGCCTTGCGCGCCGCCGGGCCGTGCGCCCCGCGCCACTCGCGCAACGGCTCGTCTTCACGCTCGAGTTCAAACCCGAAGTACGTAACGCGACGGCGCAGCACGAGCGGCGTCTGCGAGCGCTCAGACACGAATACGATCTCGGGAGCGTGCTCCTGAGCCTGGCGACGGATGATGTCGTTGGGGATCTGCGTTCCTTCAATCGCGGCGCGCGGTGTACCGAATCGATCCGCGAAGTACCGCAGCGTTCCGGCAATCGCCCCCCAGCTTCCGCACACGCTGGTGCGCGAGACACGCGCCGGCTCCCCCGTCGACGTCTCCTCGTCGACCACGAGATCAAACGGCTGAATGCGCGCGAGCAGTTCCTGAAACCGGCGCAGCGTCGCTTCGCGCTCGAGCGGCACCTCCGAGGGCAGATCCAGCCGCAGAGCGCGGTATGCGCTCGCCATCGCGAGCGCCGCATCCTCCACCGCCTTGAGCAGTACGCCCCGCCGCTCCGCCCATTCGGCGATGTCGTCGTGGAACAGGTGGCGCGGAAGGCCAAACACCTCACCGACGGAGCCATATCGCCGGTACGCCTCCGCGTACACGTTGTACGCAGTCAGGTGATCGCTGCCCGCCAGCACGAGTCCGTCGAGATTGCGCTCTTCTCGCGTCATTCGGTGCAGTGATTCAATGCCGCTCATCACCGCCACCGCCGCCAGCAGGTCGTCGCCGGCGTGGACGAGAAGTTCGGCCCACGGACGCTCGCACGGCATGGCTTCGACAGCACGGCCGTACCGCGTCAGCCGTCCGTCCTCGACGATACCTCGCGTCTCGAGAACGGAGATCGCAGCACGGTGCGCCACGCGGTCGAGCGCAACGGGCAAGTCGAGGTCGTCTATGCGAACTCCGAGCGCGGCGCACGTGAGCGCGACGCGCTCAGAATCTCCCGCGAGCTGGAACTCCGGCGACACGGGGCGCAACGCCGCAAAGTCCAGCGCGCGATCGCTCAGGATGAACACGCGCCCGCCCGCCACGCGCCCGTGCACGCGCCCCGCCATCTGGAGAATCTCGTTCGGGCCGAGGTGAAGCCGCGTGAGCACGTTGCGCCCGCGTTCGATCACGTTGGCAAAGCGCGTGTCATCAATGACGACGGTATCGAGCCCGCGCACGTTGAGCGCACTCTGTCCCGCCGCGGTCATCGTCAGCAGGAACGGCGGCCGCACATCGCCGTCAAGAAACGGGCGGATCACCCGGATGGGCTCGCCACCGTGATAGTGCGCGACCGCAAGGCGCGGGTAGCGCTCCGACACGGCGGCCGCCACCTGCTCGACCATCGCGCGTGTCGGCAGAAACACGCCCACACCGCGCCGCTCGCGCACCACTCGCTGCAGAAAGCGGTCGTCGAGAAACGCAACCGGCTCGCGGGCAACGACGCGAACGTCAGCCGCTTTCGCCGGATCGAACGCCGAGCTCTCCACGACCGCGAATGCGTTCAGATACCTGGCATAGAACGACGGATCCACCGTGGCCGAGAGCCAGATGAAGCGGCAACCCACTCGCTTGCCGAGCGCGAGGCACAGCTCAAGTTCCGCCGATGTCTGGTGGACTTCGTCGACCACCAGCGTGTCGCGCGAGAGAATGTCCCCGTCCTGGAACCAGCGCCTCGCAATGCCCGTGGTCACGATGACCACGTTCCACATCGGCGTCTCCGGCGTCGCCTCGCGCTCGCGATTGATCACCCCAACGCGAAGCTCGCGAGTGCCCAGTATCTCGTACGCGATCGGCCTGATCGAAAGCGTTTTCCCGGTCCCCGTTCCGGCCATCACGCCGAACGCGTGCCCGTCGCGGGCCAGGGCCGTCAGCTCATCGCGGTGTTCGCGCCAGAGAACCGTCTCCAGGTCGAGCGTAAACGCCAGCTCGATCGTCTCACACGCAGCGCGGGTGGGCGCGATGACGATCAGGCGGCCGGTGGGCGGTTCCGCCGCGACGAACGCGGCGTGGTCGGGCGGAAGGTATGGATCGCGTACGTCACGCACGCGCGGAACGTAACGCGTCGTGCCGCTCGCGTGCGCGTATCGTGCGCTTATCGAGCGGCGGGCGGGAGCCCAGGTGTCGTATCGCGGCGCGCCTCTATGCTGTCGGCGCGCTTGCGCGCGGAATCCCGCGGGGGCGGCAACGGCCTTGCGCCGGGTCTCGGCAGCGGCACGCTGCGGAGCGCATTAACGGGTAGCCGCGAGGGTACCGGCGGGGTTACCTGCGAGCCGCCGCGTACAGCCGGCCCGGGACGCGCCGCGCCGAACACGACTGTGCCGTTGGCCGGCTTGTTTCGCAATGCCGTCGCGCAGTCAGTTGGTGCCGGCTGTTTCGCGGGCGGCACGCCGTCGACCCAGATGCGGCACAATCCCGCCGGCGGCTGGTGCAATGCGGGCACGTCGACCCTTCGCTCCGCCGACTGCGCCAGCAGCGCCGACGGGACGAGCAGCGACAACGTCGCCAGCAATCGAAGTCCGCGAGGAGTGTTCACGAGAGTTCGTCCGAGTCGGGACGACTGGCGCATATACGGCGAAACGCCACGCCGAGCGCCTGAAGCTACGTGTCGGTACCCCGCCCGCCAGCAGGGGTTCTATTCGCTGTCGCGAGGCGGTCGCGGAGATAGCGGTGGCGCGCTGTCGCCCCGGGCGCCCGCCGCCGGAAGGCGACGGACCGTCACGCGGGGTCCAAGCCCGACATTGCGAACGATCTGGTGAAACCGGGGATCGCCGCGCACTGGATCCCAGAAGCGAAGTGTCAGTGGTTCCGACGTGAACGCGGGATCGCGGGACTCCGCCGCCCGTTCCAGCCACGTGAGCGCACCTTCCTTGTCGCCGAGCGCCAGCTTGATCTTGGCGATTGACGACGCGGCGCGGGGCGCGTTTGGGTTCGCTTCGAGCCTCACAATGATTTCTTCGGCGCGTGCGCGGTCGCCAGACTGCGCGTACGCGGCGCCAACCGCGCCCAGGGCTATCGGAGCGTTGGGCTGCATCGCGCGCGCCGCCTCGAGTTCCTTGAGGGCCTCGCGATTGCGGCCGGCATCGAGCAGAATGGTCCCGTATATCAGGCGCGGGCCGATCAGCGACGGATCGAACTCCACCGATCTGCGCGCGAGGGCAATCGCGCTGTCCGTCGCACCCGCAGCCTGGTGCGCCATCGCGTGCACGGAGCCGATGATCGGCGTAACCGGGTCCGCGACCGAGGCGCGCGACAGAACGTCTGCTGCGCCGCGGTCGCCTCGCATCAGCTGCAACTCGCCGAGCCATTGCAGCGCGAGCGCGTTCTGTGGGTCCAGCGCGAGCGCGCGTCTGAGGTCACGCTCGGCGCCGTCGAATTCCCACCGTGATGTAAGCAGCACGCCCCGGGCGGCGTATCCCTCGGCGCTCGCGGAGTCGAGGCGCACCGCGGCCTCGGCCGCGTCGAGGCCCCGTTGCGTCGTTGTCGCAGGATCGGCGCCGGTGTACAGCGGAAGGACCGCATAGACCGACGCCACACCCGCGTGAGCCTTGGCGAACGTCGTATCGCGCCGCGCGGCCGCTTCGAACTCCGACAGCGCCTGGCGCAGCGTACTCGCATCGCGCCGCTGAAAGAGTGCGCGTCCGCGCAGATAATGGTCGTACGCTTCGGGATCGCGCGATGGCGTGGCGCTGGCGAGCAACGCAGGCACCAGCGACGCTGCCGGTGGTGCCGACGCTACGTCAGCGGTCGCAGGCGCCAGTTCAGCGGTGAGCGCGGCGACGACGTCTTTGGCCACCGCGTCCTGAAGTGCGAACAGGTCCTTATTGTCTTCGTCGAATACGTCGGACCACACCGTGAAGCCGTCCACAGCGTTGACGAGCCGCGTTGTAACGCGCACGCGGCTGCCCTGCCGTTGGACGGTGCCCTCGAGCAGGTGCGCAACGTTCAGGGTCGCTGCGATATCGGCAGGCGCCGCACCGCCGGCCCGCGCCGCCTGCGCCGCCGTGCGCGACGTGATGCGAAACCCACTCACGCGCGACAGCGCGCCGATCAGCTCGTCGGTGATGCCGTCCGCCAGATACGCGTCGCTCGAGTCGGTGCTCAGGCTCACGAGCGGCAACACCGCGATCGACCGCGCATCCGCGGTGGCGACCGCCGGCGTCGGCCGGACGGGATTGTTGTCGCCGCCAGTCCCGAACCGCGGGGCCAGCGCGAATCCAATCGCGAGTAACGCCACGGCTGATACCGCGACGAGTGCCCAGTGAGCCGGTGCCATGCGCGACGCTGGACGCGCCACCGGCGCAATCGGCGCAGAAGCGAACGCCCCGCTCACCATCGCCGGATCCTCGAGGGCCATCGCGACCTCGGTCGCCGACTGCGGCCGGCGAGACGGTTCCTTTTCCAGGCACTGCATCACCAGATCCGCGAGCGCGCGCGGAATGTCGGTGCGTCCCCCGGCGATGTGCGCGGGCTGCTCCGCAATGTGCGCGGCGAGCAGCTGCGCGGGCGGCCGGTCGGCAAACGGCGCTTGACCGACCAGCATTTCGTACGCCATCACGCCAAACGCGTACAGGTCGGCTCGGTGATCAGAGTTCGGATCACCCGCCGCCTGTTCCGGCGCCATGTACGCCGGAGTGCCAAGCGCGGTGCCGGCGGTGGTGATCGTGGAGCCGCCTTCGCCGCTGTGGTGCCGGCGGACGCGCGCCTGTGACAGCGCTTTGGCAACGCCGAAGTCGGCGACCACCGCGGCGCCCGCCGCGAGCAGCACGTTGTCGGGCTTGATGTCGCGGTGCACAATGCCCCGCTCGTGCGCATACGCCAGCGCGCGAGCCACGTCGCGGAGAATGCTGACTGCGTGCGCGATCGACAGCGCGCCGTGCCGCTGAATGCGCATACGCAACGACTCGCCGTCAACGAAGGGCATCGTGAAGTACGGCAGGCCGTCCACTTCGCCCGCCGTCAGAATGCCGACGATGTTCGGGTGCTGCAGCGACGCCGACACGAGGATCTCGCGCCGGAACCGGTCGTGCGACACCGTTGCGGCGAGATCCGGCGGCAGCACTTTGATCACCACACGCCGGTCCAGCGCCGTATCGAGCGCAACGTACGTGTGCGACATCCCCCCGCCGCCGAGTTCCCGCTCGACCGAGTATTGGCCGCCCAGCGCCGCTTGCAGGTGATGTGCCGATCCGATGCCGTTCACGTTGCCGCCACTATTCCGATTTCGCTGCCTGTTGGACACCCCTCGCCGCAAAAGGGATTGCCGCGGGGCTAACTACCCCAACGCGCGGGTCCACACGCGAGTTTCCGGGTCGAGACGCCCTCCGACCTCCGACGTCCGACCCTCCGACCTCGCGACTTCCGACCTCGCGACCTCCGACCTCGCGACTTCCGACCTCGCGACCTAGTTGCCAAAACTGATTCCTATCGCCCGGGCGGTCAGCACAATGTCGTGGCCCGGGTCGACGCGCTTGCGCTCGCGAAGCGCTTCGGCGATCGGAATTGTCACGATGTGCGGCGTCTGGAGCGCAACCATGTGGCCCCACTTTCCGTCGGCAACAGCGCGTACTGCCGCGCCACCGAATCGCGTGGCCAGCAGGCGGTCGTAGCCGGTGGGCGCGCCGCCGCGCTGCAAATGTCCCAGCACCATCGCCCGCGATTCCTTGCCGGTCGCGTCCTGAATGTCGGAGGCAAGCAGCTCCGCGATACCGCCGTGGCGCGGCGCGTGCCCCGGCAGCGAGGCCCGGCGCATCGACGGCGTCCCGCCTGACGGGAACGCGCCCTCTGCCGCGACGATGAGCGTGTACTTGCGGCCACTTTCGTCGCGTTCACGGACCACCTCGTACACGCGTTCCAGATTGTACGGGATTTCCGGAATCAGAACCACGTCAGCCGCCCCGGCCACGCCCGCATGCAGTGCGATGAAGCCCGCGTCGCGCCCCATCACTTCGAGCACCATCACGCGCTCGTGACTCTCGGCCGTCGTATGCAGCTTGTCGATCGCTTCGAGCGCCGTGCTTACAGCCGTGTCGAACCCGAAGGTGGACACGGTGCCCGCCACGTCGTTATCGATGGTCTTCGGCACGCCTACGATGCGAACCCCGCGCTCGTGCAGCCGCTGCGCGATCGCGAGCGAACCGTCGCCGCCGATCGTGATGATCGCCTGAATGCCAAGATTGCG
>Ga0326597_10008567_pt1 | contig 13783 bp, 18 predicted proteins | sample RVTome_12_FD_203789 | JGI IMG/M metagenome (GOLD analysis project Ga0326597, IMG submission 203789) | Soil microbial communities from uranium-contaminated site in the Upper Colorado River Basin, Wyoming, United States - RVT100D185 | ecosystem: Environmental > Terrestrial > Soil > Contaminated >... | reverse complement strand
CCGGTTTTTGTCCATCGACTCGCACGTTTGCTCTACGCTTCCTTCAGACCTCGCCTCGCGGCGATAGCCCTTGCGTTGTCGCTAACCCTTCACCTCCATCAGGTTGGGTAGAGGACTTTCACCTCCAAGCTACTGAACATGCCCAGCACACGGCTAGCGTCCTGTCGGACTCGCCTGTAGCCTAAGTACTGCATTTCATCATTACGATGTCGTTTTGGGCGCTGACGCGCCCGGATCGCAAGGCGCGAGGAGGGAGAATACCGGGACGTACTTAAGGTTCCGTAAATTCCGCCCCCCGCAGAGCTGGAAGGCCGTCGATGCTGATCCGATTGTTCTCCTGCTGGTATTCAAGGAGCCCTTGAGCACCCTTACGTGCGGCCCAGTCTCCAAGCTGGGAGCGGTGTCTTTCGAACGCATAGAGGGGAACGCCGTACCCACAGGAATCCGAGATTCGACTAATCGAGATGCGGATAATCGCACGTCCGGCAGGCCCTGGCGGAAACAATGCCAGGAGCCGATTGAACTCATGATCGTGCGGCTGTAGTACTTCTCCGTGCCCATGAAACCGAACGATGCGTGGCGCGCCTTGAAACGCACACAGCATGAGGACGACGCGTCCGTTTTCTCTCAGATGAGCGATCGTCTCAGCGCCGCTGCCAACGTAATCCAGATAGGCCATCGCGTGAGGGCCGAGCACGCGAAGGGTCTCGAGTCCCTTCGGCGACAGATTGATATGACCGCCTGCATTCAGAGGAGCCGTGGCCACAAAGAACATCTGCTGATCGCGGATGAACCCTTCGAGGGTGGCATCGATCTGTTCGTAGACCTTTCCCATTTCGTCTCCCGATTTAACTCTCGAATTTCACAGAACGGCCGCGCCACCTCCATTAGGGAACGGAGCCGCCTTCGAGGACCAAGCGGCACCAGGCAGAGAGGAGCAGCGCACGATTGGCCCTGAACATCATCGGCGCCGGCTTCGGGCGAACCGGCACCTTCTCTCTGAAGGTGGCCTTGGAACGGCTCGGATATGGGCCTTGTTATCACATGTTCGAGGCGTTCGCCAATCCCGCGCACGTTCCGTTGTGGCGTGAGGCCGTGGACGACAGGTCCGGCGCATGGCCCTCAATCCTGCACGGCTATCAGGCGACGGTTGATTGGCCCTCTACCTATTTCTGGCAGGAACTTGCGGAGATGTATCCAAAGGCCAAGATTGTACTGACGGTGCGGGATGCGGAAGCTTGGTACGCTAGCATTTCCCAAACGATCTTCGCCTCGCATGCCAAACCTCTGCCGGTGGACAATCCGCTCAGGCGCGATGAGCTACTCATGGCCAGGGAAATCCTGCTGCGGACCTTTGATGGCAGAATTGATGACCAGGCTCACGTCATCCGAGTGTATGAACGACACAATCAAGCCGTGCAGCGCCTGGTCGAAGCGAACCGCCTCTTGGTCTATGAGGTCACCAGCGGTTGGCCGCCGCTCTGTCAGTTCCTGGACCGAGCCATCCCGGACGAGGCCTTTCCATTGGCGAATACGAGGGTAGCCTTTGAACACCGAGCTCAAGAGCGCACATCCTAGCTGCACCGACAAGCCGGGCGGAGAACCCATCCTCGTGCGTCCGGTCGGGCACGTCAATCGACACGAGCGGGAACAGCGGAACGGCCATCGCGGAGCCGTGGTCTGGCTCACGGGGCTGTCGGGCGCCGGCAAGTCGACCTTGGCGAGCACGCTCGAGCGACGTCTGTTCGACCTGGGCCTGCAGGTCTTCGTGCTCGACGGCGACACTGTCAGGTTCGGCCTGAACGCCGATCTCGGGTTTTCGACGGAGGACCGCGCCGAGAACATCCGACGCGCGGCAGAAGTCGCCAGGCTGTCTGCCGAGGCGGGCATGGTCGTCGTCACCGCGTTCATTTCGCCCTACCGCAGTGACCGATTGCGGGCGCGACGGATCGTGAGCGACCGAGACGAGATGGTGCCGTTCCTCGAAGTGTATCTCGATGCTGCGCTGGAGGTGTGTGAACGGCGCGATCCGAAGGGGCTCTACGCGCGGGCCCGCGCCGGACGCATCAGCGAGTTCACCGGCGTATCGGCTCCGTACGAACCCCCGGAAGACGCCGATCTGGTTTTGCACACCGGGGATCAGTCGATCGAGAGCTGCGTGGAGCGACTACGCGATCGGCTGCTGGCTCACATCAGACTGCCGGAACACGGCGGGTAACCGGGCGCCACAACGCCCTCCGTCCTCTATCACGACGACCGCCACAGGCTCCGGGCCTGCCCGTATTCGAGCCCGTCACGGTGGACTCCGTCAGGGGGTTTGGCGGCCGAGATGGTGAGACGCCATCGAGCCGTTTCCGCCTGAATCGCGCCCCTGCTCCCGACCCCATGCTCGGCGGCGGTTCATTGCGGAAGGGGACATTTCTATTTCGCGTTGACACGGCGCGTACGACAATGGACCGGCTGGGAGTGGTCAGTTAGAATGCGGCGCCGGCTTGTTTATCCCGAAGGAGTTCATCATGCGGAAGCTGCAATTGACGCTCGTCATGTTCGCGGTCGTGATCCCTGCGGCCTTTTACTTTGTGCTTGAGGCCAGCTTGGCCGCTCAAGGGGGTGGCGGGCAACAAGCCCCGCCGGAGCCGATGTCGTTCTTCATTACGAGCGTTGGCAAGGGCGATGGCGCCAACCTCGGTGGCCTCGCCGGCGCCGACGCGCACTGCCAGATGCTCGCGGAGGCGGTCGGTCGGGGCGATGTCACATGGCGCGCATACCTCAGCACCCAGGGGCCGAATGCGGTCAATGCACGTGACCGCATCGGTACTGGCCCGTGGTACGCCCACGGTGGGCGACGGCGCATCGCCCAGAACGCCGGAGAGCTCCATGGAGACACGATCGAGCTGGCGCGGCTCGGCAATGCCCTTGGCAAGCGGATCTCACTCACAGAGCAGGGAACGGTCGTGAACGGTATCGGCGACACGCCGAACGAGCACGACATGTTGACTGGTTCCCAGCCGGACGGCCGGGCGTACACTGATGGCATGGATCACACCTGCAACAACTGGACGAGCAACGGTGAAGGCTCGGCGCAGGTCGGTCACTCGGACAAGCAGGGCGGCGGAAACGGGTCGTGGAACTCATCTCACCCGAGTCGTGGATGCAGCCAGGAAAACCTGGTGAGCACCGGCGGCGCCGGCTTGTTCTACTGCTTTGCGTCCAACTAGCCGCCTGCGCCGATCTTGGGGGTGGCTTAGGACGGGTCGAGCGTGTGGAAGGGGTCAGACATCCTCGCGACCCATCCACCGCCACCAGGATGAGGTTACTTCTTGACGACCTCCACGGTGGATTCGTGCATGAATCCCGCATCTTCGTTGTTGTACCAGCGCATCGGGATCCCGAGTTGGCGGAGTTCCGGCGCTAACTGCACCTGAATCCACTCGCCTTGCCGACCGGTCATGGGGAGCACCGTTCCCTTCGGCACAAGCACTAGAACAATCGACCCAGAGCTCGAACGCCCCTTGACGTCCGTGTAGGACTGCCGCTCGGGGACACGCACGTACCCCTGGGGTTGAGCGGGCTGGCTGAACGCGCTCGCTGGTCCCCCCACGACAAACGCCAGCATCAAACCCAAGCCACGCGACGCCGCGGATCGGTACCACCCTGCTGATCGAACCCTCGTTAGCATCATGGAAATCATAGAATCGGCTTTGTGGAACAACGGTCGCTCATACGTTCGCATCCGAATCGTCGGCTCGCCCGGGGGCGGACGCTCGGCGGACTTCCTCACCCAAGGCCTACTTCCAGAACGTGCGCGCGCCCACCATCGGGGCGATGCGCGTCGCAGGGTCCGCGTCCGGCACGGGCCGGAACTCGTTCGGTCCCGGATTGTTCGGGTCTCGCGGCGGCTGTCCCCAATCCATCAGAAACTTGCCGTCCTTGTCGTACTTCGCGACGCGGGTGCCCGCATACCCGTCCGCCACGAAAAACGTCCCGTCCGGCAGCCACGTGATGTCGGTCACGCGGTTGAAGTTGTTCGGCCCGCGTCCCGGCACGCCCCGCACCCCCATCGTCTTCACCAGCCGGCCGCTGTTGGTGAAGATGTTGATCTCGTGCATGTCGTCGTCCACGATCCAAATGTGCTTCTCCGGATCGTAGGGGTTGATCAACAGCTTGTGCGGCCCCCGCGACACCGAGCCCGGTCCCGAGGCCTGTGGCGGCGCCAGATACTCGTCGTGCTGCAACCACTCTTCGATCGTGTTGCCGGCACCGTCCATCGCGAAGACGACGTGGTGCCGTCGCAGCTTGTAGCCGGGGTCGTTCCCGGAATACGGCCACCTCCCGGTGTTCGTTCTCGGAGGGGTGAGCAGGCCGGCGAGCGTCCACGGCTTGGCGTCCGGTGGAAGTTCGATCTCTCCACGCTGACAGACCCAAACCTTGTCGGGGCTCTCCGCCAACGCGCCACAACCCGATCCCCAAGTCCATCCGGTGTGGGAGAGATCCGTGTCGGGCAACGGCCTGGGCCAGTTCTCCACGACTTCGTACCCGCCCATGCGCCGCGGGTTCGGCGCCTGGGCGCCGGCGCGTACGCCACTGAGAACCGCCACGAGCGCCAGGCACCCCAGCGCCGCCAGAGCCGAAAAGATGAAGGGTCTACTTCGTGCGTGCTTCATAACGCTCCCTGTTCCCGAGCCGCCCCCCTGAGACGCCCGTAACGACAATAGATGTAACAGTGTCACATTCCGGCTCTAACGCGGCGGAAAGATTTCGCGGTGAATTGTGCTCATCGAAGCAGCCACCGCCCCGTCGCGAGGGTCCCGCACTTCTCGCGAAAGTACGCGACGAGATCGTTCAACTCTTCGTTCGTCAGCGTCTCGAGCGGCGACGACACTCGACACTTGGCCAGATCAGTCCGGCCGAGTTTGAACGACAGATGACGATTTCGGCGGCTTCGTCTACAAACCTGGATCAAGCCCAGGGCAATGGCTGATGCCAAACGGTCGCATTAAGAATCCAGCTTGGCCGGAAGTCAAGTCAATAGCACGTCACTGCCGTTCGTGGCAGCTTTTGGTCACGCTCTGGACGAACATGACCGCAGGACGGTTGCATGGGCGGAGCGAGCGGCGCGATCTCGAAGCCGGACGAATGTGACGACCTGATCTCAGACAGGATCGTGTTCGCCCTGACGTTATTTATCAACTCTTGCCGAGAAGTCCATCAGCTTTCGCCGAGAAGATGAAGTCGCTTTCCGTGAGCCCGTCGATCTTGTGGGTCCAGACGATGAGCCGGACCTTGCCCCAGGCCAGGTAGATGTCGGGGTGGTGCCCCTGCTCTTCCGCAAGTTCTCCAACGCGAACGGTGAAGTCGAGCGCTTCTCGGAAGTCCTCGAAACCGTATTCCTTTTCGAGGTGGTGCTCGTCCACGACCCTCCAGCCATTGCCGAGCTGGTCTTGCAACGCATGAAGTTCGACACCCTTGAGCGGAGGCACACCGCCACGACAGGGCACGCACTGTTTCGAAGCCAGATCGGTCATCGTCTTCTCCTGTTCTCCTGATCGCGATCAGTCTACAGGGCTCGACGAGGGGTTGGCGAGTCTCGCGGCGTGATCGAGGACGCTCAGCCCGCTTCGCACGCGGTCGGCGCCATTCACTGAGGAGGCCGTACACGCCAAAGGCGACCCCGAGAGGTCGCCCTTGGAAGCCAACAGGATTACAACTCCAAAATCACACAGGCACAGACGAATTCGCCAATACTCGTCGTAACTGATCGTGGCGGCTCCAGACTGAGGTCCCGTCGAAGGACGTTCCCCCGGGGTCCAACACGGGAATCCTTCGGGACCACCACCGCAAACTTGATCTGGCCTCAAGGCTGCGGTCTCACCTACCGCGCCACCCCCGCTTGGGTTTGCATGGGTTCTCCCCTCGCGTCAACAATCGATCCTCGACGGATAGCATCTCTCATCTCGGACTCTCATCTCGGACAGCCATCATGGGAGATCATGCTAGCGTGGCTAATGCTGATCGGGTCGATGCGGACGACTCCTCTTCTGGGGGCCGGCCTCGCGACCCTCACCGCTTTCTTGATCACCGTCGGCGCCTGTCAAGGCCGCGAGCGGGCACCGGCTCCCACGCCTGCTCAGCCCGATTACAAGCCGACCGCCACGATCAGGGAACTAATGCATTCGGTGATCGACCCGTCCGCCGACGTCGTCTGGCTTTCCGTCCAGATCCTGTGGACCGAGGGAGGCACGGTTGAAATCAGACCTCAGACTGACGAGGAATGGGCAAGCGTGCGCCGTGGAGCGATCATCCTCCTGGAATCTGCGAACCTACTGATGATTCCGGGACGTCCCGTCGCCCATCCCGGCGAGAAGTCCGTGGCACCGGGTGTTGAGCTTGAGCCGGATGAGATTGCCGGACTGATTGAGGAGGATCGCAACGCCTGGAATGCTAGGGCCATCGTCCTCCACGAGGTCGCAGCCTCGGTTATCGAAGCCATCGATGCCAAGGACGCGGACAAGGTGTTCAACTTGGGAGAAGAGATAGAAGCCGTCTGCGAAAGCTGCCATCGGCAGTACTGGTATCCGGGCGAGGTCATTCCCACTTTTCCGGCGGACGCGCAAGTACCGGGGGAGGCTTCAAACCGACCCGCTACCAAGATCTGGCATCGGCGAATATCGTTGCCAGAGACGACAGCACTCATGAAACTCACGGCAGCCGATACCTTGTCGCTCCGAGTTCGAGCCGAATAAATCGCCGATCAGGACCTCGATAACAAGCCAGACACCGGCCGGCCGTCGCTCCTGGCCGATGAGTCAGAAGTCTCAACATTGCTGGCTGCGACAGGCCGAACAGGGGCACGCGCCCTCGACTGCCTTTCGAGACGCCTATGAAAAACGGGAAGCGGAAGCTGAGACAACTCTCCCGTTAACAGGCGAAGAGAACGCCGGTAGCCGCTCTTTGCGGGACCTTGCTGCGCGTGGCCGGATCATGCGTCGCGGCCCAGTGGAATCAAGCGATTTTAACTTTCGCCTTGTGCTGCTCTTTGCCGCGCTTTGCCGTCATTGGTTGCCCTCAAAGGGCGAGGAAAGGGCAACGTTCGCCACGCTCCTCGGAGGCAGCCGGATACGCCGATTCACGACCCACGCATGCCTCCTACAAGCCGAGTTCTGCATTACCTGGCAAAAGCAGAAAGCCAAGACGATCTGCGGCCCTGCGGACGCGGCTATCGAGGCTCAGCATCGCGAGGTCCGACAGGGCCTTGCGGGCGGTCAAGGCGCTGGCAAGGTGGATCGCGTCCAACGTCCGAACCGGTTCCGCTGGGAACGGCCGGCGCGCGCGCTCGATGATTTCTTCGTCAAGCGCGAGCAACGTCCATCGCGTCGAGACGGCATTGAGTCGAGCTTGCCGGTCGACGGCATCCGATTCGTGAAGCTCGTCGAGCGCGACCGCCCGAATCAGCACCCGATCGCATTCGATCAACGTGAGATCCGATGCGATGACAAGCTCTGCGTGCGCGAGCGTGTCGGCCACCAGCTCGGCGTGCTCCTGTTCCAATAGCCACGCAAGGGCCGCGCTTGATTCCGCGTAGAGCTTCATCGAGGGCCGCGCTCTTCATCCAACAGGTGAGCCACCGACGCCGGCTTCTGTCGAAGCCGAGGCAGACCTCGGTAGAGGCTGGGATCGTTGGGCGCGCCCAACCTCGCGACGCCTCGCTCGACTAGGCGCGCAAGACCATGCGGCACGCTTGGGTCCGTGCCCGGTCGGGCGGGCGGCACGAGTTCGGCGACCACCGTGCCACGGTCGGTGACGAGAATGTGTTCACCACCCTTCACTGCGCGCACCACCTCACTCAGGCGATTCTTGAGTTCACGGATACCCATTGTCTTCATGGCTCGAATGTAGCCACGTGTGGCTACTTTGTCAAACAGGTCCAAGAACCCGACCGACGCCACGACAGAGCGCCCGTGCATCGCGAATTGCCAAATCCCTGAGCGTTTTGTAATTCCCCACGCACAGGTGCTAAGAACGACCTTGATCTAACGGTACGCTCGCCGTTTCATCTCATCGCACGGGCGGGTGCGGGGACTCATCCAACTCCAACGTGAACACGTCCGGCCGCGCATAGTGGCCGGTGACGTCGAAGTCGAACTTGCTGCGCGAGTGCGGTCAGGTCCAGGTCAGCGACCAGAATCCCCTCCTCCCCCCACAACGGACCCGCAAGCACATTACCCAGCGGACCGTAGATGGCGGAACCCCCTCGACTGAGCACCTCCGGCCAGGCCTCGAGCTCCTCGCGTGTTTCGAGATCTTCGGGGTACATATCCCGGCGCGCGTACTGGTTGCAGCCGAGAACGAAGCACCGACCCTCGAGCGCGATGTGTTGAAGCGTCGACTGCCATCGTTGGCGCGCATCCGCGGTGGGCGCGAGGTAGATGTCGACGCCCTTGCCGTACATCGCCATGCGCGCCAAAGGCATGTAGTTCTCCCAGCAGATCAAACTACCGACAGTCCCGTATGCGGTCTCGACTGTGGTGAGCGCGCTGCCGTCGCCTTCACCCCAGATGAGCCGTTCCGCCGCGGTCGGTTTCAGTTTCCGGTGCTTGCCGAGCAGAGATCCGTCCGGGCCGATGTACAGCAGCGTGCAGAAGAGCGTGCCCCCGCTGTACGTGCTGTCTCGTTCCACAACTCCGACGCAGAGGTAAACGCCGGCTCGTTCGGCTGCCGCGCCCATGCGCTCGACCTCCGGGCCGGGCACCTCGATCGCGTTGGACCAGTACCGCTCCCAGACGCGACGGCCCGCCTCTGAACGGCCACCGACGGCGGTTCCGAAGGTCAGACCCCACGGGTACCCACCGACGTACGCCTCGGGCAGGAGCACCAGCTTCGCACCCTTCTCGGCCCCGTCCGCGGTCATCGCACAGACCTTGTCGACCGCAGCGTCTCGATTGAACGGCGTCGCGCTCGCTTGCACCACCGCAACGGGGACAGTCTTGGCTTCGTTCCCCGGATCTCCTTGACGATCTCGTAGGGACCAAGCCGTGTACCGACGCTCAGCGCCATCGATCACTCCGGACGGGGCTCGGGGTCGGCATCTTCACACTGGCGCCCATGCCGCCTTCGCCGATCTTGGCGGTGACGGAGGAGGGACCGAGTCGGGAGCCAACGTCCAATGCTATGTAGACCCTAAAACGGCCCAGGGAGTGGCCTCTGAGGCCGAACGGTGATCGCTGTGACGAAGATCTTCACTGTTGTAGCGCGGGTCTTGAGACCCGCTGTCGGCCAGCACTGACCTTGCCTCGGCGATTCCCTCACCTCGGCCACTTTGCTGCACCAGACGGGAACGAGGCTGTCGCTCTCAAGCGCGAGGAACGCTGGCGAGCGCCAGAGAGTCTTCACGACAACGCGGGCCGAGATGTCAGGCGGGGCGCTGGACCCGACGACGTGAATTCGGGCGCTACTTGCAGCGACGGTCAGGTCGAGGTGGTGCCGCGAATCGCGTCCCGTGCATCGAGGATGTTCTGCACGAGGTCGCGGACGTGCTGTTCATCGGTAAACGGCGAAAGGATGAAGCTCTTTAGGCCTACCATGGGTTCACCGTAGTCGGCTTCACGATAGCAGTCGGTCATCGAGATGTGTACGCCTTCTCCACGCATCGCGCGGTCGTACATCTGCCGAAAGATGCGGCGGTTGTACTCGTTGTGGCGCAACAGTTCTTCGCGAGCGGCGGGATCCGTGCGTTCGCGATCCTTGATGGTCCACGTATCGACGCCGTCGGGATACACGCGAAACGCGGTGACCGTTCCAACGTTGTCACTGTTGAGCACGGTGGTCGAGTCGTGTCCCTCCAGGTGCTCGCGCAACGACTCTGCCATCTCGACAAGATGTCCCAGCAGGGAGCGAAGACCAACCCTGCCGAACAGATGGAGGTTGGCGAATGCCGCCAACACCCCCGAGCCGCTGCGCGACGTCTCCAACGTGAACACGCCAGGGTGCCGCTCGCCGCTTTGGAACAGGTAGGGCATCTCGCTTCTGCGGCGGACCAGGCGCTGCAGATCATTGCGATCGCGAACCAGAAACAGCGTCGAGATGTACGGGGCAAATCCCGTCTTGTGGAAATCAACCCCGATCGAGTCGGCTACATGCAGCTTCGAGATCCGGTGACACGCCGCCGCGAGCGCGCGTACGGTTCGGGGCCGAAATCCAAGCGGGTTCTCTTCGAAGTCGTAGTCGTTGAACACCGACCAGGCCCACCCGATGACCGCGTCGGCGTGCACGTGCGGCGTATAGTCAAGAGCGTACTCGCGGGTCAGTTGGTCACGTAGCTTGACGATGGCATCGAGGTCGTCGATGCCGAATGCGTCGGTCGTGCCCATCGTCGCGATCAGGGCCACCAGGCGGTGGTCTCCTTCGATCGCCTCCCGGGCGGACGCTTCCAGCCGGTCGAGACGAACGTCGTTGCCGAGGTGGGTTGGCACCTCGACGACGTTTTTCTCGCCGAGGCCGAGCCAGCCCGCGACGTTGAGACGACAGTAGTGACTCTGAGCCGATGCGAGAATGACCCCATTATCTCTGACGCCGTTCTCCATGGCATCGGGGAACGCCTTTTCGATGCCGAGCTTGACGCCGTACAACGCGGCGCCAGTGCCCCCGAACGTGAAGACACCGGCCGACTGCGTCGGGTCGTATCCAACCAGACGTGACACCATCCCTGCCACGGAGGCCTCAGCCACCGACAGCCCGTAGGAGGTGTCGTCGGACACGAGATTCGGGTTGTAGATCGCCGGTAACAACGAGCCAATAATGCTCGGAATCGACGGCGGCGGTACCACGTTGAGCTGGGTGCGCGGGTGGCCCCAAATGGGCATGCCTTCCAGCTTGGCAACGAGAAGCCTGGCGACGTCCTCGACGCTCCGAGAGTGTTCGGGGAACTCTATCTGCTCCGCCGAGGTGTAGTCGAGTTCCTGCATTTGGCCGAGCAGTGGCACCTCGGACTTCATCGCATCTACCTGATCGAGCGCCCGCATGATCGAGAAGACGAAGTACGCGTCGTGCATGCGGTCCGAGACTGGCGCAGGAAAGGTGTCCCGCATCTTGGCCAGGATCTCGCGGTAGGGAGGTGTCGTCATCGACGTTCGCCTTCGCGATCCATGAGCTATCGATCTCGATCTTTTCGACGCTTCCAGCTCCCGAGCAGCAGCGCGGACAGAGCGAGAAAGATCTCGTCGACCAGGGGGATGGCGTCCGGAAGGAACAGGTCAACCAGGAACAGCCCCGCCGTGAGCAGGAACAGGTACGGAAAGCGCAGCCGTCCGGCCCAGCTCGTGATCAGGTTTCCGAACAACGCGGCCGGGGAGGTCACGGACCGATTCTAGCCCGAATACGACTGGGGCCTACCTCCGTCGCGATTGCCAAATCGCCGTGCCCGTGCCGGGACGCCGACCAGCGTTCGCTCGTACCTGGAACGCCTGACGTTACTTCAAGCGTGCCATGCTTGAAGCGTTCCCACCCTCGCACGTCACACGTCTTCGCGAAGTTCTCCTCGACGTCCGTGGGTGCTTCCCTGACGACCGCGTTACCGAGACACCACCAGCGCGCCGAGCCTCCCCAACAGGCTGATGTGGGCTGCCGACAAGCTCTGACGGTCGAGTGCCCGGCTGACCGCCGATGCGGCTCTCGCTTCCGTTACGCTTGAAACCGCGGAAGTAACGCGGCCGCGTTGTCGCGGCGCAGCGCCTGCAGGTCGGTGGCCGACAGCTCGAGTCCCTCGAGCCCGCCGGCCGTGACCGGGATGGGCACCAGCGGAAAATCGCTGCCGAACATGATCTGCGACATCGGTACCAAGCTGCTCAGTGCCGCAAACGCCGGCAGGTTGGCCGAATTGGCAATCTCATAATAGAGCCGCCTCAGCTCGTACTCGACTCCCTCGGGCACCTTCTCGCGCAGTCCCCGGCGGCAGCGAGAGAGGCGAGGAATTGTCGCCGCGAGCGTCCCTGGATGTGATATCCGTGGTGACCGGCGGCGACGAGGCCACGGTCGTGGCGATGCATCCTATTCTCCCGTGCTTGACTTGGTGACTTTCGACCGAATCGCCCAATCCTGACATGTCACGATTGGACGGTTCAACCGAGGGACAAGCGCGGCCCCGCAGCCTTGGCCTGTGTTGTGCTTCGAAAGTGCAGGGTAGAGCCGGTTCATCTGCGAAACCCGTATCTGGCGGAACTCCAGAGCCGCATGATTGCCGCCATCAAGCGTGCATCCTCTGGCCATCAGCTCTTCGGACATGTACCCGCCAGACTCCTGAACGACTTTCGATGGACAGTTGACTTCATACGGCCTCGGGCCAGCACCTCGAACAACCACAACTATTCGATCAACAGCATCGAACCCCTCGTCTTTAGAGAGTGCCTGCCAGATCAAACCATAGACGTCGCGTGCATTCTCGGCAGGAAACTGCTGCACCGACCGGAAGCTCACCGTGATCTGCCGTTCGTTCGTCACCCATCCAGCGGTAATGCTCGTATCCCGAAGCATCGTCTGCGAGGCCAGTCGTGTCTCGACGGCGGCTCGTGCTCGGTCCAGTGGATCTGGTCGTGACGTGGGTTGTGGCGCTGATCCCGCCCACACTGTCACTGCAACAAACTGAAGAAACAGAATCATCTTCATATACGTTCCATTCTTTCCATCTGATCGGGCCTTGAGCAATCCGATCGGCCAGCGTCGACCCTTCGACCAATTCGAGAACCAGCGTCCTGACGCCATCTGACTCTTCTAACCCGTGGATTTGCGCGATGTTCCGGTGGTTAATGTAATTAAGGCTGGCGAGGACGTGGGTTTCTCGCTGGAAGCGCGCCAACCGATCAGGATCGGCCGCGAAGGCGTCGGGCAGGATCTTCGGGGCGACATCGCGGTCGAGTTTGGTGTCTGTCGCGCGGTGCACCTCCCCCATGCCTCCGACCCCGAGGAGGCCGACGACTTCATGCGCACCGAGGCGGGCGCCGCGCGTCGGAGACATGCCGGAAGCCCTGCGGCGGATTATACGCCTGACGCCTCGCCAGCGTGCGATTTCAGTGACGGCAGGCCAATGGGCACGGGATCGGGCATGAGCCAGAGCGTTCGATCGACGATCCGCACGAAACGGTTTTCCACGGTACCCACGACGCGGAGGTCTTACACTGGCGTATGTTCACAGTCCGCGAGCTCGTTGACCGCTTCGATGGCCAGCCGATACCTCACTGTCCAGGTCGCTACGTCCTCCGGGGCATCGACAGCACCCAGGGACCAGAAGCCGTGGTCGGTTCACACGGAACGGTGACGGAGCACGCGGTGTCCAAGGCTCGGGACCGAGTCGTCGTCACGCGGCTTGACGGGTGGGGCCTGATCTCCTACGCGCGGGACGACGGGACCTGGTTACACACGGCGAATACGCCGGAGGGCTTCCGGCGCAAACTTGCCGACCTCGGTATCGTGTTCACCTCAATGACCTGATCCGTGCACCCCTACTGTAGATTCTAGGCTGGCCATCATGCTGGCGTTACGCTGCACCTCAACGGGGACGATCGGACCATGCCCTACACATTCCTCGGTCCCGCAGACTCCGTCTCCCACAAAGGGGAACGGCTCATCAGCTTTGTCCGGAAACTCCGGCGCGCCATGTCCGGAAGATGGCAGTGCGTCGCAACGTTGGGGATCGGTGCTGGCCTGCCTTTTCCCTAGCTAGCTCAACACGACCCCGCATCCCGCGGCGGGTCTTCTCGGCCAGCTCCTTCAGGAACAACGCATTCATCGTCCC
>Ga0326597_10008566_pt1 | contig 13783 bp, 26 predicted proteins | sample RVTome_12_FD_203789 | JGI IMG/M metagenome (GOLD analysis project Ga0326597, IMG submission 203789) | Soil microbial communities from uranium-contaminated site in the Upper Colorado River Basin, Wyoming, United States - RVT100D185 | ecosystem: Environmental > Terrestrial > Soil > Contaminated >... | reverse complement strand
CCGCGAGGGCGGGCGCACGGTGGGCGCGGGCGTGGTGTCCTCGATCATCGAATAGGCCGCCAAACCACCACGGCAGCGCCACGCAAACACGTAAATCCCCGCGCCCGCAATCAGGCGGGCCGGGTCGTTCAAGGGCAGCGAGATGCAAGGCCAGAACATCAGGATCCGCTTGAAGGCGTTCGATCATCGCCTGCTCGACACGTCGACGCGCGAGATCGTCAACACCGCCAAGCGCACGGGCGCGGAGGTGCGCGGCCCGATTCCGCTACCCTGCCGGATCGAGAAGTTCACGGTCCTGCGCGGTCCCCATGTCGACAAGAAGAGCCGCGAGCAGTTCGAGATGCGCACGCACAAGCGGCTGCTCGACATCGTCGACCCGACGCCGCAGACGGTGGACGCGCTGATGAAGCTCGACCTGGCCGCCGGCGTCGATGTCGAGATCAAGCTCTAGGGGCCGGCCAATGCGGTGCGGAGTGATCGCGGAGAAGCTGGGCATGACGCGGGTGTTCACCGAGGCCGGCGAACATGTGCCGGTGACGGTGCTGGCGCTGCAGGGCTGCCAGGTGGTGAGCCAGCGCACCGTTGCGCGTGACGGCTATGTGGCGCTGCAGCTCGGCGCCGGCAGCGCCAAGCCGTCCAGACTGAGCAAGGCCGAACGCGGGCACTTCGCCAAGGCCAAGATCGCGCCCAAGCGCAAGCTCGCTGAATTCCGTGTCGACGAGGACAAGCTGATCGATGTGGGCGCGACCCTCAGGGCGGACCATTTCGTTGCCGGCCAGCGCGTCGACGTGAGCGGCGTATCGATCGGCAAGGGCTTTGCGGGTGCCATGAAGCGGCACAATTTCAGCGGCCTGCGCGCGAGCCACGGCGTTTCGATCAGTCATCGCAGTCACGGCTCGATCGGCCAGTGCCAGGATCCGGGCAAGGTCTTCAAGGGCAAGAAGATGGCCGGCCACATGGGGGCGGCCCGCGTCACGGTGCAGAATATCGAGGTGGTATCGACCGATATCGAGCGTGGGCTGGTTCTGGTGCGCGGCGCCGTGCCGGGCTCCAGGGGCGGGTGGGTGACGCTGAAGGACGCGGTCAAGGTGGCGGCGCCGGAGGGCATCCCCGTGCCGGGAAGCTTCGATGCGGCCGCCGCAGCGGAGGATCGGGCCGCGCCCGATGAGCCGCAGGGCGATGGCGGTGCCGCCGAAGCGGCGACGCCGAACGAGCAATCCGGGGCCGGGTCCAGCGACGGGGACGACAAGCGATGAAGACCGACGTCATCACGCTTGCGGCCAAGAAGGACGGTACGGTGGAGCTCGCCGATCACATTTTCGGCCTGCAGCCGCGCGCCGATCTCATCCACCGGGTGGTGAACTGGCAGCTCGCCAAGCGCCGCGCCGGCACTCACAAGGTCAAGAACCGCTCCGACATTCGCGCCACTGGCGCCAAGATGTATCGCCAGAAGGGCACCGGCCGGGCGCGCCACGGCGACAAGAAGGTGCCGCAGTTCCGCGGCGGCGGACGCGCCTTCGGACCGCATCCGCGCGACCATTCAATCGATCTGCCGAAAAAAGTGCGGGCGCTGGCGCTACGTCACGTGCTGTCGGCCAAGGCGAAATCGCACACGCTGATGGTGCTCGACGCGGCGAACCTCAAGGAGCCCAAGACCGCGCGCCTCGCCGCCGCGCTCGACAAGCTCGGCCTGAAATCGGCGCTCATCGTCGACGGCGACGCGCCGGAAGAAAACTTTGCACGTGCTGCGCGCAACCTGCCGCGCATCGATCTCCTGCCGGTGGCCGGCATCAATGTCTATGACGTGCTCAAGCACGATACGCTGGTGCTGACCAGGGCGGCGCTGGCAAAGCTCGAGGACCGGTTCGATGCGTGAGGCCGATCTCTACGACATCATCGTGAGCCCGGTGATCACCGAGAAGGCGACCCAGGCCTCGGAGTACGACCAGGTTGTGTTCAATGTCGCCCGCACCGCCACCAAGCCGCAGATCAAGGAAGCGGTGGAACGGCTGTTCGACGTCAAGGTGCGGGCGGTGAACACACTGGTCAGAAAGGGCAAGACCAAACGCTTCAAAGGCCGTCCGGGACGCCAGAGCGACGTCAAGAAGGCCTTCGTCACGCTCGAGCAGGGCCAGTCAATCGACGTTTCGACCGGTCTGTCGTGATTTACGGAACAACGCCATGGCGCTGAAGAGCTACAAGCCCAACACTCCGGCGCAGCGCGGCCTCGTGCTGGTCGCGCGCGACCAGCTGTGGTCGGGAAAGCCGGTGAAGTCGCTGACCGAGGGCCTCACCAAGTCGGGCGGGCGCAACAACCACGGGCGCATCACGGCGCGCCGCCGTGGCGGCGGCCACAAGCGCCTGTATCGGGTGGTCGACTTCAAGCGCCGCAAGTTCGACGTGCCCGCGACCGTCGAACGGCTCGAATACGATCCCAACCGCTCAGCCTTCATCGCGCTGCTCCGCTACGACGATGGCGAGCTGTCCTACATCCTTGCGCCGCAACGGCTGGCGCCCGGCGATAGCGTCATCTCCGGACAGCGCGTCGATGTGAAACCCGGCAACGCCATGCCGCTCTCGTCGATCCCGATCGGTACCATCGTGCACAATGTCGAGCTGAAGCCAGGCAAGGGCGGCCAGATCGCGCGGGCGGCGGGAACCTATGTGCAGCTTGCGGGCCGTGACCAGGGCTACGCCATCCTGCGGCTGAATTCGGGGGAGCAGCGGCTGACCCGGGCCGAATGCATGGCGACGGTCGGCGCGGTTTCGAACCCGGACAACTCGAATGTCAAGCTCGCCAAGGCCGGACGATCGCGCTGGCTCGGCCGGTGCCCGTCGGTGCGTGGCGTGGCGATGAACCCGGTCGACCACCCGCATGGCGGAGGCGAGGGCAAGACCTCGGGCGGCCGTCATCCGGTCACCCCCTGGGGCGTGTCGACCAAGGGCAAGCGGACGCGTTCCAACAAGGCAACCAACAAATACATTCTGCGCAGCCGTCACCTGCGCCGGAAGCGGAGATAGGCGATGGCGCGCTCTGTCGCGAAGGGGCCGTTCGTTGACGGCTACATGCTGAAGAAGGCCGAGACCGCGCGCGGTTCCGGCCGCAACGACATCATCAGGATCTGGAGCCGGCGCTCGACCATCCTGCCGCAGTTCGTCGGCCTCACCTTCGGCGTGCACAACGGCCAGAAGCACATTCCCGTGCTGGTGAGCGAGGACATGGTGGGCCACAAGTTCGGCGAGTTCGCGCCGACACGCACCTATTACGGCCATCTGGCCGACAAGAAGGCGAGAAGGAAGTAGCCATGGGCAAGGCCAAGCGCGAGCGCGCACTTGCCGAGAACGAGGCGCAGGCGGTGTCGCGCATGATTCGCATCAGTCCGCAGAAGCTGAACCTGGTCGCTGAGCTCATTCGCGGCAAGAAGGTCGAGCGCGCGCTCAATGATCTCGCTTTCTCGCGCAAGCGCATCGCCGGTGACGTCAGGAAGACGCTGCAGTCGGCGATCGCCAATGCTGAGAACAATCACGACCTCGACGTGGACGAACTGGTGGTGGCGGAAGCGCATGTCGGCAAGAGCCTGGTGATGAAGCGCTTCCGGGCGCGCGCACGCGGCCGCGTCGGGCGCGTCGAAAAGCCGTTCAGCCAGATCACCATCGTCGTGCGTCAGCAAGGGGAGGCCGCCTGATGGGCCAGAAGGTTTCGCCGATAGGGCTGCGCCTCGGCATCAACCGCACCTGGGATTCGCGCTGGTATGCGAGCAGGGGCGAGTATCCGCGCCTGCTGCACGAGGACCGCGCCATCCGCGACATGATCCTCAAGCTGCGCCCGCAGGCCGCGATCTCGAAGGTGGTGATCGAACGTCCGCACAAGAAGTGCCGGGTAACGATCCATACCGCCCGGCCCGGCGTCCTGATCGGCAAGAAGGGCGCCGATATCGAGATCATGCGGCGCCAGGTGCAGAAGCTGACCGACAGCGATGTATCGATCAATATCGTCGAGGTCAGGAAGCCCGAGATCGACGCCAAGCTGGTGGCGGAGAACGTGGCCCAGCAGCTCGAGCGGCGCGTCGCCTTCCGCCGCGCCATGAAGCGCGCCGTGCAGTCGGCCATGCGGCTCGGCGCGGAGGGCATCCGCATCAATTGCGGCGGCCGTCTCGGCGGCGCCGAGATCGCGCGCACCGAATGGTACCGCGAGGGCAGGGTGCCGCTGCATACGCTGAGGGCCGATGTGGATTACGGCCAGGCCACCGCGATGACCGCCTATGGCACCTGCGGGGTCAAGGTGTGGGTGTTCCGCGGTGAAATCCTCGAGCACGACCCGATGGCGCATGAGCGCCGCGTCGTCGACATGCAGGAAGGCCTGCGCGGCGGCGGCCGGCGCGAGCGGGCCGGCTAGGAGCGAGGAGCGATGCTACAACCCAAGCGCACAAAATTCCGCAAGCAGCACAAGGGCCGGATTCACGGCAACGCAAAGGGCGGCTATGAAATAACGTTCGGTGCCTATGGCCTCAAGGCGCAGGAGCCGGCGCGGGTGACCGCGCGCCAGATCGAGGCTGCGCGCCGCGCCATGACGCGCCAGATGAAGCGTGCGGGACGGGTATGGATCCGCATTTTTCCCGACGTGCCGGTGTCGAAGAAGCCGACCGAGGTGCGCATGGGCAAGGGCAAGGGCGCGCCGGAGTTCTGGGCGGCCAGGGTCAAGCCGGGGCGCATCATGTTCGAGGTTGATGGCGTGTCGGCCACGGTGGCGCGCGAGGCGCTGCGGCTCGCGGCGGCCAAGCTGCCGGTCAAATGCCGTTATGTCGCGCGTCTCGGCGACCACATATAGGGGGCCGGGATGAAGATATCGGAGGTGCGCGACTTCAGCGCGGACCAGCTCGACGAGGAACTGATCAAGCTCAAGCGCGAACAGTTCAATCTCCGCTTCCAGGCGGCGACGGGGCAGCTTGAGAACACCTCGAGGGTGCGCGCCGTGCGCCGTGCCATTGCCCGCATCAAGACAGTGCAGCGCCAGAAGGGCGCGCCAGACGCGGAGGCGTAAGCCGACATGCCGAAACGAATACTCCAGGGGACGGTGGAAAGCGACAAGGCGGACAAAACCGTCGTGGTGCGCGTCGAGCGCCGGTTCACCGATCCGCTGATCAAAAAGACGGTTCGCCGCTCCAAGCGCTACCACGCCCATGACGAGCAGAACGCGCACAAGGTGGGCGACACGGTGCGGATTCAGGAATGCAGGCCGATTTCCAGGCTCAAGCGCTGGATCGTGCTCGAGGATGCGGCGGGCTGAGCCAGCGCCCTGCCGCCCCTAACCAGATCGAGGCCCGAAGCCGATGATACAGATGCAGACCAATCTCGATGTCGCCGACAATTCCGGCGCGCGGCGGGTGCAGTGCATCAAGGTGCTCGGCGGCTCGAAGCGCAAATACGCCTCGATCGGCGACATCATCGTGGTGTCGGTGAAGGAGGCAATCCCGCGCGGGCGCGTCAAGAAGGGCGACGTGATGAAGGCGGTGATCGTGCGCACCGCAAAGGACATAAGGCGCAACGACGGCACCGTGATCCGCTTCGACCGGAACGCCGCGGTGCTGATCAACCAGCAGGGCGAGCCGGTCGGGACGCGCATCTTCGGCCCGGTGACGCGCGAACTGAGAGCCAAGAACCACATGAAGATCATCTCGCTGGCGCCGGAGGTTCTGTAGATGGCGGCGAAGATCAGGAAGGGCGATCGGGTGGTGGTGCTCACCGGCCGGGACAAGGGCAAGTCGGGCGACGTGCTGCGTATCCTGACCGGCGAGAACCGCGCCATCGTGCGCGGCGTCAACATTGTGCGCCGGCATCAGCGCCAGAGCGCCGCCGAACAGGGCGGAATCATCGCCAAGGAGGCGTCGATCCATCTGTCCAACCTCGCCATTGCCGACCCGGAGGACGACAAGCCGACGCGGGTCGGGTTCAAGTTCCAGGACGACGGCCGCAAGGTACGATTTGCCAAGCGGTCGCAGGGAGTGATCGATGGCTGAGGCCGATTACACGCCCCGCCTCAGGTCGCACTACGAGAACGTGGTGCGTGCCAAGCTGACCGAGCGCTTCGGCTACAGCAACGCGATGCAGGTGCCGCGCCTCGACAAGGTGGTGCTCAACATGGGTATCGGCGAGGGCGTGGGCGACACGAAGAAGGTGCGCGCCGCTGCCGAGGATCTGGCAGCGATCGCCGGCCAGCGCCCGGTGATCACACGCGCGCGCAAGTCGATCGCCAATTTCAAGCTGCGCGAGGGCATGCAGGTCGGTACCAAAGTGACGCTCAGGCGCAACCGCATGTACGAGTTCGTCGACCGACTGGTGACCATCGCGCTGCCGCGGGTGCGCGACTTCCGCGGTCTCAGCCCAACAAGCTTCGACGGCGGCGGCAATTATTCGCTGGGCATCCGCGAGCACATCGTGTTCCCCGAGATCAACTACGACCAGGTCGACGAGATCTGGGGCCTGGATGTGGTGGTGTGCACGACGGCGCGCACCGACGAGGAAGCGCGCCTCCTGCTCAGCGAGCTCAACTTCCCGTTTCGCAATTGACGTCGGGTCAAGGAGACATCATGGCGAAGAAAAGCGCGGTGGAAAGAAACAAGAAGCGGCGTCGCATGGCGGTCAAGTTCGCCTCCAAGCGCACCCGGCTGAAGGCGATCACGCTCGACCAGTCAGTGAGTCTGGAGGAGCGGTTTCAGGCGCAGCTCCGGCTCGCGCAGCTGCCGCGCAATTCGGCGCCGAGCCGCATCCGCAACCGTTGCCAGGTCACCGGACGTCCCCGCGGCTTTTACCGGAAGCTCGGAATGTCGCGCATCGCGTTGCGCGATCTCGCATCCCTGGGACAGATCCCCGGGATGGTCAAGTCAAGCTGGTAGGAACGTTCCGACATGGTGATGACCGACCCTCTGGGCGACATGCTGACCCGCATCCGCAATGCGCAGATGCGGGGCAAGACCAAGGTTTCGACACCAGCCTCGCGGCTGCGTGAGCGGGTGCTCAACGTGCTCGAGTCGGAAGGGTTCATCCGCGGCTTTGCGCGCGTGGAAATGGAAGGCTCGTTCCCCGAGTTCGAGATCGAGCTGAAGTATCATGACGGCCGGCCGGTGATTCAGGAGATCGAGCGGGTCTCGAAGCCGGGACGCCGGGTCTATTCGTCGGTCGCCGATCTGCCGCGCGTCTACAACGGTCTCGGCCTGTCGATCCTGTCCACGCCGAAGGGCGTGATGTCGGACTCCGACGCGCGCGAGCAGAACGTCGGCGGCGAAGTCCTGTGCAAGGTATTCTAGGCCGGCGCGGAGAGGATTGAAGCGATGTCACGTATCGGAAAGAAGCCGGTGCCGGTACCGGCCGGCGTCACCGCGACGCTCGACGGCCAGGCGGTCAGCGTCAAGGGGCCGAAGGGCGAGCTTTCCGCGGTGCTGGTCGACGAGGTGATCGCCAGCCTCGACGACGACGGGATCGCGGTCAATCCGCGCGCGGAGACGAAGCGCGCACGGGCCATGTGGGGCCTGTCGCGCACCGTCGTGTGCAATCTGGTGGAAGGCGTTTCGCAGGGCTTCGCCCAGACACTCGAGATCACCGGCGTCGGTTATCGTGCCGCGGTCGAGGGCAAGGTGCTGAAGCTCGCACTCGGCTTCAGCCACGACGTCGCCTATGAAATTCCCGACGGCATCACCATCGCCTGTCCGCGCCCGACCGAGATCACGATCTCCGGCATCGACAAGCAGAGGGTCGGCCAGGTCGCTGCTGAAATCCGCCGCTACCGCCCTCCCGAGCCCTACAAGGGCAAAGGGGTGCGCTACCAGGGCGAGTACATCTTCCGCAAGGAAGGTAAGAAGAAGTAGGGTTGGCACGATGACCGCTCGCAACGACAAGACCACGCGCCGCCGCGCACGCGTGCGCCGCCAGCTGAGAATGCGTGCCTCGGGCAGGCATCGGCTCAGCGTGTTCCGGTCGTCGAAGAACATTTATGCGCAGGTGATCGACGACACGAGCGGCCACACGCTGGCAGCGGCTTCGACGCTGGAAAGCGACGTGCGCAAGGGTCTCAAGACCGGGGCCGATACCGAGGCCGCGGCGGCGGTCGGCAAAGCGATCGCCGCACGCGCGAAGGAAGCAGGTATCGCGACGGTTGTATTCGACCGCGGCGGCTATCTCTATCACGGCCGGGTCAAGGCGCTGGCCGAGGCCGCGCGCGAAGGTGGACTGGAATTCTGAGAGGACGAAGCGATGGCGCGTGAGCCGATGAGGGACCGCGACGACCGCGACAGCGAGTTCGTCGACAAGCTGGTGCACATCAACAGGGTGGCCAAGGTGGTCAAGGGCGGCCGACGCTTCGGCTTCGCCGCGCTCGTGGTGGTGGGTGACCAGAAGGGCCGGGTCGGCTTCGGCCACGGCAAGGCGCGCGAGGTGCCCGAAGCGATCAGAAAGGCCACCGAATCGGCCAAGCGCACCATGATCCGCGTGCCCCTGCGCGAGGGCCGGACGCTGCACCACGACATCACCGGCCAGCACGGCGCCGGCAAGGTGCTGCTGCGCGCGGCGCCTCCCGGCACCGGCATCATCGCCGGCGGTCCGATGCGCGCCGTGTTCGAGACGCTGGGGGTTCAGGACGTGGTCGCGAAGTCGCTCGGCACCGCCAATCCGTACAACATGGTGCGCGCGACGTTCGACGCGCTGAAGCGCGAGCAGAGCCCGCGTATGGTCGCCGCCCGGCGTGGCCTCAAGGTGAGCGATATCGTCTCGCGCCGCCATGACAGCGCCGGCGAAGGCGGAGTCGAGTAGCGGAGCCCAGCATGGCGGAAAAGAAAACAGTCACGGTTGAGCAGACCGGCAGCCCGATCCGGCGGCCCGCCGACCAGCGCGCGACGCTGATCGGCCTCGGCCTCAACAAGATGCATCGCCGCCGCACGCTCCAAGATACGCCGGCGGTGCGCGGCATGATCGCGAAGGTCGCGCATCTGGTGCGCGTCGTTGACGACGGCCAGTCCTGACACCATCTGAGCGGAACGTGAGCCCATGCGACTGAACGAAATTTCTGACAACCCCGGAGCGCGCAAGACCGCGAAGCGCGTCGGCCGCGGCATCGGGTCAGGCACCGGCAAAACAGCCGGGCGTGGCGTCAAGGGCCAGAAGTCGCGCTCGGGCGTTGCCATAAAGGGCTTTGAAGGCGGCCAGATGCCGCTGCACCGGCGGCTGCCGAAGCGCGGCTTCCGCAACATCTTCGCCAAGGAATTCGGCGAGGTGAATATCGGCCGCATTCAGGAGGCGGTCGACGCGGGCAGGCTCGACTGCAAGGCGACGGTCACGGTCGAGGCGCTCTGCGCGGCGGGGATCGTGAGCAAGGTGCGCGATGGCGTGCGGCTGCTGGGTCGCGGCGACTTGACCGCGAAGCTGGCTTTCGAGGTCGCCGGTGCGTCGAAATCGGCGATCGCGGCGGTCGAGAAGGCCGGCGGCAGCGTCAAGGTGCTGCCGGGCAAGGCGGCGCCTGCGAAGACCGGCAAGCGCACGGCGCGACGCGAGGCGGCCCGTGCCAGGCGAGAGGCGCGGGCGGCGGACGCCGCGAGCTAGGGCGGGCGTGCGGCCGACCCGGCCGCGCAAGGAGGCGACATGGCATCTGCTGCCGAGCAACTGGCTGCCAATATCAATTTCTCCGCCTTCGCCAAGGCGACCGACCTCAAGCGCCGCATCCTGTTCACGCTGGGCGCACTCCTGATCTACAGGCTCGGCACCTATATCCCGCTGCCCGGCATCAATGCCGAGGCTCTGGCCGAGGTTTTCCAGCGCAACCAGTCGGGCATCATCGGCATGTTCGACATGTTCGCCGGCGGCGCGGTCGGGCGCATGGCGATCTTTGCGCTGAACATCATGCCCTACATCTCCGCCGCCATCATCATGCAGCTGATGACGGCGGTGTCGCCGCATCTCGAGCAGCTCAAGAAAGAGGGCGAATCGGGTCGCAAGCAGATCAACCAGTACACGCGCTACGGCACGGTGCTTCTGGCGGCGCTGCAAGGCTACGGCATTGCGGTCGGGCTTGAAGGCGCGGGCAATGTGGTGGTCGATCCGGGACTCTATTTCCGGATCTCCGCCGTGATCACGCTGGTCGGCGGCACAGTGTTCCTGATGTGGCTCGGCGAACAGGTCACCGCGCGCGGCATCGGCAACGGCATCTCGCTGATCATTTTCGCCGGCATCATCGCCGAAATGCCATCGGCGATGGCCAACACGCTCGAGCTCGGCCGGCAGGGGGCGCTGTCGACCTGGATCATCTTCGCCATCGCGGTGATGGCGATTGTCGTCGTCGCCTTCATCGTGTTCATGGAGCGCGCCCAGCGCCGGCTGCTGATCCAGTATCCCAAGCGCCAGGTCGGTAATCGCATGTTCGGCGGCGATTCCTCGCATCTGCCGCTGAAGCTCAACACCGCGGGCGTGATTCCGCCGATCTTCGCCTCCTCGCTGCTGCTGATGCCGGTCACGGTGGCGAATTTTTCCTCCGGCCAGGGGCCGGAATGGCTGACCACGGTAACCGCGCTGCTTGGCCGCGGCCAGCCGCTCTACCTGGCGCTCTATATCGGCGGCATCGTGTTCTTCGCCTTCTTCTACACGGCGATCGTGTTCAACCCGTCCGACACCGCCGACAACCTCAAGAAATACGGCGGCTTCGTGCCCGGCATCCGGCCGGGCGAGCGTACCGCGCAGCATCTGGATTACGTGCTCACCCGCATCACGGTCGCGGGTGCGGCCTATCTCGCCGCGGTCTGCCTGCTGCCGGAGATACTGATCTCCTACGCCGCGGTGCCGTTCTATTTCGGCGGTACGTCGCTGCTGATCGTGGTGTCCGTCACCATGGACACTGTTTCACAGGTGCAGAGCCACCTCCTCGCGCACCAGTATGAGGGGCTGGTCAAACGCTCGCGGCTCAGGGGACGCAGGCGGTGAACCTCATCCTTCTCGGACCGCCGGGAGCAGGCAAGGGCACACAGGCAAAACGGCTTGAGGAGCGCCACGGCATGGTGCAGCTCTCGACTGGCGACATGCTGCGCGCCGCCGTCTCAGCCGGCACCGCGGTCGGCCGCAAGGCCAAGGACATCATGGCGCGCGGCGAATTGGTGCCCGACGACGTGATGATCGCCATCATCCGCGAGCGCATCACCCGGCCCGATTGCGCCGAGGGCATCATCTTCGACGGCTTTCCGCGCACGGTGGCGCAGGCCGAGGCGCTCGACCGCGTGCTGGCCGAGCGGCGCATGAAGCTCGACGCGGTGGTTGAGGTGGCGGTCGACGACGACATCCTGATCGATCGCATCATGGCGCGGGCCGCCCAACAGCCCGGCGGACAGCGCGAGGACGACAATGCCGAGGCTCTGAAGCGCCGTCTCGACGTCTACCATGCCCAGACCGCGCCGGTGATCGAGCATTACCGCGCGCGCGGCATGCTGCAATCGGTCGACGGCATGGCTTCGATCGACGAGGTGGCCGCCGAAATCGAGCAGGTGCTGAAGCTCCATAGCGCGGCGCGCGCATGATGCATTCAAAATCCCGACCCATGATTGACTCACGCGCGCGATGTCCGCTACAAGCTGAAAGATTCTGTATCGGGTGAAGCGAGCCATCGGGTGAAGCGAGCCGTTTTGCGCGCCGGCCGGCGCGGCGGACCGGCTTGCCTCTGCTGCGGAACGCACAACGGAACCCGCTCCGCGAAACTCGCGTACAAGAGAAGCAACCACAGGAGGCTTGGCGGTGGCCAGAATTGCCGGTGTCAACATCCCTACAAACAAACGCGTCGAAGTGGCGCTGCGCTATATTCACGGCATCGGCCCGACCACGGCGCGGCAGATCTGCGAGAAGACCAATCTGGATCTCGCGCGCCGCGTGAGCGATCTTTCCGACGCCGAGGTGATCCAGATCCGCGAGGTGATCGACCGCGACTACCAGGTCGAGGGCGACCGCCGGCGCGAGGTGGCAATGAATATCAAGCGGCTGATGGATCTCGGCTGCTATCGCGGGCTCAGGCATCGCCGGGGCCTGCCGGTGCGCGGCCAGCGCACGCATACCAATGCGCGCACGCGCAAGGGTCCAGCCAAGGCGATCGCCGGCAGGAAGAAATAGTCCAACACCGATTGATGGACGCCGGACAGGGCGGACCCAGGAAAGACAAGAGCGATGGCCAAGGACAAGACGCGGATCCGGCGCCGCGAGCGCAAGAACATCACTTCGGGCGTGGCGCATGTGAATGCCACGTTCAACAACACCATGATCACCATCACCGACGCCCAGGGAAACGCCATTTCGTGGGCGTCGGCCGGCGGCATGGGGTTCAAGGGATCGCGCAAATCAACGCCCTACGCCGCCCAGGTGGCCGCCGAAGAAGCCGCCAAGAAGGCGATGGAGCATGGCATGACGACGATCGAGGTGCAGGTCAAGGGACCGGGCTCGGGCCGCGAGTCGGCGCTGCGCGCGCTTCAGACCACCGGCTTCACGGTGACTGCGATCCGCGACGTGACGCCGATTCCGCACAATGGCTGCCGGCCGCCGAAGCGGCGGCGGGTATAGCGCGTCGCACCGCGCGGCCGCACCGCCGGCCGCATCCCGATTCATCGCCGCCGCGCTACCGGCGCGCGGCGCTTGCGCAAGAGGCAAAACGTGATCGAGAAGAACTGGCAGGAACTGATTAAGCCGACCAAGCTCGACGTCCGGCCGGGACACGACCCGGCAACCACGGCGCAGCTCATCGCCGAGCCGCTCGAGCGCGGGTTCGGACTGACGCTCGGCAACGCGCTGCGCCGGGTGCTCCTGTCGTCGCTGCAGGGCGCGGCGGTGACCTCGGCCCAGATCGACGGCGTGCTGCATGAGTTCTCGTCGATCTCGGGCGTGCGCGAGGACGTCACCGACATCGTGCTCAATATCAAGGACATCGCGCTCAGGATGCATTCCGACACGCCGCGCCGGCTGGTGCTGCGCAAGGAGGGGCCGTGCGCGGTGACGGCCGGCGATATCGAACCGACGGCGGACGTGGAGATCCTCAATCCGGGCCTCGCCCTGTGCACGCTCGACGAGGGCGCGGAAATCCGCATGGAGTTCATGGTGCAGACCGGTAAGGGCTACGTGCCGGCGGAGCGCAACCGGCCCGAGGACGCGCCGATCGGCCTCATTCCGGTAGACAGCCTGTATAGCCCAGTGCGCAAGGTCTCCTACAAAGTGGAGAACACGCGCGAGGGCCAGATCCTCGATTACGACAAGCTCACGCTGACGGTCGAGACCGACGGTTCGCTGACGCCGGAGGACGCGGTCGCCTACGGCGCGCGCATTCTCCAGGACCAGCTCAGGGTCTTCGTCAACTTCGAGGAGCCGCGCAAAGAGATCATCGAGGAGCGGGCGCCCGAGCTGGCGTTCAACCCGGCGCTGCTCAAGAAGGTCGACGAGCTGGAGCTTTCCGTGCGGTCGGCGAACTGCCTGAAGAACGACAACATCGTGTACATCGGCGACCTGATCCAGAAGTCGGAAGCCGAGATGCTGAGGACGCCGAATTTCGGTCGTAAATCGCTGAACGAGATCAAGGAAGTGCTGGCCCAGATGGGCCTGCATCTGGGCATGGACGTACCGAACTGGCCGCCTGACAATATCGACGACCTGGCCAAGCGCTACGAGGAGCATTTCTAGAGCGCAATCCGATCCAATCGAATCGGATAGACGCTCTATCTGTTTGTTTTGGCCGCATAATCCTATCGATCCTCGCTTCGCTCCGGTCGGATTATGCTCTAGG
>Ga0326597_10008565_pt1 | contig 13786 bp, 13 predicted proteins | sample RVTome_12_FD_203789 | JGI IMG/M metagenome (GOLD analysis project Ga0326597, IMG submission 203789) | Soil microbial communities from uranium-contaminated site in the Upper Colorado River Basin, Wyoming, United States - RVT100D185 | ecosystem: Environmental > Terrestrial > Soil > Contaminated >... | reverse complement strand
GGTCTCCTCCGAGAGCCAACCCTCGTCCTCCCTGGGAAGCGTTTTCAGCAGGAGCTCGTTGACGGCGCGATCGGCGGCGGTGACCGGACCGCGTGCGCCCTTCTGCTCGGTTTTCAGCTTGTCGGGAGTAAAGGACCGAAGGATGCTCGTTGCTTGATGTAGAGCCTTCTCGATTCGCTCGAGATCCTCTCTTCGCGCATTTCTATCATCTATCATGGCTACTGCTCACCGTAGAGTCCACCCGTCTTTCTGCGAGATATTCGATTGATGATGACAACCGGGTTCGTCAGGCACTCGCCTTTTCGGGGTATCTCTTCAATCCGCATGCTTGCGCGAGCACCAGAGCAACGAAACACGTGTTGTTGACAAGGTAGCGCCGCCAGAGCCGCCGGGGCTCGTTGGCGAGCCGGAAGAGCCATTCTAACCCACTGCGCCGCATCCATCGCGGGGCCTGCCTCTTCACGCCGGCGTGAAAGTCGAAAGCCGCCCCCACGCCGATCAAAGCGGGTGCGTTCAAGCGGGCGCGGTGAGCCGCCATCCAGCTCTCCTGTTTTGGCGTGCCCAGGCCGACCCAAACGATGTCGGGGCGGGCGGCGTTGATCTTTCGGACGACATCGTCCTCTTCACGGGGCGTCAGCGGGCGAAACGGAGGACAGTGGTGCCCCACGATATTCACGCCCGGGAAACGCTCCTCGAGTCGGGCCTGCAGTCGTTCCGTCACCCCCTTTCCTCCCCCATAGAGGTAGTGCCGGTAACCCTTGGCCGGCGAGCGCTCGCAGAGTCGCAGCATCAAATCGGGTCCGTAGACCCGATCCATGTGATCGAAACCGTGCAGGCGGCCCAGCCACAGTAAGGGAGCTCCGTCCGGCGTCACCAGGCCGGCCCGGGCATGGATCCTCCTCAGTTCTTCGTCGCGTTGACTCTCCATCAGCCCGTGCACGCCGGTAACACAGACGTAGTGCGTCTGGCGCGACTCGATCCACGTCTCGATGATCTCGACGGCTTGCGACATGTTGATGGCGCTCACCGGCACTCCCAGGATGTTGAAGCGCTGGACCAACACGCGGGGCGATTCTCTAACTCTCGCCGACCAGTACTCGGTTGGCGGCGGCCCCGCCGGTCTCCCCGGGGGCCAGCCTTTGACGGACCCGTTCCTCGATCCATGCGTAGGTTCGGGCCAGGCCTTCTTCCAACGAAATCTGGGGCTCCCAGCCGAGCACTTTCCTGAGGAGGGTGTTGTCGGAATTGCGGCCTCGCACTCCCTGGGGTCCGGAAACGTGAGTCTTCGTGATCCGAACTCCAGCGATCTCGGCGATCATGTCGGCCAGCTGGTTGACGGTCACCAGCCGGTCGTGGCCTAGATTGAGGGGCTGGCAATGATCGGAGCGCATGAGCTTGTAGATTCCGGTAATACAGTCGTCGACGTAACAGAACGACCGCGTCTGTTCCCCGTCGCCCCAGATCTCGACTTCGGTGGTTCCCGTCAGCTTGGCGGTCGCCACTTTGCGGCAGATGGCGGCCGGCGCCTTTTCCCGCCCCCCCGCCCAGCTCCCCAGAGGACCATAGATGTTGTGAAACCGGACGATGCGGGTCGAGAGCCCATAGTCGAGACGGTAGTGCGTCGACAGGCGCTCGGCCAACAACTTCTCCCATCCATAGGCGTCCTGCGGCTGTGCCGGATAGGCGTCCGTCTCCTTGAGCGGAGTCACCTCGACTTCCCTTTGACGATACTCCGGGTAGACACACGCGGAGGACGTGAAGAGATAACGATCCGCTCCGTTCACGCGTGCCGCCTCGATGGTATGCGTGTTGATCAGCACGTTGTTGTGAAGTATTTCCGCGTGGTGAGAGGAGATGTAGCCCATGCCACCCATATCCGCCGCCAGAGCGTAGACTTCCGCCACACCGCGGGTAGCCTCCAAAGCGTTGGCACGCTCGCGCAAGTCCAGGAGCTCGAACTCGTCCGCGTCGCTCCCAGCGTATTCCGGAGTCTTGATATCGACGCCCCTTACCCAATAGCCTTGCTGCTTCAGAAAGGAAACCAGGTGATGACCGATGAATCCACCGGCCCCGGTGACGAGAACCTTGGTCGTGGACACGCTCGCTCTCCTTCTCAGTAGGCGCCCCTGCCGCTTACCACCACCGGCAAGGTTCGGGCCAGGATCTCGAGATCCATCCCGAAGGACCAGTTCCTTATGTAGTGAATGTCCAGGGTGAGCATTTCGTTGAAGCTCAATTCACTCCGGCCCCGGATCTGCCACAGTCCGGTGATGCCCGGCACCACTTCCTCACGTTTGTCAATCCAGTAGCGCAGGCTGGAGTCATCCAGAAAAGCCTCGACGTCCCCATTGGGCAGAGGGCGCGGCCCGACCAGGCTCATCTCCCCTCGCACCACGTTGAGTAGTTGGGGTAGCTCGTCCAGACTGAACTTCCGGAGAATTCTTCCCACCCGGGTCACTCTCGGGTCATCGGGCATCTTGAACAGCGCTCCATCGGAGGCGTTCTGGTGTCGGTACCGCACACGTTCGCCCTCGGCCCCGTCCCTCATCGACCGGAACTTCAGCATCTGGAAGTACCGCCCCCCCCTGCCCCGACGGTGCTGGCGGAACAGGATAGGCCCGGGAGACTCGAGGCGAATCGCCAGTGCAATCAATCCGACGAGCGGCAGTAACGCGGCGGACAAGACGACTCCCACCGTCAGGTCCACCAGTCGTTTGGTGATTTGATCCCAACGGGAGAGCTCCACCGAGACGACGCTCACCAAAGGAAGCCCGCGCACGATCCACAGGCGCTTGGGAATTTCGCCGAAGACGTCGGCGGTCTTGTCGACCTGCACGCCCATTCGCTCGCAGGCTCTGACCAGATTCACGCAGTGGGCCTCGGAAAGCCCGTCGTCGGTTACCAGAATGCGATCGATGCGATGCCGGTTGATGACATTTTCCAGGTCCGCGATGTTACCGAGGACGGCGAGCCCGTTCTCGGTGGGAGTCAGTTGCCCCGGGGTTGCTATCCTTCCCTCAACCTGGTACCGCCCTCCTTCCTGCCGGAGATGTCGAGCGATTTTGTCGGACCGCGTTCCGTTACCGAGGATGGCTACCCTTTGCACCCAGAGCCCGCGGCGCCTGAGAAGAGACACCGCCCGTAGGGCCAAGGCGCGAAGCAAAGCCAACGCCGCGATACTCGTGATGAGAAGAGTGACAATGAGGGAGCGAGAGTAGAGATTCCGGCTGAGGAAGAACGCACCCACCACCACGAGCATGACCGCCAGGGTGGCGCCCCGCGCCACCCGTGCCAGCATCTCCAGCGGAGAGGGATGAATCGCATCGTCATAGGCACCTGCCACCGCTAAGGCGGCGAGATAGGCGACGATCATGAAGGCCAGCGGCGGCATGAGCTGATACGACAGATCACCGGAGAAGGAGCGATGGAAGACGTCGTTGAGCGCCACCCGGACGCTCACCGTCAATTGATACGCCAAGAGGATGCCCAGCGTGTCCACGCACACCGGACCCAAGACCCCTAAGCGGAGACTTCTCGCCTGCATCGTCACACTCGCGAGGAAACTATGGCGACGATCGCTTCCGAAGAAATGAGACTATGAGGCTAGGCTGCGGCGAACCGAGATTATTAGAGAACCCGCCTGGAGGGACGGCACGAGGCGCCGCCCCCCCAAGCCCAGGTTGGGAAAAGGCTCAGAAAGGAGCCACACCGGGCTTCCCGCCGGGGAAGCACGGACCCTTAGCGGCAGAGCCTCCGGCATTCACCGTCTCCTCTACCGCAGAAGCTATTTTGTTTACTTAAGTAAGAATGATACGAGAAATTCGGCGAGATGGCAAGTTAGTTGTCGGCGCCGATGTAACCCTGGCGCTCCAGATGAAGGATGATCTCGTTGGCAGCTTCCTCGGGGCTGAGATCGTTGGTATTGATGCTTATGTCGGCGTCGGCCGGCTCTTGGTAAGGGTCCGAGATGCCGGTGAACTCTTTGATGATCCCGGCCCGAGCCTTGGCGTACATGCCCTTTCGGTCTCGTTGCTCGCAGACCTCGAGGGGAGTGGCGACATGGACCAGTATGAACCCGCCGACCTTCTCGATCATGGTCCGCACCTCCCGGCGGACCCGCTCGTAAGGAGCGATGGGGGCACAGATGGCGATTCCGCCGTTTTGCGATATCTCCGCCGCCACGAAGCCGATGCGCAAGATGTTGATATCGCGATGCTCCCTGGAGAAACCGAGCTCCGAGGAAAGATTCTTGCGGACGATGTCTCCATCCAATAGCGTTACCGGGCGCCCGCCCAACTCGAGGAACTTGACCAAGAGGACATTGGCGATGGTTGACTTGCCGGCGCCGGAAAGACCCGTAAAGAACACGGTGAATCCTTGTTTGTGTCGCGGTGGGTGGGTGCGCTGCAGTTCCTGCGCCACCTCGGGGAACGTGAACCAGCTCGGGATTTCTTGTCCTCTCGCCAAGCGCTCTCGGAGCTCGGTTCCAGAAATGTTGAGCGTTCGGGATCCGCCGGCGACCTCGTCCTCCGGAACGTGGGTGCCGAGATCCTCGACGTAGACGACCATCCTGAACGGAACCATAGTCACACCGATTTCCTGCTCGTGCTTCCGCAGAAGCTCCTGAGCGTCATAGGGCCCGTAGAAGGGCTTCCCCTTCGAGTCGCTTCCTGGTCCCGCATGATCCCGCCCCACGATGAGGTGCGTGCATCCGTAATTCTTGCGAATGATGGCATGCCAGAGCGCTTCCCGCGGCCCCGCCATGCGCATCGCCAGAGGGAGAAGGGCCAGCTTGACCGTGTCGCGTGGGTAGTGAGGGAGAAGTGCCTGATAGCACCGCACGCGCGTGTAGTGATCTAGATCGCCGGGCTTGGTCATGCCGACCACCGGGTGGATCAGCAGATTGGTCTCGGCATCTTTCGCCGCTCTCAACGTGAGCTCGTAATGGGCACGGTGCATCGGATTACGAGTCTGGAAGGCGACGGCTCGCCGCCAACCGAGCCGCGCGAACGAGGCCCGCAGCTCTTCCGGGGTGAGGCGAAGGGGACGGAAATCGTAGTGCGTGGGAAGCTGTAACCCCTCGATCCCGCCGCCGACGTAGAAGGGATGGGTTCGTTCCATCAGGTGGGCCACACCCGGGTGCTCGATGTTGTTCGTCCCGTAGACCGCTTCTGCCTCCGCGGCACGATCCGGCTGCCAAACGTCCTCCACCTGCAAGACCGCCAGCATCACGCCCTCGGGGTCCCGCAGAGCCACGCGTGAGCCCGGCTTCAAGACCTCCGCCAGCGCCTCCGTGACATCGAGAGTGACCGGGATCGGCCAAAAGGCGCCGTCCGCCAGTCGCATGGACTCGCAGACCTTGTGGTAGTCGCCGCGACCCATGAAACCGGACAACGGCGAAAAACCCCCGTTGAGCAACAGCTCGAGGTCACAAACCTGACGGGGGGTTAGATCCCAGGAGGGCCAATCGCGGGATGCTGCCTGAAGCTCCTCACGCCGTTCGTCGCGAACGACGAGATCCCGCAACAGGCCCCCATGGGGCTGAATCAGATGCGTTGGCACGAAAATCTCCTCGAAAGAAAAAAGCGGTGGTTTATCCGACGCCCTCTACCCGGCCGGGCAAGGGCTCACTCACTGACTCTCGCAGGCTGACCGGCGCACGCCGCTTCTCACGAGTCGGCGCCGGTCCTCATTGCGTATCAACACGGCCCCGCTCGATGGCTGTGTGATGGGCCGACTTGCCGAAAATCAATATATTCAACGGTTGAGCCCAAGTCAACAGCGCCGCATTTTCATTGAGGTCATCCTCACGACGAGTGTTGCGTTTCTTGACACCCCATGGCACAATTTTAACGGTACATTTTCCCAGTCAATTCAATCAGGAAGACCTGGAGGGACGCGGATCGCCGTCGCTATCGGCTCGCGTGCCGACAGGCAAGGATCTTGAACATTCGCCGGGGCGGCGTTCCTTCTCTTGTCCGTCCCTTTGGGTGATCCGATGCGATTCAGTAAAGAGTCGTTCCAGCTGGCGTGCACCGCCGCTCTGGCCTCGGCGCTCTCATTCACGGCCACTCCCGCCACCGGTCAGGGCGTCAATCTCATCCAGACAGAGGTCGACACCGCGGTCGAGCAGAGCCTTTGGAAATGGGGGCCCTTGCGCCTGACGCCGCAGATCCGATTCGGTGCGGGGTATGACTCCAACAGCCTCTCTTCACCCGCGCTCCCCCTCGATGACTTAGCCGCCACCATCGCCCCCGGGCTCCGCGTGGTGACACCGATGGGCAATCGAGCCGTCCTGGAATTCTACCCAGAGCTGGATTTCGTTTACTACCATCGGGTGGAAACCCTGCGGGACATCTTCAACGTCACGCGGCTCGGCGGAGCGGTGGGAGGCAGGAAGCTGCTGTTCCGGATTCAAGACGAATTCCGGAACGGAAAGACCCGCCCCACCAGCGAGATCGATACCCCCGCCGAGCGGCGAAGCAATGTTCTGCGCGCCTCGTTGGAAGTGGCACTGGGGACCAAACACCTTCTTACCACAACCTACCGCAACAGTCGCGACCAATACGAGGATCTGGTGGTCGACCCGCTGAGATCCACCGAGCTGCTCAATCGAACCGAGCACACTTATGGTCTCCGTTTGTCTCGATATCTAACCGCTAAGACCACCGCGGTCGTAGAGGGCTCGTTCCAGACCCTGGATTTCGACGAGGAGGCGGCGCTACGGGACGGTCACGCCTATATGGGCTCGGCCGGGTTCATCTTCAACCCCAAGAGCAACGTGCGCGGACAAGCCCTCTTGGGTTACAAGCAGATGCTCCCTGAGTCCCCGGAACAGCCCGAGTACCGAGGAGCCATCGGCTCGGTCGATGTGCAGATGCGCCTGGGGGAGCGACTGGACGTGACCACACTCTACTCTCGGGATACGCTGCCTTCGGTGGTGAGAGACAACTGGTTCTTCGTCGAGCACCGCTTCGGCGGGGCGGTGGACGTTTATCTGACTCGTTCCTTCTACGTCCGGCCGGGCGCCACCTTCGGGCGAAACAACTATCCGGGGCCCACCACCCTCATCAACGATGATGGACAGGTGGTAGACGAGCCTATCGAGGATCGGTTCGATATCTATTCTCTAGGCTTCAACTACCGCATGGGCGAGCTGTGGACGGCGAAACTGGAGGGCAACTACCTCGACCGGGAGTCGAACTTCCGTCCGTTCACCAAGGATCGCTTCTATTTCACTTTTGGGATCTCGACCAGTATCACCAAGCCCTAGTTCCAGGACTCCGCCTGGGTCTCTGCAGGCTGCTGGGAGTCGTCGGTGCTTCCGTACTCGTAGGTGTGATAGCTGTAGTAGTACTGCTGTGCGTAGTCGCTGAGATTGACGTCGTTTAGAATGACACCGGTTAATCTCCCCCGCACCCGCTCCACCAGATCCTCGCAGGTCTTCAGGGCGTGGCGCGAGGTCTGTCCGTTCCGCACCACCAAGAGCGCGGCGTCGCAGCGAGCCGTCAACAGGTGGCTATCGATCACCGGCAGCAGAGGAGCGGAGTCGACCAGCACGAAGTCGAAATGCTCCGAGCAGCGCGCCAAAGCTTGATCCATCGCGGCCGAGCCAAGAAGCTCCGCAGGAGATGGGCTAAGCGGCCCCGCCAAGAGCACGTAGACATTGGCCACGTTGGTACGGAAGACACAACCCTGATCGACACTCTTCTGTCCGGTGAGAACGCTGCTCAAGCCCACGCGATTGTACATTCGGAAGACCCGGTGCAGCCGTGGGCTCCTGAGATCGGCGTCCACCAAGAGAACTTTCTTTCCCAACTCCGCCAGTGAGGTGGCCAGATTACAAGTCACGAACGTTTTGCCGGCACCCTTCTCGGCGCTGGTGACCAGGACGACTTTGGGGGGCGCCCCCGGGTTGGAAAGCATCAGGGACCCTCTCAGGAATCTGAACTGTTCTCCCATGACGGACTGCTGCCGAGCCACTAGAGCCTCTGCATCCCGCAGAACGGGCAAGGAGCTATGGGTCGCGACGGTGCGTGCGGGAGCCCCGGCGGAATGGGAAGAATGCCTTGGCGGGATTCTCTTCTGCTCCGGCCCGCTGGGCAGGCAACGAGGAACCATGCCAAGGTAAGGAGCAGAGATGCACTGGCGCAGATCCTCGGCGCCACAGACGGAAGCGTCCCAATAGTCCAGAAAGAAAGCTAAACCGACCGCCAGAAAAATACTCAGCACTCCGCCCAGAGCCAGATTCCTCGTCAGGCTGGGACGGTATCGACTGGTGGGAGCCACCGCCTGTTCCACCACTCGCACGTTGACCGGCTGGCGCTCGCCCAGATCGGCGCTCAGTCCCGTCTCGCTCTGCCTGCGGAGCAACTGCTGGAGCATGGCGCGCTGGTTGTCCAGCTCTACCTTGATGCTGTTGTAGTCCGATGCCACCCGATCCAGCCCCTGCGCTTCGCTCTTCTGTTTCTCTAGGGTCTGCCGCAGGAGGGCTTCCTGCCTGGCGGTTGCTTCATACTCCACTCGGGCGGCGGCGATGGCTTTCCGTGCTGCCGCCTGGATCTCGAGATCCAGACGTTCCTCCACTTCCTCCAGGGCGCTTCGGATCCGTTGCATCTCCGGCCAGTCCGGCTTGAACTTCGTTGATAGCTCTGCGTACTCTTTCTTCAAAGAGGAATACTCTTGCCGTAGATCTCGAATCGCACCGTCACTGTTGACCTCGCCGACGGAGGCGGGATCCGACTCCGCCAGGCTCTGGTACTTGGCTTCGGCCGCCGCTCGCTGGCCCTGAACGACGCTCAACTGCCGGTTCAGGTCCTCGAGCTGTTGGATGACGATGTTCTCCTTCTTGTCTACCATGACGATATCTTGAGACTGACTGTATTCCCGAAGGAGTTTCTCTTTTTGCTGTATCTCGGCCTGTAGCTTTTCAATCTGGTCGCGAATAAAGGATGCGGTATCCTTAGCGATTCCCGTCTCCGCTTCACTATTGAAGGCGATGTACTCGTCCACCAAGGAGTTGGCGAGTTGGGCGGACAACCTGGCATCGGAGGTTACCAAGCTCACTTCCAAGAGCTGCGTGCTGCGAACGGACGAGACGGTCAGTTTGGAGAGCAGTTCATCGACCTGGGCTTCGCGATCCAAGGGTGGATCGAACTCCCAGAGCGGTTTCTTGACCTGAAGGGCGGGGTGGTCCCATAGATTGCCTCGCTCCAGGACCCGATGAGCGAGGGTCCGACTGCCGAGTACCCGCTGCTGGGTCGCATAGAACTCCTCATATCCGGCTCGGACGTCCTCCACCATGACGTCTTGAACGAGATTGATCTTGCCTTGGTCGACTTGAACGAGCGTCGTCGCTCTATAAGTGGAGGTCTGCAACAGACTGCCGATGAGAGTTACACCGAGAACGGTTGACACCACGACCGCGATGAGCCAGCGTCGCTTCAGCAGCAGAAAGAGGTAGTCGCGGAGATGGACTTCCCGCGCGGGCGGAAGCGCAGGGCCCCCGGGAGATCTCTCAAAGGTCATGGCTCAAATCTCTCAACGCGTCATCACCGGCAGAGAGTGCCTGAACGCTGGTTGCGCAGATCGAGGGGCAGTGTCTCACCCTCGTTTCTCGCCGCCGACGCCCCCGTCTTCCAGACGGATGAAGCCGACACCAATCTGTTGTCGGAATTTCTCCTCATTATACAGCATGTTGACCCTCTACCCAACTGCGTTTGTCCCCTGACAGCATGGGGATGCCAGGGACCGACACGTCCGGATGCCGATTTGCTAAGCGGGCAGCGATACGTATAAAATGAATGGTCTTCTTACCCCCAACAGAAAGAGTCCAATGAAATCGATGCCCGTTTCGTCACGAGTCATTCACGAAAAGTACGGCCTGGGTGTCATAACCGAGATCGACCCTCACTACACGACGATCAATTTCGATGACCACGGCAGGAAAAAGTTCGTCACCGAAATCGTCAGCCTAAAGGCAAGCGATGAGCCCCCTCCAAAACGGCGGAGGGGAGGTCGCAAGGCGAAGGCGAGTTAGCCGCGCCCCCTAGATCAAGTCGGATCGAGCCACATCAGTGGTAAACGGTGCCGGTTGCCCGAGGGGTTTGGTAGGTCTCTTCGCGCCCCCCGAACGCCATGGGGGCCCATGGCAAGAATTGGAAAGACGGCTGCGCCGCACTACCCGATGGTTTCGTTCTCGTCCAGGGTCAATTCACCCGACTCCGCGGCGGTCAGAAGCTCCCGCGCCTGCTCCACATAGGCCTCGGGAACGTGGATCTCCACCAGGCCCAACCCATTCAGGGTGAAGCCGTGGGTCTTCCGCAGGCTCTCGCCGTGAAACGAGCAGGGTATCTCGTTCGCCTCGAGAAACGCCCGCACCTGTTGAGCGTTGGCCTCCCCGCTGGCGGTATAGACGCAGGTAGTCTTCTTTTTCTCCATTTCGAACACTGAGGGCCAGACCGCCCGGGACGCGGAGGCTCCTAGCGGACCGACCAACCTCCCATCTCGGTGTCCCACAGATACTCGAAGTTCTTCACGAACTCTTCGGTGGATGTCGTGCCGTCCGGCTCACGCACCCGGCTAGTGATCTTGAACCGTATCGTGCCACCCCAGGGATGGGCGTCGTCGTTCGAAACCTTACGAACCTGGACGTCTTCGATTTCCCAGTTGGCCGTCACCCCGAACGCGGGATTCAGAGTCTCTCCTTCGCTCTTCAGTTCCTGCGCCTCTTCCCGGAGAAGGGGAAGCACGGTCTCCTGCTCGGGAGCCTTGTTGCCGACGACACCGCAAGACCCGGTGAGAATCGCCGCCCCCAAAAGCGCCGCGAAGACTACGGGAATCCCATTCCGCCGGCCGTGCTGGGTGACCAGTTTCGCTCGCGCCGGGCTCAAAAGGAGGCGGCAGCGTTGCTCCGTTTGGTTTTTGTGCATCGAAGGAGGCTAGCAGGACCCCCCGTCGAGATCAACTCACGCGCGTCGTCGCGGGGACGACGCGTCTAATGCCAAGTGATGGCGTTGCTCATTTCGGCGATGGCATCCTCGATCGCTTTTTCCTTGCCGGTTCGATACTTGTTTCCTATAGGCTCGGCGGCACGAAAGTCAATCGACCCCACCCGTCTCGTCGTCGTTTCTCGGACGTAGATTTTGCCGGTGGGAAAGTTGTGCGGAACGGCAACGGCCTCCAGCACGGCGACCGGAGCGAATTCCTTGAACTGATCGATGGGCATGGTCACGCTAATCTCGGTGTCCACCTTCCCCGGGTAGTCGGCCGAGTCCTGCATCCTCACTTCGCAATTCCAGCTATCGGCTCTCCTGATCTTTTCGGTGTTGGCGGCCATCATCGTGTCTACCTTGGACGTCAACTTCTGTTGGAGCGCCTTCTGGTAGGCCTCCTGACGGCCCTGATTCTGCGCATGGGCGTTCGCGGCGGCGATCACCATGAACGCTGCGGACCAAATCGCAACTCTTCTCATTTCCACACCTCCCTCGTGCGTTCTAGCTTTGAACAAGTTAGCAGCGAATCAGACCTCTACCGAGTGTTAACCAAGGCGTGCCCAGCCAACGACCTCTCGCGGCAAGAATCTTCTGTTATGAGTTAGAACGATTATTGTAGCATGGCAGCAGGAACGACTAAAAAGGCAAGGCCGGGATGGGAATGGGCGCCGCGGCAGCCGATTTCAGTCAGGTTTCGCCCGTTCTTCTTCATCGGTTGAATGCGCGGCGATATCCCTGGCCTTCTCATGATTCGCGATGGCCCGCTCATAGATCTCCATGAGCAACTCATAGTTTCTCTCTCGGGTGTACTTGGCCTCGAACTCCGCCCGTGCTTGGCGGCTCATCTCCTTCATTCGTTCGGGGTGGGCCCAGGCCCAGTCGACCTTCTCCGCCAGATCCAGGGAGTCGCCCGGCCGGAAGTGCAGCCCCGTCCTTCCCTCATCCACAATCTCCTGGATCGCGCCTAGGCGCGATCCGACGATCGGCAGACCACAAGCCAAGGCTTCCACGATGGTCACGGGAAATCCCTCGTACCACTTGCTTGGGAAGATCAAGAACCGCGCGCCCTTCATCGCCTCCAGAACGCGGCCCCGCCCTTGGTGTCCCTCGAAGGAAATGCTGGAAACCCCCTCGCGCGACACCTTCGCCTCCAGCTCGCCTCTTTGGACGCCGTCTCCAATCACGCGCAGAGGAATCTTCTTCGGCAGTCGTCTCCAAGCGTCAACGAGTAGGCCTGCACCCTTCTCATCCTGCACCCTCCCCACGAACAGTGCATATTCTCCGTCGCCATTTCGTGGTCCAGGATCCGGGTCGAGGAAGTTCGGCTTGACGGCGATCTTCTCGGCCGGCAAGCCGGCGGCGACGAACTTGCTGCGAGCAAACTGAGTCAGGGCTATGTAGGCATCCACCTGTTGGGTCCAAGTCTTGCGCCACCGGTGCAAAACCAACATCAGGGCGACCGCCGCCGTCGCAGGTCGCGATTTTCGGTAGCAACCGTACCGTACTCCACGCCACAGGGTGTGCTCCATGCACTCTTCGCACACCTGGCCGTGGCGAAAAAAAGTGGCGGCAGGGCACACCAACCGATAATTGTGCAGGGTCTGTACGACCGGCACTCCTGCCTCGCGACAGGCGTAGTAGGCCGCCGGAGAAATGAGCGGGAATGTGTTGTGGAAATGCGCCAGGTGGGGTTGCTCGGTTTTGAGGCACCTCTTGACCTCCCTATAACTGTCCCAGGCCCAAACCGTGCGCGGACCCAGCGTCACCGTGTCTCTCAAACCGTAATTCCTAATCTCCTCACTGTTTCTGACATATTCGACGACTCTATGGCCGAAGGAGACCAGCAACTGCCTTTCCGACTGCATCACCACGTCCTCGCCACCGTGCTGCTGGTAGCGATTGTGGATGGATAGGATCTTAAGACTGCGCATCGGCTTCTAGATCTAGTGGCGACGCTGGGCGATGATCTTGAAACTGCGCAATAGCCCAACCCAGCGATTAACCTCTTGGGAAGCCCCGGTCCTACCCGTCGTATAGCGGCAATGTTCCAAGACGGCGAACCCGCTGTGCTTCAGGAGGTCGACTATTTGCGCGTCGTCCACTCCGGACTTAGCATGGTACTCTGCCAGATCACCCGCGCCTGCAATCGCCCGCCCGTGTTGAAGAGACGCTCTCCCGACGAGCTTTGTCACTCTTCTCTTGATACCCGGCAATACGTCGGCGGGGTCGAAAAGCAATTTGGCCAGCAGTGTGTCCATCGAATCGAACACTTGCGTCATCATCCTGTGTTTAGGTGGAACGGGATCGAAGTTGGAATAGAAAATGCCTTTTGGCTGCAGGCGCGGTGCGGCCAGCTCTACCACACCGCAATACGAATGCAGGTGATGCAAGACCGACGCAAAGCTAATCAGATCATAGTGGGCATCGTCTGTCTCCAGAAACTCCTCCACCGAGCAGTTTCGGATCCTAGGAACGAGCCCCTGAGCGGCGCACTTATCCTCGAGGATCTCGAGCATTTCCCGGGACACGTCGACGACGGTAACGTCCCAGCCTCGCTGCAATAGCCTGATTGAAAGATTGCCCGTGCCACCGCCGCAATCTAGGCACTTCACCCGCCTCCCGTTAACATGACCGAGATGGGACGCGATCAAGTCTAAATCCGCCGCCAACATCCGCTGAAAGGACGGGTCGAAGGTCCAACTTTCGTACCTCTCGTATTTTGGGGCGGCTTCCCGATAGAAGGAGACATTGGCGCGAATGACCTCGTCGGCGGGTGCGCCGGTCTTCATATG
>Ga0326597_10008564_pt1 | contig 13786 bp, 15 predicted proteins | sample RVTome_12_FD_203789 | JGI IMG/M metagenome (GOLD analysis project Ga0326597, IMG submission 203789) | Soil microbial communities from uranium-contaminated site in the Upper Colorado River Basin, Wyoming, United States - RVT100D185 | ecosystem: Environmental > Terrestrial > Soil > Contaminated >... | reverse complement strand
AGATCGTGCCGTCGCGGCCGGGAGCGAAGACGTCGAGCCGGTCGGGGCCCCACGAGGAGGCCGTCGGTGTCGCGTCCGCTTCGAGCTCGCCCCCGAGCGATTCCCACTCGTGCCACGCGGAGCCGTCCCAGTAGCGGTCCCACAGCTCGCCGTCCGGCAGGATGGCGAAGACCTCCATCTCGTCGTCGCCCCACGCGGTAACGGCCGGCGCCGAGGCGAGCGTCCCGCCGAGCGATTCCGGCTCGCCCCACGCCCCGTCGACCATCGACTGGTGGATGAGCGCGCCGTCGAAATCGACCCAAAACAGGTCGATTCGGCCGCGCCCTCGCGAAACCGCCGCCATACCCCTCACAGCGCGCACGGTACCCGACGGCGGGCGGCGGCGAAAGGGGGTGCAGGAGGCGGCGACGGGGCGAACGGGCGCCGGGCGAACGGGGTGGGCACTCGGCGACGCGGCGAACGCCGTGCCGAGCGCCCGCTTCAGGCCGAGCCGGTCATCCTCGGGAGGCAGTCGCCTACCTCCGCGGCAGTCGGCTCGTCGAGCCGGCGGGCGAGCCCGACGGCCCCACGGCTGAGCGCGACGGCCGAGCGGGCGAGCGTGCGGCGGAGCGGGCCAGCGGGCGGATGCGGCCGGCCGTCGCGAGCGGCGCGGGCCGAGGCGACGAGCCGGCGCCGTTCGGCCTCGCGGGAGCGGTCGGCCGCGATCTCGAGCGCGACGAGGCCGAAGTAGCCGGGGTGCATCGATGTGACCTCCATGCGGGCGGGCGATCAGGCCGCGTTCCGGCGGCGCCGGTGCTCGTCGGCGGCCTCGTCGGGGGCTTCGGCCCCCCAGCGGAGGGCGGCGACATCGAGCATGACGAGGGCGGCGGCGATGGCTACCAGAGCGGCGACGGCTTCCATGGCGAGCTCCCTTCCGAGCTTGACATAACCCGTATCGTCTGTTTTAGTGGTTACGTGCACTGTAGCGTGCGGTGAGTAACCTGTCAACACCTATATAGCGGTTATCATGCCGGTCCAACCCCACGTCCACGCCGTCGAGCTCGACGACACGTTCGACTTCATCAACACCCTCGAGCACGATGGCGATGCATCGACCGAAGAGCTCGAGACGCCCGGCGCGGCGATCGCCTGGCTCGTCGGCCGCGGCCTCGTCCACGCGGACAGCATTCCCGCGCAGCGCGCGTCGGACGAGCGGCTCCTCGCGCGCGTGCTCCATGCTCGGGCGGCGTTCCGTGAGATCGCCGACGCGGTCCACGGCCATCGGCCGGCCGATGCCGCCGCGCTCGACGAGGTCAACCGCACGCTGCGCGCCCGGGAGGTCGTTCTCCTCGAGCCCGCCTCCGACGGGGTCAGCGTGGGGCATCGCCACGAGGGCGACCCGATCGACGACGCCCTCGCCCGCCTCGCCGAGCCCCTCGTCGCGGAGATCGCGAGCGGGCGCCCGGATCGCCTGCGCGTCTGTGCGAACGACGCGTGCCGGTGGGTCTTCTTCGACCACTCACCGACGGGACGGCGGCGCTGGTGCAGCATGCGCAGCTGCGGCAACCGGGCAAAGGCCGCCCGCCACCGGGAGCGGATGAAGGACGCGGCGTCGGGCGGGGCTCCCGGCTGATGGTCGAGCTGCCGAGCCGGTCGGCCGGCCGGGTCGAGGCCATCCACATCGCACCGGAGGCGGGCGCTCCGATGGTCCCGCTCGAGCTTGCGCGGGCGATCGCGGGATCGGGCCTCGGGGGCGACCGCTACGCCACCGGGCGCGGCCACTGGTCGGCGATCCGCCGATCCGGCGACGGACTCACGCTCATCGAGGCCGAGGTCGTCGAATCACTCGCCCGCGAGCACGGGATCGCCCTTCGGCCGGGTGACACCCGCCGAAACGTGACCGTCCGCGGGATCCGCCTCGACGAGTTGATCGGGCGGCGCTTCCGGATCGGCGGTGCGCTGCTGGCCGGCGTCCGACGCTGCGAGCCGTGCTCGTACCTCGAGGGGCTGCTCGACGCCTCGGTCCTCGTCCCGCTCGTCCATCGCGCCGGGATCCGGGCCGACGTCGTCGAGGGCGGCGAGCTCGCCGTCGGCGACGAGATCGTGCTCGCGGCTCAGGTCGCCTCGGAGAAGCGCTCGAGGATCGGCCGGACCTCCATCGCCAGGCGGGTCATCGATTCCTCATCGTACGGCGCCGGGAAGCCCGCGATGAGGTGCCGGTAGCCGATCTCGAGCAGCGGCGCGAGGTGCTCGGCGACCCTCTCCGGCGTGCCGACCGGCTGGTCCGTCCAGCGCCTGGCCCGGCCGTTTCGCTCGAAGATCGATTCGAACGCCCGACGGGCCTCGGCTTGCGAGTCGCGGATGACGACCGCCCCGATGCCGACGGTGCGCTCGATCTCGGCGGGATCGCGGCCGACTGCCTCGCAGTGCCGGAGCAGCACCTGCTCCTTGCGGCGCACGCTCTCCACGCCGCCGCCGAGGTTGCACGCGTCCGCGTACCTCGCGACGAGCCGCAGGGTCACCTTCTCGCCGCCGCCGCCGACGAGGATCGGCAGCCGCTCCTGGAGGGGCGGCGGATCGTTGCGCACGTCACGGGCGGCGTAGCGCGGCCCGGCCGCCGACGGCCGCTCCCCCCGAAGCATTCCGCGCATGACCGGCAGCGCCTCGCCGAGCCAGCGGAGGCGCTCCGGTGGGCCCGATCCGAACCGCAGGCCGAAGGCAGCGGCCTCTTCCTCGAACCACGCCGCCCCGATCCCGAGGATCGCCCGCCCGCCGGAGATGTGGTCGAGCGTGGTCACCATCTTGGCGGTCAGCGTCGGCTCGCGGTATGGGTTGGCACCGACCATCAGGCCGAGCCGGACGCGTTCCGTCGCCATCGCCCAGGCCGCGAGCGTGAGATAGCCCTCGAGCAGCGGCCCGTCCGACGACCCGACGATGGGGTAGAGGTGGTCCCACGTCCAGAGAGTGTCAAAGCCGAGCCGGTCCGCCCGGCGGCCGGCCTCGAGCAGCGAAGGCCAGTCGGTGTACTGGTTCCAGCACAGGGCCCCCAGCCTGACGGGTGTCACGGGACTGCCTCGCCGTCAGTCACGGAAGCGGAACGGCGGGTAGACGCTCGTCAGGAGCAGGACATACGCGTTGACTCTCGTCGTCCAGCGCAGCCAGCCGCCCAGGAGCGTGTAGCCCCAGGTCGCCATCCGGCCGTCGATCAGGACGGGGATCCACGACACGAGGATGACCATGAAGACGCCGAGGGCCAGGAACGCCAGGACGATGTAGTGCGGGATGGCGAGGATGCCGCGCAGCCAGATCCCGAACAGCGGGATGCCCCACAGCGGGTTGATCGGGGCCATCTCGTCGTAGTCGACCGTCACCGGATGGTCGCCGGTCACCCAGAACGGCGGATACGTGTCGGTGAGCATGAGGAAGTAGGCGGACACGCGGGCGGTGTAGCGGTACGTGCCGCCGACGAGGTCGTAGCCCCACTTCGGGTAGCGGTTCTGAAGGAGCACCGGGTACCAGACGACGAACTGGAGGAGCCCGACGAGGGCGCCGAGCATCGCGAGCACGAGAAAGTGCGGAATGAGGATCAGCCACCGGACGAAGTGCCCGAAGATCGGGACCCCCCACAGGCGGTTGATGGGTTCGTTCTCATCGAACTCGACGCGGACCGGGTATCCGGGCGGCAGCAGCGCCCCGACGGCTTCCATGGCGACCCTCCCTCGCCGCGCGCGGCCGGCGCACGATCGCCCTGATCCTACTCGACGGGCGGGCGAGTCCCCCGGTCCTTCAGCGGACCACGACGTTGACCAGCCGCCCGCCGCCGGCGTGGACGATCCGGTCCGGCTCCCGGCCCGCGAGTGCCGCGCGCACCTTGCCGCGGGCGAGGACGACCTGCTCGAGCTCGATTTCGCTGATGCCGGCCGGCACTTCCACCTTGTCGCGGAGCTTGCCGTTGACCTGGATGGGGACCTCGCGGGTCGCCTCCGCCGCGGCCGCCTCGTCGACCATCGGCCAGCGCTCGGCGTGGATCGACGACCACTCCTCGCCGGCCGCGGCCAGGCGGCGCGACCACAGCTCCTCGCTGATGTGCGGCGCGCCCGGGGCGAGCATGAGCAGCAGCAGCCGGATGGCCTCGTCCCAGTCCGCCGTGCCCGCGACCTCGGTCCCGCGGTAGCGGAACAGCGCGTTCGTCAGCTCCATCAGCCGGGCGACCATCGTGTTGAAGTGGAAGGCCTCGTAGTCGGCGGTCACGGAGCGCAGCGCGCGGTGGGCGGCCGAGCGGAGCGCCGCGCCGTCCGATGACGCGTCCTCGCCGGCCGGCAGCCGACCCGCCTGCGGGTCGCCCGGCTCGCGCCCATGCGGATCGAGGACCACGGTCCACACGCGGTTAAGGAAGCGGTGAACACCGCCGATGCCGCTCTCGCTCCACGGCCCGCCCTGGTCCCACGGCCCCATGAACATGAGGAACAGCCGAACGGTGTCCGCGCCGTAGCGCGCGACCAGCTCGTCGGGGTCCTGGACGTTGCCGCGCGACTTCGACATGCGCTCGCCGTCGGCACCGAGGATCTGACCCTGGTTGAACAGGCGAAGGAACGGCTCGCCCTGGGCGACCAGTCCGCAGTCGCGCATCGCCTTGGTGAAGAACCGGCTGTAGAGCAGGTGCATGACCGCGTGCTCTGCGCCGCCCGTGTACTGGTCCACGGGCGTCCAGGTGTCGACCATCGGCCGGTCGACCGCCCCGTCCGCCTTGTTCGGCGACAGGTAGCGGAACCAGTACCACGACGAGTCGATGAACGTGTCCATCGTGTCCGTCTCGCGCCGCGCCGGCCCGCCGCAGCGCGGGCAGTCGACGGCGAGGAACGCCTCGTCCCGGGCGAGCGGGTTCACGCCGCGGCCGCCGTAGTCGACCGACTCCGGCAGCAGGACCGGCAGGTCCTGGTCGGGGACCGGGACGATCCCGTCCGTCGGGCAGTAGATGACCGGGATCGGCGTGCCCCAGTAGCGCTGCCGGCTGATCAGCCAGTCGCGCAGACGGTACGTCACGGCTGGCTTCGCACGGCCGTCCTCGGCCAGCCAGGCCACGATCGCCCGACCGCCCTCGTCGGCCGGCATGCCGGAGAATCGGCCGCTGTTGACCAGGACCTCGCCGGCCGTATGGGCGATGTACGCCGATTCGAGCGGCTCGTCCTCCGTGCCCGGGTCCGCGACGACGCGCGGAATCGGCAGGCCGAACTTCACCGCGAACTCGAAGTCGCGCTCGTCGTGCGCCGGGACCGCCATGATCGCGCCGGTGCCGTAGGTGGCGAGCACGTAGTCGGCGACGAAGATCGGGATCCGCTCGCCGTTGACGGGATTGATCGCGTCGGCGCCGATCGCGACGCCGGTCTTCTCGCGCTCGGTCGACAGGCGCTCGATCTCGGTCTCCGTCCGCGCGCTCGCGACGTACGCCTCGACCTCCGTCCGCCGATCCGGCGCGGTCAGCTTCGGGACGAGCGGGTGCTCGGGGGCGAGGACCATGAACGTGGCGCCGAACAGCGTGTCCGGCCGGGTCGTGAACACGCGGATCTCGTCGCCGCCCGGCTGGTGGTCGTCCGGCGCGGTCGTGAACACGATCTCGCCGCCTTCGGATCGGCCGATCCAGTTCGTCTGCATGATCCGGATCGGCTCCGGCCAGTCGATTCCGGAGAAGTCGAGCAGTTCGTCGGCGTACTCGGTGATACGCAGGTACCACTGCTCGAGGTCGCGCTTCTCGACCTTCGCCCCGCAACGCCAGCAATGCCGGTCCGTCCCCTCGACCTGCTCGCGCGCCAGCGTCCCGTCGTTAGGGCACCAGTCGACCGGCGACATCGCCCGGTACGCGAGCCCCTTCTCGAGGAAGCGCAGAAACAGCCACTGGTTCCAGCGGTAGTAGGCCGGGTCGCAGGTGACGACCTCGGCGCTCCAGTCCCACATCGCGCCCATCGACCGGAGCTGACGGCGCATGTTCTCGATGTTCGACATCGTCCACTCGCGCGGGTGGATCCCCCGGGCGATCGCGGCGTTCTCGGCCGGCAGCCCGAAGGCGTCGAACCCGATCGGCAGAAACACGTTCTCGCCGTGCATCCGGTGGAAGCGGGCGATCGCGTCGGTCGGCGTCTTGACGTACCAGTGGCCGATGTGGATGTCGCCGGACGGGTAGTCGTACATCGTGAGCAGGTAGTACCTCTGCCGCGGCGAGTCACGGAGGTCCGTGTCGTGCAGGCCGAGCTCGTCCCAGCGCTGCTGCCAGCGCGGCTCGATGGAGGTGGGGTCGTAGCGCTCGATCCGGGCGCGGTCGGAGGTGGCGGTCATCGTGCCGGGATGCTAGCGCGGCGAGCGGTGCAGCGCACGCGGTGAGTTTCGCGCCGGCTCGCGCGCGACCGCCCGGCGGCCGCCCTCAGCCGGAGCTTGCGCCGGCCGGTTCCGCTCCCAGCATCAAATCCAGGGCAACGATCGCCCTGAGCGCGTCGGCGAGGCGCTCGCCGAGCGTGGGGTGCCCACCTCCGCGCTCATGCCGCGCACGACCCGGGTGCAGACTGGCCGCATGTCCCTCTCCACGCCGCCGATTTGACGGTGGCAGCATCACGGGCTCGGACAACCGGCCTTTGGGCCCGAATCGACGACCCCCTGGCCGGCGGGACCGAGGGGTCGGGTGGTGGCGTCATGCGGGTGGTGGAGCTACGGGGATTCGAACCCCGGACCTTCTGAATGCCATTCAGACGCTCTCCCAGCTGAGCTATAGCCCCACGTCCGCCGCTCAGTTAGAGCGGCTAACTTCCGATCGGCTTGACCATGACGCTGCCAAAGCGTATAACTGCCACAGCTCTCTCGACGGTATCCGCAGTTGGCAGGCCCTGATCATGACCGCGCGGCACGGCACCCATACTAGCGCACCGGCGCTTGAGCGCGACATCGCCAGCTTCGTTCGGCACCTCAACGCCGGCAACCTGTCGCCGAAGACCGTCCGCTCGTATCGCGAGGCGGTCGTCCTGTTCGGCCGCTTCCTCGCCGAGCGGGGGATGCCGACCGTCCTCGAGGGCATCGCCCGCGAGCACGTCGAGGCGTTCATCGTCGAGCTCCTGGCGCGCTGGCGCCCGGCGACCGCCCACAACCGCTACGCCGGTCTCCAGGCCTTCTTCCGCTGGGCCCTCGAGGACGGCCTGATCGCCGACTCGCCGATGGCCCGGATGCGGCCGCCCAAGATCCCCGAGGAGGCGCCGGCGATCCTGCGCGAGGACGAGCTGCGCCGCCTCCTCGCACTCGTCGATCGCGATCACCGCTTCGCCGGCCGGCGCGACGCGGCGCTCCTGCGCGTGTTCATCGACACCGGCGCCCGGCGCAGCGAGGTCGCCAACCTGCGCTACGCGCCCGATGACCCGGAGGCCAACGACGTCGACCTCGAGCTGGGCCAGCTGCGCCTGGTCGGCAAGGGCCGCCGCGAGCGGCTTGTCGCGGTCGGCCGCCAGACGATCCGCTCGCTCGACCGCTACCTGCGCCTGCGCGATCGCCACGCGGCCAGCCACCTGCCCTGGCTGTGGCTGGGGCCGAGGGGTCGGTTCACCGACTCGGGCATCGCCCAGATGCTCGGGGAGCGCGGTCGGGCGGCCGGGCTCCCCGACCACCTGCACCTCCATCAGTTGCGCCACACGTACGCCCATCTCGCGCTCTCGGCCGGGATGCAGGAGACCGATCTCATGCGGGTCGCCGGCTGGCGGAGCCGCAAAATGCTCCAGCGCTACGCGGCATCGGCTGCGACCGAGCGCGCGCTGGCCGCAGCCCGCCGGCTCAGCCCGGCCGACCGGCTGTAGGCCACCGCGTCGGGAAGGCGAGCATCCCGCCGTGGCCACCGCCTTCGACCCGCACGATGCCGACACCTGGCCGGACGCGACGATCGTCGTCCGGGGCGGCACCCGCGGAGGCGAGGCGCTCCAAGAGGAGTTCGAGGCCGAGGGCGAATTCTCGGTTCAGGCCGACCCGGAGGCAGAATTCCTATCGCTCTGTCGCTGCCTGCCGTGGGGCAAGGTCCGGCGGACGACGCTTCTCCGCCTGCGCGCCGTCGGCGGTCGGCTCATCGAAAGCCATGCTCCCGACAGCTACCACTGTGACGTCGTCGGGATCGACGGTTGGACCTTTGACACCGTTCTCGACCCGCCGGAAGATAATCCAGTGCCTCGCGCGGAGCGCACGGGACGGAGCCAGCCGTGATCATCATCCAAGCCGACTTCAACAACGTCAGCCGGGGCCGGGTGAACCTGACCCGGATGCGCCGCCACCGCGACACGCCGTTCGCGGAGCTTGCCCGCACTGGAGAGCCGATCCTCTTCGTCGACTACGAAGAGGCGGCCTACGGTCGCCTCGAGCGCGATCCCACGACAGGCGACTGGTATGCCGTGCCCGAGTGGGAGACTCAGCACCAGGTTGCGCCGATCCCGGGCCGGCCAGCGTACGAGGGTTACCGGAGGCGCGTCGCCGCGCCCGCCTGAGTCGCACCGGGCGACGACGAGGGTCGTTGCTGCGAGGCCAGGCAAGCCCGGAGCGGGAATCGCGTAGCGATGTCGCGCGTCGGCGTTGGGCGGCCGCTCCGCACGATCAGCCCGCCCGGTCCATCATCGCGACCCGGTCGCCGCCCGGTCGCCACTGTCGACCATGCAGGCGCCGGGGACGCGACCACCGGCGCGACACACCCTCGCCCCGCCTCACCGGATGAACCGGGCGAGCGCCGGGATGGCCGCGAACACCCGCTCGTCGAGGGCCTCGACCGGCGGCCCGGGCTGGTCGGACCGGGCGATGAGGCGACCGACCGACGCCGCGCGCCGGGCCGAGTCGACGACGATCCCGACGTGGATCGGCGGATCGTCCGACGAGCGCGAGAACGCCGACCGGTAGCGGCGGATCTTCTCGGGCAGGACCGCCCCGCGTTCGGTGCCGCCGAGTCGTACCGGCTCAGGGTCAGCCAGACGAGGAAGGGAGGTGCCGGGAGGAGCCTCATCACCGTGGGGCCAAATGGGGTTGTCATTCTCAGCCGTTCGGATGCGGTGGAGCATGGCCCACGCCGTGACCGGCTATGGCGCGCCGGCCGCGCCTCCGGGGTAGACACTCTGGCGACCCGGAGGTTGGTGGGTGTCTCGCTACGGTGCCAATGGCGGAAGCACACGATCAGGTAGTTCGGCCGGTGGCTCTGGCGTGGTTATGGCTCCAGTCGCGATGTTCCTCACGGGACCCGTTCGGTAATACCCGAAATCGTTCGGCGTGACCACGCATGTGGGATCGGTCCAAACCTCTCCTGATAGAGGCATCGACAGGTCCCCGTGGATCTGAATGATCCACGCTGGTCCGTCCTCGCGAAGCTGTGGCTCCCTGCCAGTAAGTGGGACATAATGGACGATGTCCTTCGCCGCCGCGATCTCCCCCATCCCGATCACCTCGTCGATTGGGATCGTGTCACCGATTTGGCACTTGGCCATGGCGTCCGCCGCTTCGACGCTGGGGTGCGAAACGGATACCGCTTGAACCTCGCCGGCTGGAGGGGGCTCGCTCGACGCCTGTGGTGGAGCCGGTGACATGCTCGACGCCTGAGACGGAGCTGTTGATGCGGCGGGCTTCGGACCCTCCGTGACTGGAGCTCCCACCGAGCAGCCTGATATCGTCAAGATCGCGGGCAAGAGGACTGCCCGGAACATGAACGACCCGCGGATCTGCGGCAGATACTTCAAGACGATCACGGTGCGCGATTGTCCCAAGGATAGAAATTGTGGTGAGTGTAATCCCAAGCACATCGCCAGTTTGTTGGGTTCGAGTTTGCTGAGCACGCTGACCCCGAAGCGTGATTCTCCAAGTGCCAGCCAGATCCGTTCTGGTATTGCACGTTGCCGAATAGCTGGTGATTGCTCACGGTCCCACCGCCCTGGTCACCGTTGTTGAGCATCTCGTCCTGGTACTCAACGGCGACGACGCCCGGCCAGCACGTATCAAGATCTGAAGCCGATCTCGCGTACTTGAAGACCTCGTCGATGTAGAAGTTGTAGTTGCTGCCCACCTTCGATATCTGAAAGAAGTGGAGGCCAGTGGCAGCATTGGCGATCTTGATGAAGGGCGTCGTGAACTTTATGCCACATGCACCCGTTTCGCGCTGGTAGAAGACCCAATAGTACGTGACACCATTATTCCAAGGGCAAGAGCCGACTGTTGGGTCTGGGCACTTTGCGTAGCCGCCCTGGAAGATGTTGACACCATCCGCGGGGGTCTGAGGTCCGTCGAGGGATACCCAAGAGAGTGACCAGCTCGCAACTTTCGTGGCCCCTTGCGTACAGGGGCTCTCGTTGACGTATTCTATCTCGGCGTAAACGCCCTTCAGGCCAGCCCCCGAACGTCCGTCGCCCAGGTACTTGTTTTGCGAGACACCCTGACAATTGGCCCAAGCCGCCGCCGATGCTGGGACGGTTAAGGAAGTTCCCAACGCGAGGACGCCGCCAATGAGCAGGCTGGGCCATCTCGCATTCACGTGGGTCCTCGTGGCGATGGAGCGCGCTCGCGCTGTGAGAGCAGACTCGCACTGCCGTCAACGTGGCCGCCGGGTTCGCCGATCCCGAATCGGACCTCGTTCGGATCGGCGCCCGCATCCTCGCCGCTGAGCTGCCGGCCAACGTCAACGCGCGCTCGATCCTGTCGGTGATCGGGGCCGGCGAGCGGACCGACTCGGGGATCGCCGCGCGGACCGGCATCGGGACCAACAACCTAACCGTCCCGACCGGCCCGCTCACAGTGCTCTCCGCCAAGCGGATCGTGGCCTCGGCGCTGCCGCTCTCGACGCGCCGATCGAGCGATCGCCGCTACGCGATCGCCGACCCCTACCTGCGGTTCTGGCTGCGCTTCGTCGAGCCCCATCTCGGTGAGATCGAACGCGGCCTCGGGCCGACCCTCGCGGCGGGCCTCGCCGCCGACTTCCGGACCTTCCGCGGCCGAACGATCGAGCCGCTCGTCCGCGCGGCGCTCGGGCGCCTGTCGATCGGTGGGGACGCCACGTTCGACGGCGCGCGCGAGGTCGGTCCCTTCTGGACCCGGGACGGGAGCGTCGAGGTCGACCTGGTGGGCGCGGACCGTCCTGATCCGCCGGTCGGCTCGGTCGCGTTTGTCGGCACCGTCAAGTGGCGCGAGTCAGACCCTCTCGACGGGACCGACATCGCGGAGCTGTCCCGGGCGTCGGCGATGGTCAGCGGAGCGAGCTCGGCGACGCGCCTCGTGGCCGTCTCGCGCGCCGGTTTTGCCCGGCGGATCGCCGCGCCGATCCGCAAGGTCGACCCTGATGAGATCCTCGAGGCCTTTCGGGCCGACCGAGGCGTCCCCTGCCACCGCCGGGTGCGGGAATCACCGAGTGATGTCGCAGTTCGGCGTTGGGCGGCCGCTCCGCACGATCAGCCCGCCCGCTCCATCATCGCGACCCGGTCGCCACTGTCGACCATGCAGGCGCCGGGGACGCGACCACCGGCGCGACACACCCTCGCCCCGCCTCACCGGGTGAACCGAGCGAGCGCCGGGATGGCGGCGAACACCCGCTCGTCGAGGCCATCGAGTCCGTCCGGCCCGCCGAGGCAACCGGGTGAGAGGAGCGGCCAGGGATCAGCGCCCCAGTGCGCCGCGAGATCGACCGTCCGCACGCTTGCGCCGGCAGGCGACGTCCAGATCGCACGGAGCGAATCGGCGGTGAGGGCCGCCTCGGCGCTGACCCACACGCCGACCGGCGGATGGGGCCGGTCGGACCGCGCGATGAGGCGACCGACCGACGCCGCGCGCCGGGCCGAGTCGACGACGATCCCGACGTGGATCGGTGGATCCTCCGACGAGCGCGAGAAGGCCGATCGGTAGCGGCGTACCTTTTCGGGCAGGACCGGCCCGCGCCCGGTCCCGAGATCGCGCTCGATGAGCAGGACGATCGAGCGCTCGCCGATCCGGATGACCGCCAGGGCGTCCGGTCGGAGCCAGCCGCCGAGGAGGCGCAGGCAGGCGCGCTCGGGCACCCAGCCCGCGAGGACGGTCCCGGTCGCCGGCTCGGACGCCCGGAGGAAGGCCGCGAACAGGTCGTGCGTGGCGAGACCGTGGATGATCGGCGAGACGACTTCGATGCCGCCGTCGAGGTGCGCCCGACCGTCCGGCCAGACCAGCCGCTCGAGCCCGGCCCGGGCCGACTTCGTGAGGGCATAGGCGTAGCGGGGGCCGCGCGGACGTTGTCGGTTGGCCGCCCAGGAGCCCGACAAGAGGCCGTACTCGGCGAGCCGGGCGAGCCGCCGCTGGGCGATCCGCCGGTGGCCGTAGGCGAGCAGCGCGGCCAGCTCGGCGGTGATGACGTCGCCCACGACGAGCCACAGCAGGACCGCCCGGTCGCGCTCGGGCAGCGCCGTCCAGCCGGCGAGCCCCGGCGCGCCGCGGAGCGCCACCGCCCGCGCCGGCGCCGTCACGGAACGCCCCCTCCGCGCCTCGCCACCCGTTTCCGGCGGGCCCGAGCTGACAGATACGCCAGTCGCGCGAAGTGCGCCGACCGGGCGAGGGCCGCCCGGCGCGCCCGTTCCTCCGGGGCCAGGAGCCCGTCGGGGTCGACGAGCCGCTCGAACGAGGCGAGGAAGGCGACCCGACCCGGGGCGGACGTCTCGCGCGAGTCGTGGGTCGCGTGGAGCCGGTAGGCGCCGCCGCCCAACCACCGTCTGCGACCGGCGGAGCGCTGGCTCCAGGCCCGGTCGTCGCGACGGTCTCGCTCCGCGGGAGCGGGGGCCGCCGAGATGGCGATGGGGCGGACCGACCGCGAGGCCAGCCGCCTGATCCGACCCTATCCAACCGGGGTCACTCGTGGGAAGGGGGATTCCGTTCAAGATTCAGTGTATTGTCGCTGGCCGGACGTCCCGATTGACACCCAAGACGACGTGTGCGAGGCTCCGATCGTGCTCAAGACGAAGCGAACGTACAACCTCAGCCGCCGCACGATCGAGACCGTCCAGGCGCTCGCCGAGCGGAAGGTCGCGCCGATCCAGGACGCCCTCGTCGAGCTCGCGGTCGACGAGCTCGCTCGTCACGTCCGCGAAGCCGACGAGGCCGACGCGTGGGCGGCCGCGGCCGCCGATCCGGAGTTCGGCGCCGAGGCCGACGAGCTTAAGCGGCTCTATCATGACGCCGACCCAGCCACGTGGCCCAGGCCGTAGGCCTGCCCCCGCTCCGCTGGGCGGTCGTCATCGTCGACCTCGACCCCGTCGAGGGCCACGAGCAGGCCGGCGAGCGGCGCGCCCTGGTTGTGTCGTATGAGGCGTTCCACCGCTCCGGTCTGCTGACGGTCTGTCCGATCACGGCCGCCCGCCAGACGCCGCGCTACCCGGGCGAGGTCGCGATCCCCGCCGGCGAGGCCGGTCAGACGAAGCCCGGGCTCATCCTCTGCGCGCAGGTCCGGACGATCTCGGTCCGCCGGATCCGGGCTACGGGCATCCTGCCCGGCGGCGGCGTCGCCTACCTCAACGACCCGCGGATCCGCTCGGCGGTCCGCGCGGCGCTGCGCCATCACCTCGGGCTCGACATCCCGCCGCTGTCCGACGGGGCCGCGAGTCGTTAGCACCCGCCCGTCCTGACACCGTCGGCCCGGGGCTGCCTGTAGCCTGCCTGCGGCCAGATCCGCCAGATGTTGTCGCCTCGATCTGTCCGCTTGCGGGAGATGGGGGTGGGGCGCTCCTCGAGCGTTGTACGCGTTCGCGGGGCTAGAACTAACGAAGGGCCTTGAGCACACGTGTGACACAGCGAAGCTGGACCGCGCATA
>Ga0326597_10008563_pt1 | contig 13787 bp, 17 predicted proteins | sample RVTome_12_FD_203789 | JGI IMG/M metagenome (GOLD analysis project Ga0326597, IMG submission 203789) | Soil microbial communities from uranium-contaminated site in the Upper Colorado River Basin, Wyoming, United States - RVT100D185 | ecosystem: Environmental > Terrestrial > Soil > Contaminated >... | reverse complement strand
GCGGCCCGGCGGTCGGATCCAGATCTCGGACATCGTGGTCGAGATTCCACCCTCGGACGCCTGCCGGGCTCAACCCCAGCTCTGGGCCGAGTGTATCGTGGGCGCCGTCACGAGAGCCCAATTCCTCGAGACTCTGGAGAACGCCGGCTTCGAGGACATCACGGTTCTACAACAGGTAGACTACTTCGCGGCCAGCTCAAGTGAGGAGACGAAGAAGGTGGCCTCAGGCTTCAATGCGCACGCCATCGTGATCTCGGGTGTGAAGCCTGTCCAGGGGAACCCCCGAGCATAGAATCTCACACGTGGAGGACGGGAGAATGACACGCTACGCGAAGCTGGGGACACTCTCAATCCGTTGGATGGCCGTGGGACTCTTTGTCGTTACGGCTGTCTGGGTCTTGATCCTGTCGATCGGCTGGTGGGCGATGGGTTCGATGATGGGACAGCAGGGGAACGCCGTTGGATTCGGTCGCATGATGGGCGGAGGAGTGGGGCTCCTCTGGGGTCCTGCCCTTCTGAATCTCTTGGTCGGTGCACTGCTCTATTCGCTCAGTGGGCCAATCGGGACAATGATGGCGTCCGGACTCGCCGATGGATCTGACTGACGGCTGGAGGAAGAACTAGTGATCGCTCGACAATATCTGCACACAGAACCTGTGGTGGCGGCGTCGTATCTGTTCGGCTGCGGCGGCGAGGGCCGAGGGACCGTGGTCGATCCGGTTCTCGCGCCGGAAGCTTATGCGCGTGACGCGGAGGCGCTCGGGCTGTCGATCAAATATGTGGTCGATACGCACGTACACGCCGATCACGTCTCAACGGGTCGTCAGCTCTCGGAGCTGGTTGGAGCGTCGTACGTGCTCCATGAAAGTGCGCCAGCCGACTTCCCGTTTGCTTCGGTTCGCGATGGCGACCTGCTGGAAGTGGGGAATACCTCCGTCAAGGTTCTGTACACCCCAGGGCACACCCCCGAGCACGTCACCCTCGCCGTGATCGATCGCACGCGGAGCGACGAAGTCTGGTTTCTGCTCACCGGTCACACTCTGATGATCGGAGACATGGGCCGGACCGAGCTGGCGTCGGGCGCGGAGGAGGGAGCACGCGCCCTCTTCATGAGCGCGGAGCGACTTCGCGGGTTCCCGGATTACGTCGAGATATGGCCAGGGGCGTTCTCGGGCTCGGTGTGCGGCCGGGGACTCAGCGGCAGGGCGAGCTCCACGATTGGCTTCGAAAGGCGTTTCAACCGGGCTTTTGCGCTAACAGACCGGGATGCGTTCGTCGAGCTGATGCTCCGGGACATCCCCACTCGCCCGGAACGCGCGGAAGAGATCAGGGCCGAGAATCTGGGACGCGTCGCGGCAACGGCCCCGTAGCGTGCCTGCGGCATGACGTCAGGCCTAGGCCGACCCGACCAGGCCGTCGTTCTAGGGCTCAAAGCGAACTGGCAACAGTTCTGGATGCTGGTTCTCGTGAACGCGTTCGTCGGGGCCATGGTAGGCCTGGAGCGGACGGTTCTTCCGCTAATCGCGGAAGTCGAGTTCGGGCTGGCCTCCAGGCAGGTGATCCTCTCGTTCATCGTCACGTTCGGCGTGGTAAAGGCGGCGACAAATGTGTTCGCTGGGCGTCTCGGCGACCTCTACGGCCGCAAGCGCATCCTGGTTGTTGGCTGGCTCGTCGCGGTGCCGATCCCATTCGTCTTGATGTGGGCTCCGTCCTGGGCGTGGATCGTCTTCGCAAACGTTCTGCTTGGGATCAACCAGGGCCTGGCCTGGTCCACGACGGTGATCATGAAGATCGATTTGGCGGGCCCCAGGCAACGGGGCCTCGCGATGGGCCTGAACGAGTCTGCGGGCTACATCGCCGTGGCACTCTCCGCCTTAGCCACCGGCTATGTGGCCGAAGCCTACGGCCTCCGTCCCGAGCCATTCTACCTGGGGATTGCGTTTGTGGCCGCGGGTCTAGGACTCTCGCTTCTTTTCGTGCGTGAAACGCATGGCCACGCGGCCCTAGAGGCCAGTAGTCTCCCAAGCCTCGCTACGCTGGGGGGAGACAGGGAGCCCATGGAGTCCAAGACCGGCACCCGTTGGATGCTTGCCCGAGGGAGCTGGTCCGATCCCGCTCTCTCCACGGCCAGCCACACGGGAATGGTCAACAACCTCAACGATGGCGTGGCGTGGGGCCTCTTCCCCCTCTTCTTTGCCGCCGGCGGTCTCTCGGTCGGGCAAATCGGAATCCTTAGCGCCATCTATCCAGGGGTCTGGGGGGTCCTTCAGCTCTGGACCGGCGCGCTCTCGGACCGCTGGGGTCGCAAATGGTTGATTGCGAACGGTATGCTGGTTCAAAGCGTCGCGCTGGTGGCGATAGCCCTCGCCCGCAGCTTCTGGCCCTGGGCAGTTGCGGCCGCCGCGTTGGGAGTCGGCACCGCGATGGTGTACCCCACGCTCCTTGCCAGCATCGGGGACGTCGCGCACCCGCGTTGGCGTGGCTCCGCGGTGGGTGTCTACCGACTCTGGCGTGATGGAGGCTACGCGGTCGGCGCGCTCCTGGCCGGCGTCCTGGCCGATCTTTTCGGTATCCCGTGGGCCATCGGCGTGGTCGCCACGCTTACGTGCCTATCCGGTATCGAGGTGGCGTGGCGCATGCCGGAGACCCTTCCGCTCGGACGCCGATGATGGAGGAACTGGTCCCGTCCTTTCCTGCGCAGGCCCTTTCATAGGGTCCGAAACCGCGGTCGCGATCAGGCCCGCATGCCGGGGTTACACGAGAGGAGTAGAGAGCTATTTCCACGCGACCGCGATGTGAACCGCGTCGCTCACGGTGGCTCGCCCACTCGCGTCCGCGCGCTCGCGGAGCATGCCGTCGAGTACCCGCCGAATCGTCAGACGCTGGTTCTCGGTGAGCTCACCGATCACCGCGTCGGCGATCGGGTTACCATTCACCACCCAGTCCCACATCTCCTGTCCGGAAGCAAACACGGGCCTTTCGGCGGTCCGTACGACTTGGACGTCCTTGAGACCGGCATCGACCAGTCGCTGCCGTAGGACCACTGGGTCGGCCAACTGGAACTCCAGAGGCGGCGGATCGTCTGGAAGCCCCGGGAAATCGGGTGCCACAACCTTCAGTGCGCTGAAGAAGAACTGGAGGAACTCGAGTTCCTCAGGGGGGCCGTAGGCTATGATGAGCACGCGACCTCCGGGCTTCGTCACCCGAACCATCTCGCTCAGCGCACGTGCTTGGTCGGGGACGAGCATGACGCCGAATTGAGACCCGGCGACATCGAAAGTGTCGTCGGGGAGATCTAGAGCGTGGCAGTCCATCACACGCCCCTCCGTATCGGTGAGGCCCTCATTCAGGGCTCGCTCCCGGAAGCGATTGATCATGGCGGGGGACCAATCGGTGGCGAGCACTCGCGCGCCTAGCCGAGCGGCCGGCAGGCTCAAGCCGCCCGACCCAGCTGCGACATCTAGGAACCGCTCGCCCGGCCGTAGGCCGGCGTGTCGAAGTGCCTCGTTCGCGAGCTCAGCTTCCTGCGGGGCCACGTAAAGGTCATAGCCCTCCGCGATCGCGCTCCATGCCTCCGGCGGCGCCACAGTGTGCTCGTTGGTGCTGGCTTGATCTTGAGTCGTGCTCATGGTGCTCCTCCCTGGCCCGAGTGGACGTCGTGCCGAACGATAGGGAGCGAACGGGGCCACAACCTCGGGCAAACGACCCAATTGTTCTCCTACATGGCGTGGGTAATTCTGTGTAGTCCGGCTAGCTGACCAACTTGTGCTTGAAGGCGTAGGCTGTAGCCTCGGCACGGGACGAGAGCCCGAGCTTCGTGAACATGTTGCTGATGTGCCGGGCGACCGTTTTTTCGCTGATGAAGAGGGCGGCAGCGATGGCGCGGTTCGTCATCCCCGTTGAAAGGAGCGTAAGGACTTCGACTTCGCGGGGGCTTAGCGGCCCCGCCCGTTGCTGCGACTCCGCGAGGCGGGTTAGGCGCTCGACGTCGGGCTGGGCACCGAGTGTTCGGAGTCCGTCTCTGGCTGCGTTGAATTCGAGCTGCGCGCCAGCTTCATCTCCGAGCGCACGACAGGCAACTGCGATGAGGATGCGGGCTCGTGCCATTTGATGCGGAGCATCGAGGGCGCGCCACGCGCGAAGCGCGGCACGTAGGTGGGGAAGCGCAGCCGCTAGGATCTCCTTCTGCGACTAGAACCGCCCCATAGGCGTCGGCGACTAAGCCTTCCAAGAACGGGGTATCGAACTCCGCGGCCAACCGGGCGAGTTCGTCGGCCGCCGTGCGTGCAGGTCCTGTTTCCCTGGCCTCCAGCATGATCTCGACGCAGGCGGGAAGCAGGCGTGACCGGGCGGTTGGACCCGTCGCCTCGGCGAGCGCGCGGCGGACCGCGGGCAGAGCGAGATCGATCCGACCTTGCCCCAGTCGGAGTAGGGACATCCCCGGTTCCGGGTCACGGCCTGCCAGGCTCGCTTGAAGGTAAGATTCCTCGGCGGCGGCGAGATCACCGCGAAGTCGTTGGATCTCGGCCAGCTGGTAGTACGCAGATCCGAGTGCGTCCCAGATCGGGGGTCCAGCAAGCCACGAGCACGCCTGTTCGGCGTGTTCCACGGCGTCGGTCCAAGCTCCCCGCAGCTGCAAGAGCTCGCAGCGATGTACGAGGCAGTGCCCTCTGAACGGAACGATCCCCGGCTGCGCGTCGCACCAGCGTGTGAGCGCCTCGGTCCATTCGTGCGCGCGACGTAGGTCGAACACGTCGTGGCACAATGTGATCACCTGGCAGTAGGCGATGCCGGAAAGCACCGGTGCGACCTCTCCGGCGGCAACGGAGACCATGACCTCGTCTAGGAGCGCCATGCCCCGGGCCACGTGACGCTCGAGAATGAGCGAGTAACCGCGACCGATTCGGGCGAACGTCACGGCGTCGACGTTTCCCAGCCGTTCAGAGCGCTCTTCGGCCTCGACGAATGTAGAGCCTGCACCCGGGTCACCTCGAAACAGCCGCGGAAGGTCCGTGAGCATCCGTAGCCAGGCGTGCTCAATCGAGTCGGACCGGCTCTGCTCTAGGAGGCGCCCACCGCGGCCGACCCAGCCGATCGCCGGAGCCAGGTCGCCGCGGAAGAAGAGACCGAGTGCGTGCCGAAAAGCGCAGCTCGCTGCGCGCTCCCGCTCCCCGCGGCGCAGCCACTCCTGATGCGCGGCAATCCATGCCTTTTCGCACACGGAGTCTCGACCGAGCATGTACGCGGCGACCGCGAGCCGCTCGAGATCGTCAGCCTCGACTAATCCCGCATCGCGAGCCGCCGAGAGGCGCTCGAACGTGTCGAGCCATTGAACCTGCGGAAGCGCGGCAGACGCCTGGTCCTCCCCGATGGCGGAGCTCATTCCCCACACCATAGGACCGCGTCAACCCGCGTCGCCAGCGCCGCCGCCCTCGCACGAGTCACGATCGGAACCGACGAGCAACGGGGGATCCGGCTGCACCTCAGGGCCCCGCGGGCAGCCGCGAGGTGATCGATCTCGGGCTCTTCTCAAACGGGCGAGGCACATGGACCCTGGAACCGTGACCCGGTCCATCGGCTTGTTCGTGCTCGCCGGACTGATGGAGATCCGGGGCGGTTATTTGGTTTGGCTTTGGCTCCGAGAGGGACGTGCAGCGGTCCTGGATGTGATCGGAGTCCTCCTCTTATCCTCTACGGAGTGAGAGCTAACGACATTTAGGCGACTGTCGGTAGCAGTTCGGGTCGCAGCACAACCAGAACCCCATAGGTGATGAGTCCGATCGCGGCCACCCGGCCGAACCCGCGCCCCCACGGCATGACCTTCTCGACGAAGATCACGAGAGCCACAGAAGCCATCGCAGCGACGTTCATCACCCCCACCGGAATCAGGATCAGGAAGAGGGGCCAACAGCACCCCATGCAGTAGAGCCCGTGGACCGACCCCATCCTGGCGGCCCCTACTCGTCCATCACGCCAATGGTTCATGACGAACGCCATCGGCGTGCGGCAATGCTGGAGACAGACGTCCTTGAGCGGCGTCAGTTGATACACCCCGGCGAACACGATCAGCGCTCCGCCTGCACGAGCCCAGTTCATGGAAACCCACTCTGAGCGTGACGCTGCTATCTCCACGCCTGCACCGAGCAAGAACGCGAGCCCACCGAAGGCGAACCACAACGCGATGTAGGAAGCGGTGAATAGGGTGACAGCGAGGGTGTCACCTCGCTTCATACGGCCGTACATGACGATCATCGGCGCGGCGGCGGGGAACATCATCGCGGTCATCATCGCGACCCACATCGCGAAGAAGAGCGGCCAGGAGCGGCCCATCGTCAGGTCTGGACCCATCATCATCTCTGGGCCCATATCCATGGGCTGCCGGGCCTGACGGAGAAAGACGACCCACCCCGCCGCGGCCAACCCGAGCAACACGACGAGGATGGCGTTCTGCTGCCAGGTGACCGCCGGTGGAACGGTGGGGGCGGTCGTGCTCAGCTCAACCGCTCCACGCCACCTGTCTGACCGTGCCGCCCTGCCCGAGGCTCTCCCACGACCGCAGGTCGGGATCCGAGAAGCGCGTTCCTTGGGCGAACGCCAGCTCCTCCTCGACCATCTGGAACGCCCCGAGGATAGGAGCATTGACCAATTTGGCCGGCTTTCCATCCTCCGTTTTGATCGGTCGCAGGAGGATCTGGCCGAACCCTTCGACCTTACCGCTCGGCTCCGCGCCGTCACTGAACTCGACCTTCGCCACGGTGGACGGGAGCCACTGTTTGATGGCCCCTTTCATACCGCCCCAGACACCGCCCTTCTCGCCGTGGAAGATCGCGTCGAGCTCTTTGCGCTGGTCGTTGGTCAGGCTCGGATCCAAGTAGAGCTTCGCCTTGTCGATACCCCCCAGGAAGTCTCCGGGGAGCTCGAAGTGCAAGGTTAGAGTGGCGCCCGATAGGTCAACGCCGTCCGACCTGCCCTCCGTGACGTGGATCCAGAATGCACCGGAACACCACTCCTGATCGGGCTTCGCGGGCCCGAGGGTGCAGGGGCAAACAGCGGCACAGCTGCAGGACTCAAGGATGTCGGCGGTCAAGCGCCAAGTCATGGTCTCCTCCTTAGACACACGCAAGTGACTGACCTATTTACTGACCTATAAAATAGGCGAGTGACTCATTCTGCAGTGCGTGCCCACGCGCGAGCAAGTGTAATCAGGGCGGCCCCTGCTCGTGGTCGCAGCGCCACGTCCGCGGACAGCTCGAGGCCGTGGAAGCGCCGGTGGGTCAGAGAACGGCCTTGTCTCGATGCAATTTTTGGCACAGGTTACAACTCGCCGGCGAAGTCATGAACCATGTAAGCAATTGCTATATCACTACTTGGGCGCTTAGCTCAGCTGGTCGAGTCCAGGATCGATGGATCATTCAAACCAGACATGGCACTCGGCCGTGGGAAGTGATCGTGGAGCCGGATCCCCTCGAAGAGGTGCTGGTGGTCATTACGGCCTATCCTCTCTCTGAGTGAGACGATGAAAGACCGCTATCTGGAAGTGACGTTTCGCAAGGGCAAGCCGCTCGCGGCGTACCTGTACCTGCCCAGGCAGCCAGGCGCCAAGAGCGTAAGGACGGAGAAGCGTGCTAACGGAATCTTGGTCGATTACGGAGAGAAGGGCGAAGTAATCGGTCTCGAGATTACAGCTCCGGGCGCGGTCGCAGCGGACGACATCAATGAGGTTCTCAGGGGACTGGGTTTGGGAAAGATCGACGCTGAGGAGCTCGCGCCCCCCTCGGCTTGACGATCGGACCCTTCGCGTCCCGGAGCTCGTCGGGGAACTGTGAAGACCGGAGCACGCCCCTCCTGATGCGCTTGACGAAATCGGCGTGTCGGGTGAGCAGCTGCAGGCTCGGGTGCCGCCCGGTCAGCGTGGTCGGAGAGATGAGTCCCACTTCGAGCCCGACTTCGTCGTGTACGATGCGCATCGCTTCGGCGAGGTCCGAGTTGTTGCTGATCACCACGGCACAGTCGATGGCCCCCGAATGAGCATCATGGATCAAGTGCGTGGCGAGGTTAACGTCCGAACCCTTCTCCTCCGTTCTCAAGACCGTTTCATATCCCTTCGGCTACGATCGGCATGTCCACCGCTCCCGATTGAAGGTTGGAAAGTGTCGATGAGCTAGGGACGAGTCGATGCGCCGTCGTCTCGCACCTCTTTCGGTCGTCGGGAACCAGATTTGCATTCCCGCCTCGTCCTGGCAAGCCGCGAGCGTAGGTTCTGACTCGCGCCCACTTGCCAGAGCGGTCACCGGTCGGAATGAACGGCCGCTGACGCTCCGGGGCATCAGCGACCATTCATCGCTCCACCTGTCACTGGGAGCTCGGCGTCATGAATGCCGCGGATGGGCCGCGGGATAATTTTTCGCGCTCGCCTCGCGAGCCGGCACCGGTCCGTAGATCCCGCCCACCACCCCACCATAGACAAGGTGCCCGATCAAGCTGCCCATTGCCATCGCGATGGAGCCCGAGAAGACGGGCATTCCCATCATCGGCATGACGACGATCTGCGCGACGAGGAACGGCAAGACCCCGTAAAGCGCGCCGCGTACGATGGGCGTCCCGGGAAGCAGGGGAGCCACGGCCGCGTAGATCAGGGCGAGCACAGTCCCAATCATGAAATGGGCAACCCAGCCCAGCGCGCTGACCCCACCCATGGCTGCGGCAAGCATGTCGGCTGGGTTCATCGGAGGAATGCCCATCAGAGGCGCGACCCACACCCCCACTACGGTCATGATGGCCGTTCCCACGATGCCTGCGACCACGGCTCGTCCGTAGGCAATGTTCATGACTGCTCCTTATCAGTTAGGAGGTTCGAACGACATTTTGTCAGCTCGTCCTTCTAAATGCATGGCGGGGCCAGCGGGTTCCCGGGGGCGTCCGAGAAGCCGACCTGGAACTTCCTGGGGGGGCTTGGGAGTTCGTATCTCGGTCTCCGCGGCGCCCGGCGATCGGAACGGAGGTCCGTGACGACCCAGGCGCCTGCGCGTTGCCCGAGGGAGTGCTCGAACTGGACATGACCGATGCGGCGAACGCCGACCGGAGGTTCCATGACGAGGCCCTGCCACACATGGCGGCCGTTCACAGATTCGCGCTGCGTCTGACGGAGGAGCCGGACGCCGCCGAGGACCTGGTTCAAGAGACCTTCCTGCGCGCCTACTTGAACTGGGACAAATACGTCCCCGGCACGCAGGCGAAGAGCTGGCTTTTCACTATCTGCCGGAACGTCTTCCTTCGGGCTGACCGACGCGCGGCCCGGCAACGCGAGATCATTGCTTCGGAATCCGGGACGTCGGTGGACGTGATGTCGGGCGAAAACACGGTCTTCGCGGCGATCGGCGACCGCGATCCGGAGAGGCGATTCTGGAATCAGATGGTCGACGCCGAGATCGTGAGCGCGATTCAGGCGCTCCCCGAGGATTACAGGGAAGTCGTGAACCTCGCGGACGTCGAGGACCTGTCTTACGAGGAGATCTCAGCCGTCCTGGAAGTCCCGATCGGGACGGTGAAGAGTCGCCTCTTCAGAGGACGCAGGACTCTTCAGCGGAAGCTCTATTCGTACGCGGTGGAGTCCGGGATTATCGCTCCTCCGGGAGTGGATACGAGACACCCAAAGAGGGGGAACCAGAAATGAGCTGGAATAGTGAGCTTCGCCGGTTGTTGGAGCGACTCCTCGGGGGAATGCGGAGCGCAGAGCCGGGGCCAGACGAGATCCCCTGTCATGAAGCCGCGGCGCATGTCTACGAGTGGTTGGACGGGGAGCTTTCCGGTAAGAGAGCGGCGGGAATCGGGTTACATCTGGAGACGTGCGCTCACTGCTACCCGCTGCTTGTCTTCGAGCGAAGCTTTCTCGAAGCCGTCGCCCGGGCAACGAAGTACGATTCGGTGCCGCAGGGCCTGCGTGAGCGGGTCATGAGCTCCCTGCGCGCACAGGGGTTCTCGGCCACCTGACGGATCGGATAGAGCTCAATAGCCTCGCATGACCGCCGCGATAACATGCCCAGTGTGCGGATAGCGATCGGCGCTGTCCGACAGCGAATCGGAGCTGATCTACGACTCGACGGCGCTTGCGCTCCCCCTCGCGTGTCGCGGCCCCCGCTCGCGCTCTATCCCGCTTCGACCGCCCGTTCGATAGCCTCGACAACGATCCCCGGCGTGAGCACGGCAGGGAGGATCTCGGGCTCGAGGGCAGGATCGGGCGAATACATCAGATAGAGCGGGATCCCACTCCGTCCGAAGGACGAGATCGCATCGGCGATGACCGAGTCCCGGTCCGTCCAGTCGGCCACCAGCAACGCGACGTCATGTGCCGCGAAAGCCTCCCGGACCGTGTCGGTCCGGAGTGCGATCCGCTCGTTCACCTGGCACGACAGGCACCAGTCGGCGGTGAAGTCCACAAAGACGACCCGGCCCTCCGACTGGAGCGCTGCGACTCGTTCGGGTGAAAATGGCTCCCACTCGGCGTCCGTGGGTGCGGCCGTCGGCGGGGAAGACGGCTCGGCGATACGCGCCCCTTGAACCACCAGGGCGACCGCCGAGACGGCTACCATGAGCGCGGCCCAGCTTCCTCTCCACGCCGGCGCGCGCCCTCCGAACCGGCCGTAGGTCCATCCGGCGAGTGACAGCAGGGTGAGCGCGAAGAGCAGGAGAGCCAAGGCGTCCATCCCGGCCTGGTTTCCAAATACCCAGGCGAGCCAGGCGACCGTCCCGAACATGGGAAAGGCCAGCGCCTGCTTGAGCGTTTCCATCCAGGCTCCGGGACTCGGGAGCCGTGAAAGGAGTGCCGGCGAAGAGGCGAGCCCCACGTAGGGAGCCGCGAGCCCGATCCCGAGCGACGTGAACACGGCAAGCGCGACAAGGGGGGGCTGAGACGCGGCGAACCCGATCGCCGCTCCCATGAACGGTGCCGTACAGGGCGTCGCCACCACGACCGTCAGAGCGCCCATCAAAGCAGAGTCGCCGAGACTGTCGCGCCCGCCGAGCCCTCCCAAACGGGTCATGCCGACCCCGATTTCGAATAGACCGGTGAGATTGAGCCCCAAACCGAAGAGCAGGAGCGCGAGCAGCCCAACGAACACCGGCTCCTGGAGCTGGAACCCCCATCCCAGGCTCTGACCGCTGGCACGTAGGGCGACCAGCGCACCGGCCAACACCCAGAACGAAAGGAGTATGCCCACACCGAACGCGAGTCCGTGCGCCCGAGCGCGTTCCGAGCTCGACCCTCCTTTCCCGACGAGGCCCATCACCTTGAGCGAAAGGACGGGAAAGACGCAGGGCATCAGGTTCAAGATCACGCCCCCGACGAACGCGAACGCCAAGGCAACCGCAAAGCCCAACCGATTGCCTTCGTCAGCGCCGGATGGCGTAGCTTCCTGTGGGCGTCCCAGTGGCGCCATGCCCTCCGGCACGCCTCCCGTCAGCTCCACATCGGTCGCCCGTAGAGGATCCACCGGCTCGGCCGCGACCCCCGGCGGAAGCTCCTCCACGGGCGCCTCGATCTGCCATGCCAACGGCGACTCCGACCCGACATCCGCCACGATCAGTCCCGAGAGCCCGGTCTCGTACTCAGCCGCGAAGTAGTTGCGAGGGACTTCGATCCTGATGGCGTCTCCGATGCGGGCGATTCGCTGCGGAGCCGCGTGCTCGATCACGAATTCGCCGAGCGCGAAGAAGTGTGGCGCCGTGAGTGAGGCGGGCGGCGGTGTGGGCATCGAGCCGTTCGGAGCGATTTCGACGACGTACGCCGCCGTCTCGTCCTCCGCTCCGTTCGTCCAGGCCCGCACGTCCCATCCCTCGGCCGGTCCGGGGAGGCGCGCGACCACATCCGCGACCGTCTCGCCCCAACTCGGGTCTGGCGCCACAGAACCCGAACGAACCGGCAGCGTGATGGAGACATCGTCGAGCGCAATGAGGCAGATGTCCGCGCATACCTGAAAGTCGGCCGCGCCCCTAAGCTCAACTTCAGAGCCGGAAGCCAGGTCGGGCGGAGGAGTAATCTCCACGGGGAAGAACACCTGGCCCTCGTACCCGTAGCTCATGAGGGGCGGCGCTGGGAGCAGCTTCGGTACCGGCCACTGCAGCGGTCCGGCGCTGAATCCTGGCGGCAGGGACCACTCGACCAGGAGCTCCTCGCCCGCGTCGCCCCCGTTTACCCAGTAGGTATGCCACCCCGGATCCACGGTCAGGTGCACCGCCAGCGTGAACGGCACCCCGGGGCTCACCGCGGCTACCGAAGACACGAGCTGGATTTCGCTGTAAGGGGTCCTGTCGTCGCCGGATGGCAGCTGAGGGACGGGCGTCTGGGCCACCGCCCGTCCCGCGACCCACAGACCGAGCAATGCGAGAGGGATCGCGCGCCGGGCGCAGGGGCCGCTCGTGTTACAGATCATGCCCCATTCCCCCATGAAGTTGCGCTCTAGGATGAGTTGCCGAGAGGCGGACGTAACGCCCTGGTAGAATCGACAACGCCTTAGTTTTGTTCCCAGGCCCGCCATTCCTACGGGAACCTTTCCGACGCGCCGTGGCTTATGGTGGAGTCGCCCCGCCCATCGTACAGACCGGAGCCCTCCATGCGAATGCACTCACTGTTCGCCGCCGCGGGTCTCGCCCTCACGACGCTCGCGCCGTCCACGGCCTCGGCCCAAGTCGCCCTCGGTACTGTAGACGGGACCGATCTGCCACCCATCGCGATTGACCGCGTGACCGTCGGCTCGGTAGCACCCGACTTCACGCTGGCCGTGTACCGGGGGGACGCGTTCAGCCTCTCGAGCCTCCGCCGAGAGAAGAACGTTGTACTCGTATTTTACAGGGGATGGTGGTGCCCCTACTGCATCACGCAGCTGACGGCGATGCGTGACTTGCTGGACGAGGAGCTGAGGGCGGACACGGAGCTCGTGGTGGTATCGATAGACGGTGACGAAGAGAACGGTCGTACGTTCGCCAGGATCGCGCGGGACGACGGTCGCGAGCCGGACTACACGTTCCTTTCCGACCCCGAAAGCGCGGTGATCGGTCGTTATGGCGTGCTAAATCCGGACGGAGGTCGACGAGGGGCGATCCCTCACCCGGCCGTCTTCGTGATCGACAAAGAGGGCGTTGTTCGATGGCGCGATATCCAGACCGACTACACGATCCGTCCGTCAAACGAAGCGATCCGGACCGCCGTGCGCGCTCTGCCGGGAGGCTGACGCGCGTTCGTTTCTGGCCCTGGCGGATCGACGAACCGCCGCGTGCCAGGCCGATGCCTGATCGCTGGGGCTCTGCTGGCCGGCACGTTCGCGTGCTCCGAACCGACCTCCCCCGTTGGCGACGAGCGCATGGCGCCGACGGGGGGCGACGTCACTCAGCCCTTCCCGATCGATCGGGGAGAGCAACGGAAACCAGGAGTGTTCGGACTTTGTCGAGCGGGTAAGCGGGGAATACGCGCCGGAAGTCGATCCGGCCGTGCGGGTGGTGAACTGCGCTGTCGGCGGGCATGCGATCGAGCGCTGGAACGACCCCGGCGAAGACGCTCAGCTGTGGGACGCGTGCATCTCCCAGAGGATCCCTCAAGCCGGCCTACGGGTGGACCAGGTGCGCGTCCTCTGGCACAAGGCGGCGAACCAGTTCACGACGACGGCGGGGGGATCTCCGAAGCCCGCCTATCCTGCCGCGGAGAGCGACTATCACGCGTTTCTCGCGAACCTCACGACGTTCGCGGCGCGGGTTAGAACCAAGTTTCCCGCCGTCCAAGCCGTATATACATCCTC
>Ga0326597_10008562_pt1 | contig 13787 bp, 13 predicted proteins | sample RVTome_12_FD_203789 | JGI IMG/M metagenome (GOLD analysis project Ga0326597, IMG submission 203789) | Soil microbial communities from uranium-contaminated site in the Upper Colorado River Basin, Wyoming, United States - RVT100D185 | ecosystem: Environmental > Terrestrial > Soil > Contaminated >... | reverse complement strand
ACGTCCTGTGCTGGAGATGCCCGAGCGCCACGGCGCGAGGGAGGGCGACAGGCGTGGGCGTTGGCCCCGCGCGGACGTCCTGTGCTGGATAGGCCCGAGCGCCACGGCGCGAGGGAGGGCACCAGGCGTGGGCGTTGGCCCCGCGCGGACGTCCTGTGCTGGATAGGCCCGAGCGCCACGGCGCGAGGGCATCAGGCGTGGGGGTGGGGCCCCACGCAAGGAGTAACGATGAAGATCGCCGTCGTGGGAACTGGATATGTCGGCCTCGTCGTCGGCGCGTGCCTTGCCGAGAACGGGAACGATGTCGTGTGCGTCGACAGGGACGTGGCGAAGATCGCGACGCTCGACGCGGGCCGGATGCCCATTTACGAGCCAGGGCTCGAAGAGATGGTTCGCCGCAACCACGCCGAGGAGCGCCTGAGGTTCACCACCGACCTGTCTGCGGCCGTTCGGGCGTCCGACATCGTGTTCATCGCGGTGGGCACGCCGCAGGGGGAGGATGGCTCCGCCGATCTGCAGCACGTGCTCGGCGTGGCACGCGACATCGGGCGCGCGATCGACGGATACACGGTCGTCGTCGACAAGAGCACCGTCCCGGTGGGCACCGCGCAGCAGGTCCGAGTGGCCATCGCCGCGGAGACGGCCGAGCCCTTCAGCGTCGTCAGCAATCCGGAGTTCCTGAAGCAGGGTGCCGCCATCGACGATTTCATGAAGCCGGATCGGGTCGTCGTCGGCACCGAGCCGGGGGACGGCCGGGCGGCCGGCGTGATGGGCGAGCTCTACGCGCCGTTCACACGGACCGGCGCGCCGATCATCATGATGGACACGGCGAGCGCCGAGCTCACCAAGTACGCCGCGAACTCGATGCTGGCTGCGCGGATCTCCTTCATGAACGAGATCGCGACCGTCTGCGAGCTGGTGGGCGCCGACGTCGATCAGGTGCGGAAGGCCATGGGGGCGGACCGCCGCATCGGCGCGTCGTTCTTGTTTCCGGGCGTCGGCTACGGCGGCAGCTGCTTTCCCAAGGACGTCAAGGCGCTGCTGAGGGCGTCGAGCGACATGGGGTACGAGTGCCGGATCCTGATGGCGGTCGAGGCGGTCAACGAGCAGCAGAAGGCGCGCCTGGTGTGCAAGATGCAGGCGCATTTCACCGATCTCGCGGGGCGCACGATCGCGCTCTGGGGGCTGGCGTTCAAGCCGCGGACCGACGACATGCGCGAAGCGCCGGCGATCGCGATCGTCGAGCGGCTCCTGGCGCTCGGCGCGCGAGTGCGGGCGTACGATCCCGAAGCGACCGGGACGGCGCGCCAGATCTTCGGCGATCGCATCACGCTCTGCGAGAAGAGCTACGATGCCCTGGTGGACGCCGAGGCGCTCGTGATCGTGACGGAATGGAACGAATTTCGGGAGCCGGACTTCAAGAAGATGCGGCAGCTCCTGCGGTCCCCGGTCGTCTTCGACGGCCGGAACCTCTACTCTCCCGAGCACATGCGCGCGCTCGGTTTCACGTACTTCTCCATTGGCCGCTGACCCGCGCCGCGTGCTGGTGACCGGCGGGGCCGGATACGTCGGCAGCCACGCCTGCAAGGCGCTGCAGCGCGCGGGCCGGCATGTGGTCGCGCTCGACAATCTCACGGCCGGTCATCGGGCGGCGGTGCGCTGGGGCGAGTTGGTCGAAGCCGACATCACCGACACGCCGGCCGTCCGCGCGGCGCTGCGCCGGCACCAGATCGGGGCCGTCATGCACTTCGCCGCGCTCCTCGACGTGGGCGAGTCGGTGCGCGAGCCGGCGCGGTACTATCGCAACAACGTCGCCGGGGCCTTGAGCGTGCTCGAAGCCATGGCGGCGGAGTCGGTCGGGCTGTTCGTCTTCTCGTCCACCTGCGCGACCTACGGCGAGCCGGTGGAGGCGCCGATTCGCGAATCGCATCCCCAGAATCCCATCAACAGCTACGGCGAGACCAAGCTGGCCGTCGAGCGTGCGCTGCCGCACTTCGAGCGGGCGGTGGCGCTCCGCTGGATGGCGCTGCGCTATTTCAATGCGGCGGGCGCCGACCCCGACGGGGAGCTTGGCGAGGATCATTCGCCGGAGACCCATCTCATCCCGCGGGCCATCGACGCGGCGACGGGCGGCCTTGGCTTGCAGGTGTTCGGCGACGACTATCCCACCCCGGACGGGACGTGCCTTCGCGACTACATCCACGTGTCCGACCTGGCCGACGCCCACGTGAAGGCGCTCGACGCGCTCGGCGAGACGGGCCGCTCGGGCGCCTATAATCTCGGCACGGGTCGTCCGCATTCGGTCCGGCAGGTGATCGATGCCGTCCAGCGCGCGACCGGCCGTACGGTGCCGTGGACGCTGGCCCCGCGGCGGGCCGGAGATCCGGCGGTGCTGTGTGCCGCACCCGACAAGGCGAACGCCGAGCTCGGCTGGAAGCCGCAGCGTCCCGATTTGGATTCGATCGTCCGCACCGCGTGGGAGTGGCATCGCGCGCATCCCCACGGGTTCCGGGCGGCGCCGACGCATTCGTGAGCCAGCCCACTCCGCTTGGTCGTCTGTTCGGTTACGCGCGGCCCTACCGCGGGCGGATGGCGCTGGCGGTGGTCGGGATGGTCGTGTACGCGGTCGGATCGGCCGGCCTCGCCTGGATCATCAAGCCCATTCTCGACAACGTGCTGCCCCATCGGGCGGAGCTCGCGACGACGGCGTGGGCGATTGTCGGGCTGTATCTGCTGAAGGGCATCGGGTCGTACGTGTCATCGTATCTGATGGCCGGCACTGGCCAGCGCGTCGTGATGGACGTCCGCAACGCGCTCTACCACCACATCCTGAAGCAGTCGGCTGGCTTCTTCGCGCAGCGCACGACCGGCCAGCTGATATCGCGGATCAACAACGACGTCGCGCAGGTGCAGCAGGCGGTGTCGGAGACGGCGGGCGACCTCGCGCGCGAATCGCTCGCGCTGGTCGGCTTCACGGCGCTGCTGTTCTACTACGACGCCTGGCTGGCCCTCTTCTGCGTCATCAGCGCGCCGATCATCGTGTATCCGCTCGTTCGGCTCGGGCAGCGCGTGCGCCGGACGACGCGGCGCAGCCAGGAAGCGCTCGAGCAGCTCTCGCACATCAGCGTCGAGGCCTTCACCGGGCACCGGATCGTGAAGGCGTTCGGCACCGAAGCGAAGGAGGCGGAGAAGTTCGGCCGCGCCGGGTATCACCTGTTCCGGACGAACATGAAGGTCACCGCGGCGCTCTCGAGCCTCCCGCCGCTGATGGAGGTGCTCGGCGGCTTCGCGATGGCCGGCGCGCTGTGGTACGGCAGCCGCGAGATCGCGACCGGCGAGCTGACGATGGGCGAGTTCACGTCGTTCATCGCGGCGATGTTCCTGATGTACGGGCCGGCCAAGAAGCTCAGCCGCGTGAACGCGAATCTGCAGCAGGCGATCGCGTCCTCCGAGCGCATCTTCGAGATGCTCGACGTGAACACGGAGGTGCAGGAGGAGGCCGGCGCCGCGCCGCTGCAGCCGTTCCGGCGCGAGATCGAGTTCCGCGACGTGACGTTCGGCTACGACGAGGCGCTGGCCCGGATCCTGCGAGGCGTGTCCTTCACCGTGCGGGCCGGACAGATGGTGGCGATCGTCGGCCGGAGCGGGGCGGGGAAGACGACGCTGGTGAACCTGCTGCCGCGGTTCTACGACGTGACCGGCGGCAGCATCGCGATCGACGGCGTGGACGTGCGCGACGTCACGCTCGCGTCCCTGCGGGCGCAGATCGGCATCGTCACCCAGGAGACGGTGCTGTTCGACGACACGGTCGCGAACAACATCGCCTACGGCGCCCAGCAGGCGACGCGGCAGGAGGTCGAGGCGGCGGCACGCTCCGCCCACGCGCACGAGTTCATCACGGCGCTGGCCCGCGGATACGAGACGGTGATCGGCGAGCGCGGCCAGCGGCTGTCGGGCGGCCAGCGGCAGCGGCTGGCCATCGCCCGCGCTCTGCTGAAGAACGCGCCGATCCTGGTCCTCGACGAAGCGACCTCGGCGCTCGACACCGAAGCCGAGCTGCTGGTGCAGGAGGCGCTCGCCAACCTGATGATGAACCGCACGTCGATCGTCATCGCGCACCGCCTCTCGACGATCCGGCGGGCCGACGCCATCATCGTCCTGGAGCGCGGCCGCGTGGTCGAGATCGGGCAGCACGACGATCTGCTCGCGAAGCCCTCGGGCACGTACGCGATGCTCTATCAGATGCAGCTGCTCGAGGGGCGCAAGATCGAGCGGAGGATGGTGCCCTCGTGATCAAGTCGATGACGGGCTTTTCGGCGGTGACGCGCGAGGACGACCGGGCGACGATCGGCGTCACGATTCGCGCGCTGAACCACCGCTACCTGGATCTGCAGCTCCGCATCCCGCAGGCGTTGGCCCCGACCGAGAGCGACGTCCGCGCGCTGGTCGGCCGCCGCGTCGCCCGCGGGCGCGTGGAGCTCAGCCTCTCGCTCCAGCTGCGGCGGCTGCCGGGCGTCGATGTGGAGTTCAACGAGGAGTTCGGCAGCGCGCTCGAGACGGCGCTGCAGCAGGCGCGCGAGCGCGGCCTGGTGACCGGCTCGCTGACGCCGGGCGACCTCCTGCGGCTGCCGCAGGCCATCACCATCCGCGAGCGCCCGGCCGCGGAGGACGGCAGCCTGATGGCCGACGTCTCGGCGGCGGCGCGACAGGCGGTCGACGAGGCGCTGAGCGATCTCGATTCCATGCGCGTGCGCGAGGGCGTTCACCTGCGCGCCGATCTGGATCAGCGCCGCGCGCTGGTCGCCGGCCTCGTGGAGCGCGTGGCCGCCGCGGCCGACGAGGGGCGCGCGGCAATGGAGCAGCGGCTGGCCGAGCGCGTGCAGCAACTGCGCGTCGAGCTGCAGGCCGACGAGACCGCCGTCGCGCAGGAGATCGTGCGGATGGCCGCCCGCTCCGACATCAGCGAGGAGGTCGTTCGCTTCCGCGGCCATGTGGCGCACTGGGTGGCGCTCGCCGACGACCCCGAGCCGTGCGGGCGCAAGCTCGACTTCCTGCTGCAGGAGATGAACCGCGAGGTCAACACGATGGGCTCGAAGGCCGACGGGCTGCGGGTCTCGGAGCTCATCATCGCGGCGAAGGCCGAGCTCGAGAAGATGCGCGAGCAGGTCCAGAATGTCGAGTGAACGGGGGCTGCTGTTCATCGTGTCGGCGCCCTCCGGCACCGGCAAGACCACGCTCGTCGAGCGCCTGGTCGAGCGGACGCCGCGGCTCAGAATGTCGCGTTCTTACACGTCGCGGGCCGCCCGCGAGGGCGAAGCCGACGGAGTGGACTATAATTTCGTGACGCGCGAACGCTTCGCGTCGATGGCGGCGGCGGGCGAGTTCCTGGAGTGGGCCGACGTGTTCGGCAATCTCTACGGGACGGCCGCCGGCGACACCGAGCGGCTGCTCGCGGCCGGCGACGACGTGGTGCTCGTGATCGACGTGCAGGGGGCGCGCCAGGTGCGCGACCGTGGCGTCGAGGCCTCCACGATCTTCGTGATGCCGCCGTCACACGACGTGCTCGAGCGGCGGCTGCGCGGACGCAGCAAGGATAGCGAAGCCGCCATTCAGCGGCGGCTGCAGGTGGCCCGCGAGGAGGTCGCGGCGTTTCGGGATTACGACTTCGTGGTCATCAACGACGAGCTCGCGACCGCCGTCGATCGGCTGAGCGGGATCGTGCTGGCCGAACGCGCGCGGCTGAAGCACATGCGCGGCGTCGCCGAGGAGATTGTCCGAACCTTCATCTGAGCGGCTCCCTAGCGGACAGCCGCCGGTAATCACCGCCGCGCGCCCACCGGCGAGCGGCGGCAGGTCGCGGGGATGGGGCCCCGCGACAGAGCAAGAACACGCAATGATTGACCGCAGCAAGCTGCCGAACTCGTTCGAATTCGTCGTCACCGCCGGCGCGCGCGCGCGCCAGCTCCTGGCCGGCTCGACGCCGCGCGTCTTCGTCGGCGAGCACAAGAAGACCACCATCGCGCAGCAGGAGGTGCTGACGGGAGCCGTCGTGAAGATCGAGCCGGTGAAGCCGGTCCAATAGGACCATGGCTCTGATCGCGCTGGGCGTCACCGGCGGCATCGGCGCCTACAAGGCAGTCGAGGTCGCGCGGGGTCTGCAGAAGCGCGGGCACGAGGTCGTCGCCATCATGACGGCCGCCGCCACCCGCTTCGTCGGCCCGGTCACGTTCGAGGCCATCACCCGGCGGCGCGTCATCACCGACCAGTACGAGCCGGGCGCCAACGCCGATATCGAGCACATCGCGTTGGCGTCCTCCATCGACCTCCTGCTGATCGCGCCCGCCACCGCCAACATCATCGGCAAGATGGCCAACGGCATCGCCGACGATTTCCTCGCGACGCTCTACACCGCCATCCGGGCGCCGGTCCTCGTCGCGCCGGCGATGAACACGCAGATGTTCACGCACGAGGCGGTCCGCCGGAATCTCGACACGCTCGCGGCGCGCGGCGTGCGCTTCGTCGAGCCGGGCGAAGGGTATCTGGCCTGCGGGTGGATTGGCAAAGGACGCCTCGCCGAGCCCGAGGAGATCGTCGCGGCCGCCGAGGCGATCCTGCGGCCCGCGGGGCCGCTGCGCGGCCAGCGCGTGATGGTCACGGCCGGCCCCACCCTCGAGGACCTCGACCCGGTGCGCTACATCGGCAACCGATCCAGCGGCCGCATGGGATTCGCGATTGCCGCCGAAGCGGTGCGCCGCGGCGCCGAGGTGACGCTCGTCGCCGGCCCGACCGCCATCGAACCGCCGGCCGTGCGGGAGATCGTGCGCGTCCGGAGCGCCGCGCAGATGCACGAGGCCGTGCTGGATCGCGCCGCGCGCATGGACGTCGTCGTGATGGCGGCGGCGGTGGCCGACTACGCGCCCGCCGCGCGCGTCGAACAGAAGGTGCGCAAGAGCGACCAGACGCTGACACTCGCCCTCAGGAGGACGCCGGATATCCTTGGCGAGCTCGGCAACCGGCGTCTGGCGTCGGGCGAGGGCCCGCTGCTCGTCGGCTTCGCGGCCGAGACCGAAGACCTGCTCGCCCGCGCCCGGGCGAAGCGCGAACAGAAGCACGCCGACCTCATCGTCGCCAACGACGTGTCGCGATCCGACGCCGGCTTCGACGTCGATACCAACGCGGTGACGATTGTCGGGCCGGATGCGGTCGAGGCACTGCCGCCGCAGCCCAAGGCCCGCGTGGCCGCGGAGATCCTCGACCGGGTCGAGAAGCTGCTGGCCGGGCGTCCGGCCGGACACTACCTGAAATAGGAATTGCCGCGGAACCCGATGAATCGCGACCAGATAGCGGAACACCTGCGATTCGCGGGCGAGCTCGGGGTCGCCGGCGTCAGCCGCGACCCGCGCTGGCGAGCTCGCGCCGACTTACGGGCGGCGCCCGTGCCGGAGCCCGCGGAAGCGAGCCCGCCCGCGGCAGCGCGCGCGCCGGAGGCCGCCCCGCTCAGGGTCTCGAGGAGCTCGGCCGAGGCGCTCGGCGCGGTGCGCGCGGATCTCGGCGAGTGCACGCGCTGCAAGCTGCACGGCCTGGGCCGCAAGCGGATCGTGTTCGGGGTGGGCAATCCGGATGCCGATCTGATGTTCGTCGGCGAGGCGCCCGGCGCGGACGAGGACATCCAGGGCGAGCCGTTCGTCGGCCGCGCGGGGCAGCTGCTCACGAAAATCATCGAAGCGATCAACTTGAAGCGCGAAGACGTCTATATCGCCAACGTCATCAAGTGCCGTCCCCCCCAGAACCGCAATCCGGAACAGGACGAGGTGGACACCTGCGAGCCGTTCCTCTTTCAGCAGATCGACGTCATCCGGCCGAAGGTGATCGTCGCGCTCGGCACATTCGCCGCGCGCGCCCTCCTGCGGACGCTTGATCCCATCTCGCGGCTGCGCGGCCGGGTCTACGATTATCGTGGCGCCAGGCTCATTCCCACGTTCCACCCCGCGTATCTGCTGCGGAACCCCTCCTCGAAGCGAGAGGTCTGGGAAGACATGAAGATGGTCAAGAGCCTGCTGTAGCAGCTCGTTCCTGCCGTGCTCATCCGCGTCGCCGTTCCTGTACCCGCCCTCGACCTGCTGACCTATCGCGTGCCCGAGGGCATCGGATTGCCGCGGGTGGGGGCGCGGGTCGTCGTGTCGCTCGGCTCGCGCCTCGTCACCGGCATCGTCGTTGAAACCGGCGCGGCTGCCGATGCGGCGATCGCCGCCCAGGACATCAAGCCAATCCGTCAGCTCCTCGACGCCGGCGCGTTCATCCCTCCCGACATCGTCGGGCTCGCCCGCTGGACCGCGGAGTACTACGCGGCGGGCGCCGGCGAAACGATTACGGCGGTGCTCCCGCCCAAGACGCGCGGTGCGCGCGCCGACGCCCATAAGACGACACGGGTGGCGGCGGCGACGCCAGCGGGACTGCGGGCGGCCGGCCGCCTGGACGATGACGCCGCAAACGGGCCCCCGCATCGTCTGACGCCTCACCAGCGCGCGGCGCTCGACATCCTGGCGGGCGCGCCGGACGGCCTCCCCGCGCCGCGGCTCGCCGCGCTCGGCGTGAGCGCCGACACGCTGACGCGCCTGACGCGCCACGGACTGGTCGGCTTGCGCCAGGAGCGGGTGGATCGCGACCCGTTCGAGGCGGCCGCTTTCACGGCGATTCCGGCCGACGCCGGGCGCCGGCTGACCTCGGAACAATCCGAGGGGCTGTCGCGCCTGCAGGCGCTCGCAGCCGCGGGCGTCTTCCGCGTGGCGCTGCTGCACGGCGTGACCGGCAGCGGCAAGACCGAGATCTATCTCCGCCTTTCGGCCGCCGTGCTCGCCGCCGGCCGCGCCGTGCTGATGATGGTGCCGGAGATCGTGCTGACGCCCGTCGTGGCCTCGCTGTTCCGTCAGGCCTTCGGCGACCGCGTCGCCATTCAGCACAGCGGGCTGTCGGATGGCGAGCGGCACGATCAGTGGCAGCGCATCCGGCGCGGGGAGATCGACGTCGTGGTCGGCACCCGGTCGGCCGTCTTCGCGCCGCTCGAGCGCGTCGGCCTCATCATCGTGGACGAGGAGCACGACGGGTCGTACAAGCAGGAGGAGAGCCCGCGCTACAACGGTCGCGACGTCGCGATCGTGCGGGCGCAGCGGGCCAACGCCCTGGTCGTGCTCGGGTCGGCGACGCCGTCGATGGAGAGCTATCACCACGCGATGACCGGCAAGTACGAGCGGGTGGTGTTCGAGCGCCGCGTCCTCGATCGGCCGCTGGCGGCGGTGACCGTCGTCGACATGCGGGAGGCGTACGCGGCCGAAGGGCCCGACGTGGTGCTCAGCCGCGCGCTCCGCGACGCCATCGGCGCGACGCTGGCGCGGAACGAACAATCGCTGGTGCTGTTGAATCGCCGGGGCTTCGCGACCTCCGTCTTCTGCCGGCAGTGCGCGGGCACGATCGAGTGCGCCAACTGCAGCGTCTCGCTGGTCGTGCACGGCCAGGGATCGGCGCGGCGGGCGCGATGCCACTACTGCAACTATACGGCGCGGGTGCCGGCGACCTGTCCGCTGTGCGCGGCGCCGTACCTCGAGCAGGCCGGATTCGGCACCGAACGGGTCGAGGCGGAGGTGCTGCGCGCCTGCCCGGGGGCGCGCGTGGCGCGCATGGATCGCGATGCCGTGCGGCGGAAAGGGGCGCTCGGCACCATGCTGGCGCGCTTCCGCGACGGCGCGATTGACGTGCTCGTCGGCACCCAGATGATCGCGAAGGGGCACGACTTTCCGCGGGTCACGCTCGTGGGCGTGGTGTCGGCCGACGTCGGGCTCGGCCTGGCCGACTTCCGATCGTCCGAGCGCACGTTCCAGCTCCTCACGCAGGTGGCGGGGCGCGCCGGCCGCGGCGAACGGCCGGGCCAGGCGATCGTGCAGACGATCTATCCGGATCACTACAGCATCCGGCTCGGGTGCCGGCAGGATTATCCGGCCTTCTACGAACGAGAGCTGCAGTTCCGCCGGGCGATGCGATATCCGCCAGTGCTGTCGCTCGTCAACGCCGTCGTCCGATCCCGCACCTATGCGGGCGCGATGGACGATGCCGCCGACGTCGTGAAGCGGCTGCGGGGGGCCGCCGGCGACTGCCGCGAGTTGCGGGTGCTCGGGCCGGCGCCGGCGCCCCTCGGAAAGCTGCGGGGCGAGTATCGCGCGCAGTTCCTCATCAAGAGCACGAACCGGAAGCGGATGAGGGAGGCGCTGGCCGCCGCCATCGCGGCGAGACCGGAACTGCAGCGGCGCATCGCGGTGGACGTCGACCCGCTGAACGTCCTCTAGTGGCAGCCGGCGGGCCTCGGAGCCCGGCCTACCGTCGGAGCAGGTCGAACTCTTCGATAGGCGTCGGCGTGAAGCAGAGGATGAACATCGCCACGGCGAAGAGCGCCAGCGCCACGCGGGTGCGATCGAGCGGCACCTCTTCGTCGAAGGTGCGGGGATGGTGGCGCCCGAAGGCAAAGAGCATCGCGAGGATCAGGCCGGTCCAGACGATCCAGCTGGGCGAGAAGTAGGCGAGCACGGCGGCCACGCCCGCCGTGCCCATCGTCACGTGCGACGATTTCCGGCCGATCACCGCGTAGGAAATATGCCCGCCATCGAGCTGGCCGATCGGAAACAGGTTGAGCGCCGTCGCGAGCAGGCCGAACCACGCGGCGAACGCCATCGGGTGCATGTTGATCGAGTAGCCCTCCGGCGGAGTGCCCCAGAGCAGCTTCGATGCGAGCTGGAAGAGCAGCGGCTCGCCGAGCGAAAAGCCCGAAAAATCTTCCGGGAGCGCGACGACGCGCGACATCGACAGGCCGATGAACAGGGCCGGAACAGCGACGAGGAACCCCGCGATCGGCCCGGCGATGCCGATGTCGAAGAGCATCGGTTTGGTCGGGATCGGCTCCCGGATGCGGATGAAGGCGCCGAGCGTGCCCGTCAGCGGCAGCGGCGCCGGGATGAAAAATGGCAGAGACGCATCGACGTCATAATAGCGACAGGCGAAATAGTGCCCGAGCTCGTGGCAGCCGAGGATGGCGAGAATCGTTCCGCTATACCAGAATCCGGACAGCAGGATTTCCGGGCGCCACAAATCCCCCATGCCCAGCGGCTGGCTGGGCGGGGCGAAATCAGAAATGAACCCGACGTAGTGGTCGATCCCGACGAGCGTCGTCATGGCCACGGTCAGGACGAGGAGCACGACGTGCCGCCACACGCGGTCCTTGAACTTGGGCCGCGGCTGCCACAAGTGGAGTGGGGCGTTCAGACCGGTGTCGTCGCGGACGGAATCCAACTTACCCGATATTCTGGAGGTCTTTGCCCGGCTTGAAGCGAATCGTGCGGCCCGGAGGAATCCGGACTTCCTTGCCGGTGCGGGGGTTACGCCCGATGCCGCGCTTGCGCGGCTTGACCTGGAACACGCCGAACCCGCGCAGCTCGATTCGCTCGCCGCGCTGCATGGAGGTTCGCATGGCGTCGAACACCGCTTCCACCGCCACCTCAGCTTTGACCTTGGTGATGTCAGCGATTTTCGAGACTTCGTTGACGATGTCGACCTTAATCAATCCTTATGGTCTCCAGAGAACTGATAACTACTATAGATTCTGGCACTTACGCTGTCAATGGTAAGGCTAAATTAACTTTCTGATGCCGAGGAAACCCCCGTCGGTCGTGCTGGTTGGCCGCCCGAATGTCGGAAAATCGACCCTTTTCAACCGGATCATCGGCTCCCGGCGCGCGATCGTGGCGCCGGTGGCGGGCACGACGCGCGACGCGCTGGCGCGGCCGGCTTCCTGGCGAGGGATTGCGTTCGAGCTGTTCGACACCGGCGGCCTGTACGGCGCCAGCGAGGATCCACTGCACGATCTGGTGGTCCGCCAGGGCCAGCGCGCCATCGCGTCGGCCGATCTGCTGGTGTTTCTGGTAGATGGGCGAGAGGGGCTGGTTTCGGGCGACGACGAGATCGCGCACGAGCTCCGGCGGAGCGGCCTGCCGGTGCTCATCGCCGTGAACAAGACCGACGACAAGCGGGCGCGCGGGGGCGCGGCGGAGTTCTACCAGCTGGGGTTCGAGCCGATTACCGAGATCTCCGCCGAGCACGGGACCGGCGTGGGGGAGCTGCTCGACGAGATCGTGCAAAGGCTGGGGGCGCGAGATCCGGGGCAGGCCGTCGGGTCCGAAGCCAAGTCCGAGGGCGAGCCGCCGCCGGAGCGCGCGGCGCCGGCCCACGAAGAGCTCACCGTGGCCATCATCGGCCGTCCCAACGTGGGGAAGTCATCGCTCCTCAATCGGTTGCTGAAGGAGGAGCGTGTGCTCGTGAGCGAGACGCCAGGTACGACGCGCGATGCCATCGACGCCGTGCTCACGTGGCATCGCCGGCGCTTCCGCATCGTGGACACCGCCGGGATGCGGCGCCCCGGCCGCGTGCGGGGTGGCGGACAGGTGGAGGCCGTCAGCGTGGCGGGCGCGAAGAAGGCGATCTTCGACGCCGACGTCGTGGCGCTGTTGGTCGACTCGAAGGAAGGCGCGGCCGACCAGGATGCGGCGATCGGCGGGGAGGCCGATCGCGCCGGCCGGGGCATCGTCATCGTCGCCAACAAGTGGGACCTGGTCAAGAGCGCCGATCAGCAGTTCGTCAAGAAGTTCGATGATGAGCTGAGGAGGAAGATGAGGTTCCTGGACTATGCCCCCATCCTCCACATCTCGGCGCTCACCGGCGAGCGGACGCCGAAGGTGCTCGAGACGATCGACAGAATTGCCGCTTCGAGACGCAAGCGGATTCCGACGCCGGCGCTCAACAAGTTCGTCGAATCGGTGACCGCGGCGAATCCACCGGTCAGTCCCCAGCGCAAGCACGTCCGCATCCTGTATGCCGCGCAGATCGGCGTCGCGCCGCCGTCCTTCGTCTTCTTCACCAACGTGGCGACGACATTTCACTTTTCGTACGAGCGGTTCCTAATCAACCAGCTTCGCGAGCACTTCGGGTTTCTCGGCACGCCAATCCGAATCCAGGTGCGCCGCCGGGCGAAGTAACGGGCGGTGCTATACTTTTTGCACCATCTCAACCCATGGCTGATCCGCTCGATCCGGTCGAGATTCCCAACCGCGCCCTCTTCAAGGCCGCCGAAGTGTGCGACCTGGTCAAGCTGCAGCCCTACGTGCTGCGGTCATGGGAGGCGGAGTTTCCCGAGCTGGGCGTGGCGAAGTCGTCGGGCGGGGCGCGCGTGTATCGGCGCGAGGATGTCGAGCGGGTCGTGCGAATCAAGCACCTGCTGCTCGTCGAGGGGCTGACGATCGCGGGGGCCCGGCGCCGGTTCGACGAGGAAGCCGCTCCCGTGGGGGCCGACGCCCCGCTCATCGATGAGCTGATGGGCCAGAACGCGCGCGAGCGCCTGACCGAGGTCAAGCGCGGCCTGCGGTCGATTCTGGATCTGCTGGCGGGGAGGAACGGGGCGAAGGAGTTCCGGCTCGCGGCGCCGCGAGTCGCGCCGCCGGGCGGGCGGCGCGCGGCGGCGAGCCGCGGCAAGCCGTCGCGCGGCAAGGCGCCTGCGTCGCGCGCGGCGGCCACGCGCCGCAAGCGTTCGGCATAGACAAGCGTTCGGCATAAAATTGTTCTTCGGCGTTCTCACAGCTTCATGCGTCGGGATGTGGCGCAGCCTGGTAGCGCACTTGACTGGGGGTCAAGGGGCCGCCGGTTCGAATCCGGCCATCCCGACCACTTTCTTGCAGGTTCTGGTGGCGTATTTG
>Ga0326597_10008561_pt1 | contig 13788 bp, 20 predicted proteins | sample RVTome_12_FD_203789 | JGI IMG/M metagenome (GOLD analysis project Ga0326597, IMG submission 203789) | Soil microbial communities from uranium-contaminated site in the Upper Colorado River Basin, Wyoming, United States - RVT100D185 | ecosystem: Environmental > Terrestrial > Soil > Contaminated >... | reverse complement strand
GGCCGCCGACGGTCATGACGGATGGTGGAGGTTCCTTCTGGGTCCTGCGGTGCGCTTCGAGAGACTTCGTGACGAGATGAGGACCGAGGCGGTTCAGAGATGATCGCCGCGCTGCTGCTCGCCGTCCTCTCCCAGGAGGTCCTCCAATTCCGAGTAGACGTTCGGCGCGTTCACGTCGACGTTTTCGTCGCCCGAGATGGGGCCTCGGTCACGGACTTGAAGGCCCAGAATTTCGAAGTCTTCGACGGCGAAAGACGGCAGGAGGTGGAGCTCGTGAACGTGGCCTCGGTTCCGCAGAGCTTCGCGCTTCTTCTCGACGAGAGCGGAAGCATCAGCGGCCGGAAGCGTGAGCTCCTGCAGGAGGCGGCTCTCGATTTCGCCCGGCGTCTGCGAGCCCAGGACGAGCTCACCGTGCTCGGATTTGCCGAGCGCGTGTCTCTGCGCCAGCCGCTTCGGCTGGATCCGTCCAGGATCGGAGAGAGCGCGTACCAGATCCGAGGAGGAGGCTGGACCGCGCTGAACGACGCGCTGCTGCTGACGATGGCCTATCTGCGGACTGCCCGGGGACGTCCGATCCTGGTGATCTTCAGCGACGGGATCGACAACGCGAGCTGGATTCGGGAGGAGGCGGTCCTCCAGGCGGCGCGCGCCAACGAGGTCGTGGTTTACGCGGTGAAGGCCGAAGTAGGTGAGCAGCTTTCGCAGACCGGCGGATCCCTCGTTCCCGGCGGCAATTCCGGGCTCAGCAGCGCGACTGTCGACGAGCTCACGAAGCTCACCGGAGGACGGTCGCTTGCGGCTGCTCGAACCGATGAGATCGCCGAGACTTTCCAGGAGATTCTTTCCGAGGTGAGCGCCCGATACCTCCTGGTGTTCTCACCCGCCGAGAACAACAACCCCGGCTGGCACGAGCTTCGGGTACGGATAAGAGGAGCCGGTGACGTCGCCGTACGCGCGCGCAAGGGCTACTACCTTCCCCCCAACGACTGATATAAAGTCCGCTCTCCGAGACGCCGCCCTGCGCCCGGGAGTTGCCGGTGCCTCGGGTTCGTGCTGTCTCGGGGAGGTCCACCGAGCGATGGGTGAGATTGAAAAGGAGCTTTCACGAAAACCTATCGAGGAATTGTAAGCGGGACACGAGGATTTGCCTTTAATCCAACCTCGGCGTTACAGTGAAGTCGTCTTGTTGTGTAAGAGGCATCGGAACCTGACTCGCGCAGCCGTGATGCTCTTGCTCTGTTTCACGCTTGCCGACCTGACGGGGGACCTGCTGGGTGCGCCTGTCTGTGCGTCTGATACCGATACGAGCGGGGGGCGTGAAAACGAGCGGAGCAGTGCGAAGCCAGATCACATCGATGACTGTTTCTGCTGCTCCGGTTGCGTCGAAAGCTCCCCTCGATTCACTCTCGATTCCGGGCTCTGGACGGTTCACTCCATGACCCACGACCAGTCTCAGCACCACTCGTTTCCGCCCGCACAGCTCTACCGGCCTCCCAAAGCCTCCTGACACTCCGTCGCAACCCACGACCCGAAGAGCCCCCTGTCCCGGGGGCGTGTGGAGTGTTTCCAAGGAGGTTTCATGCGCGAGGTCGTATTCTCGCTCCTCAGCGTTGCGCTCCTTTGTGCAACGTCTGGAGCCCAGACTACAAGACAGTTGGCACAAGCAATTCCCGAGGAGCTTACCCTCGACGATGCCCTCGAGATCCTGCGGGAGCGGAACCCGCTCCTTTCTTCCGAGCGCCAGCGGGAGATGGCAGCCGCGGGTGAGCTGGAGCAGGCGCGAAAGCTTCCCAATCCCACGTTCTCTCTAGAGACGGAGAGCTTCGACGCGATCCAGGGAGATCCCGCTGCGCGGGAATTGTTTCTGTCGGTGCAGCAGCCCATCTTGCTCGGAGGCAAACGCGGCAAGCGCTCCGAGCTTGCCGGGGCGCTCCTTCGCGCGGCGAGAAACGATGTCCGGGCCTTCGAGCGCGAGCTGAGCTATCGGCTCAAGGTGGTCTATGCGCTTCTCGTGCGAGCACAGTCCGATCTCGAGCTGGCGAACCAGATCCTGGGTGACTTCGATCGAGTCGTCCAGCTGAGCCGAATTCGCTACGAGCGCGGTGAGATGGCCGGGGGCGAGCTGAGGCGCATCGAAACGGAAAAGCTCCGCTTTCTGGAAGACCAGGTGGCGCCGGAGATTTCGCTCGAGAGCGCGCGGGCCGAGATCCTAGGGCTTCTGGGAATGCCGGAGTATGAAGGCCCGTTCCGGGTCGCGGCGCCGCCGCGATTCGAAGGCGAGCTCGGAGACGTCGCGACGCTCGTTGACGAGGCGGTCGCGTCCCGACCCGAGGTAATGGCTCAGCTCGATCGTCGGGAAGCGGCGCGGTGGGACGTGGACCTCCAGAAAGCCTTGGGAGTTCCAGACATCGCTCCTTTCGTCGGCTATCAGCGGCAAAGCGATCCGGGTCTCGATGCGCGGGCGAGCTTCGTGAACTTCGGGGTCAGCGTGGGCCTTCCTCTCTTCGACCGAAACCAGGGCGAGGTGAGCCGCGCTCGGGCCGGCTGGAGGCGCGAAGAGGAACTGGAGCGCGCCGTCCGCGACCAGGTAGTGGTGGAGGTTCGTCAAGCTCGTGAAACCTATCTGCGGCAGCAGAGACTTCTGACGCTCTTCGAAGACACCTATCTTCGGACCGCGCGACAGGCGAAGGATATCGCCGAGGCGGCCTACCGGATGGGAGGAGAGACCCTCATCAACTTTCTCGACGCGAGCCGCGTCTAACGCAGCTCTTAGGACTTATGAGACGCACGTGTGCGGGCTCGTCGGCCTCGCCGACGCCGTGCGCCCGACAGCGGCGAAGGCGGTTGCGGCGATACGCCGAGAGGGCGTCGAGCACGTGGTTCGAGGGCTCCGCACTCTCCAGTGCTCAAGATCCTGATCCTCGCTTGAGTCGATTCTGCCGAGAGCAGGCGGGTGAATATTCCCGAGCAGTGAAGGGATTGCCTGCGCCGGTCCATTTATGTATATACTAGAGTGTATACGTGGAGACCCTCATGAAGACGAAAACGGCAAAGATATTCCGGAGCGGCAACAGCCAAGCGGTGCGGATACCCAAGGAATTCCAGCTCGAAGGGCGGGAGGTTGAAGTCGAGAAGAGGGGTGACAGCCTGGTCCTTCGCCCGAAACGGAGATCGTGGGCGCCCTTGATCGAGAGCCTCGATGGGTTCTCCTTTGATTTCATGGAAGGAGGACGAAGCCAGCCTTCCGACCAGAAGCGTGAGGAGGCATTCTCGTGAATGCGATGCTCGACACGAACATTTGCATCTACATCATCAAGCAAAGACCAGCCCGGGTTCTCGAGAAACTCCTCGCTACCCGAGCCAATGACGTTGGCGTTTCTGTGATCACGGTCGCCGAGCTCCGTTACGGAGCGAGCAAGAGCGGCCGACCCCAGCAAAACCAGGACGCGCTGGATCGGTTCCTGGCTCCGTTTACCATCTCTCCCTTCGAGAGTCAGGCGGCAAGCGTCTACGGAGACCTGAGGGCCACACTCGAGAAAAAGGGTCGACCCATCGGACCGCTGGACATGTCAATCGCAGCGCAGGCCTTGAGCCTTGGCGCGCGCTTGATAACCAACAACGCGAGGGAATTCCGCCAGGTACCCGGCCTCAAAGTCGAGAATTGGGTGTAACTGCGGTAGGGAAAGTGGCGGGGCGCTCGCTCACGAGTACAATCGGGAAGTGCCCCTCGCGGCGGTTCCGGTGGGAGCGACGTTTCTCGTCCCCGCGGGCCAGCGGATCCCGCTCGACGGTCGCGTCCTCGGCGGATCGAGCCAGGTAAACGAGGCGCCTATCACCGGAGAGAGCCTGCCCGTCGAAAAGAAGCCGGGCGACACCCTGTACGCCGGGACCATCAACGGCGACGGCGCCCTCGAGGCGGCCTGCACCAAGGCGGTTTCGGAGACGACGCTCGCCCACATCATCCGCATGGTCTCGGAGGCGCAATCCCGCCGCGGGCCCTCCGAACAGTGGGTGGAGCGATTCGCGCGGATCTAGGGACGGTAGGCCGTTTGACTCCGTGCGAACCGTTGACCGGCCGATTGGCTCCAACCCTTCGAGAGGAGGTGGAGACATGGCGCCCTCCAGTCGGCGCGAATTCATGACCCGGGCGGCGGCTGCCGTAACCGCTCTCGTTGCCGGCCCTCTTCGGCCCGGCGGGCGCACGCCGCATCTCGACGCCGCGACGACCGGATCCACGGCCCTCCCGACTCCGCCCACCCTGGACGGGTCCTCGGCGGCCGCCGGGGTCGTGTCCCGCGAGGTTTGGCCGGGCCGGCCCACGGAGCTGTGGACCTATGGCGGCTCTTACCCATCGCCGACGATCCGCGTCCGTCGCGGCGAGATCTTCGCGCTCCGGCTCGACAACTACCTGCCCGAGCCGACCAACATCCATTGGCACGGCCTGATCGTGCCTTCCGACATGGACGGCCTGCCGATGGATCTCGCGCCCCCCGGGGCCTCGCTCTTCTACACCTTCCGCGTGGAGCAGCGCGCGGGGACGTACTGGTACCACCCGCACCCCGACAGGCGCACGGGCTTCCAGGTGTATTCAGGCATGGCCGGCTTCCTGATCGTGGAGGACGACGAGGAGCGGGCACTGGGGCTGCCCGCGGACGAGTTCGACGTGCCGATCCTGCTCCAGGACCGGCGGCTCTTCGCTGACCGTTCGTTCCGGTACGCGCCGTCGCCGATGGACCTGATGAACGGCTACCTCGGGGACGTGGCCCTGGCGAACGGCGCGCCCGAGGCAAGGCTGCCGGTGGCCGCGGGCCTTTACCGGCTGCGCTTCCTGAACGGCTCGAACGCGCGCATCTTCCGGATCGCCTTCGCCGATCGCCGTGGCTTCGACGTGATCGCGACCGACGGCGGCCTGCTCGAGCGGCCGCAGCGCGCCACGTCGTTCGACCTCGCCCCCGGCGAGCGCCTCGAAGCCGTGGCCGACTTCTCGCGCGACCCCGTCGGCCGCTCGCTCGCGCTGACGAGCCTGCCATTCGCGCTTGCGGGGCCGATGGGCGGGATGGGCGGCCCCTCGGCCCAAGGGACGGAGATGACGCTCTTGCGCTTCGACGTCGGCCGGACCGGCTTCTCCGGCGCGCTCCCCGCGCGGCTGGCGCCGCCCCGCTCCTTCGACGCCGGTCGCGCCGCGCGCACCCGGCGATTCCTGCTCGATATGGGGCCGGGGATGATGGGCATGATGGGCCGCCCGACGATCAACGGCCGGAGCTTCGATGCGCACCGTATCGACGAGCGCGTCCCTGCGGAGACGCTAGAGGTCTGGGAGGTCGTGAACCGCTCGACGATGCCGCACCCCTTCCACGCCCACGGGGTGCAGTTCCACGTCCTCGAACGCGCGGGCGCCAGGGTCCTCCCGGCCCCTCAGGATCTCGGGCTCAAGGACACGGTGCTCCTCTGGCCCGGCGAGACCGTTCGTCTCGGCGTCCGCGTCGGCCCGCACCGCGGGCTCTTCGTTTTGCACTGCCACAACCTCGAGCACGAGGACACCGGTATGATGTCGCTCTTCGAGATCGTCTGAAGAGCGATAGCAGCGATAGATGGGGATGAAGCGGCTGGCCTCCCGTGACGTCGTACGACGATTACGGATAGGCCTGACAAAATTGGGAGTGCTCACGCTCGCCATCGGAGAGAACGTTGGACGTATAATCTGAGACAAGGACTCCGGCTCATCAAGCGCTGGAGTTAGAGTGTCCAGTCAAACGAACGGGAGGAAGTCATGATAGGGATGATTTTCGTCACATTGGGGACGGCCGCGATAATGGCGTCTTCCCAGGAATCGCCGAGCACCGATCAACCCTGGATCGGGAAGGCGGCGCCGGCCATCGAGCTCAAGAGCATCAGCGGGGAGAAAGAGTCCCTTGCGAGGTTCGCCAGGCAGAAATTCGTCATCCTGCATTTTGCGGCGAGCTGGTGACCGTTCTGCGGTGCGGAGGCTCCGCACCTCGAACAGCTGTGGCAAGAGAAGAAGGACCAGGTCCAGGTCCTGGTGGTGGATGTCAAGGAGCCCAAAGAAGTCGCTTCGGCCTGGGTGCAGAGGGTAGGGTATACCATGCCGGTGCTTCTCGACGAGGACGCGAAGGTTTCCGAGAGCTATGCGCCCTCCGGAATCCTGCCGGATCTGCCTCGGGATCAGGTCCCCATCGCGAGTAACCTTATTATTGATAAAGATGGCGTCATCCGGTTCTATTCGCTCCTCGATAGCCGCAACTTCGACGCCAAGCTCGTCGAGCTCAAGAAGAAACTAGACGCGCTTTTGTTGGAGCCCTAGAGTGCGGCTCGATTCCATCCTCCTCACGGTTGTCACCGGAGGTGTGCCCGCCGCGGCGAGCGAGCCGATCGTCACCCTTCGTCCTCCGGAAGAGCTGACGCTCAAACGCGGTGAGGCCAGGGATGCGGCTCTCGAGATCACCATCCGAGATGGATTTCACATACAGGCCAACCCCGCGGCCAATGAGTTTCTCATACCGCTCACGATCGAAGTCGAGCAGGCGGAAGCTCTCAGCGCCGGGGGGCCTCGGTATCCCCGTCCGAGCCGCTACCGCTTGGAGGGCAGCAATGATGAACTCCTGGTTTACGGGGGCGTCATCAAGGTGCCGGTTCCCATCCGGGCCTCGCGCTCGACTCCTCCCGGCCTCCATACGCTCCAGGGAGAAATGAAGTACCAGGCTTGTGACGACCGCTCTTGCCGCCCGCCGGCAACCGCCGATTTCGAGCTTAAGATTCGGGTGTTGCCGGAGCGAGCCGCGAAGTAAACTTCTCACCGGACTCTCGATTCCAGCCATGGCCCTTCTCGCCGCCTTCGCCGCACGAGGCCGATGAAGCTCCGGAGGCCCCGGGGCTAACAACTGACTGGCTACTCGGGAAGCCGCAGTGGTTGGGACGCGGTTCAGCGTCCTGAAGCTTCTTGCCAAGGGCGGATCGAAGTAAGCCTGCGGCCCCAGGACGCGTAAGCCGTGAGATCCGGGACTTTTCGGCGAACGCGTGCTTCCGCCGGGGCGAGCGCTTGAGCTGACCCTCCGGGCGCATCGTGGTATCCTTGGCGCATCGACCGCTCGAGGGGTCAGGAGACGCAAGACCTCATGCCGACGCGATTTCCGGGAATGGACCCCTGGCTGGAGCGTCGCGGCATCTGGGAACAGGTGCACACCGGCCTCATCGTAAGCGTCCAGCGATTCCTGACCCCTCTGCTACGCCCTCGCTATCACGTCGGGATCGAAGAGCGCACATACCTGGCGATACTGCCCCCGGAAGGTCAAAGCACGGGTATCCCCGACGTTCTGGTTGTTGGCCCCAAGAGGGAGTCGGGGCGCGACCCTTCGACCGCATTCAAGAGCACGATGGCGCGAGTCGAGCCCATGGTGGCGGAGCTCCCCGTGCCGGAAGAGGTAAAGGAGCGCTACCTCGAAATCCGAAGCTTGCCGGAGCAGCAGGTCGTCACCGTCATCGAGATTTTGTCGCCCTCGAACAAGCTTCCCGGAGAAGGGCGCGAGCAGTACGAGCGCAAGCGGTTCAAGGTGCTCGGAAGCCAGACAAACCTGGTGGAGGTCGACCTGGTGCGCGTCGGCCAGCCCCTGCCCATGAAGGCGCCGGCCGCGAGCGACTATCGGCTCGTCGTCAGCCGGGCCGCTCGGCGACCCCGCGCCGACGTCTATCTGTTCGGCGTTCGCGACCCGATCCCGACTTTTCCCGTTCCGCTTCGTCCCGGTGAGGCGGAGCCGGATCTACCCCTGAACCAGCTTCTGCACGAGGTCTACGACCTGGGTGGCTACGACCTCGTCATCGACTACCGAATTCCTCCGGAGCCGCCCCTCTCGGAAGAGGACGCGGCCTGGGCAGCCTCGCTCCTCGCCCATTAGTTTAGCAGCTAGCCCGCGTTTTCCGAACGAGCCAGCGGCGCCCTTCACCAGGCTCATCGCCTCGTTCGCGAGGTTTCCCTAGGCTTAAGGTTCGTTAAGCGCTTGTCCAAGCTGCCGGAAGAAATCGGCGGCAGAAGCTGGTCGTTGCCTGCGGTCGGTCGAGAAGCATTGATTGAAAAATGATTGCCCGATCGGCGGAGGCTCGGCGAAATGCTCGCTGAGAGGAGTGAAATTGCCGGCCATAACGGCTCTCCGCCAGTCGGTTCCGGCGGTAGCAAACGGCAACGCGCCGGTCAAACCTTCATAAGCGACGACTGCCAGAGCCCAAAGATCCCACTGCCTATCCAGATTTTCGCCGAGCAACTGTTCCGGCGACATTTAGGCCGGGGTTCCCACCAGAACTCCCGTGCGCGTTTCAGCCCTCGTACGGGTCGGCGTCGAATCGTCGTTCGCGGGAAGAAATTTCGCAATTCCGAAGTCCAGGACTTTGACAACTTCCCCGACCGCATCCTTGCTTCTCGAAAGGAAAATGGTTTCCGGTTTGAGATCCAATCGCGTACGGCTCGAACCGGCTGATCGTCGATGGCGACTACACGATCGCCAGGGCGCAGCCCGCCATTCGATTCCGGCGAGCCGGCCTCCACCGAACGAATCACCATCGTGCCGTCCGTAAACGCGGCGGCAAATCCTCTCAGCTCAGCAGGCCCCCAAACGATTTGATAGAGGATGAGTCCAAAGGTGACCGCATACTCGTTGGAACTGAGCTTTCCCTGATCTTACGCGAGGGAATGAACACGGGAATCCCTTTCTTGGACACGACTCAGCTTCACGCCGAGGAGCTCTTCACCCACATGAAGTCGTAGCGTCAACCACCGGCCTAGCTTGACTCGGGCCTGCCAAGCATCGATACTTCTATCGGGCGATGGAGTCCGCCTGAACCGCCTCGGGTCGCCCGAGGCTGATGACTCCTACAGAGAAGGCACTGTAGGAGCCTGACTGGTTCATGATGCGGACGAGCCGACCAGCCGAATTCCCAAATCCAACCGCGGGACCATTTCATTCCTTGCCACGTTCCGTCGCTTAACGCATGACGGAAGTCTGGTCGCTCGCGGCGCTGTGGCTGGGCTTGGCCCTTGTGGCGACTCTGCTCTCGATTTGGCTCCGGGTGGCGACCGCGCTCTCGGAGATCGTCGTGGGAACTGTCGCGCAACTCCTCATCGGCGCTTTCGTGGGGAGCTCCCTCCTCGGGACGGACGAGCCCTGGATTCGGTTCCTCTCCGGGACCGGAGCCATCATCCTCACGTTCCTCGCCGGAGCGGAGCTTGACCCCGTCGTTTTCCGCGCGAAGTGGAAGGAGACGACGGGAATCGGCCTCGTCGCCTTCTTCGCCCCGTTCCTGGGGTGCGCGGCCTTCGCGTTCTACGGGCTCGAGTGGACCTCGCCCGCGAGCTGGCTCGCGGGTGTCGCCCTCTCGACCACTTCGGTCGCCGTGGTGTACGCGGTAATGCTGGAGCTTGGGCTGAATAGCACCGGCTTCGGGAAAGCGGTGCTGGCGGCTTGTTTCGTGAACGACCTGGGAACGGTGATCGCTCTCGGCTTGATCTTCGCTCCCTTCACCGTGAGGACGGTGGTGTTCGTGGGAACCTCGGTCCTCGTTCTCAGCGTGCTTCCCTGGGTGACGCCGCGCTTTTTCCGGCACTATGGAGGGCGTCCCTCCGAGCTGGAGGCGAAGTTTCTTCTCCTGACGCTCTTCGGGATGGGAGCGCTCGCGGCCTGGGCTGAGAGCGAGGCCGTCCTTCCCGCGTATCTCATCGGCATGGTGCTCGCCGGGACCGTGGGGAAGGACCACGCTCTCGTCCGTCGGCTGCGGACCGTGACCTTCGGTCTTCTGACGCCGTTCTACTTCATCCGGGCGGGGTCGTTCGTATCCGTGCCCGCCCTGATCGCGGCGCCGGCGAGCGTCCTCGGTCTGCTGATAGCGAAGCTCGCGACGAAGACCGTCGGGGTCTGGCCCGCGACCCGCTTCTTTCGCTACCCGCGGCAGGAGGCCGCCTACACCACGCTTCTGATGTCCACGGGGCTTACGTTCGGGAGCATCTCGGCCCTCTTCGGGATCACGCACGGCATCATCGACCAGGCGCAGTATTCGTTCCTCATCGCTGCCGTCATCGGAAGCGCCGTCATCCCGACGCTGATTGCGAACGCCTTCTTCTTGCCTAGATACTTGCTTCCGAAATCGGCCCCCACAGCCGAGCCTGCACCGGCATCGGCAGCGGTGGAAACGGTTCGGTGAGTGCGGACGATGGGAAGCAGGAGGAGCGGATGATACCCAAGAGGATCCTCGTCGGACACGACGGCTCGAAGCGCGCGGACGACGCCTTTGAGACCGCCCTCGACCTGGCGGCGCTCTGCAGTGCGCGGCTGCAGGTGGTTTCGGTCGCAACGCCCCACGAACCGCCGACCCGGGTCGAGACCGAAGCGACGCTCGAAGCCGCGACCCAGCAGTACGAGGAGATGTTCGAGGGGCTGCGCCGTAGAGCGGAGGAGCGCGGAATCGACCTCGAGAGCCGCGTGCTCGTGGGCCACGCCGCGGAGCAAATCTTGCGCCTCGCGGCGGACACCGAGACCGACCTCATCGTGGTGGGACACCGCGGGCGTTCGGCGATTCGGGAATGGCTTTTCGGCTCGACGTCCCGGCGAGTGGTTTCGTACGCCGCTTGCTCCGTCCTTGTGGTGAGGCAGAAGTGATAGAGCGCATCGAGCCGTATCTCCTGGTGGGCATCGGCTCCTTCATCGGAGGCAACGCCCGCTTCGTGCTCGCGAGGTGGGTCGGGGGGATCGTCGAGGGACGTTTCCCCGCCGGCACCTTCCTCATCAACGTGAGCGGCTCCTTCGTACTGGGGTTTCTGGGCGCGGTTCTGGCCCAGCGGGCGGTCGCAAACGCGGATGCGATTCGGCTCGCTGTCGGGGTGGGTTTCTGCGGGGGGTTCACTACCTTCTCGACCTTCGAGCTCGAGACCCACGCCCTCTTCGAGGATGGGGCGTGGCTCACCGCGGTCACGAATATGTTCTTGAGCCTCTTCGCCGGCCTCGTGGCCGTTCGCCTCGGGGTCGTCGTTGCGAAATCATGGCTCTGAAAAGGGAGCGTGTGAAGCTCGAAGCCGAACAGGTTCTCTGCCGGTTCCACCTGTCGAACCTGGTGCGCCACGGCGCTGAGCCCCTCTACCAGTGGATCGTGGAGACCGCGCGCCGCGAGGACATGCAGGGGGCGACGGTTCTCAAGGGCTTCATGGGTCTTCGGGCCGACGGCACCGTTCTCGAGGAGAACCCCTGGGCGCTGACGCAGGAGGTCCCGGTCATCCTCGAGGTAGTGGACGGTCCGCGCCACGTGGAGAAGCTTCTCGCCCGCGTCGAGCCCGCGATGAAGGACGGCGCCATCACCCTCGAGCGCGCGCACGTCGTTCTCTACCGCGCCGGCGAGGCGGACCCGAAGCCAAGAGACGCGGCGCCGCGTTACGACGTCATCGCCAGTAAAGACGCCACCACGGCATGGGAGGTGAAGACCATGAAGATTCCCGAAGAAGGCGTTCTGCTCCGGATCTTCATCGGAGAGAGCGACCGCGAGAAGGGACGGGACCGTCCTCTCTATGAGGCGATCGTCCATCGCGCCCGAGAGGCGCACCTCGCCGGCGCGACCGTCCTCAAGGGACCGATGGGCTTCGGGCGGCACTCGCGCATGCACGTCGCCAAGCTCCTCGAGCTCTCGACGGACCTCCCCATCGTGATCGAGATCGTCGATTCCGAGGAAAAGGTCCGCTCGTTTCTTCCCGTCGTCGACGAGTTGGTGACGGAGGGGCTCGTAACCCTCGAGGCGGTCCGAGTCATCAAGTACGTGGCCCCGGCGGCTGCCCGTTAGAGGTGACAGCCACCGAGTGGCACTGGAAGCGGTGTCTCCTCCGAAGAGCTGGCTCAACCGCACCACCCTCGGGATCTCGCTCGCGAGCTTGCTCTCGGACGTCTCGCACGAGCTGGCCACCGCCGTTCTTCCCGCGTTCCTCGCGGGATTGGGCGCGGGCCCGGCGGCCCTCGGCTGGATCGAAGGGAGCGCCGACGGCCTATCGGCCTTGGCAAAGCTCTGGGGCGGCGTCACCGCCGATCGGATTCGGCGGCGCAAACCCCTCGCGTCGTTCGGATACCTCGTCACCGGCCTGGGGACGGCCGCGATCGGCCTCTGCGTAAACGCATGGCAGGTGGCTCTCTGTCGGGTCCTGGCCTGGATTGGGCGGGGGAGCCGAACCCCGGCCCGTGACGTCCTGATGGCGGAGGGATCTCCGCCGGAGGCGCGCGGCCGAGCCTTCGGGCTGGAGCGGGCGGGCGACGCCTCGGGCGCTGTCCTCGGCCCCCTCCTGGCGATGGCCCTCCTCGCGGAAGGAGTGGAACCCACCATCTGATGTATGCCTCGCTCGCGCCGGGACTTCTCGCGTTTCTTGCCATCGCCTTTCTGGTCGTCGAGACCTCGCACGTCCCGCGCCCGGCCCGCCTTAGCCTTCGGGGCCAGCTTCGCGCTGCGGGACCTGCGTTCCGTCGCTACCTGACGGGGATCCTGATTTTCGGCTGCGGAGACTTCTCGCGCACGCTCTTGATTCTGTACGCGACGGAGCATATGACGGGCTCCCTCTTCTCTCTCGGCGGTGCCACTGCCGCCGTAGCGCTCTACGTCTTCCACAACGCGACGAGCGCGCTCGTGTCCTTTCCCATCGGGAGTCTGGCCGACTCCTTCGGCCACCGGCGGGTGGTCGTCGGAGGGTACCTATTCGCCGCCGCCACGACGCTCGGATTTGCCCTCGCGCCCCCTACACCCGCCTGGCTGCTGGTCCTGTTCGTATGTTCCGGTACTTACATCGCCTGCGAGGAAGTGGCCGAGAAGTCCTACGCGGCGAGCCTCTTGCCCCAAACGAGTCGCGGCGCGGGCATGGGCCTTCTCGCTGCGACCAACGGTCTCGGCGACATGATCTCGAGCGCGCTCGTGGGGACGCTATGGGCCATCTTCCCGGAGCACGGTTGGGGCTTCGCCGTCGCCGCGGCGCTCCAGCTCCTCGGGGCGGTGCGCATCGCTCGGCTTCATCCGCAGACGGGATGAGTGGGGAGCTTCGGGCAGGATGAGCGACGCAGCGACGCCGATCAGAAGGATGGCGAGGATGACGGCGAGCGAGACGAGGGTGGGTATCGAGTAGTGATGCGATACGAGAATCTTCCCCCCGACGAACAGGAGAACGCAGACGAGGCTCGTCCTCAGGTAGCGTAGCCGGTTCAGGACGGCCGCCAGCGCGAAATAGAGAGAGCGAAGGCCCAGAATCGCGAAGATGTTCGAAGTAAACACGAGGAAAGGGTCTCGAGTCACGGCGAAGACCGCGGGAATCGAATCGAAGGCGAAGAGCACGTCGGAGAGCTCGACGACCAGAAGGGAGACGAAGAGAGGAGTCAGGTCCCCGCCGCGAGACCGCTCCCGAGCGCCGTGAGCCCCGCGAGATCGAGAATGACAGCTACCGCGAGGGCTTTCTCGCCTCCCAAAGACAGTTGTCTGCCGATCCATTGTTGTATATACTAAAGTGTATACTTGGAGAATCTCATGAAGACGAAAACGGCAAAGATATTCCGGAGCGGCAACAGCCAAGCGGTGCGGATACCCAAGGAATTCCAGCTCGAAGGGCGGGAGGTTGAAGTCGAGAAGAGGGGTGACAGCTTGGTCCTTCGTCCGAAAAGGAGATCGTGGGCGCCCTTGATCGAGAGCCTCGATGGGTTCTCCTCTGATTTCATGGAAGGAGGAAGACGCCAGCCTTCCGGCCAGAAGCGTGAGGAGGCATTCTCGTGAATGCGA
>Ga0326597_10008560_pt1 | contig 13788 bp, 4 predicted proteins | sample RVTome_12_FD_203789 | JGI IMG/M metagenome (GOLD analysis project Ga0326597, IMG submission 203789) | Soil microbial communities from uranium-contaminated site in the Upper Colorado River Basin, Wyoming, United States - RVT100D185 | ecosystem: Environmental > Terrestrial > Soil > Contaminated >... | reverse complement strand
GCACGCCAAGTTCGGAGGGGAGAGATGAATTATCTTGGAGAAATTATTAACCGTTATTCTCCGACCTTTGCGGCCTTGGCGTCTTTGCGCGAGATATTCCGAGTTTCGGTTGCGGCTGCGCCGCGCTGGGTTCTTTGCGGTTAATTTCTCCGGCTCCGAGTGTTCGGTTGCGGCGAGCTTTGGGCGCGAATCGAAGCGCTGGTCAGGAGCGCCACGAACGCGAGGACGAGGGCGATGCTAAAAGCCGTAAGATAGCTTCGGGTCAGATCGTGCGTGAAACCGCCCAGGTAGGCGCCCAAGGCGCCACCGAGATGATGGATCCAGAAGATCACCCCCGTGAGGGTGCCGATGTGTTTGAATCCATAAAGTTCGCCAACCAGGGCTGCACCCAGCGGGGCCAGGCCCATTAGCGTAAATCCGAATAAAAGGGCGGAAGCGTAGATCCAAAACGTGCCGTCGAAGGAAATCAGCAGAGCGAAGCACACAAGCCGGGGAACGAAAGTCAGGAACAGTGGAATCTTCCTGCCCAATTTTTCGGAGACGGCGGCAAAAATGAGCAGACCCGGAATGCTGAGCAATCCCGCCAGACCCTGGAGATTCGATGCCTCCTGAGCGGTAAGGCCCTGATCGGTGGCGAAGGGGATCATCTGGGTGACGAACAAAAAGTCCTGAAAGCCGCAGATGAAATAGCTCGCTCCCACCAGCAAGAAATTTTTCGACGTAAGCACGGCATAGACGCCGGGAGATGAATCGCTGGAAAATTTTTTCGCATCGCCGATCTTCTGCCCGGTGGCAGCGCCGGCGGGCGCTCGTTCGTTTTCGGCGGGGTTGTTTTTCATCACGAGCAACGAAACCGGCACAATGACCAGGGAAAGTAGAATCCCCAGGCTGGTCCAGGTCCAGCGCCAGCCGAACTTTTCCAGCAGCAGAGCGATCAATGGAATAACCAGAAACTGCCCCAGGGCCGTTCCCGAGATCGCCACGCCGGACATAAAAACCCGCAGTTGTTTAAACCACCGCGAAAGCGTCGAGGAGATAACGGCGATGCTGATCCCCGATATCCCCGCTGCGGTCACCACTCCGTAGGACCAATAGAGATCCCACAGCGACATGGTTTGGGACGTGAGCAGCAGGCCGGCGGAAGTGACCAGCGCCGACGCCGTGAAAAGACGCTTCGGGCCGAAGCGGTCGAGCAGCTTGCCGGCGAGCGGCTGGCAGCAGGCGAAGACCAGCATGTTGAGAGTGTAGGCGAGCGTGATGGCGCCTCGTTCCCAGGAAAACTCGGAGACCAGGGGTTTGATCAGGACACCGAAGGAAAACCTCACGCCGCCGTCGATGACGAGGATCAAAAAGCTCGCGGCCAGAATATACCAGCGATAAGAGTTCTGCTCAGCCATGGTGCGTCTATGTCCGCGATGAAAAACCTTACCACGACGGGATCGTGAGGCGGAAGCAGAAAGGTTGGAAGTGACGGGATCGGGTCTTGCATTGCAACAATGTGTGATTGCAGGACCTGGCCCTCGTCACAAAAAGCCGCCCCCGCCTTAGGCCTGAGCCGCGGGGGGGGTTGATAACGAAGCCGGGGATGTTGGGATTCGCCAATAGTCCCGTTTGATGGAATGCAGAAACTAATCCGCGAGTCCTGGCTATCGTTGTTACGGATGGTTTTTTTTCCAGTCAATGATAACTTGTTGTATGGCCTGTTCAACCTGAGCGCGAATTCCTGCAGCGCTGATGACACGCGCTACAGCCTTATCGATATTATACTCGAGGTTCCAACGCGAATCGTCCGACTCCGCGCTGGCTTTGGTCCTAACCTTTTGCAGGTCGTCGTACATTTGGGGATTAACCGTTTGATTGACAGCACCCATTTGCGTTCCTCCTTGATCAAATTTGAGCTGACTATATTAGAATCTCGACCACGCTGTCAACTAGCTTTTGCCTTCCTCGGTTTAGCCAACGTGCGATGAAGAAAAAACCGCTGCATCGATGTCATTCGACTTCAAATGATACTTGGCCCAACAAAAGGGCAAATTAAATGCGGCATTCTGGTAGGCGAATAATGCAGGCCTACATTGTAAGCTTCATTTCGATCTTGCCTTTGAGTTCAATCTTTAAGTTTTCTTGTCGCTCATCTTCTCTTGGGTTTCCTCTTCAAACTGAAGGATTTCAATCTTTTTACCGTTCGTAATCTTTTGAAATTCCTTGTCGAGTCCTTTCAATATTAAGCTCTGTTCGAGGTCTCCCTCTTGCATGAATGAAGCGATCAGACACTCCCGGGCAGTTCTGTGATGGTAAATGAACTTATTCTTGTCAGCAATTAATTCTGCCTCGCCGAAACACGGCCCTCTGGTTTCGATGGGTTGGTCGAGGCTAACCTGTGGTAATTTCATAGAGTGGCCGATACCCGGAAGCTTTATGTGAATTCGATGTCCGCGTAAGGCTGCTCTAAAGAACTGTTCTGCCTGCCCCCCCGCAGTTACGGGATCGGCGGTCCCCTCCAGAACGAGTGTTGGTACCCAATGGATGAATTCGCCTGGATTCCACGCCTTGGGTAGATCATTCGGGACGACTCCGACTCGTTCAACTTCTTCGTTTATCTCTTCGCGACAACGATTCCATGACCACAATCTGTGGCAAAACATTTTGTGCACTTCGCCCGCGTTTTCTCGGAGCGCTTTGCGAATGTCGACTTGGTTTGAGTCCAGCCATTTGTCCAAAAACCCGAGGTCAATACCATCGTAGGCAGACACCACATTAAAGATCCTTTGAGAACTATCCCTTTCGACATCAATATTGCTTACAGCATTACAATACGATTTATCAGTGTTTTTTAAGACGGGAAATGACATTATGAACTCAGGGGAATTCTCCAGTTTTTCGGCTAAGCCACAGGCAATTGTCCTACCAATAGTGGCGCCTACGAATTTTTCCTTAGCGATCTTAGATGTTTGCTGCTGTTCCAGATCGCTGACATCGAGTAAGGCGTGCAAGTCTACGAAAAGCGACTCCTTGAAGTAGTCGAGTCCGTGTTTAACCCGTTCAGCAGAGAACTCTTCCTTCATCTTCATCGCACAAAGGAGACAACCTTTGAACTCAACCTTTATGCGGTGAAGTATCCTCTCGATTTCCCTTAAGATAACATTCTCGTACCCAGACAATTCCTTGAAATTGTTCTTATAGATATCGTTAAGTTTCCGCAACGCCGTTTCGTTCTTATCCTCAGCCCACTTAGGAAAACTTTCTGACATTTCCATCCTGTTAATGAGAGTCACCGCTTCGTCGTACCGCACAGGAGCCCAGTTCTTGAGATGTTCTTTTAAACCCGGTATGTTGTCTTCAAGACGCTTGGCGATAATTATCCCTATGGCCTTCTTTTCTTCGAGAAGTTTAGATTTCGTTAAAGATGACACGGCGGTAATATAAAATAATCTATGTAGTGCTTTGAACAGTTCTAGGGGATACTGCTCAAGAGCGGCCGTAGCTAGTTTGCTCTTACGCGGGCTCCCGCCTGGTCCTCCTGTCGGAACAGCTCTAAGTTGGTTGTATTTCTGAATCACTGAGGGCAATCCACCAAATTTATCAGTGACGCGATATAAGATCTTCTCGACTTCCTCTGCAATTCTTCCTTGAAATTGATTGAGCTCAGCAAGTTCATTTGTGTAAATAGAATTGAGAGCGTTAAGCTGCGATTCTCTAAGAAAACGTGTCCATTTTTCCGCATCGTATGGCAGATCAAAACTCTGACCGGACGACGGTCCTGCTAAAGCTAATTCTCTGTGGGCGTTCAAGGAGTCGCAATACGAAACGTGTTGCCTGGAACCCGGCTCTATTTCTAAATCTGCTTTCCAGCTTCGCTGCGGCTCCGTCCTGCACGCTAACTCCCTGCCAATAAGCATTACCGGCCGGTTTTGCTCTAACGCCAAATTTGGATCATCGAGCCAACCTATCATCCGTAGATTTCGCAATGCGCTGAAAAATGCCCGACTATAGTTAAGATTGTATGCTTTGAGTAAATCACCACGGAAACCAGTTTTGAGTCGAACAAATTCATCTATCAGGAATGGCACGTCACCAAATTTTTGCTCGACGTCTCGGAATACCTTGGCCACTTCTGATGCGATGGTATCTAATTGCATGTGTCGTGGGATATCTCCATCGGTTCCACCTTCCGTTCGGTCAGACCTTCTACCGTAAATCATTTTAAACACTTCGATATGTTTCTCCATAATTTTATCAGCAAGGATCCTGGCGTCGACTGCCTTCCCGATGTTCCCCCGCGACACCGGACCTAACAAGACTATTCGACCAACCTTATCAGAACCATCAACATTCTTAGTTCCTTTTCTTCCGTAAGTGGCGGCGTATTGTTGAGCGACGACAGTGCCGTAACTATACCCCACTATGGCCTCCCAACGGCCAACTCCGAGTTCTTTGCGAATTCGCTCGATGTCTTCCACTGCGTACCGGGTCCTGAGATAGATGTCGTAACTGTTTGATAGCGGAAATTGGCTAAAACCAGACCCACGAAAATGAAAGTAAACCACGTTGTAGTCCTCGGAAAGAGATTCCAAATACGGAACATTCGATCTTACAATCTGACCTGGTCCACCAGCACAAAATAGAATCGTAGGTTTTCGACCATCAAATTGTTTTTTTGTAAAGTAATACAAAGGAAACTCAGTAGCCGGTATCGAGGGTTTCGATGGGTCATACGGCACCCAAAGCAGACGTTCTGTAGGCCCTAAACCCAACGATTGATCGTAACGCCAGTTTCTATCCAGCGAACAAGATGTAAGAAACAGCAAGGCCGTTAACACCGTTAAGGGTGTGACAGCGCTGTTCATAAATCCCCCCTTCTCAACATAGCGTTGGGCGATTCCAAAAGATTCACGCGCATCGGAGCGAATGCTCACTCTAGAGCGACCCAACAAGAATCGCCGTCTCTACCACTACAAGTTACACTATTTTCACTGATAATTGCTCGTAGAAACACCTGATAGATTCTGTTCTGGCCGCGAGAGCATACATCTCAAAATCGCTTTAAAAGACCTAATCATGTCCGTTACATCACCGTCATCAAGAATCTCCGTTTTAAACGTTGACGATCCCGTCAACATTGTTGACGACTCCCTCAGATCAAATATGAGATCAAAGGCCGTTATCGCTATATCCGAATCCGTCCCTAGGTGATGCATAGGGAATTGAGCAAATGTTAGACCAGGCATACATACCGGTAGGGCAGTCATATTCTGGTACATGAATAGTACTTGAAACAGCGAAGGACGATCGACACCTCGCTCGCGTTCAAGTGTCCGTGCTAACTGCTCAAACGGAAGCTCCTGATGGGCAAATGCCGCAAGCGTAACATCGCGCGCCTGGCCCAGTAATTGGCGAAAGGTCGTTTTACCGGAAAGCCGAATCCGAAGAATCACGGTGTTAACAAAGTTTCCAACTGTCAACTCTGTTTCCTTTCGTCGGCGGTTGGCGACAAGGGTACCGATCCGAATGTCGGTTTGGCCTGTGTGTTCGAACAAAGCCGCGCTCAAGGCCGCCAGCAGAACCATGAACGAGGTACAGCGTTCATTCCTAGCCAAGGTGTTGATCCCCCAAAACAGATCACCGTCCAGCTCAATGGGGCAGCGAGAAATTCGGAAACTGATCTGATTTTTGGGATTTTCCATCCCCCGAAACTGAAGTACGGGTAACGGACCTGAGAGTTGTTTTTTCCAATAATCGAGTTGGGCTTTCAAGAAATCACTTTCCACAGAGTCTCGCTCCCAATGAGCGAAGTCGGCGAACTGAATCGGAGGATCCGGCAACAGCGATGGGGCGCCCCGAGAGAATGCTTTATAAAGCGTGACCAATTCACTACGCAAAACTCGCATCGACCATTGGTCGATTATTATGTGGTGAGAGGTAACAAGTAAAAAGGACTTATCATCAGCTAAACGCAGCAGCTGGGTTTGAATTAGGGGGCCTTTCTCCAGGTCAAAAGGCTGCTTTCTCGCTTCCAAAATCAAGTCTGTAGCGGTTTGAACAAGGTCGTCTGAGGCCCGGTCACGCAGATCTGTAACTTGTAACTCGAAATTGGAGACTTCCTTGATCAATCCGACAGGAATCCCATCCACTTTTGGGTAGACAGTTCGTAAGATTTCGTGTCGCCTGATAGTTTCGAAGAGGCTTTTCTCTAGCGCTTCAATATCAAGCGGGCCGCTAAGCCGGTAAACGAAAGGGACATTGAAAAAATGGGTACTGGGAAGCATTTGATCCAGTAGCCACAATTGCTCTTGAGCCATTGAGAGTGGCAGCGGTCCATCACGTGGGACCGGCACGATCGACGGCAGATCGCATGAACTGCCATTGATCGCTTTCTCTACCGTCGACGCCAAGCCCGCAATCGTCGGCGTTTCGAAAATTGCCTGCAGAGGCACATCTTTATCGAAGGTTTCGCGCACACGAGAAATGATCTGAATAGCGAGCAGCGAATGTCCGCCAAGCTCGAAAAAGTTGTCATGAACACCTACCGTGTCTAGCTTCAAAACCTCTCTCCAGATCTGCGCTACAAGCCCTTCAACCTGTGTGCGAGGTTCGAGATACTGTTCTTCGAGATCTGGTCTGGTATCCTCCGGTGGTGGTAGCGCTTTTCGGTCTACCTTCCCACTGGGCGTGAGTGGCAACTCGTCCAAGATCACAAACGTTGAAGGAATCATGTATTCGGGCAATTTCTCGCGCAGGAAACTACAAAGTTCAATGCTGGAAGGTGGGGGAGGTTGTTCCGGAACCACATAAGCCACCAGACGCTGATCCGATTTAAGATTTTCGATTTCGGATTTTGTATTCTCGCCATCACTCCAATGCTCCAACGGGCCATTGTATGCCAAAGCCACGCTCTCCCGAACCCCAGGGTATTGATTCAGTGCCACTTCGATTTCACCTAGCTCGATCCGGTAGCCACGGATTTTAACTTGATTATCAACTCGTCCTAAAAATTCGATGTTGCCATCCGACAGATAGCGAGCTAGGTCGCCGGTTCTGTAAAGTCGCGAACTGGATTCACCGCCAAAGGGATTAGGAATGAACTTTACAGCTGTTAATTCTGCTTCGTTGACGTAGCCGCGAGCCAGCCCTATACCCCCAATGCACAATTCGCCAGGTACGCTTACAGGAACAGCCTGCAATTGAGAATCCAGAATATAGGTTTTAATATTCGCGAGTGGTCGTCCGATAGGGATCAAAGACTTTCTCGCATCAATGGTCTTAATCTCGTGAATCGTTGCCCAGACAGTAGCTTCAGTGGGGCCGTAAAAATTCCAAAGCGGGATTCCCCATTTAAGAATTGAGGAGGCTAATTCGACAGGAAGAGCTTCACCGCCACAGATAATGAGGCGAAGGCTCATATTCCCGGGAAGATTTGCGTCTTTTGAATTCTCCGCCAGAAGTTGGCGAATCGCGGACGGCGTTTGATTGAGCACCGTAACCTTCTCTTCATGCATTAGGTCCCAGAACCCTTCGGGTGACCGCGTCAACTCTAGAGGAACCATCACAAGCCGGCCACCCGAGAGAAGGCAGCCCCAGATTTCCCACACCGAGAAATCAAAAGCGTAGGAATGAAATCCCGTCCATACATCAGATTTATTAAGCCGAAATAACGGTTGTGTGCTATGAAGCAAGTTGACGACGCTGCGATGGTTTATCTGAACCCCTTTGGGTTTTCCGGTCGAACCTGACGTGTAGATGACGTAGGCGAGGTTCGTTGGTGAGGCCTGATTCTGAAGATTGTCTCCGCGTTGCTCTTTAATCGCGTTCCAGTCGCGTTCGAGACAAACGTTCAGAGGGTGACTGCTGACTGTTGACTGTTGAGCGCTTTCTAGGAGCCTGTCCTGTGTTACCACTACTGAAACCTGCGCATCTTCCAACATCATTGCTAGACGTTCTTTAGGATAACTCGGATCTAGTGGTACATAGGCTCCGCCTGATTTAATAATTCCCAACAAACCGACGACCATCTCCAATGATCGTTCGACGCAGAGTCCGACCAGCGTCTCCGGCCCAACCCCGAGTCCTTGTAAGTGATGGGCGAGCTGATTGGCTTTCGTGTTTAACTCCCTGTAAGTCAATCGTTGCTCTTCAAAGGTTACAGCTATGGCGTCAGGAGTTTGTTCCACCTGTTTCTCGAACAGCTCATGAATGCACTTGTCTGTGGGATAGTCTCCTACCGTATTGTTCCACTCAACGAGCAGTTGATGCCGCTCGGCTTCGGTTAAGATCGGCAAATCCGAAATGCGTTGATCAGGGTCGGCGACGATGCTTTCAAGCAGGATTTGGAGGTGGCCGACCATCCGCTCGATGGTTGAGCAGTCGAATAAGTCAGTGCTGTACTCGAAGAATCCAACCAGCCTCCCCTGTCGTTCCCTCAGCGAAAGAGTCAAGTCAAACTTCGATGTCCCTGTGTCGACCTTATAGGGTTCCAAGTTTATCGTTGAAGCATCGGCTTCAGGTCTCGGAGCGTTTTGCAGAATGAACATCACCTGGAACAAGGGGTTGCGGCTCAAATCCCGTTTGGGTTGCAGCTCGCCGACAAGCTTCTCGAACGGGAGATCTTGGTGCGCGTAGGCGCCAAGACATACATAGCGAACGCGGTGGAGTAACTCTCTAAATGTCGGTTTACCTGACAGATCAGTGCGAAGAACAAACGTGTTAACGAAATAGCCGATCAAGCTTTCGACCTCCGCGTGGTGGCGGTTGGCGATAGGAGAGCCTATGAGAATGTCTTCCTGAGTTGAATAGCGATACAGTAACACATTAAACGCTGCGAGCAGCGTCATGTACTGTGTGACGCCTTCGCGCCGGCTCAACTCGTTGATAGCTTCGGTTAATGACTCCGACAGCGCGATGGGCATGCTCGCGCCACAAAAACTCTGCCGCGCAGGCCGACGGCGGTCAGTCGAAAGATTGAGCATCGGCGGACTATTATCGAGCCGGTGTTTCCAGTATGAGAGCTGCGATTCAAGGACTTCTCCTTGCAGCCACTCGCGCTGCCAGACCGCATAATCCGCGTATTGGATCGGGATATCTCGAAGACCAGACGGTTTGCCCGTTGAGTACGCATGGTAGAGAGCCCAGAGCTCGCGAGAGAGAATCCCCATCGACCACGCATCGGAAACAATGTGATGCGTTGTCAGGATCAGCACCTGTTCTTCATCACGAACCCGGAGCAAGGTGCATCGGAGAAATAATCCCTCTGATAGATCGAACGGGCGCTCTGCTTCGTCTGCGATACGATGCTTTACCTCAACGTCCCGTTCCGTTTCTGGCGATGACCGCAGGTCGCTAGAGTTTATTGAAATATTTTGGGTCGCCTGGACAACTTGTCCAGGATGGCCGTCGACGACGCGGAACGCGGTTCTTAAGATCTCATGCCGAAGGACAATCTCACTCAAGCTGGCTTCGAGAGCAGCAACATTTAGGCTTCCCACAAGACGAGACGCCCGGCAGATATTATAGACAGCACTCTCTGGCTCCAACTGTTCCAAAAACCAAAGCCGCTCTTGGGCAAACGACAAAGGCGCCGCTTCATGAGATGTCCGAGGTAATATTGGTGGAGCTGCGGTTCGCTTTGACCTCGGCCTGTGGCGAAAGAAAGTTAGAATTTCCGCTTTGCGTTCGGCAATCTGGGCACGAAGATCGGCTGGTAGCTTGCCTTTAGGGGCGTTTACGCGCAGACGATCCCCTTCGGCGCTGAGCCTGACACCCAAATCACTAAGATACGCTATGAATTCAGCTGTATTTATACGTCAAACTCCTCGCGCTCGTCTTTATCCGATTGCGTACTCATTTGTCCAGCCCTGAGGAGAGAGTCAACCTCCCTCGCCAACGCCGCAACCGTTGGCATTTCAAGAAACGTCAACAATTCAAGTTCGACGCCGAACCCATCGCTAATGCGCGCCGCGGCCCGAGCCGCCAGTAGAGAATGGCCGCCGATGCGGAAAAAGTTCTCGTCGATCCCGACTTGCTCGCGGCCGAGCACGTCCGCGAAGACCGCGCACAGTCTCGTTTCGATCTCGTTGCGCGGTGACGTAAAGATAGCGGAGCCAGATGAAATTTGCGGCGAAGGCAGTGCCTCGAAATCGATCTTTCCGTTGGGACTAAGCGGCAGCGACTCTAAAATCAAAAAGTGCGCGGGCACCATGTAGTCGGGAAGCTGGGAGCTTAAGAACGAGCGCAAGAGGTCAATCAAGCTATCTCCTTCTTCATCCGCTACAACGAAGGCCACCAATCGCCTATCTAATTTTGGATTTTGGATTTTGGATTTTGGATTCTCAAATCTAGATTGGTCAAGATCCTGCACAACTACTGCCGCGTCTTTGACTATGGGGTGTTGTTTGAGGATGGCTTCGATCTCTTCCAGCTCGACGCGAAAGCCGCGAATATTCACGCGGCGATCGTTTCGCCCCACCCACTCGACATTGCCGTCGGGCGAATATCTTCCCAACTCACCGGTTCGGTAAAGGCGGTCGTTCGGATCGTTTGTAAACGGATTGATCACAAACATCTCTTCGGTTCGTTTCACGTCATTGATATATCTTTCAGCCAGGTGCGGACTGCGGACAAAAATTTCGCCCAGCTCGCCGATACCCGCCAACAGACCAATTTTGTTGAGTACTAGGAGTTGCACGTCTTTGATGCCGCGCCCCAACGGAACCGGTCTGCCAGACTCGACACGATCGAACGAAAGATCATCGGGAATCTCGTAGTAGCCCACCGCGCGCTGGGTCTCAGTGGCGCCGTAAAAGCTGCCAATGATGGCATTCGGCATGAGCTTGCGAATCCGCGCGGCTTCATCATTGGTTAATACGTCGCCACCGAAAAACACCCGGCGCACGGACGGGAGGCAAGCTTCACCTACGGTCAGCAATAGTTGTCCCAACGCCGGTGTCAGGTGCAGTATAGTAATTTCATTCAGACGCAACCAATCGGCAAGGCGATCTGGCGACCTTGCTTCCGTTGGATTCGGAATGTACAGCGTCGCTCCCAGAAACAGCGCGGTGAAAACATCTCGATGCAGATGGCTGTATCCGAGGCCGGATAGCATCGCGAACCGATCGTTCTCGTTAAGATCAAACGCGTCCTTTTGCCACGGCAAAAAATGAGTGATGGGGCCGTGACGGCAAACTACGCCCTTGGGTTCGCCAGTGGAGCCGGATGTGAAAGCGACGTACGCCGGGTTGTCAGCGGCTACGATCGTTGCTGGTTCGGTGTCGGCGAATGCAGACAAGTTATCCGAGATCTCCGTCTTTGACCGTGGAACGTTCATCCGACAGCGCAACTTCAAACTGTCCAGACAATTCAATAGTTTGTCCGGCAGCTTGCCGCTGTCTTCGAGCTGAAGCCAACCTTTCGGTCGGGCAATGCGCAAGTAGTCAATGGATCGCGCCGCCGGATAGGCCGGGTCGAGAATCAGAAATAACGCGCCGGCTTTGAGGATGCCGAACAGTGCTAAGATGAGCGATGAACTGCGATGCGCGTAAATCGCGATCAAATCATTCGATTGTATGCCCGAATAGACAAAGCTATTCGCTAACTGGTTGGCACATCGATCGAGTTCAGCGTAACTCCAGGTTTGTTCAGGATCGACAATAGCTAGCTTTGCCGGTGAGCGACGCGCTTGTTGAGACAACAGCTCGTGTATCGCTCCTTCCCAGTTATTGTCGAGAGCTTCTTCGGGATCGGGAAGCACTGCGCGCGAAGCGTCGGTCACTAAAGACAATTGGCCGATGGGCAAATCTGGCTTATCTACAATTTGCGCGAGCAGGGAAGCGAATTGGTCCAACAGGAGCGTAATTCGTCCTTCGCGGAATAGCGCGGTATTGTAGACGATCGCCAGTTCGATCTTTCCGTCCACTTCGGGCGCATAGAGCACGATATCGAACTTCGCCGCCGGTTCGATAGGCGAAAACTTCGTGACTTCACATCCGGGCAACGCTGGTACGCGGTCGGAAATGTCGGCGATATTGAACAGAATATCGAAAATCGGATTACGGCTAAGGTCCCGTCGCGGCTTAAGCTCCTCGACGATCTTGTCGAAAGGCACTTCCTGGTTTGTATAAGCATCGAGGCAGACTTCGCGGACGCGGCGAAGCAGAATCAAGAAACTTGGATTGCCGGAAAGATCGCTGCGCAGCGGAAGCGCATTGATGAAAAAACCGATCAAGCCGTCGATCTCTGGCCTGTTGCGCCCCGCGATCGTAGAACCGATGACGATATCATCCTGCCCACTGAGACGTGAAAGCAAAATGTTAAACGTCGCGAACAGGGTCATGAACAGCGTGACGCCTTGTCCCCTGCTGAGAGTTTTCAGTGCTTTCGTTAGGTCATCGGACAACAGTCTCGTCATCTTTGCACCGCGATAAGTCTGTAGTGTTGGACGTTCAAAGTCGGTCGGGAAATCGAGCGGTGACGACAGGCTCTCAAGTTGGCGCTTCCAGTAACTCAGTTGCGAGTCGAAAGCCGGCGACTTCAGCCACTCATACTGCCAGGCAGAGTAGTCAAGATATTGAACGGGTAATGGCGCCATTGGCGATGGCTTACCGTGGCGATAGGCGTCGTAGACTGCAGCGAGCTCGCGATAATAAATCGCCAGCGACGAGCCGTCCGTGACGATGTGGTGGAAATTAAGTATGAAGACATGATCGTCGTCAGCCAACTTCACGAGTTTTGCTCGCATGAGCGGCGCTCTTTCAAGATCATAAAGCTGACGAGCGTCCTCAATTGATAGGCGTTCGGCTTCCGCTTCCGCTTGCTCACGGGGTAAATGGGCGAGGTCTAGGACAGGTAGCGCGATTCGCAACGTCGAAACGATCTCCTGACGAGGCTGTCCGTCGACCTCCTTGATGTGCGATCGCAACACCTCGTGCCGAGCGATTATTTCGTTCAGCGCCTGCTCCAGCGCGGCACAATCGAGATCGCCTTTGATGCGAAAGGCCGCGGGAACATTGTACGCGGATAAATTTGCATCGACTTTCTGCAAGAACCAAAGACGGCGCTGGGAGAATGACAGCGGCAGCGCCTGTTTTCGTTCTACTCGACTAATCGGCGCGACGATCATGCTGGAGTCACTCCGTCGAAGCTGATCAATGTGCTGCGCCAGCGCCGCGACGGTTGGCAATTCAAACAATTTGCGCAGAGCAATCTCGACGTTGAAGCTGCTTCGCAACCGCGCAACCACCCGCGTGGCGAGCAGCGAATGGCCGCCGAGATCGAAGAAATTATCGTAGACGCCGATCTTGTCGAGCTTCAGCACCTCGCGCCATACTTGCGCGACCAGTTCCTCGATTTCGGTTCGGGGTTCAATAAACCCTTGGTGGAGAAGCGGTCTGCTTCCATCCGGCGGCGGCAACGCGTTACGGTCAACTTTTCCGTTTGGTGTGAGTGGCAGCTCGTCTAAGGAAACAAAAGCCGATGGCAGCATGTGCTCCGGCAGTTTTTCCCTGAGAAAACTGTGTAGCTCCGTCACGGATAATAGCGCTGAATTCGTGGGCACCACGTAACCGACAAGTTCCTTTTCGTCAGCTGATTCGCTCGCGCGAGCCACGACGGCGGATTCTCTAACCTCTGTGTGTTGATTGAGTACAGATTCGATCTCGCCTAACTCAATCCGGTGCCCTCGGATCTTGACCTGGTTATCGATTCGCGCCAAAAACTCGATGTTGCCATCCACTAGATAGCGTGCGGCATCTCCTGTTCTGTAAAGACGCGAACCGGGCTTGTCGCTGAAAGGATTGGCGA
>Ga0326597_10008559_pt1 | contig 13788 bp, 11 predicted proteins | sample RVTome_12_FD_203789 | JGI IMG/M metagenome (GOLD analysis project Ga0326597, IMG submission 203789) | Soil microbial communities from uranium-contaminated site in the Upper Colorado River Basin, Wyoming, United States - RVT100D185 | ecosystem: Environmental > Terrestrial > Soil > Contaminated >... | reverse complement strand
CCGTTTGCCGTCGAGAATGATCGTGCCCGACCCTTGTAGCGTAATAAACACTTCTTCCTGCACCTTGTGACGGTGCACGTAGGCCGCGCCTTCGCCGGGTTTGTAGCGCACGAAACTGAAACCGACGCCCCTGCAGCCCATCGGGCGCGATAAGAACTCCTTTTCTTTGACTCTGCCGAGCGGCATAAAAAACTTAGTGTAACCGGTTGCCATAAAACCTCCCGTTCAATTCGGTAAGCGGTGCATCTGCAGATGACGCGCCATGCCTTCGATGTTGAGCGGCAGGTAATTCTTATAATTACCCCAGCCGCTGTACTTGTCCATCTTCACCCGTTGCTTGATTTCTTCCACCGGTTTTCCGTCGCGCAAATAGCCGAGCACCTGCTCGCGCAACTCTTTGAGGTAGGCGCGTAGCGCGCGGACGTCTTCTTTCCGTCCCAACTCCCCGTGGCCCGGCGCCAGGATGTCGAAATCGAGGGTCTCGGCCTTCTTGAGCGATTCGGTCCATTCGTCGACGTAGGCGTCGGGAAAATCACGGAACGGCAAACTCTTCACCGGGATAAAGTCCACGGCAAACAGCGCTCGCTCGTCGGGGAAGCGCATGACGATGGAGTTGTCCGAATGGTTCTTGCCCAAATAGAGCAGCTCGACCTTCTTTCCGCCCAATTCCACGGTCAGCCGGTCCGAGAACGTCAGGTCGGGCACCGCCGTGGGGCGGCGTTCGTCAAGAATGACGGCCTTGGCGTTTTCATGGGCGATCACCACGGCGGTATCGGCAAAGACCTCGCCGCCTGATATATGGTCCGAATGATCGTGGCTATAGATAAGATACTTGACCGGCTTGTTGAAGCGCTGGGCAAGCTCGGCCTTGAGCCAGCGCGCGGCGTCGGCGTCGATGGGGTCGGTGGCGATGATGCCCGCCGGCGTCACCAGGAAAACGGAGAAATGGCCGGCGTTGCGAAATCGGTACAGATCGCCCTTGATCGGCGTGATCTCGCGCTGCGGCTGGGCCTGCGCCGCGGCGAAGCTCACCGCCCAGAAGGCGACGACGAAAAAAACTCTTTGAAACCGCGCTGAATTCACCATTTCAATTTCCGGTTGACCTTGAGCCTCTAGTTAAGGAAAATAGCCGCTCACGGGGGCAAAAGGCAAACAGATTATGTTTTACCGTTTTCGCTGCGAGTCCGAGTTCTACCCGGCCCTGAGCCGATTGCCGCTTCACATGCGCATGAAGCTCGACTTGGCCGGGGTCAAATTCTCTCTCAAAGACTGGCTAGCCTTCAGCTTTGAAGAACGCACGGTCTTATGCCACTTCCCCATGGACACTGAGGATGAGCAGCAAGTCTTCATCGCTTATCTCGAATTTCTCTCGCGGAAATACCTCGGCGCGCCGTTGACGCTCACCGCCCCGGCGAATCGTCTGCTCTGGGATAATGCGGACCCGATACCGGAGCCCGTCGTTGAAAAAAGCGCGGCGAGAAACCAAACCGTGACCCGCGAGGAGTGGGCGCGGTGGAATTCATGCTACCGCTACGCCCTTTACAAGACGGCGATTTCCAAGAACGAACCCGAGGCTTTCTATGACCTGCTCGGAGAAGTGCGCGAAGCGAAACGCTGACGGCCGATGGCCAACTTGAAATCCAACGATACCTGGCTTTCCCGCCTCATTCCTTTCGGCGTGGTGGGCCAAACCAAGCCGCGCCACTACCGCGAGATGCTCGGCGTGCTCTGGGAGAACAAAGACAACCTCCCCTACGCGTGGAAGATTCTGAAACATGGAGTATGCGACGGCTGCTCGCTCGGGCCCTATGGGCTGCGCGACAACGTGCTCGATGGCGTTCATCTCTGCATGACTCGTCTCAGACTGCTGCGCTTGAATACCATCGGCGCCCTCGATGCGGCGCAGCTGAGCAACGTGGCCCGGCTCAGATCGTTCGATCAGGAAAGGCTCCGCTCGCTCGGGCGTCTCCCCTACCCCATGATTCGTCGCCAAGCCGATGCTGGGTTTACGCGAATCAGTTGGGAGGAAGCCTTCGATTTCGCCTGCAAAGCGATCCGCGATGCAGCGCCGCACCAGATGGCTTTCTTTGCCACCTCGCGCGGCCTCACCAACGAAGTCTACTACGTCTTTCAAAAGCTCGCCCGCGTGCTTGGCACCAACAACATCGATCTCTGCTCTCGGCTCTGCCACGCGGCGAACGTCTCGGGACTGAAATCGACCCTCGGCGTCGCCGCGCCGACCTGCTCGCTTTCCGACTTCATTGGCACCGATCTCTTGGTGATCTTCGGCTCCGCCCTAGCCAATTACCAGCCGGTCACGACCCAGTATCTGCATTTCGCAAAGAAACGGGGCACGCGTATTGTCGTTGTCAATCCCGTGCGCGAGTACGGGCTGGAGCGCTACTGGGTACCGTCCATGCTCTCGAGCGCGCTTTTCGGCACCAAGCTGATGGACGATTTTTTTCCGGTGCGCGTCGGCGGCGACATCGCATTTATCAACGGCGTGCTGAAGGTGTTGATCAAGGACAACCGGCTGGAGCGAGACTTCATCGACAAGCATACCCGCGGCTTCGACGACCTAAAGGCCGCTTTGAAGCACCAGCCCTGGAAAATGATCGAGCAGCGTTCGGGGCTGTCCCGCCCTGAGATCGAGCGCTTCGCGCAACTCTATGGTTCAGTCAAAAGCGCCGTGTTCGTCTACAGCATGGGACTCACGCAGCATGAATTTGGCGTCGACAACGTCAGGGCGATCGCCAATCTCGCACTCGCCCGCGGCATGCTCGGGCGCGAAAAGTGCGGCATCATGCCGATCCGCAGTCACAGCGGCGTGCAGGGCGGCCGCGAATGCGGCGCCGAACCCGACAGGTTTCCTGGCGGATTCGCCATCGACGTTGAAAACGCCCGGCGCTTTTCCAATTTGTGGCACCATCCCGTACCCTCTAATCCCGGGCTCAGAGTGCCGCAGATGATCGAGGCGGCGCACCGCGGCGAAATGAAATTTCTTTATTCCATCGGCGGCAATTTGCTCGAGACTATGCCCGACCGCAAGTTCGTCGCCGAAGCGTTGGCGCAGGTTCCCGTGCGCATCCATCAGGACATCCTGCTTAACGACTCTATGCTCCTGGACGCGGCGGAAGCGGTGCTGCTACTGCCTAGCCAGACGCGCTACGAGCAACAGGACGGCGGCACCACGACGAGCACAGAACGCAGGATTCGCTTCACGCCGGAAATCCCCGGCCATCGCGTCGGCGAAGCACTGCCGGAGTGGCAAATCCCCACGGTCATCGGCCGCCGCTCGATGCCCAACGGCGCGCTGCTTTTTCCTTTCACCGACACCCAGGCGATCCGCGACGAGATGGCGCATGTCATGCCCATTTACCAAGGGGTCGAAAATTTAAAAAGGGAAGGCGATCACCTGCAATGGGGCGGACCGCATCTGTTCAAGGATGGCCATTTTAGCGGCATGCCCGGCGGCCGCGCCCGCTTCAGCGCGATCGAGCCACCGGACCGGCGCGCTTCTGAGAACCGACCCATTGCCTCCTCCCGGAAGGGTTTACTCCTCGGCCTCTGTCTACTATGAATAATACGGGCTAGAGGGAGAGAAAAAAAGACCTATGAACGCCGGAACCGGACTCACAGGTGAAGAACTCTTCCCGCGCTTTTCCGACGGGGAATACGCGCGGCGTTATCGCGCGATTCGCGGAGCGATGCAGAAGGAGAACCTCAATGCGATATTGATCTCCGGCGCCCGTGGATCATCGGAAGTTCACTATCTCTCCAACTATCTCCCCCAATCTCCATGCTGGCTGCTTTTTCCGCGCGAAGGGGAAGCAACGGTTTTTATCCACTTTTTTAATCACCAGCCCTGCGCCAAGGCGCAGGCGATCATCAATGACGTGCGCTGGTATGGGCCGGCGCCGTTACCGACGTTGGCGGAAGAAATTCGCCGCCGCGAACTGGCTAAGAGTAGGATCGGGCTCGTGAGCATGCGCGGCATGGCCTATGGCCATGTCATCGAGCTTCAGCGGCTCTTTCCTGACGCCGAGTTCGTCGAATTCGGTCCGCAATTCGGGCGCATCCGGCGAGTGAGAAGCGAACAGGAGCTGACCTACCTGCGCCGAAGCGGCTACCTCACCGACTTGGCTTGCGAAGCTCTTGAGGAACACTTGAGGCCCGGTCTAACGGAGCAAGACATATTGGCGATCGTCTACGGCGCTTACATCAAGAACGGCGGCGATCCGGGCATCCACTTCATCGCGACGACGAACATGGACAAGCCCGATCGCTTCGTCCCGTGGCAGCGGCAAACACTGCGAGTTCTTGAAGTCGGCAGCGTCGTGATCACGGAATTGACCGTCAGCTACTGGGGCTACTCCACACAGATCCACCGCCCCTTCGCCATCGGCAAAGAGCCTACGCCGCTCTACCGAAAGCTCTTCGATACCGCGCACCAGTGCTACGAGAATATTCGGCGAATCTGCAAGCCCGGCACCACCAGCGAACAGATCATCGCGGCATCGGGCGTCATCGAAGAGAACGGCTTCACCACTTACGATAGCGTCTTTCACGGCGAAGCGGGAAAGTCCCCCGAGCTCGGCACGCGTAGCGCCGCACATCCGGTGGAACCGTGGACCTTACAGGAAAATATGGTCCACGTGATCCAGCCGAATCCGGTCACCAAAGACTTCAAGGCCGGGCTGCAATTGGGGGCCGCGGTCATCGTCAAGCCCGACGGCGGTGAGCCGCTGCACAACTATCCGTTCAAGTTTCCCGTCTGCGGGTAAATCAGCGCCGGAAAACCAGCCGGACGAGGTATATCGGAGCGGCGGCAAACGCCAAGTGTTTGATAAAAGTTTGAGAGTAAATATAATTCGTCTCGTCTGCTAAATTTCGGTTAGAGAGGATTGCCACTCCACTTAAATGAAACATTCACTCCGATGGCCGATTCTCAACGGGCTCTTGATCGCCGTCGGTTCCTTTATATCAGTCTTGGCTCTAGCCCAAGACCCGCTTTCGCTTAAACCCGCAGAGACGCCGGAGAGGCATCTGCAGGACTTAAAGCAGCTCACCTTTGGCGGGCAGAACGCGGAAGCGTACTTTTCTTTCGACGGCACAAAAATCATTTTTCAATCGACCCGGCAGCCGTATGAGTGCGATCAGATTTTCAGCATGAACGTCGACGGAAGCGACGTGAAGCTTTTAAACAGCGGGAAGGGCCGGACGACTTGCGGGTTTTTTTTCCCCGACGGCAAGCGGTTTATCTATGCCTCCACCCATTTGTCCGGCGATGGCTGCCCCCCGGCGCCGGACCGGAGCCAGGGCTACGTCTGGCCGATCTATCCGTCTTATGAAATCTTCAGCGCCAATCTCGACGGCTCCGGCCTCAAGCGCTTGACGAAAAATCCCGGCTACGATGCCGAAGGAACCATTTCTTCCGACGGTAAGAAAATCGTTTTTACTTCCATGCGCGGCGGCGATCTGGACATCTATACGATGAACGCCGACGGCAGCGGGACAAAGAGACTGACGACTGAGAAAGGATACGACGGCGGGCCGTTTTTCTCCTGGGACGGTAAAACCATCGTCTATCGCGCTTACCATCCGAAGACCAAAGATGAGCTGAAGGAATACGAATCCCTGCTCAAGCAAAACCTGATCAAGCCGACGCGCGCGGAAATCTACGCGATGTCCGCCGATGGGTCCAACAAACGGCAACTCACCAACAACGGCGCGGCCAACTGGGCGCCCTTCCTGCACCCCAACAACCGGCAGATCATCTTTTCCTCAAACTTGCACGACCCCGAACGGCGGAGCTTTTCCCTCTATTCGATCAACGTCGATGGCACCGGCATGGAGCGAATTACCCACGGCGCCCGCTTCGACAGCTTCCCGATGTTTTCGCGGGACGGTAAGAAACTGGTCTTCGCCTCCACTAGAAACGCGAATGAGCCGCGCGAGTTCAACATCTTTACCGCCGATTGGGTTCGATAAGGTTAAAATATTTTCTCTGCTTTTGGGCGATAGCGCACAGCGCGCAATCACCCGGCCCTTTGCGGCAATAGGATTTCAGCGACCCGCGGAATTCCGTGCGATTCCACCAAGCGCGACTTCCCTCAATGGTCTTGTTGGTCTCGATGAGCCGCTAGCAAATAATTCGCTCGCCTGCTGTACCAGACCGTAACCTTTTATATTATTCAGAACCGCAACGTGGCCGCGGTTGATTGCAGCGGGGTTGTTTGGCGCACCCGCCTCACGATTGACCGCCGGCCGGCTGAAGCGCCTTGAGAGGGTTTATGACTGACAGCCGATTCTCAACTACGAGACCATCCTGCATGTCTTCCGAGTAAAGAACTGAAGCGTCGGCGTGTAAGGCGCTTGACACGACGACGCTATCCCAGAAAGAGAATGTATAATGCACTCGTAATGTCGAAGCCTTGAGCAGAAGCGGCTTGCTCAACTCGACAACTAAGTACTTGGCGTAAAACGACTCGATCAATTGCTGGACTTGCTGCTCGGAAAATTGCGCTTTTTTGAGCAAATTGACACACACTTCATTGATCACCTGGGTGCTTACGTGAATAGCGCTTTGTGTCTCGATCAATGACTTTGCGCGAGTGGATTTTTCAGCTTCGTCGCCTTTGATGAAGGCATAGAGCCAAATGTTGCTGTCAATGAAACAGCTTTCTGGAGCAGTCTCAGCTCCGCTCATAAATCTCTTCTCGCTTGAGCGCCTGAAAACCGGCTACCTCGATGGGATGCTGCAGCAAGTAATCAATCAGATTTTCAGTCCCGTTTCTTTCCTCAGCGAAGAGGATCACCCGCACTCGCTCCTTGAAGCGGTCCCGGTACACCTCAGGGATCTCAATGATGCCATTTTTGACCTTTGCTTGAAACTCCGCAGCATACATGGCTTCCTCCTTCGAGCACGAAACCTTATTTGATAAAAGGATAGGCGTCTAAGTCTCCCCTTGTCAACACCGAGGCCAATTTTCAAATGGGGGCCGTAAAGCACATCGCGCTTTTAATGTTTCTACCGGCGGCAGCGATTTTCGTTATTCCGAAGTCAGCAGTCAAGGGTATGTAGTTTCGATCATCAGCGGGAACACCTGTTGAACTGCCCCGGAGCGTCGTTTCGTAGGAGGTGGTGACATCCACCGCTTTTTTAAGTAGAGTCCTAGGGTCTGAAGACGCCCAGTAGCTTAATCGAGGGCGTCACGGCAATCGGAGGTCACTCTTTTGGAAACTGCCGCGCGTGAATTTCAGATCATGGTGAAAACGGTCGGGGCGATCTGCAACCTCGACTGCCACTACTGCTATTACCTCAAAAAGGAAGACCTCTATCCCAAAGGCACGAACTTTCGCCTGAGCGACGAAACCCTCGAGCGGTACATCGCCCAGCATATCCAGGCGACGCCGAAGGAGATCGTCAGCTTCTCCTGGCACGGCGGCGAGCCAACGCTGCTCGGCGTCGAATTCTTCCGCAAGGCCGTCGACTTTCAGAAAAAACACCTTCCTGAAGGCAAGAAACTCATCAACGGCATCCAGACCAACGGCACGACGATCGACGAGGAGTGGTGCGAGTTTCTCGCCAAGGAGAACTTTTACATCGGCCTGAGTCTCGACGGCCCGCGAGAGCTGCACGACCATTACCGCGTGACTAAAGGCCAAAAGCCGACCCACAAGCAGGTCGTCCAGGCTTTTCACATGCTCCGCAAAGCGAAAGTGCACGTTGACCTGCTTTGCGTGGTCCACGACGTCAACGTCAAGCATCCAACGCAGGTCTATCGCTACTTCAAGGAGATCGGCGGGCAGTATCTCCAGTTCCTTCCTCTCGTAGAGCCGAATAACGACACGCCGGGATCGATTCACCCACGATCCGTCCCGGCCGCCGCCTATGGCGAGTTTCTCTGCGTGATCTTCGATGAGTGGCTGCGCAACGACATCGGCAAGATTTCCATCCAGCTCTTCGACGAGTCCGTCCGCCCGTTCTTGGGCATGGAGCATGCGCTGTGCATCTACCGCGAGACCTGCGGCGACGTGCCGGTGATCGAGCACAACGGCGATTTTTATTCCTGCGATCACTACGTCGTGCCCGAATACAAGATCGGCAACATTTACGAGCAGACGCTGGCGGCAATGGTCGAGGATCCGCGGCAGCGGGAATTCGGCGAAAGAAAGTGGACGAGCCTGCCGCGTTACTGCCGGGAGTGCGAAGTGTTAAGCATGTGCAACGGCGGCTGCCCGAAAGACCGCCTGATCGAGACGCCCGACGGGGAGGCGGGATTGAATTACCTTTGCGCCGGGCTGAAACGTTTCTTCACCCACAGCAAACCGTATTTCAAAAAGTTCGCCGAGCTGGCAGAGGCCGGCGAGCCGACGGAAAAGCTCATGCAGATTGTCCGCGAGGCCGACGCGAAGACTGCGGTGCGCCAGGCCGGTCGCAACGATCCCTGCCCCTGCGGCAGCGGCAAAAAGTACAAGCGCTGCTGCGGCGGAGCGAGACCTGCGGTCTGATTTTGATCCGACCGATCGGTCGGATCCGTCGGACCGGTCCGATCGCCGTCGCCCTTCGTCCCGGTTAACTGACCCCAGCCAAGGAGCCACCCATGACTCTTTACGACGACATGATGCAAGGCGCCATCGACGTCCATTGCCACATCGACTTCGAATTTTCCGCCAAAGAACGGAAGCGCGAGCCGGAGTTTCTCTGGCTACCCAAGGCCGAGGCGATGGGCATGCGCGGGGTGGTGCTCAAATCGCACTGGTGGCCGACGGCTAACGTGGTGCCTTACATATTATCTTCGGTGCAGACCAAGGTCGCTCTGTGGGCCAGCGTCACGTTGAATATCACCGCCGGCGGTCCGAATCCTTGCATCGTGGAGGCCTGCGCCGAGCTGGGCGGCAAGATGATTTTTCTGCCGACCTGGAGCGCGCGCAACGATGTCGAGCGCAAAGGCTTCAGCAGCCGGTTCAAGTCGTACTATAAGAGCCACGCTCAGTTGGAGAACCCCAATTATTACTTTCTCGACGACAAGGGGAAACTCATCCCCCGCGGCCGGGAACTCATCGAGGCTTGCAAGGCCCATGATCTAACTCTGGGCATGGGACATGTCTCGTGGCAAGAATCCCTCGCCTTCATCGAAGCCGCGCGGGAGATAAAATACAGCCACAGAATCGTCGTCAACCACGTGCAGAGCCACATGATCGCTATGCCCGTGGACGCGATGAAGCGTGCCGCGGAAATGGGCGCGTTCCTCGAAGCCTGCTGGAACGCATTGGCACCGGGGCGCATGGACTCGCCGGATCTGGTCAAGCAGTTTCGCGAAGTCGGCCTGCGCCAGATCGTCGTGAGCACCGATTATTTTCGCCCCTACAGTCCGAATCCGGCGGAGCTGTTTCGCATGTACCTCGGCATGTTGCACGAAGGCGGCTTGAGCATGGAAGAAGTGAAACAGGTTGCCGGCGCCAATCCGGCCAGGCTCATGGGACTCGAATGACTCCAGATCCAAAGGGGGACTGTCCCCCTTCTTAGCTCCGCTCATCGTTTCTTCCCGTTACGGAGCGGCACATGGCACCGGCGCGAAATCCAGAAACGGTTGTCGGCAAAGGCCCGGTAGCTGGCATCAAAAAGTGTCCTTAAGCCCGGCAAGATCGAGAGTAGATAGAGGGGCGTCGCCCACCAGATACGCCGCATCAAATAACGATAGGCCGCGGCGCCCGCCAGTTGCTCGCCGTCGGCTAGGAGCAGACGAAAGTCCGACGCCAGCTCTTTGTCGGACAGGTGAAGTTTTTCGGCAACCCAATCGGCCTGCAGCGGCGCAGTGTGAAAACCGCGCTTGTTGAGGGTGCTTTCCCACAACGGCGCCCAACGGCTGCAAAAACCGCAGGCACCGTCGTAAAGCACCCATCCTTTAATTTGCGCTGCGCCGGTTGTTACCATCCGATGACCTCCGGTGGTATCCCAGCCGGGTTTTTTTGTTTTGGCAGGGCCGCCCATGAGGGAAGTTCTCGCCAGCGTTCGCTTCCGCACAGCGGCCTCCCCGGAGCAAGCGGTGATTGAGGTCCAAGCGTCCGAAATCTTCCAGGTCCGAGGCGATCATTGGCGTGAGCCAGATCTCTTCCTTCGATCCACGCTCCAAAAGCGCCTCTGTACCATACGCCGCGTGTGTAGCCAATAGTGCTACTATTCGCAATTCTGCTTGCATATAGAATCGCCTCTTTCTGCCTTCCTATCCCCCATCGTGTATCGCGCATCTCGTCTGCAAAATCCGAAGCACGAAATCCGAAACCAACTTGTTTGGAACATTATGCTTTGGTCGTTTGAATTTGTTTCGTATTTCGGATTTGGATATTCGAGTTTACTTGTTTTCATTCCTCCCTTGGCGTCCCTTGCACCATGCCCTTTGCGCTATGCGCTTCGACTTCTGCCTCCTGCCTTCCCCTCGCCTTGACACCCACCCCCCGCAGGCGGATAATTCACCGCAATCGATACGGTTTTGGCCGGGCTGATTCGGCCGAGCTCCGCGCGTTCGCATTAGGGCAGATCGACACCGAGCCCGGCTAGGTAATCCTAGCCGGGCTTTTTGTTTTGCGGGGGATGCAACCGCTGATACGCTATGTCAATCGGGAAAGCGAGAGCTGAGATGATGGATCGAATCTCTTTCACCGGCCTTCGAGTGCGCCTGCTGTTTCTTGTTCTCTGCGCGACGCGCGAGAGCGCCAGGCTCATCGGAATCACCGCTGGTCGGAACGGTTCAGGGAAGTTTTCCGTGAGTAGATGGCTGGCTATCGGTTACTGCTGAAAGGAAACGCGATCATGAAAAAACAACCCCAACGCGGACTCCGTAAGCGCGCTGCGATCCCCGGAAAAACGCCACCCCCGCTGGCGGACAACGCGCGCAGCGCGGACCGCCGCACATTTCCCATCGTCGGCATCGGCGCGTCCGCCGGGGGACTGGAGGCCCTGGAACTGTTCCTGAGAAACGTACCGGCGAACAGCGGCATGGCCTTTGTCATCGTCCAGCACCTGGACCCGACGCACAAAGGCATCATGGCGGAGTTGCTCCAGCGCGTTACTGCCATGAAGGTCACCCAAATCAAGGATCGCACCCGGGTCCAGCCGGACTGCGTCTATGTCATCCCGCCGAACAAGGACATGTCGATCCTGCATGGCGTGCTGTACCTGCTCGATCCGGTGGCGCCCCGCGGGCTGCGCCTGCCGATTGATTTCTTCTTCCGCTCCCTGGCCGACGACGCGGCGGAGCGCAGTATCGGCGTCATCCTCTCGGGCATGGGCACGGACGGCACACTGGGTCTCAAAGCCATCAAGGGAAAGGCGGGAGTGGTCTTCGTGCAGGATTCGGCCTCGGCCAAGTTCGACGGCATGCCCCGCAGCGCCGTTGATGCCGGGTTGGCGGACGTCGTCGCCCCAGTGGAGGCGCTGCCCGGCAAGATCATCGCCTATCTCCAGCACAGTCCCCTCATCTCCACGTCCGGAATGGCTGGGGATGACAAAGGCCACAGCGCCTTCGAAAAAATCGTGATCTTGTTGCGGGCGCAGACGGGCCACGACTTTTCCCTCTACAAGAAGACCACCGTGTATCGCCGGATCGAGAGACGCATGGGCATCCACCAGATTGCCAGGATTGCCACCTATGTCCGGTTTTTGCAGGAGAATCCCCATGAGCTGGAGCTGCTGTTCAAGGAACTCTTGATCGGCGTCACGAGCTTTTTCCGCGACCCCGCGGCGTGGGAGCAGTTGGAAACCGAGGTTATCCCGGCGCTGCTGAAAGACCGCCCGCCCAGTAAGGCGGTGCGGGTCTGGGTGCCAGGTTGCGCGACCGGAGAGGAAGCGTATTCCCTGGCCATCGTCTTCAAAGAGGCGCTGGAGCAACTCAAGCCGGCCAGAAATCACACGATCCAGATCTTCGCGACCGACCTGGACCGGGACGCCGTCGACAAAGCCCGCACGGGGGTTTTCCCGGCCAACATCGCCGCGGATGTGTCGCCGGAGCGGCTGAGCCGGTTCTTCGTCCAGTTGGAGCGCGGCTACCAGGTCAGCAAGCCCATCCGCGAGACGGTGATCTTTGCGCCGCAAAACGTCATCATGGAGCCGCCCTTCACCCGGCTCGACCTGGTGAGCTGCCGGAACCTGCTCATCTACCTGACCCCGGAGTTGCAGAAAAAACTCCTGCCGATTTTTCACTACAGCCTGAATCCCGGCGGCTTTCTGTTCCTGGGGAACGCCGAGACCGTCGGCGAGTTCACCGACCTCTTCGCGCTGCTGAAGAGCAAAGGGCGGCTTTACCGGCGGCTCGAATCCGGCCTGCGAACGGAGCCGATTGAGTTCCCCGCCTCGTTCATGCCCGCCCGGATCGGTGTGCTTCCGCAGCCGAACGCGTTGAAGCCGCCGGCCAACCTCCAGTCACAGGCGGAACAACTGCTCTTGCAGCGGTATTCCCCAGCCGCCGTGCTGGTCAACAACAAAGGCGACATCGTTTTCATCAGCGGGCACACGGGCAAATACCTGGAGCCGGCGGCCGGCAAAGCCAACTGGAATATCTTCGCCATGGCCCGTGAGGGCCTGCGCTACGAACTGAGCGATACCTTCCAGAAGGCGCTCCGGCAAAAGGACGCGCTCACCCGCAATAACGTCAAGGTCAGGACCGATAGCGGCGTGCAGATCGTGGACTTCACCGTTCAAACCATCACCGAGCCGGAGACGCTGCGCGGCCTGGTGATAATCGTCTTTACGGAGGTGGCCACGCCCGCGAAAACGAAAGGGCCGGCCAAAGGTCTCCCCGCCGGCAGCGTTAGGGTAGCGGCACTGGAGCGGGACTTCGAGCAAATCCGCCAGGAGTTGCAAACCACCCGTGAAGAGATGCAGACCTCGCAGGAAGAACTCAAATCCTCCAATGAGGAGTTGCAGTCCGCCAACGAGGAACTCCAATCTACCAACGAGGAACTGACCACCTCCAAGGAAGAGATGCAGTCCATGAACGAGGAGCTGCAAACGCTCAACCAGGAGTTGCAGGTCAAGGTGAACGACATGTCCCAGCTCAACAGCGACATGAAGAACTTGCTCGACAGCACGGAGATCAACACCGTGTTCCTCGACCCCGCAATGCGCGTGCGTCTGTTCACGGCCGGGTCGAACCGGATTTTCAAGTTGATCCCCGGCGACGTGGGCCGGCCGATCACCGATATCGCCTCGGAACTGCTCTACCCGGGACTGGCCGACGACGCGCGCGAGGTGCTGCGGACACTGGCCTTTCACGAGCAACCGGCCGCCGCGCGCGACGGGCGCTGGTTCAGGGTGCGCATCATGCCCTACCGTACGCTGGAGAACATCATTGACGGCCTGGTGATCACCATTACGGACATCACCGCTTCCAAGACGCTCGAGGCGGAGCTGCGCACGCGGCAGACCGTTTTGGAAGAACAGATCGTGGAACAGGACGTGAAGCTGGAGCAAACCACAGATGCGTTGCGGGTGGAGACACAGCGCAAAGGCAGGGAGGAGTAACCAGTGACCAGTAATCAGTGATCAGTGATCAGTAACCAGTGATCAGTGACTGATGACCGATGACTGATGACTGATTACTGATAACTGGTTACTGATTACCGATGACTGATAACTGGTAACTAACGACCAGGGGATCGAAGAATGAGCCAACTTCAGCATGCGCGCGGTTTCAGGGACTTGATTGTTTATCAGAAGACAACAGCCGTGGCGAAACGCATTTTCGAGCTGACAAAGCGTTTTCCAAGAGACGAGACCTATTCGCT
>Ga0326597_10008557_pt1 | contig 13791 bp, 13 predicted proteins | sample RVTome_12_FD_203789 | JGI IMG/M metagenome (GOLD analysis project Ga0326597, IMG submission 203789) | Soil microbial communities from uranium-contaminated site in the Upper Colorado River Basin, Wyoming, United States - RVT100D185 | ecosystem: Environmental > Terrestrial > Soil > Contaminated >... | reverse complement strand
CCCCGCGGCACTGATTGAAGAGCGAGCGAGCAACGGGGCCCGGAGGGCCCCATCCTCCCCGAGCGAGGAGCGAGGGGAGCGAGCGAGCGAAGAGCGAGCGAGCATTAAGAAAGGACCCCCGCCATGAAATTGACCCCTCTCGACATCCAGCGACACGAATTCCAGCAACGGACTTTCCGCGGTCTCGACGGGGCGGAAGTGAGGATGTTCCTCAACGCCGTCTCGGAGGAGATGGAGCACCTGCGCTCGGACAACGAGAAGCTCTCGGAGGAAGTGCGGCGCCTGACGGCGCACCTCTCCGAGCATCACCAGCGGGAAGAGATCCTGAAGAACACGCTGGTAGCGGCCCAGCGCACTTCGGAAGAGCTCAAGGAGAACGCCAAGAGGCAGTCCCAGATGCTCCTCAAGGAGGCGGAGCTCGCGGCCGACCGTCTGGTCGAGGCGGCGCAGTCGAGGGCTCACGAGATCGAGAAGGACATCCTCGAGCTGAAGATGCAGAAACGGCAGGTTCTGAACTCGATCCTCGCCGCCATCGCCAACCTGCGCAACTTGATCCAGCTGATGAGCGAGACCGAGGCCGAGCGCGAAAAGCTGTCTTTCCTCAAGCGACGGGCGGACGGCGGCGGCTCGAAGAGCCCGGCTTAGATTCTGGTGTAAGAAAAGGGGATGGGGAGATAGGAGGAGATGGGGAGATAAGAGCGTCGGCCAAAGATACAAGACCGTACCCCCCTTATCCCCTCCGGTCCCCACATCCCCTTTCTTGCACTCTTTTATTGTTCAGCTCAGTAGCTTAGCGTAGCAGCTAGTTAAGCTAGAAGATCTGGCTCTCCTCGTCGACGTTGACCTGCCACTTGTAGAGCTTGCCGGGCAGCCATTCGGCCGCGAGCTCGTACTGGATCTGGATGCGGGTGTGGGTAGCCTGCCGCGCCACTTTGATCATCTCGCGGGTGATGGGGAGCCCGAGCTCGCCCGCTTTGTGCGCCAGCTCGCCCTGGACGGCGTTCGCGTCCCTCCCCACCGAGAACTTCGACGCCTCGATGACGGCGTCCTGGAACTGGAACTGGCGCATGAGGAGTGGGCCGAACTGTTTCGCTTCGTAGGCGGCGAACAGCACGAAGAAGATCCCGACGACCAAGCCCATGCTTATCGCCCCTCGCTCACCTTTTATGCTTCTCATCGACGTTCCTCCTTGTTCCGAGAAGGCCGGGCATCACCCATAGGATCGGGTGGTCAGCGCACGAGGTGAAAGAATCGATTCCAGCGGGTGTTGGAAACGAAATAAGGAATGACTGAAAGCACTTCTTTGATCCGCTCCCATCCTTCCTTGAAATACGCGTCGCGTCCGTCGGGGGCGTCGTAGGACCAGTAGATCATCAACGCGCGCCCCTTCAACAGGTCTCCGGACAGAGTGCCCCAGAACCGGCTGTCGTGGCTGTTGTCCCGATTGTCACCCATGACGAAATAGTGCCCCTCGGGGACCACGATCTCGTGCATGTCGTCGCCCCTGGGATCGGAGTATACGTTCTCGTCCGTGCCCGGCACCTCGAGGAAATGCGCGTAGGGCTCGTCCAGGGGCTCGCCGTTGATCAAAACCCTCTTGTTCTCGATGCGGATCCGCTCGCCCGGGAGCCCAATCACCCTCTTGATGAAGTCCCGTTGCGGCTCGTTCGGGAACTTGAAAACCACGACGTCCCGGCGTCTTACCTCGCGCACCGGGGCGATCTTGCCCTCGATCGGTGTCGCGGTGGGGGCGTAGAGCATCTTGTTGACGATGAGGTGGTCGCCGACCAGGAGGTTCTCCTCCATCGATCCCGTCGGGATCTTGAACGCCTGAAACACGAACGTTCGCACGAAAAGCGCGAGAATCACGGCGACGCAGATCGACTCGAAGTACTCCCGGAGAGTCGATTTGTCGCTCGTTTTCTCGGCTTCCTTCGCTTTGGAGGTCAACTCGACGTCTTCCTTCGGGGCTAGAGATCCCCTAAGTGATTGAATTTAGCAAAGAAATGCGCGATCGTCAATTTTTGGGACCACCCCGAAGGAGCTCGATCCACTCCTCGACCGCGGAGGCGAACCCGATCATGACCGCTCTCGAAACCAAGGCGTGACCGACGTCGATCCGGGCGAGCCCGGGAATATCCAGCAAGGGTCTTGCCTTTCGCACGTTCAATCCGTGGCTCGCTCCCACGTGGAGATCCAGCTTGGAGCCGAGCCGGGCGCAATCCGAGATCTTCTGGAGCTCGCGGTCGATCGCCTCCCGATCCCGCGAGAGTCCAACCTGGTCGCTGGCGGCGGCGAAAGCCTCGGTCGCGATCGTGACTCCCGCGGCCCCCACCTGGTGCGCGGCTTTGACCTGCTCGATCGAGGGATCGATGAAAATACTCGGGAGAATGGAGCTCTCCCGCATCTCCCGCATACGTTCCTTGAGCTGGGCGGTGTTGAGCAGCACGTCCAATCCGCCGCCGCCCGTAGACTCCAGTCTTTCGGGGATGAAGGTCACGCGATCCGGTTTCGCGGTGAGGGCGAATCGGAGCATCTCCTGGCTCGGCGTCATCACCAGGTTGAGCTCCACACCTACGGACTCCCGCAACAGGCGCACGTCCCGCTCCTGGATGTGGCGGCGGTCGCTGCGTAGCTGGACGTTTATGGCAGAGGCCCCCGCCTGCTCCGCCACGAACGCGGCGAACACCGGGTCGGGACCCCTCGTCTTCCGGGACTCGCGGAGAAGGGCCACGCCGTCCAGGGTGACTCCGAGCTCGATCATCGGGTCTCTCCGATCGCCGCCCTCGCGGCTTCCTCGACGCTTTTCGCCAGGGACTCGATCTCCGCGCCCTCGGGCCCCTCCATCATGATGCGCAGCAAGGGCTCGGTGCCGGAGTAGCGGACCAGCACGCGACCGCGGCCTGCGAGCCGCCGCTCGGCCTGGTCGATGGCCTGGGCGAGCGCGGGCACGTCCTTGACTTCGGGCCGCTCTCTCACGCGGACGTTCACCAGCACCTGGGGAAAGGGGTCGAGACGTCCGAGCTCGTCCAGGCTCCGGCCCTCGAGCGCCAGCACCCGCAATACTTGAACCAGAGTCATCAAACCGTCGCCCGTCGAGCCGTAGTCTCCGAAGATGATGTGTCCCGACTGCTCACCGCCGAGGATGATATTACGTTCCGCCATCTCCTGGGCCACGAACTTGTCGCCGACGGGGACGCGATGGAGAGCCATTCCCTCATCGGCGAGCGCCCGCTCGAGGGCCATGTTGCTCATCACCGTGGCCACGACGGCGCCGGTGCCCGTGCGGCCTTCCTTCCTCAAACGCCGGGCACAAAGAAGGAGGAGCGCGTCGCCGTCGACTACCCGGCCGCTTCCGTCGACCATCAGCAGGCGATCTCCATCGCCGTCGAGAGCCGCCCCGAGAGCGCATCCTCTCTCGACCACGGCGGAGCTCACCGAGCTCATGTAGGTCGAGCCGCAGAGATGGTTGATGTTCTCTCCGTCCGGCTCGACGGACAGCGGATGGACCAGAAGCCCGAGCTCTCTCAGGAGCCGCGGGCCCACGCGATATCCCGCGCCGTTCGCGCAATCGAGCGCGATCTCGATCTTCGGGAGTCGCGCTTTCGCTTCGAGGGGGACGAAGGCCGACAGAAGATGGTCCAGGTACAGCTCCTCGAACCGCGGGTCGGGATCCGAGATGCCGGAGCTCTCCTCCGGCGATTCTTCGGCACGGGCGCAGTCGGCCTCGATCCGCGCCTCGAGCTCCGCCGTCGACTTCGACCCCGTCGCCGTGAAGATCTTGATTCCGTTGTCGCGATAGGGGTTGTGCGATGCGGAGAGGACCACGCCGGCGTCGAAGCCTTCGCTTCGGGTGAGAAAGGCGATGGCCGGAGTGGTGACGACTCCGGCAGACTCGGCAGTGGCGCCTCCTCTGGCGAGGCCGCTCATGAGCCATCTCTCCAGATCCGGTCCGCTCCGGCGAGTATCGCGGCCCAGGAGCACCTTCGGGGAAGAAGAGTCGAGGTTGCGGGCGAGCGCGAGGCCGATTCGGGTCACCGTCGCGCGATCGAGAGGAGGCTCGTAGGCGATCCCGCGAATTCCGTCGGTTCCAAAGAGAGATGTCATTTTTTCAGTACCGGCCCCGACGAAGCGCTTCGCGCGAAGGCGGGCGCTCCGCTCGCATAAGCGATCATTGTACGAGAACTCGAATCTGCTGGGGCTCGATCGAGAGAATCTGGATCGTGGTCGCCTCGGGAGAAGAGATGACGATGGTCGGAGCCACGGAGTGTCGTCCGGGCGCTAGATCCTGCAACTGGACGTGGGCCAGGAGGTCCTGGGCCCGGAGCTCGTCGACGAGGCTCTTCGGACCCTCGACCCGGACCTTGACCGTGCCCGGCGTGAGCCTCGCGGCTTTGTCTTCCGGAAGACCCCTCACGGCCACTCCCGAGAGCTCGCGGCGCCGGTGCTCCTCGCGTATATCGAGGGCGAGAGCGACGTTCAGCTCCGGCTCGACTCTCACCAGCGGATCGAGCTCGACTCGCACCAGGCGGGAGTAAGGCTCTCGAAGCCCGTCTGCGGAGACCGGCTCGGTCGTCACTTGATCGAGGCCAGAAACGCGGGAGGAAGGCCCCACGACCTCGATTTTTCGTGGCGACAGATCGATGTGGTAAAGCTCGAACCCTTCGGCGGGGGAGCCCACTACCCGCGGAATCACCTCGACCGTCCGCTCCACGGTGCGGTCGAGCACTAGCCGGACGCTCGTCGGGGTGACTCTCATCACCCTCGCTCCGAACGGCGCCGCGACCTCCCGGGGGGTGAGATAGGCGAGTCGCTCCCCCGGTTCGGCGTCCTTGAGCTCGATTCCGACGTTGACGTCCTGGGGCGTGAGCCGGCGGAGGATCTCCGCCGAGCCGCGAAGCCGGACTTCGACCTGTTGCACGGATTCCTCGATCACCTCGAGCCCCTCGTGGAGGCCGCGGAGCTCGATGGGAATGGAGAGAGAGAACTCCGCTTCCTGCTCGCGTGCCACCGCGTACCACAGCGAAAAGCCCAGAAGGAGCGAGATGAGCTTGAGACCCAGATGCTCTCTCATCACTTCGCCGGACGCGCTTCCGCGGTCTCTTCGACCGCGGCTTCCTTGGCCGGGGGTTCCGCGAGCTCGCGAGCCGAAGCCGGCGCCTCCGCCTGCCCCATGGCTTCCTTGAGCCGCGATCGGAAAGACTCCACCTCGAGACCGGAGACGATGGCGCCGTCCTCCACCAGGCTCACCTTCCCGGTCTCCTCCGAGACCACGATGGCGACGGCGTCGGTGTCCTCGGTGATGCCGATCGCCGCCCGGTGCCGGGTGCCGAGCCCCTTCGAGAGCTGAGGGTTGATGGAATTGGGAAGGAAGCATGCAGCGGCGGCGATCCGATCTCCCTGGATGATGACCGCGCCGTCGTGAAGGGGAGACTTTGGATTGAAGATCGAGAGCAGCAGGTCGTAATTGACGACGGCGTCCAGAAGGATGCCGCCCTCGACGTATCCTCGGAGCCCGATGTCGCGCTCGAGGACGATGATGGCCCCCATGCGGCGCTGCGCCAGGCTGCGCACGGCGAAAGCGATCTCGTCGAGCGTCCCTGGGCTCGACGAAGGGTTCAGGAACCGGAAGAGCGGCGCCTGTCCGATCGAAGCGAGCGCCGTACGGAGCTCCTGCTGGTAGAGCACGATTACCGCGAAGCCGATGTAAGCGAGCGATTTCTGGAGGATCCAGTTGACGGTCGATAGCTCCGCCCACTGGGAGGCGAAGAAGAAGACCACGAGGACCAGGGTCCCCACGACCATCTGGAAGGCGCGACTTCCGCGGATGAGCTGGAGGAGCTTGTAGACGAGATAGCTGACGATGGCGATGTCGAGGACCGCGATCCAAGAGAGCCTTTGTCCGAGCGCCTCGAAGAAGGCGACGAGCTCGTTCGTGGGCCCGCTCACCGGGCCCCCTCGAATATCGCCGGGACCCGCGCCGACGGCCCTCCCGAGGCGCCCTGGTTCTTGATGGCGTCGGCCACCGCCACTACCTGGCGCATTTCCCGGACGTCGTGGACCCGCACCACCGAAGCCCCCAAGAGCACCGCGCAGGCGACGCTCGCCGCGGTGGCGAGGAGCTGAGCCTCATCGTGGCTTCCCGCGTCGCGGGCGGGTCCTCCCGAAAGGATACGGCCGAGGAAGCTCTTGCGCGACGTGCCGACGAGGATCGGCTTCGAGAGCTCGGAGAGGGAAGAGAGGTGGTGAAGAAGAATGAGATTGTGCTCCAGAGTCTTGCCGAAGCCGATACCGGGATCGACGAGGATGGAATCGCTCGAAACTCCCGACGACTCTGCCTTCCCGACCGCTCGTCCAAGGTAGTCCCTGACTTCGGCAACCACGTCCAAGTACGAGGGCGATATCTGCATCGTCGAGGGCGTTCCCTTCATGTGCATCAACACGAGTCCCGCTTTCGCCCTGGAGACGACTTCCGCCATTCGGGGGTCCCCGAGGGCGGACACATCGTTGATGATGTCGGAACCGGCGTCCAGCACGTGCTCCGCTACCGCCGCTCTTCGAGTGTCGACCGAGATGAGGACGCGGGTAAGTGGGCGCAGGCGGGCCACCACCGGGACCACGCGGCGGATCTCCTCCTCGACGTCGACCGGCGAAGCACCGGGACGAGTCGACTCGCCTCCGAGGTCGACGATGTCGGCGCCGGCTTCGACGAGCTCGAGGGCGAAGCCGAGCGCCTGGTCGGGGTCGGGACGGCGGCTTCCAGCGAAGAAGGAGTCGGGGGTGACGTTCACCACTCCCATGAGAGCGGTCGTCTCCCCGAGCTTCAGTCTCTCGTTCTTCGCTCGGAAGGTCAGAGAGCGCACTTCCGGCCTTTCGATGAATCGCCGATGAGCCGCGGTTGAGCTAGCTCGCTAGCTTAGTAGCTCCGCTCCTCGATCACGGGAACGGATCCGGAAGAACGCAAAGGCGCAAAGGAACGCAAGGGCGCAAAGAAGGAAATCCAATACAAGGGGGATAACGGGGATAGGAGGAGATAGGGAGATAAACTGGCCAATCGGTCCTGATTCATCTCCCCATCTCCTCTTATCTCCCTATCCCCCTTGTATTTCTTCTTGGCGTCTTTGCATCTTTGCGTCTTTGCGTTCATTCCCCATGTGCCTAGGTTTGAGTGACGCTACCCGGATTCTGCAGAATCGGCGGGGTGAGGGCGGCTTTCCGCTCCTTCTCCTTCGACTCCTTGACGTCCGCTTTCTCCGGGGCGACCTCGTCGACGGATTCACGCGCCTTCAGAGGCACGCCCTCGATCAGCATCCGGACTTCTTCCGCGTCGAGCACCTCCCGCTCGAGGAGGGCCTCCGCCACCCGCTCCAGCAGGGGCCGATGCTCGGTCAGGATGGTCCGGGCGCGCGCGTAGTTCTGCTCGACGATTCGCTTGACCTCCTCGTCGATCTTGATCGCGGTGTCCTCGGAATAATCCTGGTGCCTCGCGATGTCCCGCCCGAGGAAGACCTGCTCCTCCCGCCTTCCGAAGGTGAGGGGGCCCATCTTCTCGCTCATCCCCCACTCGCAGACCATCTTGCGGGCGAGCTCCGTCGCCTTCTCGAGATCGTCGTGGGCGCCGGTGGTTAACTGGTTGAGGATGACCTCTTCGGCGATCCGACCTCCCATTTTCACCGCGATCATCGCCTCGACGTAGTCGCGGTCGTGGCTGTAGCGATCGGATTCGGGAAGGAGCATGGTGACACCCATCGCCATGCCCCGGGGAATGATCGTGACCTTGTGGATGGGATCGGCCTTTTCGATGAACACCGCGACCAGCGCGTGCCCCGCCTCGTGAAAGGCGGTGGTCCGCTTTTCGTGGTCGCTCATGATCATCGAGCGCCTCTCGGCGCCCATCAACACCTTGTCTTTCGCCTCCTCGAAATCCGCCATCTTCACGACCTTCTGTCCGCGGCGGGCGGCGTTCAGCGCCGCTTCGTTCACCATGTTGGCGAGGTCGGCTCCGGAGAACCCCGGAGTCCCGCGCGCCAGGATCGAGAGGTTCACGTCGTTCGCGAGAGGAATGCGGCTGGTATGGACCTTGAGGATTCCCTCGCGGCCGGCGACGTCGGGTAGAGAAACCACCACGCGGCGGTCGAAGCGGCCCGGCCGAAGAAGCGCCGGATCGAGAACGTCGGGCCGATTGGTGGCGGCGATGAGGATGACCCCCTCGTTCGATTCGAACCCGTCCATCTCCACCAGGAGCTGGTTCAGGGTCTGCTCGCGCTCGTCGTGGCCGCCGCCGAGTCCGGCGCCGCGGTGCCGTCCGACGGCGTCGATCTCGTCGATGAAAACAATGCAAGGGGCGTTCTTCTTGCCCTGCTCGAACAGATCCCTCACCCGGCTCGCGCCCACGCCCACGAACATCTCGACGAAGTCCGAGCCGCTGATGGAGAAGAACGGCACGTTGGCCTCACCCGAGATGGCGCGGGCGAGAAGCGTCTTGCCGGTGCCCGGAGGCCCCATGAGCAGGACTCCCTTGGGGATTCGGCCGCCGAGCTTCTGGAACTTCTGGGGCTCGCGCAGGAAGTCGATGATCTCCTGGAGCTCCTCCTTCGCCTCGTCGACGCCGGCGACGTCCTTGAACGTCACCTTCTTCTGCTGGCTGCTGCTGAGCTTCGCTTTGCTCTTGCCGAACGAGAGCGCCCGGTTCCCCGAGCCCTGCATCTGCCTCATGAAAAATATGAGAAACGCGATCATGATGACGATGGGAGTCCAGCTGATGATGTGCCCGAGCCACGAGGAGCTATTGGCGTCCCGGGCGTTCACTTCGACGCCCTTGTCCAGCATCGTGTTCACCAGGTTCTCGATCTGGGGAGGAGCGAAGGTCCGGAACGACTGGCCGTTCTTGAACTCTCCGCCGATCTGGCTCCCGGCGCCGGTTCCGGTGATGGTCACCTTGGCGACGTGTCCCCGCTCGAGCTGAGCCATGAAGTCCGAGAAGCTCAGCTGGCGTTCGTTCTTCTGGATGCGCGACGACACACTCCAAAACAGGAAGATCACGAGCGCCGCGACCATCCAGAACATCAAGTTCTTCATGGTGGAGTTCAATGGTGCCTCCGAATCGTACGATTTGTCGAAGCTATGATTCGACCGGAGCTAACTGCCGGCGAAGCCGATGAACGGCGCTCCGCGATGCTGCTCCTCGAAACCCAATCCGTAGCCCGCGACGAAGCCTTCCTTCGAAAGCTCGAAGCAAGCATAGTCCACGGGACAGTCCACTTTCCGATGCGCCTCCCGGTTGATGAGCGCCACCACCTTCAGCGACCGGGGCTTCCACGTCTCCTGGATGTGGCCGGTGATGAACGATAGCGTAATCCCGGTGTCGACGACTCCCTGGATCAACAATACGTCGCGGCCGCTGAAATCGGTTGCGTTTCCGAACGCGATATCCACTCTGCGGGCGTCCGACGAGCCGACCTTGAGAAAGTCGCAGGTCAGCGGCAGCTCGATACATCGAATCAGGTCCGCCATGAACACCATGGAGTTGGGAAGGATCCCGACGCAGGTCAGGTTTCCCGGGGGGAAGTCCCGGGTGATCCTACGTCCGAGCTCCTTCACCCGGCCGCGGATCTCCTCCTCGGTGAAAAGGACGCGAAGCCCGTCGCCCGAGCTCATGATGCGACCCACCGAAGCGTGAGCCGGGAGGAGCACGCCGAAACCCGCGATGCCTCGGAAACTCCATGTCCAACCACCCAGAGGATCTCCTCTCCCGTATCGTCGAGACTTCCTTTTCTGCCTTTACTGGTCTTTCCGGCTTTTCCAGCCTCTCCCGCCTCGTCGCGGACCAGGAGCGGAACCCGCGACCGAGCGTCCCGGGAGACCTTCCGATCCATAAGATAGCGCGAGAGCGGCTTCGATCCGGGCGCCCCCAGGGGGTGGAATCGGTCCCCCGGCTTGGGGCTTCTCACCTTCAGCTCCGGCAGTCTTCCCTCGAATCCCACGACAACCGTATTCCCAAAGGGTGGGTACCCGACCTCGCCCGGCCCCGCGCGGACTTTTCCTTCTGGCCCCTTTGGCCGGTTCGGCCCATCCGGCTGTCGATCCGGCTCCGCGATCCGGGCCGAGAGGGTGCCGAGGCACTCCGGAATCCGGACTCGGGCTGGAATCGACAGTCGGTACTCGAAGCCATTATAGCCCCGTTCGCGCGCTTTCCGCGCCCGCGGTGTCGAACCGCCCGCGAATCGCATCTGGTCGAAGGAGAGCTCGACGACGAGCCCCGGAAGGTGCAGCTCCCGGCCGCTTTGACCTTCCTCGGCCAGGGCCAGGACCTCCTCGATGTGACGGTGAGAGACGTTGTTGAGTCCCCGGAGCCGCTCGATCGCGACGCGGACCAGGCGGCGCCTTAGAGCGAGCGGGTGTCGAGAGAGCGGCTTCCGGTCGAGCCGGATCTCGTCCCGCGACACGGCGGCCAAGGCGTCGAAAGCTTCTCTCGTTTCCGCCTCCATCCATTCCTCCTCGTCCCTGAGGAGCGCCGCCGTTCGGGCAAGGGTCTCGACGAGCCGGGGGTTGTATGCCGACGAAAGCCGCGGGAGCTCCTGGTGGCGGATCCGGTTCCGGGTGAACCGTGGGTCGGCGTTCGATTGGTCTTCGCGAAAGCTCGCGCTTCGCTCTTCGAGGTAGCTCTCGATCTCCTGCCGCCGCACTTCGATGAGGGGGCGGACGATTCTGCCGTCTTTGACGGGATGGATCGCTCCGAGTCCGCGGCAGCCCGAACCGCGGAGAAGACGCAGGAGAAACGTCTCCGCCTGATCATCGAGAGTATGGCCGACGGCGATTCTCTGCGCGCCGAAGTGCTTTGCTTGGGCTTCGAGGAACTGATAGCGGGCGCTCCGGCCCTCGTCCTCGATCGAGCGCTTGCTCCTGCGCGCGCTTTCCCCGACGTCGACCCGCCCCGACACGAACGGAAGCGACAGCCTTTCCGAAAGCGAGTGGCAGAACGCCTCGTCCTCTTCGGCCTCGGCGCGCAGGCCGTGGTTCAAGTGGGCCAGGACCAGCGTGATCCCGAGGCGAGGTTGGAGCTCGACCAGCAGCTCCGTGAGCGCGACCGAATCGGCGCCGCCGGAAAGGCCGACGAGCACTCGGTCGCCCGGATGGACCATTCGGTACCGCTCGACGGTTCGGATGACTTTCGAAGACAACATCGCTCGAGGACACCACTCCTTCGAGGCAATTCGACCGAGAGACGATCCTGGATGAAGCTCTCGCGCTCGCTTGGAGTTCCGCCTAAGTGTATCATGATAGAAGAGTTTCGGGAGAGCTGTCAAACCGAACCCGCCTGGCGAGAGGACGAGAGCCATGGATAACAAGTGTTGGCGTTGCGAAGCGACCGAGCCAGAGCGCACCATCAAGAAATGCGTGATCTGCTTCAAGTATTACTGCGACGAATGTCAGGCCGACCGGAACGGACGCACCTTCTGCTCGAAACAGTGCGGGGACTTCTTCTTCTTCGGCGACGAAGAGTGATCGAAGAAGCCTCGCCGCGGTGAAGATCGCCGTCATCGGGGCGGGCGGATGGGGCACCGCTCTCGCCAAGATCCTCTCCGAGAACGAGCTCGAGGTCATCCTCTGGTGTCGCGAAGAGGACGTGCGGCGCTCCATCGGCGAGCGGCGTGAGAACGATCGTTTCCTCCCTGGAATCTCGCTCCCCGCGAGCCTGAGGACGACCGGGAATCTCGAGGAGGCCGCGCGCGGCTCCAAAGTCCTCCTTCTCGCCGTGCCCTCGCCCTACATGCGCTCGGTCCTTTCCGAGCTCGCGCCTTTGACGCGGGGCGTCGCGAGCATCGTGAGCGCGACCAAAGGTCTCGAGGAGACGACCCATTTCCGCATGAGCGAGGTGATTTCCCAGACTCTCCCTGGTGTCGCGACCGTGGTTCTGTCGGGGCCGACCTTTGCCCGCGAAGTCGCTCTCGGGGAGCCTACGGCGCTCGTCGCCGCGAGCGCGGCCCTCGAGGGTGCTATGGAGATCCAGGCGCGGTTTTCGACACCGAGCTTCCGCATCTACACCAACGACGACGTCCTCGGGGTGGAGCTCGGCGGGGCGCTCAAGAACGTCATCGCCCTCGCCGTCGGGGTCGCGACCGGCCTCGGCCTGGGGCACAATCCGAAAGCGGCGCTCATGACCCGAGGGCTCGCCGAAATCTCCCGACTGGTTGCGGCGATGGGAGGGCGGCGAGAGACGCTCTTCGGGCTCGCGGGCATGGGAGACCTGGTGCTCACCTGCACCGGGCATCTCTCGCGCAACCGGCAAGTCGGGATCGAGCTCGGGAAGGGCCGCTCGCTCGAGGACGTTCTCGCGCGGATGGAGCAGGTCGCCGAGGGCGTGCGCACGACGCATGCCGCGGTCGCACTCGCCCGCGAGCACGGGGTCGAGATGCCCATCGTCCTCCAGATGGAACGGCTCCTCCGAGGCGAAACGACGGCTGCAGATGTGATGCGGGAGCTGATGACCCGCCCCTTGAAATCGGAATAAAACCGGAAAAAAACGCAAAGACGCAAAGACGCAAAGAAAACCCAAGACGAAAAGGGATAAGGGAGACAGGAGGAGATTGGGGAGACAACGGAAAACGTTTGATGGTTTCTGTCTTATCCCCCCATCTCCTCCTATCTCCTCATCCCCCTTGTATTTTCTTCTTTGCGCCTTTGCGTCTTTGCGCCTTGGCGTTCTTCTTTTAGAAGTATTCGAGGATCTCGTAGGTCGTCGTTCTCTGGGCGGGGCGGAAGCCGGCCTCCCGAATGAGCGTTTTGATCTCGTCGGTCGTGGTCTGGTTCACGAAGCCCGTTGCCGCATGGACGTTCTCCTCGAAGAGCGTTCCTCCGAAGTCGTCCGCACCCCAATGAAGGGCGACCTGACCGGTCTTCTTGCCTTCGGAGAACCACGAGGCCTGAAGGTGATCGAAGTTGTCGAGGTAGAGCCGCGAGGCCGCGAGCATGCGCAGGTACTGATTGGGACCGGCATGGCGAGGGTATTTCTTCTCGAGAGGCGTGTTGCCCGGTTTGAAGCTCCAGGGGACGAACGCGGTGAAGCCGTGGAGCTCGTCTTGAAGCGCGCGGATCGCGTCCAAGTGCTCGATGACGTCCTCGTCGGTTTCGACGTGGCCGTACATCATCGTCGCCGTCGAGCGGAAGCCGAGGGCGTGGGCCTCGCGGTGGACCTCGAGCCAGCTCGCGGCCATGCCTTTCTTGTGGGAGATCTTGCGGCGCACCCGCTCCGAAAGAATCTCGGCGCCTCCGCCGGGAAGGGTGCTCTGTCCCGCGTCCTTCAGCCGTCTCAACACCTCCCGCACCGGTAGGCCCGAGACCTGGGCCATGCCCTCGATCTCGACCGCGGACCAGAAGTGGGGAGTGACGTCCGGAAACTTCTCCCTCACCCTCCGAACCATCTCGAGGTAGTAGTCGAAGGGGAGGTCTGGATTGACTCCTCCCTGCATCAGGACCGTGGTGACCCCGCGCTCGACCGACCGCTCGATTTTCTCCATCATCTCGGCGATGGTGTGGGTGTAGGCCTCCTCGTGTCCTGGAGGCCGATAGAACGCGCAGAACGTGCAATCGACGTTGCAGGCGTTGGTGTAGTTCGGATTGGTGTCGATGACGAAGGTGACGACGGGATCGGGAAAACGCCGCCGCCTGGCCTCCATCGCGAGCTGTCCCAGATCGAGAAGCGGCGCCTCCCCCAGGAGGTAGAGCCCCTCGTCGCGGTCGAGCCGTTTCTCGCTCCGGACCTTCTCCCGTATGGCGTCCCAACGGTCGGCG
>Ga0326597_10008556_pt1 | contig 13793 bp, 13 predicted proteins | sample RVTome_12_FD_203789 | JGI IMG/M metagenome (GOLD analysis project Ga0326597, IMG submission 203789) | Soil microbial communities from uranium-contaminated site in the Upper Colorado River Basin, Wyoming, United States - RVT100D185 | ecosystem: Environmental > Terrestrial > Soil > Contaminated >... | reverse complement strand
GATTTCCTGGCTCTCGAGCAACCTCGAGACTTCATCGTAACGATCAGCGATTTGCCGCAACTTGTCCAGCATGGCGCTGGGCGGGCATCAGCTGCCCGACTTGATCTCGCCGTACTTCCTGCGGAACTTCTCGACCCGGCCCGCCGTGTCGACGAACTTCTGCTTGCCGGTGTAGAAGGGATGACAGGCCGAACAGATCTCGACGTGGATCTCCGGAACCGTTGAACGGGTCACGAACTTGGACCCGCATCCGCAGGTGACCTCGCAGCGAATAAAGTCGGGGTGAATGCCGGATTTCATGGCGCAGTCCTCAGCAAGTCGGCTGGATTCGAAACGTCCCTGTACCCCGCCGGTTCGGTTCGGTGCGGGCAGAAAAGCCGGCAGTTTAGCGGGCTTCGGGCAGGGCCACAAGCGGAGAGTCCTACTCCTCCTACTCGGGCGGGCCAATCAGGCGCGGGAGATTACGCAGCCGCGGCTTGTCCGGTTCGACCTCCATGGTCCGGATCTCCTCGGGGATGAGGACCGGATCGCCCGCCTTCAGGCCGTGGCGCCGGGCCCAGCCGCCCGGGAGTTCGAGCGCGAAGCGGCAGGGTCCGAACGAGGGGTAGTTCGGATCCTCCTGGAACGGCCGCATGTCGGCCTGCACATTCATGATCCGGCACTCCTCCCCGAATTCCGCGATGAACGCGATGTCCAGCGGGATCTTCGTGTTGCGCATCCAGAAGCTCATCGGGCGGGGCGCCGGGTAGATGAACAGCATGCCCCGGTCCTCGGGCAGTTCGTCCACGAACATCAGTCCGTAGCTGCGGCCCCGGCTGCTGGCGGCCACCTCGACGACGACCTCTCGCTCCGCCAGCTGCAAGGTGGCCACATCGTAGTGAGGCCGGGGCAGCTCCTCGGGAAAGTCACCCTGGATCCAGTCCGGGTGGCCTGAGTCTTCCGGATGGCCTGAGTCTTCCGGCTGGCCCGAGCCGCATCCGGCCACGAGGCAGAGAGCGATCAATGGCCCCGGCTTCCATCCTCGCCGAACCCATCGGTTCCATTGGTTCCCTCGGTTCCAAAAGCGCATCATGACTTGCCTTCCTTCCGCCGGGTCTCGTGAACCCTCCAGGCCAGCGCGTCGAGCAGTTCGCCGAACAGCCGGCCCGGCAGTCCGACCACGTTGTCGTACGGGCCGTCGAGGCGCGTGACGAACCGGTCGCCGCGTTCCTGAATGGCGTACGCACCGGCCTTGCCGAAGGGCTCGCCGGTGGCCACGTACTCGTCGATCTCCTCTCGAGTCAGTTGGCGCATGCTGACCGAGGTGGAGGCATGACCCAGGACCCGGGCTCCGCCCGGCTGATGAATCAGGGCCAGCGCGGTGATCACGCGGTGGGTCGAGCCGGAGAGGGTCTCCAAGATCCGCGCCGCGTCCCGCGGGTCGGCGGGCTTCCCGAGCAGGGTTCCTTCCGCGCTCACGACGACGGTGTCGGCGCCGATGATCGTTCCGGCCGCCACCTGGCCGGCCACCTTGACGGCCTTTTGAAGGGCCAGCTCCTCCGCCACGCGCTCCGCGGAGAGCCCCTCGGGCGGAGTCTCGTCCACATCGGCCGGCAGGACCTGGAAGGAGTGCCCCAACTCGGCCAGCAACCGGCGCCTGCGGGGCGAAGCCGACGCGAGAATGAGCGGCAGCAGGCTGGCCGGCTGTGTTTCCATTTCCGGCGGCAGCCGCGCTCAGGCCCGGTGGATGTAGTAATGAAACCGGTAGTAGTCTTCCTGCGGGACGAGCTTCTCGAGCAGCCGCTTGGCCACGTTGACGCTGCTGGTCTTGCGCGTCAAACCCAGACGATGGACCTGGTTCATGGCCTCCATCGAAACCACCAGTCCCTGCGGTTCCATGGAGCTGTCCTCGAACTGCTGCAGCAGGACGTACTGGATGTGGTCTCCGAGCGGCGCCAGCGACTGCATGATCTTCTCGCGCTGGGGACCTTCGAAGATCTTCACGAACTGCAGATCCTTCTTGTGGAAATCGTAGAACAGCCGTGCCAGCAGGGCCAGGATGCGCGAGACCTTGTCATCCAGGTTGGACAGCCCGCAGGGACCCAGCACCGAGATGACCTCCTTGGGCGTGGCGACCCGCAGCTCGTTCCATTCGACGTACTCCTCCTCGAGAATCTTGAGCGCCTTGCCGGCCTTTCGGAAGTCATTCCCCTCGCGAAGGATCAGATACATCGCCTGCTCGAGCGGAGGTGCATCCTTCAACAGCTTGAGGGTGCCCAGCTGGCGCTCCAGTTTGCTCAGCAGGGCCAGCAGTTTCTTCTGCGCCCCGGGAGCCAGGTCTCGAGTCTGCACGCTCATGAAGCGGCCTCGCCCTCCGCGGCGGTGTCGCCGGCCGCCGACTCGGCCGCCACTTCCACCCGGGCGGGGCCGGTGACCCCGCACTTCTTGAAGATCTGCGTCACGATCTCGGACGGCTTGGCGCCGACCCCCATCCAATGGCGGGCTCGTTCGACATTGACCTTCATCTTCCTGGCGGGATCCTTGGCCAGGGTGTCGTAGAACCCCAGGTCCTCGATCGATCGGCCATCCCTGCGCGTCCTGGAATCGAACACACAGATCCGCCAGCTCGGGCGGTTCCTGCGGCCCAGTCTCTTCAAACGAATTCTGACTCCCACGTGCTTTGCTCCTTTTGGATTGAATCTGGTCTGAGTTGTTCGTTGATCGCTTGCTCCGGCACTCAGCGCCGGCGCCGGTTCGCTTTGCGCCGGTCACGCTCCTGCTTGCGGCGGGATTTGTTGACCAGCTTGCCCTTGCGGCGCAGGCCGTCCACGGCCTCCGCCTTGTTTGCCTTCAGCCCGGAAGCTCCGGGCATCATCTTTCCGGCCAGGCGACCCAGCATGCCGCCCGAACGAAGCTGTTTCATCATCTGGCGCATACCGGAGAATTGCTTGACCAGCTGATTCACCTTTTCGACGCTGGTGCCGCTGCCCCTCGCGATGCGCCTGCGCCGCTGTCCGTTGAGCACTGCAGGGCGCAGCCGCTCCTCCGCGGTCATCGAGCAGATCACGGCCTCGACGTGGTCCAGGGCGCGGTCATCCAGATCGGCGTCCTTGAGCTGAGCGCCGAGGCCCCCCGGCATCATGCCAAGAACGTCCTTCAGAGGCCCGAGTTTCTTGGTCGCCCGGAGCTGAAACAGGAAATCCTCGAACGTGAAGTCGTCCTTGAGCAGTTTCTCGACCTGCTGCTCGGCATCACGCTGATCGATGACGTCCTGGGCCTTCTCCACCAAGGAGACCACGTCACCCATGCCGAGGATGCGCGACGCCAGACGATCGGCGTGGAACTCCTCGAGGTTCTCGAGCTTCTCCCCGACACCGATGTAACGAATCGGCGCGCCGGTCACCTTGCGGATCGCGATCGCCGCGCCGCCGCGGGTATCGCCGTCGAGCTTGGTGAGGATCACGCCGTCCAGGCCGAGCTGCTGATTGAACGCCTGGGCCGAGTTGACCGCGTCCTGCCCGGTCATGGCATCGCAGACCAGGTAGACCTGATGCGGGCGGGCACGCTGCTTCACGGCGGACAGCTCGTCCATCAGAGGCTGGTTGATGTGCAGCCGGCCCGCGGTATCGAGGATGACCACGTCGCGACCGTTCTCGCGGGCCCAGACCACCGAATTCTCACAGACCTCGGGTGGCGTCCGGCGTTCCTCACGATAGACCGGCACCTCGACCTTCTCCCCCAGCAGAGTCAATTGCTCGACGGCGGCCGGCCTCTGGAGGTCGGCCGCGACCAGCATGGGATTGCGGCCCTTGCGGCGCAGGAGGTGGGCCAACTTGCCCGCGGTCGTCGTCTTTCCGGAACCCTGCAGTCCGACCAGCATGACGACCGTCGGCGCGCGAGAGGCGAACTGCAGCGGTCCGCCCCCTTCCATGGCCTGGGCGAGCACGTCATGGAAGATCTTGATGATCTGCTGGCCGGGTTGAACCGACTCGATCACCTTCGCGCCCAGCGCTCGCTGACCCACTTCCTCGATCAGCTCTCGCGCGACCTTGAAGTTGACGTCCGCCTCGAGCAGGGCCTGGCGAATCTCGCGCAACCCCTCCCGCATGTTCTGCTCGGTGATCCGTCCCCCTCGCCCGAAACGAGAGAAGACCGACTGCAGACTCTGGCTGATCGAATCGAACACGTTGCTATCGAATCTCTCGAATCTGTCGATCTGGGGGCGCCCCAAGAACTGCTCGGGCCGCCTGTTTCACGTCCAATGTCACCCGCGCAGGCGAATCCGGTCTTATACCAGATCGGAGAGCCAGGAACAACTGCGGCAGACCGGCCGCAGCCGGCCAAGTCGCTCAGGCGCCACGGTTGTCCAGAAACCAGACGCGCCAGTTCTCCCGGATCCTGGCGCGCTCCGGCTCGGGAAGCTCCGGGTCGAAGCCCATGTCCTCATCCGACAGGGTGCAAAGCGTCTCGTCGGCCTCCTCCCGAATGATCGGGTCGGGGTCATCGAGCAGGGTCAGAATCGGTTCGTAGACGCCTCTCAAACCGCACCGTCCCAAGGCGTGCAGGGCAAGCGCGCGATGTCGTGGTTCTTGTTCCTGGTCCACGGCTACCGCAACGAGATCGGCTAGCTGGGCCGAATCGGTCAGACGGGACTCGATCAGCTTGAGCACGGCGAACAGGGCCGCCTCACGCCCCTCCCGGCACAGCACGGCCAGCATGCGCGTCAGGGCTTCGAGACCGTTCGGTCCCATTCTGTGAACCACCGCGAGGGCTTGTTTCCGGGTGGTTTCGTCCCCGCGCCGGATGAACTCGAGCAGTTCGCCCACGATCTCCGTGCTCTCGGCAACCAGCTCCTCCAGCGGCCTTTGAAGCAGATCCGGGGCCCGGATTTCGCCGGTCTCCGCCGCCGCCAACTCGAACAACTGGTAGCAGATCAGGGCCTGCTCCTTCACCTCGCCCTGTTCATCCGCCAGATGGACCACCGCTGAAGTGCGGAACAGGCGCGCGTCCGCATCCAGCAGGCTCACGGCCTGCCGGAACATCTCCTGGGGTACCAGCAGCCCGATCTCCGAGGCCTGCGATTGGAGCTTGTCTGGATCCAGCCTGCGAACCGGAAGCCCGACCCGCCGGAGCGATCCCTCCGCCAGTTTCGCGGCCTGCTCGCCGGCGGCCAGGAGCAGCATCAAGCTGAACTCGGGCTTCTCCGGCTCGGCGCCGAGCACTTCCACCAACGCCACGTCGCAGTCAGGACAATCCACCGCGTGGCTCTCGTACTCGTGCCTGCATTGGGGACAGAACGGCATCTCTCAGGTCAGGATCCCAGCAGCTTCCGGCCCAGGGGCCTGCCGCCGATGACGTGAATATGGAGGTGGAAGACCTCCTGGCCGCCATGATTGCGGGTGTTGGCAATCGTCCGGAAACCGGCTTCATCGACCCCCTTCGCCCGAGCCACGTCCCTGACGGCCAGCATCAGCCGGCCCATCAGCTCCCAGTCCTCGTCCTCGATCTCGGCCAGGTTGGCCACGTGTTTCCGGGGAATCACGAGCGTATGAACCGGCGCCGACGGAGCGATGTCGTCGAAGGCGATGAAGTGCTCGCCCTCCATGACCTTCTTGCAGGGAATCTCACCAGAGGCGATCTTGCAGAAAATGCAGTCCATGGGCTCACTCAGATGTGCGGCCGAGCGCCTCCCGGCCGGCGATTCCAGCGCTCCCAGCATCAGCTTGACGCGCTGTCGGCGGGGCGTAGAATGGCGCGATTCTGGCGCTCGTTCAGGATTCAGTGGTTCTGGAACCGCAACTCTGAACCTGCCCCGATCCGGGAATGTATCCGTCGGATCGTCGGTTTTCAATCCGGCATGCCGGGTACGACCCGTACGACCCACAGAAATCGAACCAGGGATTCAACCACAGGAGCATCGATGGCTTACCACATCGCTCTCGACGTCAACGTGGAAGAGCTGCTCAAACGGGAGCCGCTCACTTCCGCGGACTGCCTCGAGATCCGACGCGAGGTCTACCGCTCGGAGGAAACGCGCGCCTCGTTTCTCAAGATGCTGAACGAGCGTTATCCAGCCGAATCGGACGATCCGGAGATTCGTTGGCGGCATGGTGTTGGCCAGTACGCGGCGGGCAATGCCCAGGAAGCCAAGGTCTTGCTCGAAGAGGGCGGCCGGCCGCTGGGTCTCTACCTGCTGGGCCGGGCGGCGCTCGAATCCGGGGAGCACGAGCGGGCCAGGACCTACCTGCGGGACATCTCCGGTCCGGACCAGCCGGTCGAGTATCGGGTCGCCCATGCCGAGGCGCTGGCGGCGCTGGGAGACATCGACGGACTGGCCGCATTCGTCGAGGAGCTTCGCAAGCTCGATCCCCGGGGGGCGGACTGCGCCTACCTGGAAGGTTTTCTGTCCGAATTGCAGGGGGAGTACGACGCGGCGGTGGCCTCCTACCAGCGTGCAGTGTCGCTCGAGCCGGATCATCGCAGCGCCCGATTCCGGCTGGCCTATCGCCTGGACCTGATGGGACGGGATGATGAAGCGATCAGCCACTACGAGCGGCTGAAGCAGATCTTCCCGGTGTCGGTCGGCACGTTGATCAACCTCGGCATTCTCTACGAGGACGCGGAAAGATATGAGAAGGCGGCTTCCTGCTTCAAGCTGATCCTGGTGCACGACCCCAACCATCCCCGCGCAACCAGCTATCTGCGCGACGCGGAAGAGGCCCAGGAGATGTTCTATGACGAGGAGAAGGAGCGCAAGGACGACAAGCAGGCGCAGATTCTCAAGATTCCCGTCACTGACTTCGAGCTCTCGGTCCGCTCACGAAACTGCCTGGCACGCATGAACATCCGCACGCTCGGCTGCCTGATCCGCAAGTCGGAGGCGGAGTTGCTCTCGTTCAAGAACTTCGGCGAGACGTCGTTGAACGAGATCAAGGAGATTCTGCGCTCCAAGGGCCTGCGCCTGGGAATGCAGACGGACGATGGAGATCGGCGCGCCGGACCGAGCATGGGCCGCAGGCATCGCGAACTCGATCGGGATTCCGTGCGCTCCAAGTTGATCTCGGAGCTCGATCTATCCGTGCGCTCGCGCAAAGCCCTGGATGATCTGAACGTCGTGACGCTGGGCCAGCTGGCCGAGGTCAGCGAGGATCAATTGATGGCCTGCAAGAACTTCGGGCAGACCTCCCTGATCGAGATCAAGAAGAAGCTCGCCGACTGCGGGCTCTCCTTGCGAGGCGGTTGACGGCATGATCGAGTCACTTCGCGGAACCGTGGTGACTCTCGAATCGGATGCCGTGGTGCTCGAGCTGGGCGGCGTGGGATGGCGGCTGCGGATACCGTCCGGGACGGCGCAACAGCTGGCCAGGGGCCGGGCTGCACAGCTCATGTGTCATCTGTTGCTCCGGGACGACCGGTTTCACCTGTACGGGTTCGCGACGGCGCTGGAGCGTGATCTGTTTCGCGTGCTGCTGGCGGTCTCCGGATTGGGTCCGGAGAAAGCGCTGTCACTGATGTCGGCCCAGTCGCCGGAGAACATCGGACAGGCGGTCCGCGACTCCGATCCGACGCCCTTCCAGATCGTGCGAGGCATCGGCAACCGCCTGGCCCAGCGGATCGTGCTCGAACTCCAGGGCAAGTTGGATGCCTTGGAGCTCGCAGCGCCGGGCCCGCCCAGGGCGGTCGTGTCTCGCCAACATGCCGCCGACCTGAACGCCACGTTGACCAAGCTCGGCTATCCCCGAGCCCTGGCGGAGCGCGCTTCCCGAGCCGCTTACGACACCGCGGCCGCCGACGCAACCTTGGAAGACCTGGTTCGGGCCGCCTTGCGCTCGTTACAGAAACCCATGTGAGAGTTGTTACACTGAGCACATGCGAGTCCGCCAGCGCCCCTCGATCTTGATCCTCCTGGCCTCGGCCGCGGGCCTTGCAGGGGCTCAGTCCGAATCGACGCCGGCGGCACCGGCCGCCGAACCGCGCGACCTGCTCTCCATCGCGAAAACCGAGGCTGACCGGGAGCGTGCCGCCCTGACCAGTCGGGTCAGCCAGCTCCTGAACGAACTGCGCTCCTCGTCCGATGGGAGCCTGGCGTTCATCCAAAAGAAGATCGAGGAGTTGCGGGCGATCGGTGCACCCGCGATCGAGATGCTGGCCGAGGCCATGAACCACACGAGCGATGCCTCGCCGGAGATCAACGCCGGCATCAACGCCAGCCGCGCGCTCGCCGGCATTCACGGGCAGCAAGCCGCCGGCGCGCTGACGCGACTCACCCGGGAGGGCGGCAAGTTCGGGCGCTTGAATGCCGTTCGAGCCCTGGGTTTGCGCGGTGACCCGACCTTCCTACCGGTGCTGGAAAAACTCCTGACCGATGAGGATCCGGAGCTGGTCCGGCTGGCCATCGAGGCGATCGGCGGCCTGGGCGGACCCGGCTCCGAGGCATTGTTGATTCGATTCATCGACTCGAAGGAGGCGGCCTACACCAGCACCGCCATTGCCGGTCTGGCGCAATTGGCGGCGAAGGCAGCCGCTCCGCAGATCCTTGCGAGGCTGCGGAAGGAACTGGCTGCGGCCGAGCCGGCCGCCAACGTCATCGAGGCCGGTGTTTCATATCTCAAGGTCTGCCCGTTGGCCGAGGCCCTGCCCGAACTCCAGCAGGCGCTCGAGGGCAGCGCCGCCCCGCTTTCCCGGCGGCTGGCCGCCGTGGAGGCCTTGCTGGCGACGGGCCAGAGCGTGTCCGGCACCCGCAAGGCGGTCCTGAAAATCCTGAGGACCGCCTCCCTGGGCGCGCTGCGGGCGGTCACCAAGGCGGCGGCGCTCGCCATGGCCGAACTCGGCGACGACTCGGGTATTTCGGCCGTCACCGCCGACCTCGATCGGGAGATCGACCAGAATCCGAGGAACTACAACGCGCTCTACAAACGAGCCGAACTCTACCTCGAGTTCAGCAAGTGGCAGCGAGCTGCCAGCGACTTCCGCGACGGCTTGAGACAGGAGAAGGATCCTCGTGATCCGGATCGAGTCTATCTCGGACTGGCTCATGCCTACGCGGGCATGAGCCGCTACGCGGATGCCGCCAAGTACCTGAATCGCCTCCCGGAGGCGCGCGTGAAAACCCTCCCGGAGGAGTACACGGTCTTTCGCGAGATGGCGGACGACTCGCGCTACGGTCGAATCTTCCGATGAGCGCGGTTGATGTCGACTGAGTTGCTGATCATCGGCCTGCTGACTCTCGGTCAGGCGCAAGCCGGTCCGGAGGCCGGCCAACCCGAGGCGATCGATCGCTCCCTGTCCGAAAACTGCGCGGGCTGCCACCTGGAAGTGTATGAGGAATGGCGCCGTTCAGAGCACGCCCGGGCCTACATCAATCCGGTGGACCGGCGCGTGGAAATGACCGACGGATTCCGGAAGGAAGATTGCGTTCCCTGTCATGCGCCGCGACCCGTCTTCGAGCATGGGCTGGGTCCGGCCTCCCGGGTCGTGGCCAGGGAGACCAATCGCTTCGAGGGGGTGGACTGCCTGACCTGTCATTGGATCCCGGACGGCGTGGCCGCCTCCCGTCCCGGACTCCGCGGCGCATGCAATCCGATCTACCGCCGGGAACTGGTCTCCACGGACCTATGCGCGCCCTGCCACAACCAACACAACACGATCGATGAATGGGAGCGCAGCCCGGCCGGACTCAGGGGCGAGAACTGCAACGGCTGCCACATGCCAGTGGTGACGCGCGGCCCAGATTCGAGGGATTTGAGGGATTCGAGGGATTCGAGCGGCCGATCGCGGACCGGGAGATTTCATGGTCCCACCGGCGGTCTGGTTCCGGCGATGCTGAAGAGCGCCGTCCGCTTGGCTGTCGAGGTCGAGCAAGCCGAATCGGATCAGGTGCTGCGAGTCACGGTCACGAATTCCGGAGCGGCACACAATCTACCGACCGACGCCAAGCATCGGGCCCTCGACCTGGTCGTCACGCTCCTCGACCGGGAGGGGAGAATCGTGGGAGCGCCGGTGGATGAGGGCGAGGGCCAGCGGGGCGGATCGAGACGGCTCCGCTTCCGAAACCCGTATCGCACCGAGCCCGACCTCGAGAACACGCAGATTCCGGCCGGTGAGACCCGTTCGCTGGAATTGCCGCTTCCGCTCGAAACCGTTCGATCAGCCGAGATCCGGTTGCTCTACAAGCGGACTCCGATGGTGCCGGATGAGGAGGCACTGGTTGTCGAAGCACGTTCGATCTCGTTCTAACAACTCGCACTCGAACATCGTTGCGCTGCTCGTCGCACTCGGCGCGTGCACCGGTGAACTGGATCGCGCGCCCAGCTCGAGTAGTCTTCCCGAACAGACTCGTCGCGATGAGCTGTTCTGGAAGCACCGCCTGTCGGTTCCTCCGGATGTCGCGCCGAGACCGCTTGTCGGTCGCGGGCTGGATCAGGCTCTGTCGCTCGCGCGCGAGCTCCGCGACGCCGAACTCGCCGAACTCGAGTCCATTCTGAGGGAGGTGGTCGAGATCGGCCCGGGTGCAATCCCGGTGCTCGTCGACGGCCTGTTCGCTGAGGATCGTGAAGCGGCCCGGCGCAATCTGGTGCTCGCGCTGATCGCGCTCGATGATCCGCGGGGCGCCGGGCCGCTCTGCGGCCTGCTGCGGGATTCGTCCGCCCAGGTGGCGTTGCTGGCCGCACGCGGATTGGGTGAACTGGCCGTACCCTGGACGCTGCCGCGGTTGATCAAGGTCGTCGGCCGCTATGACGTGACGCCCTGGTTGATCGTGCGGGTCGAAGCCGCGGCGGCACTCCTTCGCTTCCAGAACTATTCGGGCGTGCCCTTCCTGCTCAAGGTGTTGAAGGAGCACACCGCTCTGGAGGACAATCGTGATCGCGAGTGGGGCCGGAGGTTGCGCATCGTCTTCGAGAAGGAGGCCGCCGCCCGGGCCCTGGCCGGCCTGATCGGTGAGGACTTCGGATACTCACCCAACGCCCCGTACCCGAGACAGGAACGGGCGATCCTGGAGATGGAAGATTGGTGGAGCGAACATGCGACTGAACTCTGGGCCGGCGCCCCGCCGCTCTCCGATCCCGAGCTGCTCTGCCGCATCGGTTGGCTCGCCGACGGCCTCGCGCTCTACCAGATCCGCACCGTCGACAACGCCCGCTTCATCCTGAAGTCCCTGGGACCTCCCGCCCTGCCTGCCCTGGAACGGCATCTCGACGACCCCCGGTTCTACGTGAGGGTGCACCTGCTCGAGGCGCTGGCCCAGATGGGTGCCACGCTGGCGCCCCAGGCCGAATCCCTTGCCCGCATCTTGGCGCCGCATCTCGCGGATCCGGAGCCCGCGATTCGAACCCAAGCCGTGAGAATCCTGGGAACCGCCCGAATGCGGGCCGCTTCGAGTCAGGTCGTTACCGCTTTGGGAGATGCGGATGGATCCGTCCGCTTGTCCGCAATCCGGGTGCTCGGCTTGATCGGTGGACCAGCGGCCAGGGAGCTTCTGCGCCCCCTGGCGGAATCCAAAGTCGCCGACGACTTCCGCGCGGGTGCCCGGGCGTCACTCGTCCGGTTGGGGGATCGGGAGGCGCTGGAGGCCCTTCTGGACGATTTACTGGATCCTGACTTGAGAGCGCAAGCATCTGCTTTGGAAGCACTTGGGGAACTGGGGGCGCCGATTTCCGAGTTCCCGCTGGGAGGCCCGCTGGAGCTTCGAGAACCGCATTCCACTCGAATCAGGGACACCCTGGCGGGTCCTTGAGACAGGTGTGAAACAGCCGGTGAGACTGGGGGATTCGAAGCTCGACCTGTTAGAATTGGATACAGCCCGCTGGGCGTCTATTCGTACTCCCTGTGATTCTGTGCTCAAACTGGCGTTTGGTAACGACTTTTGACCCCGGGAGATTGCCATGAGCTCTCTGTTTCGTGTCAGCGCGGCCTCTCGCTGGTTTCTGACATTCGCGTCGATTTTCTTGATGCTCGGCACCGCCGACCTCGCAGAGGCGGGCAAGGACAAAAAGTCGAAGGCGAGTTCGATCTCCCGCTCCGTCTCGAAGTCGACGAGCGGGTCTCGGAAGGCCGCCCGATCCTCGGCGCGTTCCAAATCGCAGAGCAGGTCGAAGGGCGCCGTTCAGCGTTCTTCCGGCGGCTCGCAAAAGTCCGCGCCCAGCATTCGTTCGTCAGGCGGTTCCCGGAGTTCAGGCCCGAGCGTTCGTTCGTCTGGCGGCTCCCGGAGTTCAGGCCCGAGCGTTCGTTCGTCTGGCGGCTCCCGGAGTTCAGGCCCGAGCGTTCGTTCGTCTGGCTCGGCACGCTCCGTTCCCAAGGTGCGCTCATCGGGCGGTTCGCGGCAGTCCACTTCGCCCCGAATCACGGGTAGTCCGCGGAGCAGTTCCTCAGGCAACCGGGGCGGCACGGCGATCCGTCCACCGAGTTCTGGAGTGGGCAGCTCGGGCGCAGACAGTTCACCGCGGGCGACGAGTCCTCGTTCCTCCGCGGGCGGACGGCTGACTGGCGGCCACGGCTCAGCTGAGCGCGGGCCGACGATCAGCCCACGCAACCTGGGAAAACCGATGGATGCTGGCTCGTTCACGAAGAAGAACAGCATCCGGTCGCTCCCCGATTCCAGGAACTCGCGGCTGTTCCAGCCCAAGGGCAATACTCTGAACGGATCTTCCACGATTGCGCCGGTGGTGTCGCCGGCCGGCGGACTCAAATCACGGAAGGCCGGGACGCCGACCCGTCTTGGGACGCCGATCACACCGCGGGCCTTCGAGAAGGAGACCAAACGTCCCGGAGTCGTCAGCATCGACAGTCGCAATCAGCTCGACAACGACTACCGCAAGAACTTCGGCCCGAAGTCGCCGACCAAGATCAACAAGGCGCGTGACCCAGTGGTGAAGCCGGTTGGCCCCATCAAGGACGTCCGTGAGGTCGGTCCCAACGGCGCCGGACCGCGCAGCCCGAAGATCTCGGATGGAAACGGCAGCGGCCGCAAGGGCGCCGGAATCTCGCCTGGCGCAGCCGCTCCTTTCAGGAAAGGCAGTGACGGCAGCGGTGGCGGCGGCGGGGACAAGGGAGGGAACAAGTACAAGTACAAGTACAAGTACAAGTTCAAGCATGGTCACGGCCATGGTCGCGGCCATGGACACCATGGATGGTGGGATGCCTGGCTGTGGCGCATCAACATCCACTCCCATCTGGGCTTCCACTACTATCCGCACCATTATGGCTGGTATTCGAGCTGGTTCGGCTTTCACCCGGTCTACTCGTCGTACTGGTGGTGCGAGTGGTGGCCCTATTACTCGGTCTATCCTGGCTATGTCTCGTACTATCCGACCTATGTAGCCGTGCCCGGCGAATCGACGGTCGTGTACTATCCCTACTATGACGCGCCTTCGAGCGACGTGTCCTATGCTGATCCCGGCGCCTCCTATCCTGAAGGCGGCCCGCTTCCGCAGGAGGAAATCTCATCCGAATTCGCGTCCGAGCTCGACGCCCTGGCTGCCAACAGCAACGCGATGGCATTGATGGAAGAGGGAGCAAACCTCTTCAAGGCGGGCGACTTCGTGGGTGCGCTGGAGGCCTTCCGCAAGGCCGTGCTGGCCGAGAAGGCGAACGCGGTTCCGAAGTTCGCCATGGCTCACGCGCTCTTCGCCCTGGGTGAGTACGAGTATGCTGCCTTCATGATCCGCCGGGGCATGGAGATTCTCCCAAGCTGGCCTTCGGTGGGCGCCGACCTTCGCGACCTGTATGGCAATCCTGACGACCTGATGGAACAGTCCATCGCTCTGCAGGTCTATCGCGACTCCCATACGGACAATCTGGAAGCAACGCTCCTGCAT
>Ga0326597_10008555_pt1 | contig 13795 bp, 9 predicted proteins | sample RVTome_12_FD_203789 | JGI IMG/M metagenome (GOLD analysis project Ga0326597, IMG submission 203789) | Soil microbial communities from uranium-contaminated site in the Upper Colorado River Basin, Wyoming, United States - RVT100D185 | ecosystem: Environmental > Terrestrial > Soil > Contaminated >... | reverse complement strand
CTTTTTCAAAGTACGCTTTCCGGTTGAGCTTTACGCCCACGGTTCCAATAGATACGACCGCTCCTCTATTTCTTGCGATCCGGCCGGCAAGCTCTACCGGCTCGCTGCTGGACGTGTCAGCGGTGATGAGGACGGCATCTGCGCCGCGGCCGGAGGATAGAAGATCAACAATGGACGCCATACCTTCTGCATTGGTCGCTACGGCATCGGCGCCGTTTCGGCGCGCGAGCTCAGCGCGGTCGGGCCGAATGTCCATGCCGGCCACGGTACAGCCGGCCGCTTTGACCTGTTGTGCAGTGATCTGGCCCACCAGGCCGAGGCCGATAACAGCGATAATTTCTCCCAGCTCGACTTTGGCCAGTCTCATACCATGGAGAGCGACCGCGCCGAGAGTGGCAAAAACGGCCGCTTCCAGGTCTACGTTGTCGGGAAGTTTTACCAGTAAATTTCGCGGCACGCTGACCACCTCCGCATGAACGGCATAACCAACTCCCGCGCAGGCGACGGCGTCGCCCGGCTGGATGTCGGAAATCCCCCGGCCCACAGCAATGACAATCCCGGCATTGCTGTAACCGAGTGTCAGAGGTTGATCGAGACGATCGCGCACGGTTCCAAGAGTGGCAAGAACTCCCTCGCGCTTGATTTTGTCAAGCACCTGGCGCACTAGATCGGGACGAGCCTTGGCCTTTTGCAACAAATTCTTGCTGGTGAACTCCATGAGGTATCGCTCAGTTCCCGTGGAAATCAAGGATGCGGCAACTTGCAGCAAGACCTCGCCCTCTCCCATACCGGGCACCGGCACCTCGGTAACACGCACGGACCCTGTCTTTGCGGATTGCAGTAATTGTTTCATATCACTGACTATACAATTTGGCCACGCTCTGCGGGATCGATGATGCGCCATAGTGTTGTTTGTAGATCATCTCCCTCTACCGCCACACAACTCAACGCGAGCAGATCCGTAGCATTGTCACCCGTAGGCAAAACGGCATTCCCGTACTGGAACAGGCGCATCGACCATCGATCCTTAGGCCATGCCAGAAAGCTGGTCCACGATCTCCCGCCCAGGCTGCCATACAAGTGAACGTTGCGATCATGATTGACCTGGCTGGGCTCGACGGCTGTCGAGAAAAAAAGAGCATCGCCCGCTCGGCAACCATAGAATGAAGAACTGCTGATCGTCGCGATGCGACGGAGCGCTCCAGAGCGGTCCAGACGATATATATAGTTGGCTTCCAGCGGCGTGTCAGACGCAAAGTAGAGCGCCTCGCGGGTCGGCACCAAAGCTACGGCACGGGTTTTCTGATCGCCGGAAAGAACAACGTCCACGTCTTTCCAGTTACAGGATGCGCGAATGATTTTGCACTCGTTTCCGTAGTCGCCCGTCAGCACCCAGAGGCAATCGTCCCACTGATCGTAGACGATATTATGAACGTGACGGACCGTTCCCTTCGGGAACGTATGCACAACCTCCCACCTCTCACCACGCTCCTGGGATCCATAGATAGACACTTCATCCCGCCCGGCGTTGTCGAAATATTCGCCCCAGAAAACCCAATCCCGATTCGTGACGGTGAGGTTAAGCGGGCGCGTGCCTCTGTCGACCCGGTGGGTCACATTAAACTCTTCATTGCCCGGCGCTAGGGTGATGACGGCGCCGGGAACTGCAGCGACAAGATGGCCGGACGATAGCGCGACCAGCGCATGAAAGCCGTCACGGCACAACCGGCAAGTCAGCCGTCCCGATGAACTAAAGCGGCGCCACCAGGCAGGGTTAAAATAGCCCACCGTGCTCCACGGAATCTGGGGATCCGCCGGAACCCCTCGCAAGAGCGTATAGCCGCGGGACGCATAGAGCACCTCGCCGTGCCATGCCAAAACACGCAAGCGCGGCCACGAAGCAATACGCGTAAGCTGCAACTCGGAGGCCGCTTCGAGCAATGGAAAAGTCGATTTCGCGGACTTCACTGCCGTGCATTCCTATGGATCTTCGGCTTTGACCGCCAAGAAAGGACCGATGGCCAGGACATCCATCTTCGTCCGGCAGAAGCAGTCGATCGCGTCCTCGGGCGTGCAGACGATGGGCTCATTCTCATTGAAGCTCGTGTTCAACAAGGCCGGGACGCCCGTCCGGCGTTGAAACGCCTGGATCAGTTCGTAGTAGATGGGATTCTCTTGCCGGGTCACGCTCTGGAGACGACCGGTATCATCCACGTGGTTGACCGCGCAAAGCTGGCGGCGTTTGTCGGGTCGAATCTTGTACACGTGCAGCATGAACGGCGACGGATGAGCGTGCTCGAAGTATTCATCCTGGCGGTCAGCCAGGATGGACGGAGCAAACGGTCTGAACCACTCGCGGCGCTTGATCCGGGCGTTAAGAATGTCTTTCATGTTGGGCAATCCGGGGTGAGCGAGGATGGACCGGTTCCCCAACGCGCGAGGTCCCCACTCCATTCGTCCCTGAAACCAGCCGACTACCTGGCCGGCGGCGATTTTGTCCGCCACTTGCTCCAACAAGGGCTCACGTTCCAGTCGCCGGTATTTCAATGCCGCCGAATCCAAAGCCTGGCGTATCCGCGCATCGGAAAATTCCGGTCCGAGGTAAGGATCTTTCAGCACGTATTGACGCGGTTGTTTGAGAATCGCATGGTACGCATAGAGTGCGGCCCCAACGGCCAGTCCCTCATCTCCGGCCGCGGGCTGAATCCACGTTCGACGAAAAGGAGTTTGGTTGAAGATCTTACCGTTCGCCACGCTATTTAAAGCGCACCCTCCCGCCATTGCCAAATCATCACACGGGACTTGCCGGTGGAGCCGGTCGAGGAGGTGGAAGAAAATCTCCTCGAACCGCTTCTGCATGGCAAAGGCCAGGTCCATATCCCGTTGGGTAATTTCACCGGAAGGCTCACGCGGCTGGCCGAATAGCCCAACCATCTTAGGACTATAGTGGCGCGCAAGCGCGACCGTGCCGTCCTCGTTGATTTGCATGCCTTGAGTGCTTCCCAAAGGCATGAAATACGCAAGATTGAGTTTGAAAGTCCTGCCGTTCGGCGACATCATGTCGCAGATTTGCTCATAGTAAGCGTCCGTCCCGTACGGCGCGAGGCCCATAACTTTGCCTTCATCTCCATATTTACGATAACCGATGAAGTCGCAGATCATGGTATAAAAGCTCCCCAGCGAGTGAGGGACAAAAACGCGTTCCAGGATCTCAATGTCCGTCCCCTCGCAGCGGGCCAACATGGTAGTGACAAAGTCCCCGGACCCGTCATAGCTGAACCCGGCCGCTTTCTCCCACCCGGAGCAGTAGAACGCGCTCGCGATGTGCGCGATGTGATGCTCGACGTTATGCTGGTGAAATCGCATGCGCTGAGGGTCTGCCTGCAGCGGTCGAGCCAACAGTGCCCTGAGATCATCCATGGCCTCGCGCCGCTTGCGGATTTGAATGAGGTTGAGAATCTTCGTTGGGTTCAAAAGCGCATACTGCGCCTTCTTTATCAAATGCGCGTCGCTGTCCCGGCCGACAGCCACGTGGTCGATATCGGCGATGGTGGCTCCGACGGAGTTCAAGCAGGCTTGAACAGCGAGAGCCGGGATACCGCCGTAATGTTTCACTCGGTTGAGCCTCTCTTCGGCGATGGCAAAGACGACCTCTCCATCTTGGACCAATGCCGCAGAGGCATCAGCGTGAAACATGTTGAGACCCAAAACGAGCATTTATTTTATCTAACCAAAGAGCAGATGGTCCTCCCCTTTGTTGGCATGTTTGCCGGCAAGGGAGAGAGAGCCGTCTTTATACTCCACTGACCGGAATGACTTTTCGAGTTTTCTCCTCCACTCGGTAAAATCCCCCTGATTGCGGGACGTCGACGGTGACGGGAGCGAAGTCTGGGATGGTTACTTTTACGTTCGGTTTCGGACCCAGCGGAGCATAAGCATAAATAAGCCACTCGCGGTTTGGCTTCTCTCCCGTGACTAATGCCAAGGAAAACACCGGCAATTGAGTATTCAACCCCCATGGCCGCCAAGGGTCAAGGTTGGTATCCAAAAGAAACCAGCGGTCTACATCGGCGTACTCTTTCGGCATGTTCATCTGGTACGGATGTCGGTGAGCAGGATTGGCAACTAATGCGCCATTGCGCCAGAAAGCTCGAAGGGTCGCGTTCGTATGCACCCGGTCCACTGCCTGCACAATCGGCAGAAAATAGGGCTCTTGTTCTGTCCGAGTCTCCAGCCAACCACGGAACTCGCGCACGACTCTTGGTCGCAGTAGCCACATCCCGAACTGGACCATGCCGCCATAGCGAGCAGGAGAGAAGGTTTGTCCTCGCGTGGCGTACGTTCTGCGCTTATCGTTCGGCTGTGAGGGTTGGTGTCCGTCCCAAGTAGAGATCTCAAACCAGAAATGCGGATTGAGCGTGTAGGCTTCCCGCAGCATAAAGACCCAGTTCATTGCCTCAATTTGCGGACTCCAAACGGTGTAGTCGGTGCTGGCATTCCAGTTGTGTACATAATATGGAGGTGAGCCTCCATCCCAGCTCAGTGGGCTCGGGTCAATGCGCAGGGGAACGTACAACGAATGAGCCTTCCAGTGCCTCATACGCGCCAAATGTGGCGGACCAAAGGCGTTATACCCTACAAAAATAACGTTCCGCTTCCAGTTCGAATTGATTAACCCCTCTCGCATTCCCTGCTGCAAGGCGCGATAGCGGGTAATCCACTCATGAGCGAAAATCTTACGCTTGAAATTATCGTCTCTACCCTTGCCGTACAGATCGAGGTAACGTTTCGACTCCTCAGCTTTTGGCCACGAGAGTTTGGCATGTTCATTGTTCGATACCAGCAGAACGAGGGGCGGATTGGGATACCACGCTTGCAGTTTTTCCATCATAGGGCTGGAGGTCCAGACCTTTCCCACTTCTCGCCACGGATCAATAGGAGCGAGTGGGTCGACTTCACGGCGCACTTTGCCATGGCTGCCAATAACATTCGGATTCTTTGCCGGCGGCAGGTCGAAGTAAGCTTTGTCATCGGTGAGTAAATGCTCCCATTGAGTACCAACAAGGGCAATAGGCAAGCGGAGTTCTGCTGCTTTTTTAATCGGCGCTTCATAGTAATGGTTCCAGGACTGCTGGTCAGCTGCAGGAAAATGGAACCAGGGCAAGAGATAGTGCCCTCTTTCAATCATCTGCATCTGATACTGAGGATCGAAGCCGTCCATTCCCAGACCGGTGTTCCAGTGGGACGCCAACGGCAAGGGCCTACCCACCATGCCGTCGTTCGGGCGCGATGCCTCGACGCTAATGGCCTCCGGGACAGAGGAGGGTTCGTCCAATTCTTTCGCAACCAGTAGATAAGGCGAGCATGCTCCCGCCAGGAGAGCGCTGGTGGCAAAAGCTAAGAGAAACGTACTTTTTGGGCTGTCAATTTGCAGCAACAAATTCATGTCCGACATTCGACGGACGGTCAACAAAGGCCTGCAGCCACAATTCGAAAGTCAGCAGTTGCCAAATCTGCATAGACCAATCTTGCCGTCCGCTCCGATGTTCCTCGACGAACCGACGCACCGCACGCGCGTCAAAGAACCCCCGTTTTCTAATTTGGTGATCGGACAAGAGATCATCCGTCATCTCTCGGAGATCGTGAGCCAACCAATAGTCCACCGGAGCCGCAAAGCCGGCTTTGCGCTGGTGGAGGACCTCATCCGGCAGGATCCCCTGCATGGCTTTACGAAAAATGTATTTGGTTGTGGGGCGCAGAAAGCCGTCGAGCTTGAGACGGGGCGGCACATGCCAGGCGGCGAACTCGGCCAGTTCCCGATCCAAAAAAGGCAGGCGCACTTCCACTGACGAGGCCATGCTCATTTTGTCATTGTAGGTCAGGTTCAAGCTTACCATGAACGCTTTCGTGTCCAGGTAAAGCATCTGGTTCAGGAAGTCGGCGTGCGTCACTCGTTCGAAGTAAGTTCGATGTTGCTGCCATGGGTCCGTCCCGTTGAGCTTGGTTCGCAACTCCGCAGCGTAAAGGTGCGTTTTCTGCTCTTCATCGAGATAGGTGCAATTCATCAAAAAGTTTTCGGATGGCGGCAATGACCCGCTCCGAATCATCTTTTTAGTCAGTCGCATCAAGCCTTTGAGCGGAGTTCCCCGCAGCCCGGGTAGTTTTCGCACAGCCGGCTCGATAAGACGTTGTCGAATCAAGGCCGGAAGTCGCTGGTACGCCTGACTCCAGTAGTGGCCATAATGTTTACGATAACCAGCAAACAGCTCATCGCCTCCCACACCCGACAGTAGCACGGTCGCGGTTTTCCGGGCTTCGCAACAGACGAGGTAGGCCAATATGATCGGCGGGTCGGCCACCGGCTCGTCCATGTGCCAGACCAATTTGGGCAGTAAATCCATCACCTGCGGCTCAACGACGATTTCGTGATGGTCGCAGCCAAAATGTCGGGCCACCCGGCGAGCGACCCCAGGATCATCGAGCGTCGTCTCTCCGATTCGATACTTCGATGGAAAAGTGATCGTGTAGGTGCGCACCGCCTCGCCCGTGGCTTTAGCCATCATCGCCACGATGCCGCTGGAATCCAGACCCGCGCTCAGGAAAGCGCCAACCGGCACGTCGCTGACCATTTGACTTTGAACAGAATGGCGGAACCGCTCGCGGACGGCCTCAACCAACTCGGGCTCTGAATACTCATAGCGGGTATCGGACGGAGGAAAGGTCAGGTCCCAATACTGGCGGATGTCCAGTCGTCCCGCTTTAAACACGGCATAATGCCCGGCGGGCAGTTTAGAGATGCCGCGAAACATGGTCTTGGGATCGGGGACCCACAAGAAGGTCAGGTATTGGTGCAGCGCCGGCAGGTCTACTTCCGGATCTACTCCCGGGAGTTGGAGCAGCGCCTTGACCTCCGAGGCGAAAGCGAACCGCCGACCTTGGTGGACGTAGTAAAGGGGCTTGACGCCGAAGTGATCACGGGCCAGCAAGAGCAGCGGGCCGCCGCTCCGCAGATCGCAAATGCCGAAAGCAAACATGCCGTTGAGTCGCTTGACGCAATCAGGGCCTTCCTCTTCATAGAGGTGGACGATGACTTCGGTGTCGGTGTTGGAGCGGAAGCAATGTCCTTTTGACAAAAGCTCCTGTCGGAGTTCGACAAAATTGTAGACTTCACCGTTATAGGTGATCCAGATTGTCTCGTCCTCATTGCACATCGGCATATGGCCAGCCGGCGACAAGTCAAGAATGGCCAGCCGCCGCGTACCCAGTCCCATCCACGTGCCATCCGGCAGGCGCGCCTCCCACACTCCGCGATCATCCGGGCCGCGATGGGTCTGAATGTCGGTCATCCGAGCAAGAGTCTTTGGGTCGCCCCAATTGATGATACCGGCGATGCCACACATGTTTGAGTTGATCGTGAAAGGTTTATTTGATGGCGAGAACGTATAATGCCCATCCCATAAGCCGTCCCAACGCATAATCCAAAGGGCCGGGAATGTACTTGCCGAAGATGGGAACGTTCTTTTTCACCAACCAGTAGACTTTTGTCTGCACAGAACCGAAGCGGTGGAACATCTGCTTTGCCTCCCCGCGCGTGAACACCTTCGAGAGCGGATTACCCGGCCCATCCGTGCTGATGTTGAGCAGATCCTGTAACGTCCATTCCGACCTTCCACTGATGATGTTCTCATATTCGCGCAACAGATCCACATGGATGCCGGTGAGCGCGGCTAAAATTTGGACGGAGACTCCACGCCGAATCAGCGCGAAGGCCAAACGACGCAACAGGCAGATATTGACCCAATAGTTGTAGGAGTGCCTATGATATAGCATGACAATCGCCTGACCACCGGGTTTCAACACACGGTGAATTTCGTCAACGGCCTTTTGCGTGTTCGGAGTATGGTGAAGGACACCATTCGAATAGACCAAATCAAATGTGTCATCGAGAAAACTCAACTCTTCCGCGTCCTCGACTTGGAAACGGCCTTCAACGCCGTAGACGTCGAATCGTCGGGAAGTCAGTTCTACGGCGCGAGGTGTCAGATCCACGCCGGTGACGTGAGCCCCCGCCCTGGCAAACTGGAGCAAGTCCGTGCCCAACCCGCAGCCGATTTCTAGCACGGCTCTTCCCTTCCATGCCGCGAAGTCGGCCACCTCGGGAATGTGAGGTTCTTGAGCATACCGATGTCGCTCCACCTCCTCGAAGAAAGCCATCGAGCCGATCTCTTCTTCCGAAACCCGGCTACCACAGGGACGAGCATCCCACCACTCGCACACGCGTCGTTTTACCCCACGTGCTTCTTCACTGGGCCCAAGGCGGCTTTCACGCGCTTGAATAGTTTTCTCCAGCATTACCCACCCTCTCAACTCACAAATATAATTCGCACCAGCGCCGCAACACGTAGAGCGCCCACGGGCGCGACCAGGCAGTGTGTCCATTGAGAAACGCCTGCCACACACCTTGCACAGCTTCCGCATTCAACACGCCAGCGAGTGGTCCCTCGCGCCAACCGAGAAGCGCCGTCTCTACGTCGCGGCGCAATTCATCCCTGAGCCAGTGTTCGAACGGGAGGGCGAAACCACGTTTGGGCCGACGGACAACCTCCTCAGGTAGCAAACCTTCCGTGGCCTTAATCAGAAGATACTTCGGCGTATCTCCCTTAATCTTTAAAGCCCCTGGCAGGGTGAAGAGGTATTCGATCAATTTATGATCAATCAAAGGAACACGCACTTCAAGCCCATGCGCCATGCTCATGAAATCCGTGTCGCGGAGCAAAGTGTTCAGCATGTAGTTCCGCAGTTCAAGATACGAGACCCGGTTCACAGGATCAAACCGTTCGGCGCGGCGAAGTCTCACAGCAATCGGTTGGCTTGCTTTATCGAAGGAAGTTGGATCCAGGAACTTGAGCAATCGCTCTTGCTCATCCGGGAGAAAGAGCATGCGCGACAATACATAGGGATGTGCTATGGCTCCATTCCCCTGAATGAGGGTGGCTAGCTTACGATTTCGGTCGCTCGCGGGCGTAAGATGCGTGAAGGCTATAGCTACCGAGTTCTTGACACTTGCGGGAAGGCGCCCCGAGGCAAGCGCAAACCGTTCCATCTTGGGAACCGTTTTGAAAGATGTGTATCCGGCAAAGACCTCATCGCCACCCAAGCCCGACAACGCAACCTTCAAGCCGGCACGCCGGGCTTCCCGGGAAACGACATACGTATTCACCCCATCCATCGTCGGTTGGTCCATGGCACGAATAGCCTCGGGGACTACGTCCAGCGCGTCCTGTTGAGACAAGACCAGCTCGTGGTGATCGGTATGAAAACGTTGTGCAATGCTCCGCGAATAGTGGGCTTCGCTGTATTCACTTTCCCGAAAGACTATCGAAAATGTGTTCACTCTCGAGGACACACTGCGGCTCAGCAAGCCGGTAAGAACGCTGGAATCGATCCCGCCAGAAAGAAAGACGCCAACCGGCACATCACTGACGAGTCTTAACGCAACCGCCTCTTCTAAAACTCGTCGGAGCTCGCTGAGTACTTGTGCGTCTATCTTCTCCCCATTCCCGACAAGCATGCTGCTCACCGATCCCAACTCATGCTCGTCAGCATGCCCAACGTCCCAATATTCGACATTCTCCACTCGACCGTTTTCCCAGGTCAAATAATGGCCAGCCTTGAGCGCATATACACCCTCAATTAACGTGGCTGGATCATACACGGAACCAAAGCTGAGATAGTTCAACAAACCCACGGGATTCAACAGGCGCGGTACAAGGCCGCTTTCCAGAAGCGCTCGCACTTCTGAAGCAAAGAAAATTTGTCTATCTTTGTGAAAGTAGTAAAGCGGCTTAATTCCCAAGCGATCACGGGCAAGGAAAAGCCGTTGTCGTTGCGCATCCCAGATACCAAAGGCGAACATCCCACGAAACGTGTCCACACATCGCTCTCCCCACTGCCCGTAGGCCTTGAGCACAACTTCAGTATCGGACTGACTATTAAAACGAACCCCTCCTCGTTCCAAGTTCTGCCGAATACTCCGAAAGTTGTAAATCTCCCCATTGTGAACGATCCAATTGCCGGTGTCGGGATCGTGCATCGGCTGATGGCCCGCCGGAGAAAGATCGAGAATGGCCAGCCGCGTATGCCCCAGTATGGCTCTCATTACATGGGTAGTGCCTTCATTTTGTTTCCTTTGGTCTCGTCCAACCTGCTCGGGTTCACAGACTACCACCCCCCAATCGTCCGGTCCGCGATGCTTCATCGCCTGCGTGCCACGCACGACGCAATCCTCGGAAACTGAGGTATCACAGCTTACTATCCCAAGTATCCCACACATAAGTTGTCTCGCAAGAACAGGACATTCCTATTGGATGCTATTTTATTAGCACTGAAAACACTCGCCGTTCACGACTATGCGGAGTCGTCGCTCCTGAGTTCCACATGTTGATCACCTATGCCAGCCGAATGCCTTCCGTTTAGTCTATTTTGGAAGCGGACTTCATACTGTTTCGCCTGAATATTAAATTCATGGTGGCTATGTAAGCGACAAAAATAATAGCCTGCCTTGCCGTCGAGAAACCCGAGCATAAAAACATACATGACAACAAATTTGATAAAAGGCTTACATGGCACATAAATCCATAGCCTTTTGAGGAATCGCTTCCGCTGCAGCGGTTCCCCAAATAAGTTTGTCTTAAGGGTTTTAGGAAAGGCGGCTGTCCGAAGATGTTGATATACTTTTGCCTCCCACGAAGAGTAACGATTATGCCGCTCAATCCAGTGAAACAGGTCACGAAAATCCTCATGGAGCATATCGTGCCTCAGATACCCCGCCTTCCCCTGTATAATGACGTGCTCATGGACCTCGTTGTCGCCAGACCGAATATCTTCGGTCCCCGCTCCAAGGTATTCATAGCGCCCGAGCTTGTGTTTGAATAACCGCAAATTCCAGCTTGGATACCATCCGCAATGTTTGATCCAACGACCCAAGAAAATGAATTTGCGATTGATGAAGTAGCCATCATAACCCGAGCGCTGAATAGCCTCGGCCATCTCATCCCGCAAATCACGGGTGATGCGTTCATCCGCGTCGAGGATTAAAATCCACTCGTTGCGGAAGGGCAAGTGACTGAGGGCCCAGTTCTTCTTTTTCGGCCAACTTCCCCTGTAATAGAACTGCACGATGTTGGCTCCCAACCGCTCGGCGATCCGGATAGTGTCGTCCGTGCTTTGTGAGTCTACAACAAACACCTCATCGGCCCACGCGACACTGCGCAGGCAAGCTGCAAGATTGGTTTCTTCATTTTTGACCGGAATGAGAACCGAAATCGGTAAGCTCATCACAATTCAACCTCGACTGGGCGACGGCAAAGATGTTCCTCAACAAGTGGTCTGGATTCTCAGACCGTCATCCACAACAGCCGCGACTGGAAGGTATCGCCTCACAGTAAAAAGGACAGAGCCGCTGGCCCGGTATTCAAAAAACGTCGGGCGCCATCTATCTCTTCAGCTCGACAACTAAAGATCCGATAGGCTCGTCAGGAAGCGAGACGGGACATTCTAATCCGCCACGAGGCGCGCCTGAACGCAACACTTCCCAGTAAGCAATGCCGGGGAACCCGGCTTCCTTTACAAATTCTTGCATGAGATCAAGCGAATAGGCATAGGCATGCTGTCCTTCACAGAACAGATAGTTGATGGCCTGTGCAGTTGGTGATTGAAATTTTCGAGGCCATTCCGACTCAACAGCCCCCGAAGCTATCTCAAGAGCAAATTCGAAGCTTGGAACAACAATTCTTGCATAGCCAGAGGGAGTCAAAATACGACGGATTTCTCTCAGGAGCATCAGTACATCGTTCGGTAATAAATGTTCCAGCGTGTGGCAAGAGTAGACCCATCTCGCACTCTCGTCTGGAAACGGGAGGCCATTGCGCAAATCTAGCCAGAGGTCTTTTCTGGCAAAAACATTTCCATCTATGTTGAGCACCCCATCAATGTAGTTGCCTCCCGACCCCAGATGTAAGGAAAGGGGGCGGCTCGGTCGGATCAGCCGATACCGGCACCACAAGTAGAAGTAGACAGGCTTGGCTGTCCATTTCACCAGTGTGAAATAGAAGCTCTTATAATCCTGTGATATCATGGCTTTGTTAGGTTCTCTGCCAGCGCGACCAATTCACTGACGTGCCTCTGCCACGAAAAATTCTTAGAGCGCTCCAGCCCGTGTTGCCTCAGCCTTCGGGCCAACTCAGGGGAATTGGCAACATCCACGATTCGCTCCGCGAGCGCCTCGGCGGAAAAGCGTGGAAAGTAGAGCGCCGCGTCGTGGCAAACTTCCCGATGCGCGGTTAGATCGGAGGCGACGATGGGCAAACCGCTGGCCATCGCTTCCACCAGCGGATGGGCAAACGATTCGGCATAGGCAGGGGTCACGTAGATGTCACAAGCGCCGTACACTTTATGGAGCGATCGATACGGCACTAAACCCAGTTCGATGATGTTTTCAGAAACTCCGAGACGGTTCACCAGGCGCTCAATGGCAGCAGCGTTGTACGGTCCCCATTCGGGCTTGGGCCGCAACTCACAGGTCAGCACTAACTTGACGCTTCTTCCGCCAAGGCGCTCCTTTAACAAAGGGATCGCGCGGACAAGCGTCTCAAAGTTTCTGAAGTAGTTGTAGTGACTGACGAACAATAGGCGTAGGCTGCCACCTGCACCGGCCAGTCGCTGGATTATCCCACTCGGCAAAGGTTCCCCCTCGGCGAAAAAGATCTCCCGATCGAAGCCATGAGGAATTGCGCTTATCGCCACCGGCCGTCCCCTGAACCACCTTTTGATCTCTGCGGCGAACGCTTGGCTCGGAGCCACCGTCCAATCCGCCGATCTTACGGACCGTTTTGCCAACCACCCCTTAACTCGTGTATCCAGCCACAACCGGTAGTTTCTACGACTCAAGACGTCCCGGTCAAAGTCCGCTGACGTGTAAAGAGAATTGCGCGTGAGCAGGATTTGTGGCACCGGGGAGTTAAAAAGCGCGAAATTCCCGGCCGATACCAAAGCATCGGCACCGTAGCGGCTGATCAACTTGGGGAGAAGCCACTGCTCGCGCCAGAATCTAGCGGCGGGTCCTCGCTGGGATTCTTCCTCGTCCACAAAAGAAACGTTGCCCCACTCGCCAAGCTCATTTATCAGTCCAGGTGTTACCAGAACGGTCGATCGTATGTCGGACAGCCCAGCGAGATGGGGCACCACGTTGCGCACGTATGTTAGCCCCCCTCCCGCGCTGGCGCCCAGTGCATTGATAAACAGATGCATCACGGGTCGAGATAAAATGATTGCCGAAACGGGACTCCCTGAATTGTTGGTTGCATAGCCCGCTGGGTGACTAAACCACGTGCGTCTTCACGGTCAATCAATAAGAACGCAAATACCCAAAACAGAATAGACAGGTAATAACCCACCGCGAAAAGCCAATCCTCGAAGAACGCGTGACACAGTCCTGCAATCAAAACGGCCGCCAGGGGTACGGAATAATCCAGATGGCTTTGGCCTTGATGTACCCTTGCAAATACCTGCCGGATTCTACTAAGGAGCACGAGAAGTAGTATGGCGAACGGAAGGCTACCGATCAAACCTACTCCTTCTACCAGCACCAGGTAACTGTTCCCGACCTCTAAAACCAGTCCCTGCGTCGCAAAACCACCCTCCCACTGCTCACTAATTCCCTCGGCGACACCGAAGCCAGTCCCGAACCAGAGATTCTCCTCAATACGCTCAAGGCTCTCGCTCCAGTTTGGCGTGC
>Ga0326597_10008554_pt1 | contig 13797 bp, 12 predicted proteins | sample RVTome_12_FD_203789 | JGI IMG/M metagenome (GOLD analysis project Ga0326597, IMG submission 203789) | Soil microbial communities from uranium-contaminated site in the Upper Colorado River Basin, Wyoming, United States - RVT100D185 | ecosystem: Environmental > Terrestrial > Soil > Contaminated >... | reverse complement strand
GATTGGCGGAGGCGGGACGTCGGCCACTGGCGGCGCGCAATCGCCTTGCGGCGACGGTGTTTCAGTTAGAGTCGTGAGAGCCGCCGGAGGCTCGCGCACGGAGGTCGTCGTTGACGTCAGGCCTTGTGAGGGGATGGGGCTGGCCTCGGGCGTCGCCGCCGAGCCCCCGCAGCCGGCCAGGCCCGACGCGAGCAGCGTGGCGATCGTGAAGTTCCGGAAGGTCATGTGCGCAGTATAGGAAGCGCGGCGTACCGCGTCAATAGCTCGCAGCAGCTTCGATGGATGGGCGCTCGCCCTCGGCGTTGTTCCCTTGATCGCCGCCCTCGCCCAAGGTTCCGGGTACCGTTTCCTATTTGAACTCCATTAGGAATGCTGTTAGAGTGATCACACCTCCCGCAGCGATGTTGCGGGTCCACTCCTCAATGGCCGCGCCCAAAATCCGCGCTGACTACGACGCCCTGACCCACATCGCCAGGGCCTATGCTCAGGAGTCCCAGGCCGTGCGGCAGGTTCTGCAGCGTGTGCGGCGGGCCAAGGAGGATCTCCAGGGCGGGGACTGGCGGGGCCAGGGGGCGACCGCCTTCTACCGGGAGATGGATCAGGAGGTGCTGCCCTCGGTGCGCCGCCTGAGCGAGGCGCTGGCCGCCGCCCAACGGGTGACACTCCAGATGCAGCAAATTCTGCAGGGTGCGGAGACAGAAGCCGCCAGGATTCTGGGCCTGCTGCTGGCCGGCTTGTCCGCCGACGGCCGGGGTTTGGGTGCCATCGGGGCAGCGCTCGGGACGGCCTTGGGCCATGTCGGCGACTTCTTCGTCGGGATGTGGGAAGAGGGTAAAGACATGGTGACCGGGTTGTACAACCTGGTCACCGACCCGGTGGGTGCGGCCAAAGGCCTGTGGCACGGCATTACCCACCCGGGCGAGTTGTGGGAGGCGTTCAAGCAGCCCTACGTTGAAGCGTGGGAAAGCGGGCACCCCGGCCAGGCCATCGGCCGCGGGGTGATGTTCGTCGGCTCGTTCGTTCTCGGGATGAAAGGCGCCGACAAGGCCGCCGCAGCCGCCAAGGCCGCCAGCGCGGCCAGGGTGAGCGCGGAGGCTGCGGAGGTAGCCGTCCGGACCGGCTCGGCGCTCAATGCAGCCAGGGAGATCGGCATCGTCGCCCGCGGGAGCAGCGCCGAGACCGCGCTGGCCCGTTACATCGCCCAGGAGTCCACCCAGACCTTCGGTACGGTCGAGCGCGTCGTGATGGGGTCCTTCAGCCCCAACCCGGCCCGGGGGTTTCTGGGGTACGTGAGAGAAGCTGAGGTTCACGGCGGGAAGGTGTTCAATGCCACCACCGACGTGTGGGAGGCACTCAAGCGGACCGGCAGCGAACGAACCTGGGCCGTCAATCGCGAGGCCTTCCAGGCCCAGCTCGAGCGCGGAGTGTCCAGCTTTGAGTTGAGGGGGCACTCGGTTTCCGAGACCCTGAGCGTGCGCGGGACCTCGGACGCGGCCGCGGAGATTCGCTACTTGCAGCGCTATGGCTATGAGTACGGCTATCGGCAGGTCGGCGACAGCTGGGTCAAGGTAGGCGACTGGCGCGCCAGCACGACCGGGCGGGCAGTGGGCGGCAGCGTCGGCCCCGCCCTGGATGTGCTCGAGGATGCCTACCCAAATCCGTAGTCGATTCGATGAGGAGACGTGGAGCATGAGCACGGTTGTGGACTGCGGCGACTGCAGCGACTTCGTTGAAACGGTCCACCGTCCCCTGGGCCATCTGATTTCCAGGTACGGTTTCCGTCCCGTGCGATGCGAGTCGGAGCGCGGTGGGCGCGAATGCATGTGGATGCTGGAATCCGATCGCTGCCGGCTGCTGTTCACCCTCAGCGATGGTGCGGAGGACTGCTCTTTGGGCAAGGTCGACACACGCTTCCCGGACTGGATCTCCTTCCTTCTTAATGGCGAGATCGGATGGTACAACACCCGATTCCTGATCGAGCTCAAGACCGGCAAGGAGCTGCTGAATCGCAAGCTGATCAACGAATTCCGGGAGGGGAAGCGCACGTACTTCGAGTGGATTTCCCCGTTGCTCGAGAAGTGGATGCCGGAGCTCATCGCCATGTTCGACGGCCACGAAGAGCTAACCTGGCACGGCGACCTTGAGCGAATGCTGGAAAAGCGCAAGCCCTGGTAAGCGGAGCTTGAGGGATGAACGCATACACTCTTACCTCAGCCGAGTTGGCGGTCCTGATGGACCACATGACCGGCGGCCGTCTCCTGGATCAGACGGCGGCGCTCACCGAACTGCAGGTCGATGAACAGGCATTGGTGGCAGCCGAGGAGAACCTGCTCGATAAGGGGCTCCTCTTGTCCTTACCGTTTGAGCAAGTCTCGGGCGTCACTTCGCAGCTTGCCAACGTCCTGTCCGCTGCGCTCTCCCCGGACCGGGTCTGCGTGGTGCGGACGATCCACCCGGACCACACCGATCCGCCGGTCATTTTCAGTTTCACCTCCGAAAGCATCACGCGCAATCAGGTCGACCAGAACGGGCAACACGTTTTCACCGAATTCGCTGATCAAGACGAAGCGCTGACCGAGATCCTCTCAACTGGTCGCGCGCTGGAGGCACCCAAGCGCAGCGGCACAGCGAAGCCCCGACTCGTGGAACAGTTGCTGAAAGACGCTCAGCGGCTCGTCATGCTGATGGTCGTCGTGGATCCGGCTGAGCCCGGAGCCGCCGCGCACAGCCTCGCCTGGGTCGAGACCGACGCAGGGTTATGGCTCGTGGATGGGGCTTCTGACGGTGACACGCCGGTCGCGACCCCGGTCGCTATCGCGGGACTGCGCGATCGAATCGGCAGCATTCTTGAGGGCAGGGTTAGTTAGCCTTCTTGGGCCGGACCTTTCTTCCCCTTCAATGCCATGGAGTTGCCCCTATTCTGCAAACATTTCAGCAAGGGCTGCCAGGACTTCTCCCTGTTTGGCCAGCTGGATGCGGCCCAGTCGTCGCACAAGCCTCGCCTTGTCAACCGTCCGGATCTGGTCGAGCACGATCTGGCCGGCCTTCCCTTGGAACCGAACAGGAATGCGTGTCGGGTAAGGGCGTCCTTTGGTGGTCATGGGGGCTACGATGACTGTCGAGACATGCTCGTTCATCTCGTCCGGCGAGATGACCAGGCATGGCCGGGTCTTCTTGATCTTGGTCCCGACTGTGGGATCGAGTGCGATCAAGTAGACCTCGAAGCGGAGTGCTACCACTCCCACTCTTGCTCGTCCCACTGGGTGACAACTGCCCGATCCACCGGGCGGTCATCCTGCTGCTCGGCCATGCGCCGAAATGCCTCACCCCAGCCCTCGCGGGTGACGCGGGCCCGGCGGACGAGCAGCTTGTCCTGCTGGATGGATAGCTCAACTTCCTCGCCCAACTGGAGCTGCTCCAACCATACCTTGGGAATGCGGATACCCCGAGAGTTCCCGATGCGTACGATCCGCGCCCGGATTACATTCTCCATGGCCGTCACCTTCCCATCCGCGACTGTAATTACATTGTACTTCCCGGGCGCCTTCTGTCAAGGACTGCGTCCAATCCCATCGATCGAAGGAGTCCTAAATGGAAGCGGTTGGTGGAGTGCTCTCAGCGTTCGGTCTGGCGGCGAGCGCCGGGCTGAACGCCTACGTTCCCCTATTGATGGTGGCGCTGATCGCCGGCGTGCTGGTTGCCGGCGGGGTTCACCTGGTCAAGAGCGCGGCGGTCCGTCCTGCGGTCAGCGTGACGACCGCCGGCGTCGCCAACGTCCCGGTCAGCATCGCCGAAGACATCCTCGCCACGATCCTATCGATCCTGGCGATCGTCGTTCCGGTGGTGGTCGCGGTGGTGCTCATCCTGCTCACCGCGTTCGTGATCTGGCTGCTCTGGCGGCGGGCATCCCGAATCACGCAAGCACCCGGAGCATAGCTGGCAAGCAGCTTCACCAAATCATCGCGGTGCCGGGCCCACGCTATATCTCATCCTGGAGATTTCGGGCTGGTGAGATCTACGGGACGTGGAAGGACCCGATGATCACGTCGCCTCGGAAGGGCAAGACCTGCAGACCACCGTCCAGGTTCAACCGCCAGTTCATTTCGCTGTCGTAATGGAAAATGAACATGCAGCTTCCGTCCGGGCAGATAGCCCGGCTGGAGTAATCCCCTCCCAACGACGCGAGTTGCCTGAATTCGCCCGAGCCCAGCTCGATCAGACCGACCTCCGTTGTGGGGTCAGGCCCAAGAAGTTCAATCCACCAGACCAGCTCAGGATCCGAGGTAGGGATCGCAATGTTTGCCGCGGTTTCCGAAAGCTGAAGGATCCCTTCACAGGCTCTTTCGGACTTGAAACAATCAGGGGGCACCAGCTTGGTCTCGGTCAAGAATTCTGACCGTTCGAACGGTATCCATCCGTCCGCTGGAGCGATGCTCCCGGGAGGTGCGGCCGCAGCACCAAGGCCCAGGGGCGGGCAGTAGATCGTTGCCTGTTCAATAGTCAGCACACAGGCCCGCAACTCCCCACTAACCAGCACTCTCGAAATCAGCGCCCTTCCGTCATCGATCCACGCCAGGTCCGGGCGGTCCCGTTCGCTCACGATGGATGGAATCGCAAATCGCGCTCCTATCCCGGTCCTCGTGGACAGAAACTGGATCACAACGTGGTCGTAAGTGGTGCCCTGCAGTTGAAGATCATCGCTACAGACCGTACCAATCCAATCGCCATCCGGCGATAACCAATCATTCCAAGCTCCGCGGCAAGTTGGCCCGATGGTCCAGGACGTACGTTCTCGCATGTCATAAATCCGCCAATAGCCCGCCCTCTCTAATGAGCCGAGCAAAAAGACGCGTTCATTGATGACAAACTGATCCGGTCGGGACTCTGCAGTATCCGGCCGAAGCAATACGGTCGTAACGCCCGTGTCCAAGGAGTAAATGCTGGCAACCCTCGTATCCTCGTCCGCCAAGAGCAGATAGCTGGTGGCCTCAAGGCCAGCGATGTCGACCCCGAATTCGGGGTGGTCTCCAACCGGTTCTAGGAGATCGCCTACTTCGGGCCAGGGCCTCATGTCCACTTCGTAGACATGATCAGGCAATTCAGTGACCGTTGCCGTGGCTGGCTCCGCGGTCACGAGTGGCCCTGGAGTTCTCGAAGCTACGACAGGCGTCGAATCGGTTTGATCAGACGGCTCTGGGCTGCGCGTTGCTTGCGCCCCATTTTGGGACGGTGCGGTGCAGGCTGCGGCTATGGCGAACCCCATGCAGAGGATAAGCGGGCCTCCCAGGCCATTGGATACCACGCCAACCCGGCGTAATCGGTGTGGCAGGGCCTGCTTCATGCCGCAATGTCCATTGGACGGGCGATCGCCGCCTGCCCTCCCGAATTTCCCCCTGCGTTCTGCCAGATTTGGTCGAACCAATCCCACGTATAGATCTCTTCACGATGCTCAAGCGAGTTGTAGCCACCAATCAAATGCGTCCCATCCTGAGTCACTATCGTTTCTGAAATCTTCACGAAGTGCCCCGTCGTAGGGTTCGGGTCGGCAGTCGAGTACCCCGATGGGTTTCAGCTCTCGATGCCAGTAACGGTGGCAAGGCCTATGGGATACGAAAAGATCCGATGATCACGTCGCCACGGAAAGGCAAGACCTGCAGACTGCCATCGAGGTTCAGCCGCCAGTTGATCTCGTTGTCGTGCTGGAAGAGGAACAGGCAGCTGCCGTCCGGGCAGGGGCCCCGGCTGGAGTAGTCCCCACCCAAGGACGCAAGCTGTGTTAACGTCCGCGTGTCGAGATCAACCAATCCGATCTCAGTTGTGGGGTCCGGGGCCAAGGGCTCAATCCACCAGATAATCTCGGGGTCGGACGTGGTGATAAGAAGCGACTCGTCAATTTGCAGCCACTCGACCCCTGGACAGACACCATTGCTCGCAAGACACTCGCGTGGAACCAGCGCTGCTCTCGGAGGAACCTGGGAGTCAATAAATGGAATCATCAGGGACTCCGGACTCGTATATACGCCATGCGAGACCATGGAATCCAGCCCCAGCGGCGGACAAAACATCGTCGCTTGCTGAAAGGAGACCGTACACGCGCGCAGTTCCCCTACAACCCATACTGTTGAAACTAGCACGCGTTCGTCATCCAGCCAGGCCATATACGGGCGGTCTCTCTGAGTTGGCGAACTGGGAATCGCGATCCGCGTCCCCACTCCCTCCTGGGTCGAGAGCACCTCCATAACCACATGCTCGAATGGAACATCCGTCATCTGGATGAAATCATGGCAGATGGCCCCGATCCATCCCCCGCCCGGGGACATCCGGTGGGGCGGCCTCCCGCTGCACGTCTCTCCCAGCCCCCAGCCGCCTCCGGCGACCGCGTCATAGAACCACCAGGACCTCGGGAATGCCCGGAAGCTGACAAGTCCCTCCCCTCGGTCGCCGGTGAATTGCACTCCAAGGTACTCCGCCGGCGGAGCGCGGACTAAAACTTCCAGTCTTTCGGTCTCCAAGTGATACACACTCGCGAGACCGATCTCCTTATCGGCCACCACGAGGTAATCTCCAGGGGCCAGTTCTCCGATTGTTGTTCCAAACTCGGCGCCCTGCTCCACGCCGAGCAGCAGGTCTTCTTCTTCGGGCCATCGATGCGCCTCCAAAGCGAAGACATTGGGGGGCAGCCTGGTGGCAATCGGCGTCGTTGCCTCCAGCGGCGTGGCGGATCCTTCGTAAGTGCCCGAAGGGACGGCCGCCACCGCAGTTGTAGCTGGCGCCGTCAAGACGTCGGGGCTGACAGACAGAGTCGGTCCGCGGGCCTCCCCATTGCAGGCGAAAAGCCCCAGCCAAACTAGAGAGGTCATCGCGAGGCGGATGAGGCCGACAAGACCTAGGGCAGCGTGTGGCTTGACCTCCGATCGAGTTGCGATCATGGCCCGAGAACTGGGGGTCTGGCGATCGCTGCCTGCCCTCCCGAGTTCCCTCCAGCCTTCTGCCAAATCTCGTCAAACCACTCCCAGGTGTAGATTTCCTCTCGATGCTCGAGGGAGTTGTAGACTCGAATCAGCTGCGTTCCATCCTGAGTCACTATCGTTTCGGAAATCGTCACGAAATGCCCAACCGCGGCATCGGGATTGGCGCTGAGGGTACCTCTCGCCGCATCCACGCCGACGAGAGGTGTGATCGCGTAGCCTTCGGCCAGTTTGCCCTTAACATTCTCGAATGTGGGAAAGGCTAGCCGATTCTCCTCATCCCAGTGCAGCCAGACGGTGTCCTTAGTGCTGGCAAATCGGCCGATCTGCTCTGCCTCCCAACCCATCTCACGATACAAATCCCGAATCTCGTAGGTCCAGGTTGTGTCATTCGTGATGAGCATTTCCTCATTGACCCCCGCAAACGTCATGTATACCTCCATCATGTCGCGTGCCCCCACTGCATATCCGACGGCATCAAGGCCGCAAAGATTGTAGTGGCTAGATGCCCAGCGCCGTGTCTGTACGGCCCGGACTCGCTGGGCCAGGCTTACGTCATCGGGGTTGGGGGAAACGCTAAGTTCTTCAACATAAATCCCCAGGTCTTGGTACTGCCGCCTGTTGAGGTCCGGCCTTCCGTAGTCTGTCGCTAGAAGAAGGGTCGGCAGCAGGAAAAGATATGAGGACTCCGGAGGAACATACGGCTCGATCTGTTGGCCAGTCCTGGCATCGAAAAGACTTGCGGGCAATCCGAAGAGATAGATCCCAAACATCTCCTCGAGGTAAGGCAAGCCACCCTGCGACGGTCGGAATGAGCCTTCCGTTCGGCCCGCCAGAAATTGCGCCCACTGCCAGCGATAACCTTCCAGCATGGCCTGGCGGTCGTCGCCGGGCATGTGCCTCCACTCTTCTGGATCGACCCACGGGGGTCGCTGGCCGAGCAGCATCCAGCGCGGAAGGGTGGACAGCCCCGCGAATTGATCGACGGTCGCCCGGATGGCCAGCGCCAACTGATAGAAGCCGTCTTGAGCCGCGGCATCCGCACTGGCAAAACCCTCCGCTTTCTGGGCCAGGTACTCACCCGCCTCGACCATTTGAGAGAGGACCCGCTGGACCGACGCGGCTGCCTCAGCCTGCATACTCTGAACCTGCGGACCAAACTGCCCATCGTAGCTCGGCGCGCCATCTGCCGCCTGCTCGACATCCCACTGCAGCCTCAGGAGGCGCTGGGCCATCGCAGCATACTGTTCGCTTGCGAGCCGCAATTGGTCGGGGTCAACCTGGATGGTGGTCACATATTCAGAATACTATGAAAACCCGGTTCGATGCCTAACCCCGCAGTCCCGAAGCGCCACGCCGCGAGGGGCTATCCTCAAAGTAAGCAAAGTTCGGCGCTTTTGGGCCCTTCTAAAGTCTGCCGGCGAGCCCCGGGCTAATGCAGCACGACACTCAGCCGGGGAGGCTGATCTTTCTCGGCGGGCAACAGGATCAGATCGTGATACTCCCCCGGCGGGCTGCGCCACACCAAGTTAAAACCCCAGCCGTGCCAGCGCCATACCGTCACGTAACGGGCAGAGTCGTCGATCGGCGCCTCGATCGCCGCTAGTTCCTCGAGTCCGTCACCGTCCAGGTCGCCTAGCTCGACTTCAAGGATCGGGGCATGGACGGGCGATCCGCCCCAGAGATCACGATACATCCCGCCGCGGTAGCCGACGACGAAGGGATGGCTGGTCATCGCAGCCGAGGGTGCGGGTTTGTCAACCGCCAGCAGGACCTCAAACCGCCCGTCATGGTTGGGGTCTCCCAGTGCCAGATCGCGAACCTGCCATTCCGGGAGGCTGCGCCAGACGGACCGCCCCTCCTGGAGGATCTCCACCGCCTGTCCCTGCCGACGGATGATCTCAGGGACTCCATCGCCGGTTAGATCGGTCGCCCCGGATCCGAGAATGCCTCTCCGTAGCTCGCTTGGAACAGCGACGGGTTCACACGTCTCCGCTGAGCAGGCGAAGCCGAGGCGCTCGGGAGGGTGGATGCGATCGAGCAGGGCCGCCGCGGCGTCAGGCTTCATCCAGCGAGGCCGGGGGGCCGTCCAGAGCGGCAGCGCCTGGGCGGCGCGCAGACCCACATCGTCGAACAACAGCCGAAGGCCGAGGCCTTGCGCGGTGTCATCCCACCCCTGGTCGAAGACGAAGTTGCCCAGGCTGTAGGCCACAAGCTGAGCACGACCTTCCACTCCCGTCGGCTCGATGACCTGCAGGTCCTGGACGACGTGGGGGTGGGAACCCAGGACGATGTCGGCGCCGGCTCCCAGCAGCTCGCCTGCCAGTTCGCGCTGAGGCAGCACAGGATGGCGCTGGTACTCCTGCCCCCAATGCACCAGGACAAGGACGATGTCGGCTTCGGCACGGACATCGCTCACAGCCTGAAGTAAACCGTCATCGTCTGCCAACCGGAGATCGTCCCAGGCCAGAAACGCGAGCGTCAGGCCGTCGATCTCACGCACAGCCGCACGGTTGCTTTCAACAAGACCCAAGCCGGCGGTCTGCAGCCGGCGGCGGGTCGCGGCCAGGCCTGCGCCACCCGCGTCCAGGGCGTGGTTGTTCTCCAGGCCGAGCAGGTCGAAGCCGGCTTCGACCAGTGCCGTGGGAGTCTCGAGCGGAAGAAGGAGCGAGCGCCCCTCGCCGGCTGTTGGTTCGGCCCAGACGACGCCCTCCAGATTGCCGATGGCCAGGTCTGCGTCCTGCAGCGCCTCGGTCACATGGTCGAAGAGGCCCGGAGTATTGGCTAGCTCGCCGCCGGGCATGATGTCGCCGACCGCGAGGATTTCGACCAGCCGCTCGTCCGGGGCGGGAGCTTGGCCGCCGCGCAGATAGATCCAGCCGTCAGGCGAGGAACTGGACGCGCCGGATGGCAGGTTCACGCCGAGGATCAAGAGGGAGACGGCGAGGCGAAGTGCGCCGGACCTGCTGGGGGAGCTCATGTACCGGCAATTCGTGAAGGACTGCTACGGGAACGCCGGCGGTTCCTGTCCGTACACTACTCCAGTCACCTGCCAGACCGGCCCCTGCCCCTGCCCGAGATCCACCATCTCTAGCGTATAGGTGGCATCGAGCGAATACGGTCCGCGCTCAGCAGCAACCTGCTCGTCGTACTCGGGGGAATATTCGGTGAGAACGTAGAGCGTATCCTGCCAGGTCTCGCGTGCCGTCACCACTGCCAGCGTGGGCGATTGCAGGTCGAAGGAGCGGAAATGGGTTCCACGCATCTGGTGGCCCATGTACCGCTGCTCAGCCGTCAGGGAGCGAATTTCGGATCTCACTCGCTCGACCGCCGGGCCCTCGCCGGCCAGGTTCTCGGGATCGCGATACCAGTAGGCCTGGGTCACGGACCCTTGGAATTGGGTCACGGCCCGGCTGAGTTCCTCGTATTCGATCTCGTTCACCAGGAAGCTCGACGTCCATTCTGGTGGCGGGGGCGCGCTGCCGTCGTCGAGCATGCCCCGCCACTTCTCATCCGTCAGGCGGTCGTCGATCGGCCAGGGAAACTCGTAGTACGAAAACACGCCGCCTTTGACGACCTGCAGGGTGCTGCTGCCATCCGCCTCCACGATGGGCACAACCACGTAGATCGGGTTGATGCGCCCGACAGCCTCCTCTAGCGCGGACGGCGGCTCAGAGGCGGGGTTGGTGGCGACGTCGGCAATGACGGCGGCCTGCGGCTCTTCGTCCATGGACCGCACGGCGTACGGATCTTCCATGTTCGAGTCGGCGGCCGCCATGGTCAGGTTCTCCAACTGTCCACCGTAGAAGCGGATCGTGGTGTATTCGTCTTCGGTGAGCGGTTCGCCGCGCAGCTCTTTCTCGGCCATCGTCTGCAGCGAACGCGCCAGCGTCTCCAGGGTGTCCAGGCTGGACTTGTCTAGCTCGCTGAGCAGCCCACGGCTCTCCAGACCCTGGCGCGTCATGGCGGTCAGCGCCACCAGGCGGGCATAGAACTGCGGCACCGGCTCAACGTAACCCTTGGGTGGTTCGGGCGGCGGGGGAGGCGGCCCGCCCCCAAGTTCGGAGTAGACCTGCTTGGCATACAGGATCGTGTCGTGCTTGAGCTCCGCCCAGCTTCCTAAGACGGTGTTCAACTGCTTATCCAGCCAGGCCGAGGACTGCATGAACGCCGGGTAGCCCTCGCCGCGCACCTCGATCAGCGGAAAGAAAGTGTACAGCCAGGCGTTATACAGAGTCTCCGTCCACGCCGCGACGCTCAGGCTCGACATCCAATCGCGCATCTTCTGCATCTGCTCGGGATAGCGGTCGTAGTGGGTCTCGCCCATCTCGTCCAGGTGTTCGTTGGCGCGCTCGGAGCCCATGGCGGCGAACAGGTCGAGCCCCTTGGGGAGGCCGCGAGGGTCCTGTGAGGTCCCGACATTCCGGTAGATCAGCTCGCGGAAGACATAGGCGTCCGGCACGAAGCGCTGCCCCATGAAACGCAGCCCCTTGGTGGTCCCCTCGACGTCGTCAGTGGCCATGATCACAAGGCCGAGGATCTTGGGCGGCGGGAGCTGAAAGGCGAGGTCGATGAATTCCTGTAGCTTCGCCTCGTCGACCAGGTCGGAGACCACGGCCTGTGGAGCGTAGACCGTGTCGAGGACGTCGAGATACTGCAAGGCGGTCAGGTCATCCGAGCGGCCGACCATGAATGCGGTCGGGCTGTACAAATCCTGCCAAAGCTCCAACGCCGGCCGCCCGTCGACCCGCGCCTCTTTGAGCGCCTGGACGACCAGCAGGGCGGACCGGGTCTCTTGCTTGCCGATCTCAGGGTCTTTAACCTTCAATCGAAAGGTCATGCGCCCGTACCACATCATGCTCCTGAAATAGCGCTTGAGATCCTCGCTGAGCGTGTAGTGGCCGCGCGGGATGTACTGGGAGTAGTCCTCGCCGAACTCCAATCCCGGGAAGAGCGGCGAGGGCAGAATGCCGTCTGCCCTCTCGATCAGCGCCAGCTCGCTTTCGACCAGGTCGCGGGCGTACTCCGGGGCCTTCACCTCGGGGTCGAGCAGTTGGCTACCGACTGCGACGAAGGCGACCGTCCGCCGGGCAGCCTCCTCCCAGGCTCCGCCTTTCAACGCCTGGTACTGCTGATCGGTCTGAGCAAGCAGAGCCGCATTCAGGTCCCGCAGGAGCGGGATGAAATGCTCGGCCTCGGCCGTGCGCAGGACCTTGTCAAAGAGCAGGTGGTAGACATGCAGGAGCGAATCGCTGGTAACGAAGACCGGCTGGTTGTCGTAGCGGGCCGTCTCGTATACCGTGAAGAACTCCTTCTCGACCCCTGGGGCCACGACGAAACCGTTCTCCGCCAGGCGCTGCCGCAGTCCATCGGAGAGCAGGAAGGGCACGCGCACGTTGCTCAGGTCGGCGGCGATCGCCTCGTGCGCCACCGCCGGAGCGACGCTTACGGCTGGCTCGTCGAAGGCGGCGAAGACCGGTAGCGCGGCTCCGGTGACCGGCGCCGCAGCGGTCGGCGCCGGGAGGGCCGACTCACTTGGAAAGGGAGTCTCGACCTGGGCGGTGGGAGCCGCAGTGCCGCAGGCGCCGGAGAGCAATGCAAGCATGACCAACGTCGACGCAATCGTGTCGCCTCTCATGCCTCTTCCTCCATCCTGCGGGCCTTGTGGGCCGTCCGATCCCGCAGTCTAACAGCTGATGAAGCCATTGTCGCGCCGGAGTATGTGCGGCGCGCGCTCCACCGACTGGATTCAGCTCGGGGCGACCTGGGAGCCAATGACCTAATCCAGACCTTCGTCCGCCTGGCGGTGAGCGTGACGACCGGAGGGGTCGCGAACGTGCCCGTCAGCATCGCCGAAGACATCCTCGCCACAATCCTGTCGATCCTGGCGATCGTTGTCCCGGTCGTAGTTGCGGTCCTGCTCATCCTGCTCACCGCGTTCGTCATCTGGTGGTTCTGGCGCCGCGCCTGGAGGTCGGCCGAAGCTGAAGGCAGGTAGACCTCGTAGAGTCCTTGTTTGGGGGCTACCTCCTTACCCGAGGCGGTCGCTTAGGCCTTTCCGACCCCCGGGAGCATTCCATGGGACGGTTTTGGTGCAAAGGTCGCTGGCTAAGGCCAAGCATGGGACCACACCTCAGTTCACTGGACATGAACGTTGCGAACAATTCGTGAGGTTGAAGCCCCAACTCCACAGCTCATAGGCTGTCGGATTCTCACCTCCTCATTCCCAACTTGCCTGTGTGTACTCGAAAGTCTGCTCGGGATCGAGCACTCGACTCGTATTGCCAACGCGGATGTAAAACTCTGATCCGCGCGGCGTACGCAGGAACACGGGTTCCGGCGAGCGATCGACATCGACGACGCACACCTTCGCCTCACCCAAATCCTCGAATCGGATTTCGATGAATGGCGAATACTGAGGACCAATGAACTCTACGATCTGACTCGTCATCAACCTCTCGTACTTGTCGAGCGAATTCCCTGTCGCCTTCATGTCTTTCTCCAACCCCAAAACCTGGCCATCGTCGTCAACTCCGATCACGAGGGTTCCGCCGGCCGAATTCATGAATGCGCACAGTGTTTTCAGCGTCGAATGTCTTAGCGCCGTATTGACTTGGCCAAGCGCCATGTCCCATTGAAACGAGCCCTTATACTCAAGCGTCGCGCTCTCGCCAAGTCTAGCGAGCTCTGCGACGGATCGATGATGGACAACTTCCGGTTCAGTGATAAGCGCTTGCATGAACTCATTCATCTTCGCCGCGATCAAGTTGCGCCGTGCCTCGAGAAACGCCGAGTAGTTATCAACCCTCCAGAGAACCGGATCCATTGG
>Ga0326597_10008553_pt1 | contig 13797 bp, 11 predicted proteins | sample RVTome_12_FD_203789 | JGI IMG/M metagenome (GOLD analysis project Ga0326597, IMG submission 203789) | Soil microbial communities from uranium-contaminated site in the Upper Colorado River Basin, Wyoming, United States - RVT100D185 | ecosystem: Environmental > Terrestrial > Soil > Contaminated >... | reverse complement strand
CGCCGGCAGTGACGGGCAGCTCGTAGGCCGCGGCCACCCGCAGGGCACGGAGGTGGCCCTTCTCCTCGTCCACTCCCCCCACGATCAGCATCTCCCGCAGGCCGGCCTGCTTCGCCCGAGCCACGACCTCGTCGCGGTCGCGGTCGAACTGCGGCATGTCGATGTGGCAGTGGGAGTCGACGAGAGAGAGATCCGTGGTCTCCGTCATTTCGAGAGCCTGACTTCCATTCTGACCTGTATCTGCGCCGTTTCAGGATGTCCCAGGACGTTCGGGGAGGTTTCAGGTCGTTCGGTATTGCTGTCACCTTGGCGTCACCTTGGACATGCTATGCCACCACTGCGGAGTTGGAAGTGAGAGCGCGCCTGACCGGTCGGAACATCAACGCCCTCCCGGTGCCCGCAGCGGGCCGATGGGACTACTGGGACGATTCGCCTGGCGCTGTCCCTGGCTTCTCCGTGCGCGCTAGCTTCCGCGGCAAGCGCGCCTACACTCTCTGCTACCGGCTGAAGAACTCGCCACGGGTTCGACGCCTGAAACTCGGCGACGCCGCCCATGTCTCCCTCGCCGACGCGCGCAGGCTCGCCAAGGAGAGGCTCCGCGACATCGATCTCGGCCGCGACCCGGCCGGCGACCGGGCGGCCCCGGACGTGCGCGCCCTCTCCGAATCGTACATCGACAGCCGCGGGCCGGACTTCCGGCAGCGTACCATCACCGGCTACCAGCAAATGACGAAGCGCCTGCCGCCGTCGATCGCGCACACCAAGGCCGTCGAGCTGCGCCGGGTCGATCTCCGGATGTACCTCGAGAAGGTCGCTCGCCGCGCGCCGACCATGGCCAACCGCTTCGCGCAGTTCCTCAAGGCCGTCTTCCGCTGGGGCCTGGACGAGGAGTTGATTGCCACCAACCCCATCGAAGGTCTCAAACGGCCGAGGAAGGAGAAGAAGCGCGAGCGCCTCCTCTCGGACCCTGAGACCGTCCTCCTCTGGAAGGCCACGGAACCGGCCAAGCCCGCCGTCGCCGCCCTGGTCAAGATTCTCTTGCTACTCGGGCAGCGACTAGGCGAGACGATGGCTCTGCGCTGGAGGGACCTGGACCTCGAGGCCGACCCGCCGGTGTGGACCGTCCCCGGCGAGGTCCGAAAGAACGGCCGGACGCATGTCGTGCCTATCTCCCCCACCGTGCTCCGCATCCTCGAAGAGCTGCGTCCGGTCACTGGCGACAAAGAGCGCGTCTTCCACAAGGTCTCGTACAACACCCGCGAGTTCTGGTTCGGCCCGGTCCGCCGGCGCGCGATGGACGCCGGCGTGGAGCATTTCAAGCCCCACGACCTCCGACGCACTTGCGCGACCGGCGTGTCGCGCCTGTCGAACCCAATCGTCGCATCCAAGATCCTCGGCCACACCGCGACGCCCGGCGTGCCGAGCGTCACCGCAATCTACGACCGCTACGACCGCCTGCCGGAAAAGGCGGCCGCGATCACCGCCTGGGGGGCTTTCGTCGAGCGGCTCGTGAGCGACGACAGCAGGGCTCGAGTCGTTCCGTTGGCCAGGGGCTGAGCGCCATCGGGTTGTGCCACAAGAGGCACCGCAGAGTGTGCAAGAGAGTCTGCCGGCTGGGACGGGGGGCACGCGATAGCGCCCTCTCAGTACTCGACCAGCCATCGGACCACCGATCTGGAGGCCCTCTGCCTCCTGTCCATGTCCGAGCTTCTCAGACCTTCCAGATACTTGCGCCTCCCCTGGTACGAAGCGAATCCCTGTGCCACGGCGTCCTTCCGATAGTTCTCCAGCCACCCGAATAGCTGCGCGTACCTCGCTTCAGCGGCGGTCCGAAGCCTCGCGGCCCTCATGGGATCAATCAGGAAGCGCTGGCATAGGGCCGCATCCGAGACCCCCGTCGCAAGCGAGATCACCAAGTCCCCCGCATCGGCATCATCGACGGGGGCCCCACCGTCCGGGAGCGGCCATACGCCCTTCTTCCGATCGCGTCTGAGAGTCGGGTCGCGCGTCGCGCGCTCCAGAATCTCCAAGGCTGTCTCGCGATTTGGCATTCGCTGTCGGATCGTCTTGTCGACCACTGCACCACGGTAGCGGACCGCATCACGCTCGGACAAAGGGGGATCGGCCCATGACAGGCCACCATGATCAGAGCTGATCTGGCTGAAGAGCGGGAAGAGTCTGCCATCCTTGATCTGCGCGGAGACGGTCTCAAGCTGCTTGACCCTCCTTCGGGCCCTCTGATACTTCACGATCAGACGCGGAACGGAGTGCCCACATGCAAGTTGCTCCAACTCCAAACGAGTGACCGACCGCCCTGCACCATCTCTGAGCAGCCCGCGCTCCCGTAGCAAGCCGGTCAACTCTTCCTTCGAGTCCAGACTGAACTCTCTTCCCGCTTCAGCGATCGCGCGATTCCGGAGAGCAGCTGCCTCCTTCTCCGACGTGCGCTGGATGCGAAGGATCGCCTCGCTGCTCACCTTGATCCCGTCACACTCTTTTTCGCCTAGCGTGGCGAGCAGGGCCATGTTCTCCTTGGCGAACTGCTCCTCGATGGAACGCGTCCTGAGCTCGCCCTGCAGCCGGTGGTACAAGCGCAGCGTCATGTCCGCGTCCGCGCACGCATGCTCCACGAGGTCCTTGAACGGTAGGTCCAAGATGGTCTGTCCCTCGCTTACCAAGTCTCGGTAGCGCCTGATCGCCGTTCCGAGGAGCCGTCTCACGACGGCGCCAAGATTGAAGAAGTCCCAATCCCCGAAGCATTCGTAAGTCGCGAGCATCGTGTCAAAGTGGACGTCCTTGATCTCGATCCCGTGCTTGCGGAGCAAGACGTAGTCGTACTTCACGTTGTGTCCAACGAACCGCACCTCTTGCCGCATCAGGTGGCGAAGCCACTCCTGCGCCACTCGACTCGATGTTCCTCGCAGATCCGCCTGCGTTACCGGGACGTAGAAGGCTTCGCCCTCTCGAACCGAGAACGCCACTCCGAAGAGGGACGCCTTGCGGGGGTCCTTGTCGCTCGCCTCTGTATCCAAGGCGCACAGACCTGCTTCCAGGATCCGAGCCTCGAGCTGCCTGAGACCTGTCCCCTCCACGACCGCCGCATACGCGCATGGAGCCTTCGTTTCCTGGACTGACAGGCTCATCCTGTGGGCCTTGGGGGCAGGTAGCGACCTCAGGAACGACAGGAATCCATAGTCCCGCATCACCTGCCGCGCGTCGATGTCGTCCCTCAGGAGCTGCAGGTCCGCGTCTCCGAAAGAAGGCGGCTGCCAGGTCGTCTTCGCCACCGTCAGGTCCGACAATCGGCCGCGGAGGATCTCTCGGTTTGCCGACACCTGGCGTCTCAACTTGCTCGACGGAAGGAGAGACGGGTCGCGGAGTATCGACTCCAGTTCCCCGTGAAGTTCGAGGATCCGAACCGCCTGTCCTTTCGTGATGACCGTCCCTTTCGGTCCTGTCGTCATGGCAAGAAGACTCGGGATCTGCTCGGGGTGAACGCCCTCGGTGGCCTTCAGCGTCGCAAGCGTGATGATCTCAATCTCCCTTCCCGGACGAATCACGGAGAGCTCGGCCGTCACGAGTTGAAGCAGCGATCGGTTTGCGGTGATGAGCCAGCCCGCAGTAGCCGCGAGTCGGGTGCACAGCGATCCCACTGCAACCCTTGGTTCGCGGACGACAGCCACGCGCAGCTTTGAGAGCAGCCGGCAGATACAGTCGACTTTGGAGCTGGCGGAAGCCCGCTCTGCCTCGCTGCCAACAAGGACGATGGCGTTTTGGATGCCGATCTCGTCGCGAATCCTCAGCACGTCCCTCAAGATGCCATAGGCGACCGTGTTGTCCTGGCCCTCGCGACTTACGAACAGCGGCGCCCCACGGAACGCCCCCTCGCTCGCCTCCAGTAGGAAGGTGGCATCCACCAGGAATAAGTCGGTCCTCTTCACCATTCGCGATAGTTGCCCGACCGGATCGCCTCCCGATCCGCGAAAAAGTCGAGCTCCCAGATCTTTTGTCCCGCGCGCCGCGGATTCTCGCGAAAGTACGCGTTCCGCTCTGCAAAGTGAAGAGAGATCGCATCCTTCATCTCGTCCGGCCCCCGATAATCCGAGTGGTGGATGACCGCCCTCTTCATCCCGCTGAACACAGCCTCGATCACATCGAGAAACTGCGCCGACGCGGGGAGCGGCACGAGCTCGATGACCGGTCCGTCTCCTCTCCGCCTCGTCTCCGCATTAAAGCTATCGAGCCACTCCACCAGCGGCGAGGAGCTGTGCCACGACGCCGCATCCCATGTCACATAGAGTCGCGCAGCGGCCGGGTGCTGATTGAAGAGGATCTCAATGAGATCGATCATTGCGGAACTGTCCTTCGAGGCTCCGTAGATCCACGTCACCTGGTTGGTTGTGGCGCTCAGCGCTCCTGCCATCGTGATCGAGCCCCTGTCGGCCTGGGACTGTGGGAACGTCTGGGTTTCTTTCCGCGGAACGTACGCTCGGCCGCCGTATTTCTTGACGCGCAGAGGACCCAGCTCGTCCACGAAGAAGAAGAGGTCACCGGCTTCGAGATTGCGCAGCGTGTGGAGCAGCAACTCCACCTTCTCTCGATAACGCGGATCGGGGCTCGAGAGCACCCTCCGCGCCTTCTTCATGACGTACCCCGAGTCCCGCACGAGCCGGCTTACAGTGCTCGTGGAGATGGCTTCGCCGTGCTGTTGCGCGTAGGCGGTTGCGAGCGCGGGGAGGTTCCAGTTGCTGCGGTTGATGCCATAGGCACGCGGCCTTTCGTGGAGAGTCTCGATGATGCGCCTGCGCTTCAGCTCGAGTCTTGTGCGGTGCTCTTCGCTGAGCACGCGCTTCTTCCGAGAGAGGCCATCGAGGCCGTGTTGGTTGAACGCCTTGATCCAGCTTCGGACCTGCGACGGCGATTTCTCGATCTTCTTGGCGATCTCGTCCAGAGGGAGACTCCAGTTCTCGAGGATCGCGACCGCCTTTTGCCAAAGTCTCTTGTCGTTGGACTTCCGCCATTGGACGAGGGTGTCCCGGTCGGCGCCGCGTACAAAGCGCACGGTCTCCCTTCCTCCAGAGCGGACCAGAGGACCGACAGACGGCGGCTTGCCTTGAGGGGATCGCAGGGCGGTCTTCCGGTGGGACCGAGGATACTGAATGATGTCGTTCCCACGGTAGGCGAGCACAACGGGGAGCTGTTGCTTCTCGCGCGGGGGCTCGATGGCCAGCACGGTGAGGCGAAAGGCGCGCCAATCGCCAAAGTCAAAGAGATACGTGAAGGTGTCGCCCCGACCGAGGCCGACGAGCTGCAGAGGGACATCGCAGGAGACGCCCGGTTCCTTCATCTCGACGACGAGGGAGTCCTCCCCCATGTGAGCGTAGAGTCGCCCTCCGATCCGAAACTCATACAGATGGTACGGGTCCCAGTCGAGGATCCCAAGGATGACCGAACTGAGCTGCTCGAGAGTGCTCCGTCCTGAAATCGCAAAGTCCCGATACCACCCGCGCAGCACGGGCCCTTTTCCGCTCTCGCGCAGGCGGGGGAGAGGTTCGTCCTCGACATACTCGAGACGGAAGGAATAGCTGCTGCCCGGCCGACCGCTCCGGTTCGGCAGAACCGTCGTGCGCTCGCTGCTGCTATCCTCGCTGGCCGCAGGTTGGGGAATCTCGTTGCCACTACCTTCCTGCCGGCCTCCGCTCTCGGGGTCGTCACCGCTTTTCGGCACCTTTCCGGGCGAGACCAGACCGCCGCGTTTCGGCCGCAGGGCGGCCACAAGCTCATAGAAGGCGCTATCTCCTCCCCGGTAGCCCTCCACTCGGGCGCGGCGAAGGATCTGGACAACATCAAGGTTAGGTCGGTCCCTCAGGGTGTCTTCGACGAGCTTCCGGACCGTCCTGATGATACGTGGGCGGCCCATGCGTCGCTTCGCATGCTCCGCTACGTCATCCGTATGCCCGACTGGTTCCTCCTTGCCGACACGCCGAACCGACGAAACGGAGACTCCGGCGAGTTGGGCAACCTGCTCTTGGCCGTGGCCAGCGCTGAGGAGCACCTGAATCTCGTGGCGCTTCATCAATCGCAACATCGGACTCCCCTCGGCCTCACCACTCTTTCCCTGGCCCCCAGAGGGCCGACCGCCCGCGGCTTGCGGGAGCGAGCGCTTTGACCGGCTCCCCTTCCTCGGGCGTGCGGCCGTCGATCGAGGCCGATCGCGTGTGGGCGAGCTCCGCGACGACAAACCTGTAGAGGGTCGAGGCACTGACTCGGACGCCGCAACGCCCCAGGGCACTTCGAATCTCCGTGGGTCTGAGCCCGCGTTCCAAAAGTGTCCTGATGCCCTCTCGGTGCCTCGAGCACAGCTCCCAGCCCGCGCCGCGTGGCCGACCGCGTCCTTGGCTCAGGACCCCGTCGGCAACTGCCGAGAGTACCCGCGCACTGGGCGCCCGCTCCGCGCCTACCGTTAAACCACACGCCTCGGCGGCGAGGACGTACTTGCGGACTGTCTTGACGTCGATGCCGAGCCGGCGGGAAATCGCCTTCTTCGCGCGGCCAGCCAGCCATTGCCGCAGGACCTCCTTGATCTCCAGAAGCCCCATTCTGCCCCGCTGGTTCAGCGGTCACGCGCTCTGAGCATGCAGCAAGAACACCCGGTACCTCTGAGCGGCGGGTGGCGGCGAGGCTCGTACGCGCCTGGTGGACTACAGTAGGGCTCCGCTTGGTCTTGGGTCAAGAGGCTTGCTCTCCTAAGTGAGGCTGCGACACGGGGCCACACCGCCGCAATGTCGAACTCGATCGCCAGCAGCTCGCGGAGCTATTGCGTGTAGCCGCTCGCCGTAGATCGACCGAAGTCCGATCTTCGGCCTGCCGTCCCGGCCACGGCTCTCCAGACATAGGCGCCAAGCAGCAGACCGATGGCAAGCCCGACGACGAGGAGCCAGAGATCGTGCTGGCGCCGCGCAGCGGCAGCGGTCCGCGCCTCCCATGCGACATCCGCGGCTGCCCTGCGAAGCTCGCCGGTGAGCGTCTTGATCTCCTCCGTCAGACCTTTCTCAACGTTCCCCGCCGTCTCCTCGCAGCGCGAGAGAAACGCGTCCACTCGTTGGGTCGTGTCCGTGATACGGGTCGCGAGCTGATCCGGTGTTGGTGGCATCGTGGGAATCGCCGCGGCCAGGGCCTCCACCTGCCGCTGCAGGCGCTCCAGGACATCGCGGTAGGTCTCCTGGATCCTCTTCGGCGTGAGGATGAAGACCTCCGACGCCGTAGCCAGAGCGCGAATCAGGTGGCGCATCTCCTCCTGGGCCGTCTTGGCGCTGTCGGCCTGGATGACCGCACTGTGGGCGCGGTCCACCGCGTGGAGCACCTCCCCACTCGCCTTGTCGTAGCGGTCGCCCATGGCGCGGCGCAGTTCGGCCAGGGCATGGAGCGGCGTTCCATCGTCTGGGGCGAAGACGGCATCGTCGTCTTGGCTCATGGGTCACCTCGTGCGTGACAGGTTCATCAGTGTTCGAGCGATCAGCAGGCCGACGCGCGCCTGCGGCGGGAGGGCCCGCAACGCAAGGTTGAGCGCCGCCCGAAACGGGGACTTGGTGAGCTGCTTGAGATCTCGCGCCAGGGATGCGAGCGTGCGAACCTCCCTGACTCCCGGCATCCGAGAGCTGACGCGCCGGCCGAGCCGCCCGGCAAGTCGGGAGGCGAGGCCGTGGCCACGACTCCAGGGGGGCTCGCGGCCGTGCGTCGCTCGCGCTGCCCGCTGGAGCTCGGGCAGGTCTCGGCTGGCGTGGTAACGGACACCGAGCTCGCGCTGAACTCCCTCGAAGCTGTATGTCCGGCCGAGCCCGCTCCCCCTGACGGCTACGTGGTCGAGTCGGTAGCGGCGAGCCATGGCGTTGAGGTCGGCCGCGAGCCTGCCTAGGGCGTGGTAGGTCTCGCGGTTGACCTCAGGGATCGGCCGCACGGCTCGGCGGGCCGGCAGCGGCCGCGAGAGGACCACCTGGCGCATGTTGGCCGAGACGCTGAGCCCGAGGTCGCGGGCCACGTCCGAGAGCTGGTCCCTCTCGCCCTCGATCAGGCGCACCGGAACGATGGCGACCCGACGAGGGCGCGGAGCGATCCGTTCATCGCTTTTCCTCGCGGTCGAATCGTCGAACAGCGTGCGCGCCATGCTCCAGGGATACTTCAACGGCCGTGCCAGGGAGGACCGTTCCGCGGTGTCTGCCGAAAATGGAACGCCCTGGAACGTCCTGGAACACCTTGCGCGGCGAACGAAGTGAGCCGCGTAGTCGGTTGTGAGCGCGTAGGCGCTCACCCAACTTTCTCTCCGTCTCAGTGCCGAGAGATTCGAGGCCGACGTCTCAGCAGAGAGACGCTGACCAGTTCCGAGAGCCCGTGATAACTGGTCAGCAGTCGGGATCGGGCGGGCCTGACGTCCCGTGGGGCCAAGACAGCGAAGCTGGGCCGATGGCCCTGAGCGGGACGCTACCGAAGTAGTCGGACGGTGAGGCGGTACTCTTCAACCACGAAGACTGGCTCGGTCCCATTGTGAGCGCGCATACCAGGGATGATCCGATCCCGAATTCCCATGCCCCTGAACTCGACGTATCGGTAGTCTCGCATCACATTGACCAGCGTCTGGTTCCGAGCATATCGAAGGCCTGCCCTCATCCCCTCAACCGTTACTGTGTTCGGGAGACGGCCGGGACTCTGAATCTCAAGCCGATCGGCGTAGATGGCAAGCGTTATGTCCGAGCCCGCGATGCTGTAGTCACGGTGTACGAGGGCATTCACGATCGCTTCGCGAAGCACATCTGCCGGGTACGCAGGCCGGTCTACGCGGCGCCCACCTTCCAGCCGCGCGCTCGGTTGAGTGTTGCGCGCTACAAAGTCAAGTGCTTGCTCCACCAGGCCCGACTCCAGCAAGGTCCCATCTGCCGCCCCTAGGGGTACCAGCGCTCCTCGGAGGTCCTGGTCGGCCTGGGCAGCATACGTAGCGTCTTGACCCTGGTAAGCAAGCGCTCGGATTCCCGACTGCGGCAGCTGCCGCTTGGGCGTTCTCCCGAACAGAAGCACTCCGTCGATGGTCGCGACAGGAGCCCCAGTCGCTCGGGTCATCAGATCCAGGTTGCAGAGGAGATTCTCCCACTCCGGAACCTGCTCATCCTGGGGCGCCGTCCCGGTGAGCACGCGCGTGAAGTAGTCTCGCAAGCGGCGTCGGTCGAGATCATCCATCGATGTGCCGGGGACGGGCTTGAGCCCATATTGCACTCGCCCGGACGCCTGGAACATTCGCTCCAGTTCCTCCTGGCGTGCCTCCTGAGTCGTCTTCCCCACCCGAACGAAGTAGGTCCGTCTGTTGTCGTGCACGCGTGCATAGGGCTTGGCGGGCCCGAGCGGGACCGTCACGACCAGCACGTCCTTGCCGGCCACGACGTTCCGAGCCCAGGACATTTGCGGAATGACTGGTGGGTCGACCTTCACGCGACACAACTCGGCAGCCCACTCCTCGAGGTTCGCACGGCTAGTGCCGGAGATCGTGCCGTCGTCTTCAACGCCCAGGAGAACGGTCCCGCCCTCCAGGTTGAGGAACGCTACGATTGCCTTGGCCAGTTCGTAGTTCGCGATGTCGTCCCGCTTGAACTCGACTCGGGAGTCCTCACCGTTACGAATCAACTCCAGCACTTCCTGCGGGCGCATGGCTCTTGACCTCAGAATCCGTACTTGAGCCGCCTCATCTCGAAGGCATCCTTTCCGCCCTCGAGGATCTCCTCAACGAGCTCTCGCACCTCCCTCGAGTCGATAGAGCCCATCTGCTCGGGGGGAATCCGAGCGCTTCCATGGCCTGCCTCTCCCGAGGCTATCAATCCGAGGATCAGCTCGGCATCACCCAGGACAGGAATGTTCGCGTTGTGGCTCGAGAACACGAACTGCCGCCGGCGCTTTTCCTCACGCATGCGAGGAACGACACCTTCCGTGATGAAACGATTGTCGAGATCGTCCTCTGGCTGGTCCACGATCAGGGGCGCGTCGGACTCCAGAAGCAACAGGAGGAGAACCGCTGTCGCCTTCTGGCCGGTCGACAGGTCGTCAAGACTCTGCCACGCAGGAGGCTCACCAACCGCCGCCGTGTTCAGCTCGATCCTAGTTGTCGGGGGCAGTTCAAGCTCCTCGATCCGCATCAACACCTCAGGGGCGGCCTTCGCGAGCCGTTCCGCCTGGGCCGGCGGGAGTCGATACACCTTGCTCAGTGCCGCCGCACCAGCCCGACTGGAGTCCACGAGGGTCGGCAACGAAAGGTCCACGACCTTTGTCAGGAGGTCTATCGCTTCTGACAACCTGCCGCCAACGTCTTCCCGCAGGATCCGTTCCAGCGGCTCTCGATCGCCGCTCGCCGTGACCTCTACCCTTATCCTGTCCTTGAGCTTGCGACTGACTTTCTTCGCCGCGCGGTCCAGGAGCCGAAACTCCTCGGCCTTTAGGTCCTCCCACTCGGCAAGCAGAGCTCGACGTCGTTGCTCCTGCTCCGCTTGGAGCCGCTGCAGAAGCGCTTCCCGCTCACGCAGCGGGCGAAGATCCTCGATCTGTCGTCGCAGGCGAATAAATTCCTCTCCGTCGACTCGCGACTTCTGAAGCTCACGAAGGATCTTCTCGTACCGGGTCTGGGCCTCCCGCCTTCGTTCCTCCCATTTCGCACGAATGGCAGCCACGCCCTCGTCTGCACGAGCAAGAGCCGCAGCGAGTCTCTTCGCCACATCCTCGATGTCCCGCTCTAGTTGTTCCAGGACGGCGTTCGCCTGTCCTAGCACTTCCTTGGCGGGGAGGTCATCCAAGGCCTTTGACGAGAGGAATGCCCGGTCAATCGGGACGACCTGCTGCAGTCTCTCCAAGCGCTCACGCACCGGGTCCATTCGCTCGGTGATGACCTTCAGAACGCGTTCCTCTCGCACGACTAGGCTCTGTTCCCGGAGGCGCTCCTCCAACCCAGCCTCCTGAAAGCGCTTGAGCGTTTCTTCTAGGCCGGGCAGCGTCGCCAGACGCTCCTGGATCTGCTGGGATTCGACTCGGACTTCTCCTAGCTGTCGCCTGGTCTTCTCCAGCTCGCTCCTAACGTCCGCCTTCCGCCGGGTGATCGTGGGATCGCGTTCGACGAAGCGGTCGAGCAGCCGCGTTCGCTTTTCGCGGCTCTTGGCAAGCTCAGCGATCTCATGCTGCCCGTAGACCTCCACCCTCGGTAGCACCTGTCCCGGCGAGAGACTCGACACCTGCCCTTGTTCATCGCGCACTACGGCCGGGTTTGGAATCGTTCGCTCGATGCGGTACTCGCGCCTGGCAGGTCGATGAGAGCGCACTAGCAGCGAGATCTTGGCAGCGCTTCCTAGAACGTGCCGCACGATGCCCTCGTGCGCCTTGCGAGCATCGTCGCCGAGAGTATCGAGCCCAAGGACGTACCGCAGGCTCTCGATCACGGTCGACTTGCCCGTGCCCCGTCCCCCGACCAGCACATTGAGGTTCGTGTTGAAGTGAATCGCGGCACCGTCCAGGAACCCGCCCTCCCACGTCAGCGCAACGAGCTCCGCGTGCTCCTCGGGTGCGGGGTCACTGTTCAGCCTTATCCGTGAGCCGGGGTCAAGGAACGCCTGCCGGAGGCCCTCGAGGCTAGCGGTCGCCATCTTGATCCAGCATGAGGCCCCCGGATCCTCAAGGTCTTCGGGGCTGTTGACGTCCTTCGCGTTGACCACAGCAACGGCCCATTCCCTTCGATGCTCCGCCTCCTTGTTCTCCAGGATGAGCCGAAGATCGGTCGGGGCATCGGCAATTGCTCCTGGCAACGAACACGCCAGGAGTTCGGCGGCAGTCCACGCGTTGATGCGCGGGCGTCCCGTCAGTTTCCGCAGGAGCCCCCCGTCTCCGGCCACGTGGGCGGCGATACAAAGGGCTCCCCACTTCCTCGACTCCGTAAGCAACTCCGTTACATCGTACTTGCCGGTCGGTGAGCCTTTGGTCGCTCGATGGACACCGCAGTCGCCTATGATGCGGTCAAGGGTCTTGAGATCGGTCTGTAGATCGAAAAGACACAAGAGGTGAACGCCGTCTTTGGTCACCGCCTCGAATCCCGGAAACGCGTAGATGCCAGCCTTGCGAGCGTCCTCCAGTAGGCCTCGCGAGCCCTCGACGTCATAGTGATTCGTCACAGCGATCGCGTCGATGCTCTCATCGCGACAGGCTTGGATGATCGCGTCGTTGTAGGTTCGCTCGTCCGCGAAGCGCGTCGCCTTGGCATTGGCCTTGAGGTAGGCGAACGGGTTTACCTGAAGGGCGCACTTGAAGAAGCGAGCACCGCCCGGCAGTCTGAGGGCGGCCTGGATAGGGTCGGGGCGGGTCACTCCTGCCCTCCCTTGTCATGCGCCCGTCCTGAGACTCGAGGCACCCGGACCACCGCAACAATCAACTCGTACCGCTCGGCCCTGGGCTCGCGCCGGCGCGGCGAGTATCGCGGCGACTCGGCCCGTCGAGTGCTTGGTCGCACCGAGATCTGGCGTTTGCTCTGCCGCACGGCGCTACCCATTGGATCACCCACGGCTTGCCCTCCGGCTACGCAGCCTCACGGGGGTTGACATCGCGCGCGATCCGATCGGCCGAAACACGCTGCACTGAGTCCAGATCGTAGGCCGCCTGCAGGTTCATCCAGAACTCCGGCGTCGTACCGAAGTAGCGAGCGAGCCTGAGGGCCGTGTCAGCGGTGACGCCCCGCCGCCCGTTGACGATCTCGCTCATCCGATTCACTGGCACCCGCAGGTCCCGCCCGAGCCGGTTGATGCTGATCCCGAGGGGCTTCAGGAGATCCTCCCGCAGGATCTCACCTGGATGGACCGGCGGCAGCCGGCGTCCCTTTCTCTGCATCCTTCCCCCTTCAGTGGTAGTCCACCACTTCGACCTGCTGCGCGTCGCCGTCCTTCCACACGAAGCAGATCCGATACCTGTCGTTGATCCGTATGCTGTGCTGCCCACGCCGATCTCCACCGAGCGCCTCGAGGTGGTTGCCCGGGAACGCGCGCAGATCGTCGAGTCGCTGCGCCGCGTGCAGCTGCACGAGCTTGCGCTGAGCGACCCGGACGATACTCCGAAACCGCCGCGTCGGATAACCCTGAAACAGCGCCTCGGCGTCTCGGTTCCGGAAGGACCGGATCACCTGCCCAGGGTATTACGGTGTCCGTGATGCGTCAAGGGTCATGCAGACCATCGTCCCGCACCTCCTCAAGACCGGCCTCGACGGCCTCTATGCCTTGGATCGCGCGTCGCTCCAGGTGACAGCAGGTGACGGCCTGTCCGAGGCGTTGAACGTCCGACTCGAGCGACCCTTGTCACCTCCGCGTCACCCTCGCTGGTGCCCTCGCTGCAACTGACTCAGCCCCGAGAGCCTTCGGATTCCTGATCGAATCCGATGTGGCAGTGGGAGTCGACGAGAGAGAGATGGCTCACCTCGGGGGCCGCAACCGATCAGGCGTTCTCGGGGCGGTCAGGCGCGCGACAAACACCTGCTTGTCGCGCTCCCACCCTGCCAGGAGTGATCCGTCGTCGAGCGCGAGGAGCACCGGCGCCTGTGCTCCCGAGGCAAGGCTCCGAGTCTCGAGACCATTCCCGGCGCTCATGGTCACGCCGTGATCATCCCGAAACACCACGGACCAGGCGTCGTTGAGTCCGAAGGCGATGGCGGGATCGCCGCCCACTCCGATGCGCTGCTCGCCCTGCCCGGGACGTGCGAAGAAGACTTCCCGCTCCCGCCGCCAGACCGTGCCGACA